>Ga0181574_10004800_pt1 | contig 11711 bp, 10 predicted proteins | sample 101ome_24_FD_145600 | JGI IMG/M metagenome (GOLD analysis project Ga0181574, IMG submission 145600) | Coastal salt marsh microbial communities from the Groves Creek Marsh, Skidaway Island, Georgia - 101410AT metaG (spades assembly) | ecosystem: Environmental > Aquatic > Marine > Intertidal zone... | reverse complement strand
AGGGTAGTGGTTGATATCGCCGCAGGTAGGGCTATTTCGACGGATAGGACACAATTGACCAGCAATCAAACTTCGTCAGCATCAGACGGGCTTGTTATCAATCTTGAGCAGGGAACAGCAGAGCTACTGGGTCAAGTGCGATCGACATATCAACGGAACCAGCAGACGCCATGACATTAGGGATACAGCGCATTACCGCTCTCTTTCTCTGTCTCGGTCTGTTTGGGACAGGGGCCGTGCTCGCGGCTGATACCGATCAGCCAATCGAGATATCTGCGGACAGCGCCATGCGTGAGGAGCCCTCAGGCAAGACGACTTATCGCGGTGATGTTGTGCTAACCCAGGGCAGTCTGGAAATTCGCGCCGATAGCCTAGTCTTCAGTTTCGATAGCGACGATTCGACCCTCATCACAGCAAAAGGCAACCCCGCGACACTGAAACAACAACCTGAAAACGCCGAGACGCCCATCGACGCCAGTGCAGAGATTATCGAATATCAAGAGAAGAGTGAGCGTGTGCGTTTAGTAGGGAAGGCGAAAATCCTTCAGGATGGTGCAGTGATCGAAGGAAATACGATCGAATATTTAGTCGGAACGCAGCGCGTCATGGCCGCTGGCTCACCCGAGACAGGTGCACCTCAACGAGTCAAAGTGACTATCCCTCCTAACTCGTTACGCGAAGGCAAGTAAGATGACCGAGGTACTGTCTGCCACAGGTTTAGCGAAGGCATACAAAGGCCGTCGTGTGGTGGACGGTATGTCGATGTCAGTGAATGCTGGCGAGATCGTTGGACTACTTGGGCCGAACGGTGCAGGGAAAACAACCTGCTTCTACTTGATGGTCGGACTGGTAACAAGTGACGAGGGTGCCATCACCTTGTCCGGAGAAGACGTCACCGACCTACCCATCCATTTACGCGCGCGGCGGGGACTGGGCTACCTCCCTCAAGAGGCATCCATCTTCCGAAGGATGACGGTCGAAGACAACATCATGGCGATTTTGGAAACACGGGATGATTTGTCTCAGGAAGAACAACAAACCCAATGTGACGAGTTACTTCAGGAGTTTCACATCACGCATATCAAGGACTCGCTTGGGCAAAGCTTGTCAGGTGGCGAGCGACGACGGGTTGAGATTGCACGTGCCTTAGCAACCGAGCCCCGCGTGATTTTACTCGATGAGCCATTTGCCGGGGTTGATCCTATCTCCATATCGGATATCAAGGCGATCATTACGCACCTCAAAGAGCGAGGCATTGGTGTGTTAATCACCGATCACAACGTCCGGGAAACCCTCGACATCTGCGAGCGCGCCTACATTGTAAGTGAGGGCAAGGTTATCGCCGACGGCGATGCGCAGAGCATTCTTGATAACGCCAAGGTTCGGAAAGTCTATCTTGGACAGGATTTCCGCCTGTAGCACCACTGCCTGAATTGGCACATGCAAAACCTTTGCCAACTTGATTGCCTTCCCCGATTTGAAAGCGCTAAACTAATTCTCCAATAGCGGCTTTTAGAGATCTATGAAGCAAGCGCTGCAGTTAAAGCTTGGCCAACAACTCACGCTGACACCTCAGCTTCAGCAGGCTATTAAGCTCCTCCAACTCAGCACCCTAGACCTCCAGCAGACCATTTCAGAAACCCTCGAGAGCAATCCGCTTCTGGATGAAGAAGAGTTAATTGCAGAACCTGTCGATGACGATATACGCGAGAGCGTAGACTTCTCAGATAGCGTCAGCGACGCCATTCCGGGGACAGAACTCCAAGTTGATGCCGCATGGGAAGACGTCATGCCTTCTGCCGCACCCCCCTCTTCAGGGATGAGTGCAGGTTCGGATGATCTGGCTTTTGCAGAGCGTGATTCATTACCCGAGACACTCCAATCGCACCTATTGTGGCAGCTGAATCTGACTCGCTTTTCTGAGACTGACCACGCCATTGCCCTGGCGTTCATCGACGCTGTCGACGGTGAAGGCAGACTGACCCAGACCCCGGAACAAATCCATGTAGGATTGGCGCTTGATGACGTTGAAATGGATGAGGTCATGGCGGTCTTGCACCGGCTGCAACACTTCGAGCCCACCGGGGTCTTCGCCACGGACCTGAGAGAGTGCCTATTGATTCAACTCCGACAGATGTCTGTCGACACACCACACCGTGATACAGCCGGCTTACTGGTAAGTCGACACATAGAGCAAATTCCGGTGGCTGACCCAAAAAATCTCGCGCGCCGGATGCGAACCACGCCCGAAGATATTCTGGGTGCCCTGACGCTGATTCGAACGCTCAACCCAACACCCGGATCAACCGTTGCGACCGAGGCGACGGAGTACATCGTTCCCGATGTTTTTGTAAAGCGCGCAGAGGGAAAGTGGCGCGTCGAGCTCAACCCCGATATTGCACCCAAATTACGTATTAACGATCACTACGCGGATCTACTCAGTGCCGGCTCGTCGGCTGACAGAGACTACGCGCGAACCAGTATGCAAGAAGCGAAGTGGTTCATTAAGAGCCTCATGAGTCGCAACGAGACGCTACTCAAAGTGGCTTCGTCCATTGTCCAGCATCAACGGGCTTTTTTGGATCACGGCGAAGAGGCCATGCGCCCACTTATCCTGGCCGACATTGCGGGAGAGGTGGACCTTCACGAGTCCACGGTTTCCCGGGCAACCACACGGAAGTATATGCACACACCACGCGGCATCTACGAGTTGAAATATTTCTTCTCGAGTCACGTGGCCACCACTGAGGGAGGTGAGTGCTCATCAACAGCCATTAAAGCGCTAATCAAGCGCATCGTGGCTGCGGAAAACCCTCAAAAACCCTGGAGTGACGCAAAACTCTGCACTTTGTTGGCAGACGAAGGTGTCATAGTCGCTCGACGTACAGTTGCGAAGTATCGAGAGCAAATGAACATAGGACCATCTAACGAGAGAAAGCGGTTTATTTGATTATTGAAACAACAGGAGATTAGGCGATGCGATTGACCATCAGCGGACATCACGTAGAAGTAACCGACGGACTAAGGGAGCACATCTCCAAAAAACTAAGACGAGTGCAACGGCACTGCGACACGATCGATCACATAGAATTTGTTTTGGTTGTGGAGCGGGCTAAGCACAAAGCGGAAGCAAATCTTCACCTCGCCGGTGCCGACTTCTTTGCCTCAGAGACATTATCTGACATGTATCCGGCTATCGATTCGGTCATTGATAAACTCGACCGGCAAGTCACAGATCACAAACGCAAACAACGGACCCATTGATGGAGTCAATTTGGCTCGAAATATCAGTTCGAGGAGTGTGAATGAGCATGCGCGGCTGAAGGCGACCTGCTCTTAGCCAAGCAATTCGGCCCCGGACGTTAAAGGCAGTAGCTAGCGTTGGGGCCTTTTATCAAAACAACTGTGAGGAAATAATGCGGATCGTCGTCGTCAGTGGTACATCGGGTTCAGGAAAAAGTTCGGCGTTGAACCACCTCGAAGACATGGGGTTCTACTGCGTTGACAACCTTCCCATAGCGCTGTTCAGGTTCCTGATAGAGCACTTCTCTCGACAGTCTTCTGGCTCCCACCAGGGCCTAGCAATATGTATCGATATCAGGACAGAGTACGCCGGCGTTACCGACTTCAGAGACTATCTCAAAACACTCCGCGAGGACTGGGACCTGCAACTCATCTTCTTTGATGCCACGCCTATCGCACTCAGTAAGCGATTCAATGAGACTCGACGGCGTCATCCGTTGAGCAAAGACGGGTTATCGCTGGGTGACGCCATTGCAACTGAAAGGCAGTTACTGGAGCCTCTGGCCTCAACTGCGGACCTCATCATCGATACCAGTGAGATGTCACCCTATCAACAGCGTGAGGTTGTAACAGAGCGCGTGGGTACTACCCAGACTTCCTCTCTTTCGCTTCAGGTACAGTCCTTTGGATTCAAAAAAGGCGCACCCGTCGACGCGGACATCGTCCTGGATATGAGAATGCTTGCAAATCCCCACTGGGAGCCTGAGCTGCGTGCCTCAACTGGGCAGGCGCCAGCTGTGATTGCGTTCCTCGAGGCACATGAGCAAACCCACGACGTCGCAAACGATGTTATCGAAATACTGATTCGCTGGGTGCCCATGTACAAGGCAAGCCAACGCGCTTATCTAAGCATTGCCATAGGCTGCACTGGCGGAAAACACCGCTCCGTGTACATGGCAGAGCGAGTCGGAAGAGCGCTTGATGACACGTTCTCAGGAGTAACGGTACTGCACAGGGATATGCCGCCGGAGTAAAACCATTATGCCCATGGTATTTATTGGCATGGTCAAAACCCCACAAGAGTAACGGAGCAGTGTTAACCTTCTCGCGCGATTGAGAGGGATACACGATGGTTGATATGAGCGCACAAGCAAGCATTGCCGTGACTCGCGTCACCGATGCGTTGCGCTCGGGCACACCCTCGGATGTCGCGTCACTGCTGGCAGACATGTCGCCCGGTGACATCGCCCACCTCATTAGTTCCTCGCCTCCAACGACTCGAGATGAGCTTTGGGTATTGCTCGATCACGAACAGGAAGCAGACGTCCTCAATGAACTGCCCGATGACATTCGAAATAACTTCCTGGCTGAACTGCAGCCAGAGGCAGTCGCCGAACTCATTGTCCAGCTAGATGACGATGATGTTGCGGACATTCTTCATGAGCTGCCTCAGGCTGATACAGACCGAATTCTTGACTCGCTAACGGAGTACGATCGAGAGCGTTTTGAAACGGTACTCAGTTACCCCGACGACGTTGCAGGCGGATTGATGAGTACCGACACGCTCACGATCCGCGCCGATCTGACAATGGACGTGGTCCTCCGCTACCTGAGACGTCATACGCGACTACCTGAGAACACGGATAGCCTCATTGTCGTCAACCGCGATGATAAGTACGTTGGTCTGTTGCCGGTCAGGACGCTTCTCGTCTCGGATCCACATACCTCCGTGCGAGAGATGATGAAGACCGAGCGTGAACCGCTTGACGCCATGACTTCCGCTGACGAGGTTGCGCGTCGTTTTGAACGAAATGACTGGATCTCCGCGCCCGTGGTTGACCCCGATGGCAAATTGATTGGTCGAATTACCATTGATGACGTGGTTGACGTGATTCGTGAGCAAGCCGACCACAGCCTGGCAGTCATGGCAGGTCTAGGTGATGGCGACGCGTTTACGCCCGTATTAAGTACCGCACCTCAGCGGGCCATTTGGCTTGCGATTAACCTGGCCACTGCCATCCTCGCGGCATCGGTCATTGGGCTCTTCCAGGACACGATTGAGAAAGTTGTTGCGCTTGCTGTGTTGATGCCCATCGTTGCTTCCATGGGCGGCATCGCAGGGACGCAAAGCCTAACAGTTCTCATTCGTGCGATGGCCATGGGCCAGATTAACGATCGAACGGAAATCTGGTTGGTGCGACGAGAAATCCTCGTGTCGCTCATCAATGGTCTATTGTGGGCAGCAGTCATTGCGGTCATCGCTTCCTATTGGTTCAGTGACATACGACTCGGAATGATTATTGCCTTCGCGATCGTGATTAACCTGATAACTGCGGGTATTGCTGGCGCGTCTCTACCGCTGCTCTTGGACCGATTAAAAATAGACCCTGCCCTCGCCGGCGGTGTGGTCCTCACCACCATCACTGATGTTGTTGGATTCTTTGCCTTTCTGGGTCTAGCGGCCTACTTCTACGGTTGAATCGCGATGTCTGACGATTTGCTTGAGGACGATGATGACGGCTTGATCGAGAGTAAAAGTGCTCGTAAGCGTCAAATGCACGCCCTTCAAAACCTGGGAGAGCAATTAGTCGAACTCTCAGCGGCACAATTAGCAAAACTCAATATTGATAACGAGGCGTTGATAGAAGCAGTGCAATTGGCCCAGCGAATATCGCACCGGAGCGGTAGACGCCGGCAAATGCAGTTCATCGGAAAACTTATGCGCAGTGCGGATGCTGAGCAGATTTCGGATGCGCTCGATGCCCTTCACGAAACCTCGCGGAAAGCAAAGGCGCAAGAGCGCGTTATCGAGGGTGCTAGAGATGCGCTGCTCGCCAGAGGCGATGAGGCGCTACCGCAGGTTCTCGCCATTTGGCCTCACGGTGATCGCCAACTGATCAGGCAGCTCACTCGCAGAGCGCACGAAGAGCGACAACGGGATCAGGCACCCACGTCATCGAGAAAACTCTTTCGTTATTTGCGCTCACTCTCCGAAGCATCGGCTGAGGATTGATCTTCAGACGCACCGTTGTCTCTACTCGACGATAATTTGGCATCGAATACACGGACAAATTTAACCTCTGGCGAGCTCACCGGACCGCTTACTGAATACACGCCACTAGACAGACTCTTCATTTGGTCCTCAAAGACCTTACTCGCGAGATAGGCTCCCGCAGCAATGGGCAAGCCACCGGCCAAAGCTGCAACCCATGGAATGTTATCGACTAGCGGCAACGTAACAACCAGCTCAGCATCTATGTTCTCTGAGTCCATGCTGTACCGACCACCCAAGGTCAATCTACCCCCACCATTTCGAATAGCGAATTCATTAATGGTGACCTCACCACGTCCTAGGGAAAAATCGCCACTCGCGCGATCAAATGTCAGCCCTGGATCAAACAGCTGATTTACATTCGCCCGCTGAACAAGACCAGCCAAATTAAATACCCCAATAAAGCGAAGAGGGTCTGTGGCCTGCGATGGCACAGGCAGGAACGAACCCGATGTGAGTTGAAGCTCAAGGCCCCCAGTTACTTGATTTGCTTGGAAATCGGTTGGCGCTCCGGGCCATTCAACGTTACCCACAACTCTACCCGACGAGAAATCAACTACCGACTTTGCATCAAGGAGTGTCAACGCTTCGCCAGCATTGGGCAGTGTTAGATCAAGCGAGGCCCGCGTGGTCGAACCGTCGTCTCTTCGCCAGCTAAATTGACTCTCTGGCCCAAAGGTCACGCCATCCAAACTCCCATCAAATTGGTCCAACTCAACACTCGATTCCGAGATCGATGCATTGAAGGAGAGCGAACCCAGGTCTTGCCCTTTGAACATCAGAGAATCAACAGCAATCTGCATCTCTGGCCATGAAGCCGCAGCTGGGTTGTCCGATTCGACATCCAACGTCGCGAGATTGATCGTTGGTAGTGAATCGAGGGAGAGCGAGTCAATCTGGATATTCAGCTGCGCTTCAGGGTCATCGAAGTCAATTTGTGCGTTGATAAAATCGCCAACAAGGCCCAATGATGTCAGTCCTCCCTCGTACTGCCCCGTTGAGGAAAACGCGCCGAAATCTGTCTCACCCAACACGAGTCTGTCCACGGAAAAATCACGCCAAACGATCGCCGGGAGGCCCGGGTTGCCGCCGCTCCTGAAGCGGGCCTGCGTGTCTGCCCAAGCGCCGATATCGAGTTTTTCAAGACGGCCTGAAATAACCGTCGTATTTGCATCAACGTCATCGAGTGTGAGCTCCGATCTCACCTCCCCGATCGAGGCCAATGCCCGCCATGCATTTTCGGCGTCTTGCGCAATTGATAGAGACAAGTTGTTTGAATATGCGGCATCGATAGACAGTGCATCAGAGATTCTCAGGTCGATCTCCAGCGATTCGCTTTGTTCGGGTGCTTTGTTAAATGGGAGGGGAAGATCGACGGCCAACCCATCGAGGTTGGACGTAATGTTGAGCGCCACGCCCTCTCCGGCCTGAAACACGATATCAAAGGCTGAACTGCCGTCGAGCAAACCGTCGAGAACCGTAACACCCAATAGCCGATTGACATCGGCCCCTCCCAGGCGCGCGGAAGTGGCGATAGAGAAGCCTTTTTGAGACAGCCCCAAATCGGTCGCATCGAGGTTCAGGTCAAGGAGGATGTCCTGATTTTCAAAGCGCGCTGCTAGCGAACCATCCGCAATGCCTCGCGGGTATTCATAGACAAACTCACCCTTAACCCGCTCAAGGCCTATGGCAGGAGCGGCAACGGATACGGTGGCCTCACTGACCTTAACTCTCGTGGAGATGGTAGGGATTTTCGGTGCGCCCTTAATGGGTATCGAGAGATCAAAATAACCGCAAACTCGACCATCGACCGTGACATCTCGTAACTCTCTAGCCACTCGCTCGGGTACGTACGGAATACCAGCAACCTGCTCAACTGCCACCGGTAATGCGCCATCGATCGTAGCCTGCGCAGTCAGCATGCGAATGGTGTCCCGTTTACCTACTTGGACAAGCCCTTCGCTGATATCCAGACCACCAACCAATGCCGAATCCACATCGAATGTCACCAGCCCGTTATCAATCCCAACATGGCCGATGAGCGACTCCGCGAGAGGCAGTCCCGGCATCATGGTAACGGCATCAAGGTTAGCTAAGGCTGACAGCTGAATGGATCTGAGCGGAAAATCGACCTTACGGACTCCACCCCGCAGGATGAACCCGATCTGAGTTGCCTCACCCGTGCCAAGCGATGTTTGCATCCATCGATAGGCATCAGGGTCGATGGTCATTGGTGTGAAGGCCAGTGCTCGCGATGCGGGAGCTCGACCAGAGCCAAGGACCACGTTGAGCGTTGGCGAACGGCCGGATGCCTGTGAAAACGGAATCTCACCCGTCAGCAAGGCCATCGCCTCAAAATCGTCTGCTCGAGCTGCGGCGCGTCCATTTCTGATCACAATCTGATCATCGGTGAGATCAAAATCGATAACGGCATTCACATTCCCCAGTTGCATGGGGTCAGGGAATTGCGTGGGAATCCCCAGCGTTAAATCGCTGCTATTGACCTGTAGTTGACCGGCATTGCCGGATAGAATCAGCGAGCCTGAAAGTCCGCTGATCCCCGGAAAAGGCGTGTCTTCCTTCACGAAAATATCATCAAAATCTACCGCCACCCGCTGAATAGATTCATCAAAGAGAGAACCACTAAGACTGAGGGCATTGATGGTCCCTGAGATCGATGCGGCCGCCAAAGGCTCCCTCGCAGAGTCTGGAATCAGGCCAGCCTCTAGTAGTAGCTGCGCGCTTGACGCCAAATTCAGGTCATTGACCAGAAGCTCCCAGCCAGTGGTTGTTAAACCCACGTTAATATCATTGAACTGGACTGGTCCTTGCTCAAGTGTCACCGATGCTTGAGCGATGTTGACCCAGGACTGGTTGCTTTCAAGTGTCGCCGTACCGTTGACTGAGAAAGCAATGCTGGGCAGTCGTGCATCTGACGCAGGAAACAGAGCGTCGCCCCTGACTTCAAAGACAGTGCTGGCCTGTCCCGCTGCCGCTTCGGTCCAGAAAAGAAGATCGCTCGTTCCCGACATATCTGCTCCGAAAAACTCCGATATCGACCCCATATCATTGGATGACACACGCCCGCGCAGCGATCCGGCAAATCGAGACAAATCGAGGGGATTGCCCACCCCCGCACCGACGATGCTGACTGTTAACCCGCCATCACCTGTCGCCAATAACTGAAGTTTTCGGTCACTGCCCTCTCGCCTTAAGTCAAGATCGACCACAAGCTCCAAGGCTCGCTCGGTATCAGACAGCTCGCGGAGTAGAGAGACCCGCATAGTTTCGAGGGCCAAACGTTCGATCTCAGTCGCAAAGACACTCGGGTCGATGGGTACAACAATACCGGTAGCTTCATTGGTTAATCTCGCGGGAATAGCAACATCACTTGCGCGCATCTCGGCGAGGATCAGCTGACGCTGTAACAGCGAACGCCATGGGTTGAGCGTGACCTGAAGACGCCCCGCAGAAAACACACTGGTCGCGGTCTTCCTATTGCGGATATTCAGATCCTCGAGGGCTAGTCTGGGTCGAAAACCCTCCATTTCCGCGGTAATTCCACCAACCTGTGCATCAAAACCAGTGCGAGACTCAATCTCCGCAACGAGTGAGGTTTTGACAGCAGGCAGCAACGGCACCAAGGCTGTGGCGAGGCTGACCACAACAGCAATCAAGACAAGAAGCGCAATGGCGGTACGCCAAATCAAGCTTCCTAACGCGCGATAGGCGCGCTCAAACATGGGGATCTCCAAGGCTCGTCGCAATACCGGCCGCCTTTAGTAAGGTGCGAGTCTCAGCCAAGGGCAAACCCACAACACCGCTATAGCTTCCCTCTATTCGCTTAACAAAACTCCCGGCCAAACCCTGAATGCCATAGGCCCCGGCCTTGTCCCACGGCTCATCAGTCGCCAGGTATTGTGCAATCAGCTCCGATGAGAGTTCAGCGAACTCAACGCGGGTAGTAATTAGCTCAGTTGTCACAACCTCATCTGACATAAGTGTCACCGATGTCATTACCTCATGCGTTAGACCGCTTAATGAGCGCAACATTCCCTGGGCATCGGCAAAAGAATTGGGTTTGTGTAACACGCGACCATGACACACGACCGTTGTATCGGCACCGAGTACCACATTGCTGGGCGCCCAGACCCTAGCCGCTTTTTCAGAAGACATGCGACAGACGTAGTCAGCAGGGAGCTCGTCTTGGAGCATTACCTCGTCAATATCTGCGGCTTCACACTCAAAAGCGGGTACTAACATACGCAGAAGTTCGCGCCGCCTAGGGCTGGCGCTGGCCAGAATGAGCCTCATAGCAGCTGCCCAATCCGGAAACGTGCGGTGTCGATGAGCACGTTAAAAGGCCGCCACAGCAAGGCTGAAATAACGACCGAAACCAAATACCCAAGCCCATCAGATGGCACGCCTACAGCGGCTAATACCACTCGCTGCAGTGCGACCGAAATGCCAAGTAGTAGAAAGATGACCGCTGTTTGCGATATCCAATCAAGCTGTCGGATGGTGTAGATGTTATGAAGTAAAACATAAGCCACTATCGACAGACCCATTGACGCGGCACCCACAAGCGAGCCTTCAATTAAGCTGATCAAAATACCCACTGAAAACGCGAAGGTAATGCCTACTCGTGCGGGCGAGGACAAAACCCAGTAACAAACACAAAGCTCGAGCAATCGTGGCATGACTATTCGTAGCTCGATTGCATTCGCTGCTTGAAATAACAGGCCAGCCAGAATGACCGAGGCTGTAACCGAAAAACCGATATTGCTCTCGTCCCTCATGCCGCTACCTCATTCCGCCTACGGCGCGTCGGTGGATGTAAGAATAAGTACGTGACTCTCGACATCCAAGGCGGCTGCGGTTTGAAGTGTCACCGACAAATACGCAGCATCGCCAGAGGTCGTGGTCTCGTGGGTGAGGCCCACTGGATAGCCAGCAGGGAACCGCTCACCCAAACCGGATGTCACCCAGAGATCACCTGAACTCACGTCTGACGTGCTGGCAAGATTACGAATCACAAGTTGATCCAAACGACCCACACCCTCTGCGATCGCTCGCTGCCCCGTACGATTATTCAAGACGGGGATACCGTGTTGCACATCGGTGACCAACAGTGCTCGGCTTGCCGTTTGACCTACTTGAACAATCTGGCCCATGACGCCTTCAGCGTTCAAAACCGGATGCCCAACATCTACCCCTTCATCCCGCCCTCGGTCCAGCGTAAGCAAATGACGATTCACGTCGGGCGACACAGCTACGATCCGAGCGACCGTCATGGTTGCATCCTCCGCAACCGGCGAGTTGAGTAGCGCGCGATATCGCATATTCTCAGCGGTGAGAGCCTCCATGCGCTGGGCGCGCGCGCTCAGTATGAGATTTCTGTCCTCCAGCGCTTGAA
>Ga0181574_10004799_pt1 | contig 11711 bp, 12 predicted proteins | sample 101ome_24_FD_145600 | JGI IMG/M metagenome (GOLD analysis project Ga0181574, IMG submission 145600) | Coastal salt marsh microbial communities from the Groves Creek Marsh, Skidaway Island, Georgia - 101410AT metaG (spades assembly) | ecosystem: Environmental > Aquatic > Marine > Intertidal zone... | reverse complement strand
AAAACCTCTCCGACCATTTGCGTTACGTTTCGCCCTTGCCGTTGAATGCTGGCCCTGGCTTCTATTTTGCCGGGAGGTAGCGGTGCAATGAATGACACCATTAAGGAGCGCATCGGAATGTCTTCTGCAATCAGCTTGCGCATCGCTGTGACCGCAAACGCTGCTGCAAGACCCCCAAAGGCAGATCTTCCCTGCGACCAGGCTTCTGAGAAATGCGTGGTGTTGTCCTCATTGTTTCTGAGCTCTTCGAGGATGCTTGAAAAATCAGCGTGTTCCATGGGGCGAGATGTCTGTGGTGTCGTAAAGGGTTTCGGATTAGGGTTTACCAAAGTCTCCGCGAAGCAGACTGTGGTATTCTTTACCTCAGCATCAGCTGCGCAAGTAATCAAGCAGGATGTGTCCGGGTTTTGAGGTCACTGCGCGGATTCTGGACAAACAGGGCGATGAGGGTATGGCGGGTAAGGATAACATGAAGCGGATCACTTTGGTGGCTGTAACACTCAGCAATCTGCTCTCTCACACTGCAGCACAAAGCCCTGAGGCTATGCAGGGGTCTCATCATCAATCGCTGCATCGCCCGGCAGTTGAAGCGGCCACTAATCCTGCCAATGACGAAGTGCTCGAAGTGGCGCCAGAGATGCTGAGCATTGAATTCCCTGATGCGGTGAGGCTGGTAAAATTCACGCTGCGCAAGGATACCCGCGAATGGATAGATATCAATTTTCGCTATCGCCCGACCGCAGGCGTTCGTTACAGTTTGCCAGTGCCCGAGCTCTCTGATGCGAAGTATTACACTGCCGAGTGGGCGATACTGGGCATTAACGACCAGTTAATACGAGGCAGCTTCAGTTTCGCATTCGGTCCGGACGCCAGAGCACCATCCTATCATCAGGCAGCAGAGGAGCTGATTCTGCGCCAGCGGTATGGTGATCCAACGATTCAGTATGTTGCGCCGCCTCGGACACAAATTATTATCGATCAGGAACCCCGCCGTTTCGATCCGCCGTTTACCATTAACCTTAATGAGCAGCAGGGCGATTCAGGTCCTCCCGGGTAAGCTGATCGAGAGTGGACAGTTTACCTTCAAAATTTCACTGACTGTTTTTAAAGATCAAAAAAAAGGGGGCGTCCAGCCCCCTTTCTGATTCAACGCAGACTCTCTGATCACTCGGACACGTGTACAGTTACATAGCCATCATGATAGAGCCCGCCGTCGTCAGCACGCGCCCACAGAACGTAGGAGCCTGGCTCGTCAAAAGTCACTTCGACCTCGTATAGGCCGTCTTCAGGAACCTCTGGAGGGAGCCAGAGCGCACCCCAAGGCGAATTCGCCGAGGTTCGAGTATCTTCCCAGGGCTTTGGCAGCGGAGGGTTGAAAGTCGCATTGCCCTCACCACGGTACACGTTCCAGGAAAGAAACAGGCCGTTGACCTTGCCGACGGTAACCCGAGAAGGAGGGCGCTCCATGCGGCGCTTGAGTTCTTCAGCTGTGTTGCTGGAGTCTCTGCGCCGCTTGGGCAGGCCGTCATCCCAGACGCTGGTCACCAGTTTGATCGGCTCTCCAACGCGCGCAGTGCGTACGAGATCTCCCTGTACCATCACCACTGGCGGGACATTGGCTCGGGACTCAGGGCTGCTGGTCCCAGCGCCCAGTGATCCTGTTTCGGAAGCGATCACCATGTTGTCCACCAGATAATCCTGGCGCAGCGTGGCGTAAGCTTTCCGTTCGACGCCATTGACGTTGAGGGTCCAGACCAGTTCACGGTCACCCCAGTCTGCCGGGACCGTCACTTCAAAGTTGAAGCGATTTCGCCGCGGGAGAAAGTGGGTGGGTTGGCCCCGATCGGCGTCACCGGGTGAAAAGAAATTATCCTCTCCAACCGGAACGGTAGGCTCTTCTTCCCAGTTTTCATTCATGTATCCAAACATGAAGCTGAACGTGCCGTCAGGATTGGGTCGCCAACCTTCAAAGGCTGGCTCGACATGCTGACCGCTGCGATAACTCTGTGCGGAGGCGGCAACAGGCGTTATCAGCAGCAAAAGAGCCAGTGTGCCGAGCACAGCGCGGAGGCTGTGCTGCTTTTGGTAGTACTTACACATACTTGGTCAACCAGAACACTCAGTCGTCGTCGCTGGCGGCGGTTTGTGCGCTGCCGTCGGCGTCAGCCAGAGGGGCAACCAGGGGCGCACCGCAAAGCGGGCAGCCGATGACGTGATCGTTCGGGCCGAGGTTGAGTGACTGTCGCCTTTCTTCCATGGCCTCGTAGAACTGTTCATCAGTCATCGTGACGCGAATGCCAAGATCGATAAACATGTTGGTCACCGAGCGGTTGCCTGAACCCTGCCAGTTCCGCGGATCCGGAACGTTCGGATTGGATTCTGTGTTGTTCATGTATCCAACAATGTGGAGGATCGTGCCTTTAGGGAGCAGGGGTGCGGCATCCTCGGCGTAGGGGTAGCCGCGAACCCAGTTATGGTCGTAACCCACGCATGACAGGGTTTCAACCGTGTAGCCCCAGATTGCCTCCAGGCACATCCGCTCACCCGGAGCATGAAGATGAGGCTCGAAGGTGATCACTTTCGTGTGCTGCTCTAAAACGGTGTAGGCATGCAGTTCCTGGTCCTTTTTGTTGCCTTGGATGCTGATGTCTACGCCATTGCCGAGGCCGATGAAGGCGTTCTGATATTTCGGCTTGTAGTCTTTGTCGTGGAATCTGAAACCGACTTCCAAGTGGCCTACCGTGTCGACGCCATTGGAGTGCAGATGTACGGAATCTGAAACAATCCAGGAACCCGCTTTGAGCAGGCGGCCCGCTTCTTCGTCGAATATGTCAGCGTTTCGACCCACTTCGTGAACCGGCCAGGGGATGGAGAGTCCGGGGACGCGCTCGCCGTTCTCATCCATCTGGGCAGTGGCCCAGATCATGTGATGGAAAATGTAGCGACCACCAACCGTCTCGCGCCCGGTGCCTGCGCTGGGCACGTCATTGACCTCGATCACTTCAACCGACTTCACATAGCGGTCTTCGGTCAGGCCAGTAGGTGCGGAAGGAATCTCACCCCACCAATCCGGAGTGCCCGCGAGTTTGGTGATGTCGTCCATCACCACAACCAGATCGGGCTCTCCCGCGCGCCATTTGATGCTGTCGTCGAAGACCAGCGGTTCTGGCGCATCAGCGATGTCACCCTTCGGAGTGCCGGAACGGGCCCAGGTTGATATTGCAGCCAGCTCCTCATCGCTCAGCGAAGGATCGTCTTTATAGTCCTGAATGCCGATATCTTTCTCCATGTACCAGGGTGGCATGGCGCCGGCTCTGTCCCGCAGTCCGGTCTTGTATTCGATCAGCCCTGCATACGGGGCGACCTGCTCGTAGGTCACCAGAGGCATAGGGCCTGCACCACCGTCTCTGTGGCAGCTCTGGCAGCTGCGCTGGAGGATGGGTTCAATGTCCTTGTGGAATGTGACTTCTTCCGATTGGGCCAGCAAGGCGGCGGGCATGGACAGCAGTGCTGCCGCTGCGGCGCTCGCGAGCGTAGAAATCGACAGTGTGATGCGCATAATCGCTACTCCTCATAGCTTGGGGGTACGTCAGACGCTGGGTGAACCAGCATAGTTTAACGGAGCCGAGTCTAACATAAGTCGTGTTTATTTGAACTTTTAAAATGCCTTTTCGTATATAAAAACAACATCTTATCGTCGATGATGGGGCTAAATTTCGCAGTTATAAATTACTGATTTTTAAAAACCCGCCTTAACGGCCTGAATCGGCGGTATCAGCAACGGCGGGGTCAGTCCCTTTCAGCAGTGTCCAGAGGTTGCTACTCGCCAGTAGCGCGATGAAGAGCACTGCCAGGCCGAAGCTGAACCACTGAACGGCGTAAGACAGATTCTGGTTTATTGCAGGCTGCACCGCCGGCCAGTGCCTTGTCAGCGTGCCAGGCTGGTCGGCGGTGATGCGCACAGTGAAAGGGAACAGGGGTTCGCCGAGAATTGCTGAGAGGGTGTCTACGTCCAGGGTGCGGATTCGCAAGGGCCACTGACTGGCGTCAATGGTGTTTTCGATCGCACGAATATTCCCGGAAGGCACGAATATCTGTGCATCAATCTCCACCGGCCCGGTCACAGGGCGGGTGAAAGGAGGGGTATCAGGTGGCAGGATTCCCGTAGTCCAGCCTCGATGTACCAGAACCAACCGGTTGTTGCTGCTCAGCCTCAGGGGCGTTACCACGCCATAGCCGATTTGACTCTCATAGAACTCTGCGAGCAGCAGGATCGTGCGCTCATTCCAGTATTCACCGACGAGTTTGACGTGGCGGTTTTGCAGCTCTGGATTAGCTGCATGTAAATGGCCGGGAGGTATCGATTCAATTGGTTCGGCATTGATTTGAAGCTCTGCCAGCAATTCGTTCTGAGCATCGACTTTTTCCGCCGCGCGGTCCAGCTGCCACAGTCCCAGACGCATGAAGGTGGCTGCGGTTATCACGACGCAGGTGGCAAGCAACCAGTTGATGCGGATACGGAAACTGCCAAACGTGTAGTTTTTTCTTAATTCCATGAATTCTCTAGCACGGTAAATGGATAAGGCCTGTAGCCCTGGCGGTTTACGGGCGGTAGTTGAACTTGGATTGCTCTCAGCACCAGAAGCACCAGTGGTAAGGCGGGCGATAGTAGGTGATCAACCGGCCGCAGGCGATAATAGCGCACCAAGCAAGCAGAGAAACTGCGCCAATGAGCTTTGCGCGCCCGCGGACCGCCTGAAAATCGGCAGTGGCCCGGACCTCTGTGCTACAGGTGGTATAGAACCAGAGCACGTTGCATCCTGCCAGCAACATAAACCCCAGTTTGGTTTGAAATGCGGGATTATAGAGATACTGATCGGGTGCGCTGCTGAGGAACATCGTGCCGGTCACCACGTTGAGTGCGTAACCGAAAACGCCAACAGGAACCAGCCGATGAAGGTGACGATACGCAATGCCGGAGCCCAGGCCAAGCATGCGTAAGTCGAAAACACCCACGGTGCCGATCAGCAGGCTTAACCCAAAAAAGTGCAGTGATTCCACGACCGGCCATCCCCAGGGTGAGTGCATGAAATCGAAAATTCCGGTTTCGTGGGAAAATGCCAGCAGAGCTTGTTCCATGTCGAGTAAATGACCCCTCGGGCAGGATTAGAAATAGCGGGAAGCCAGCAGTACAGAATGCGTGTAGGCCAGAAACCGGCCGGCTCCGATAGTCACCACCCAGCATGCCAGCATGGCAAACGCGGTCGGAGCCTCATTGGAAGGTTCATCATCCGGCGGTGGTTGATGGTTTGCAATCTGGCAGCGCATTGAGCGCTGCAGCCGTCGGGTGATCAGCAGACCTGCGCTCAGTGCTGTGAACTTCAGATAAAACACCGGATTGGTCAACGCCTTGGCTGGATATGCGATTAGGAGCGCCACGCCGGAGACGAAAATCAGCCCTACCGCCCACCAGTGTAGCGTAAAAAAAGGCTCAAAGCGTTTGTTGAGCAGGCTGGGAATCAGCCCCAGCAAACTGAATGCCAGTGCCAGATTAACCCCGACGACGAAAGCCATCGCCAGCGAGTGTAAAGTCAGAGAGCTGAAAAAGGCGACACCGGATTCGCGCAGCAAGATGCTGAGGCCGGTCTCTTCTAGGGTTGCTAATAAATACAGAATGTTTGCTTCCGGGATTGCTGTGGGGTCCTAGGGAGCTGCTGATTATAAAGCTTTACTGACACAAAAGTGAGTCTGGAAAGCTTTGCGCTGACCCGGCTTCCGGTTCGGGGCTTATGGATGCTAGGGAGGAAAGGCGACTTAAAGGGCGGTGTTGCGGGCTGAAGCCTGTGCTAGTATTTTTAACGAGTCCCACAATGAGAAAAATAAAGAGATGCCTATGCTCCAGCTCATCAGTCACCGCACCAAATCGTTATTGATCAGATCCGGTCTGAGTCTGACACTGCTTGTAGTGGGTTCGCTCGCTGCTGCTCAGGATATTCCGAGAACGGCCGACGGGCGGCCAGATTTCAACGGTATCTGGCAGGCTATCAACACGGCTAATTGGGACGTCGAGCCTCACGCTGCAGGCTTCGGCCCTCTGGTGGCAGCGGGTGCCATCGGAGCGATTCCGGCGGGTCTGGGTATCGTTGAGGGAGATGAAATTCCATACACCCCTGAAGCCCGTGCGCAGCAGCAGGAAAACAAGTCAGATTGGCTGTCTAATGATCCGCTGGTCAAATGCTATATGCCGGGGGTTCCCCGGGCGAATTATCTGCCTTTTCCATTTCAGATTGTGCAGTCAACCGATCACATCATCTTTGCCTATGAGTTCGCCAGTGCAAGTCGCATTGTCTACGTCGATCAGCCGGATTTTGAGGCGCCGATTCTGAGCTGGATGGGTCATAATCTGGCGCGCTTTGAAGGCGACACGCTCGTGATTGAGGTGACTGATCAGGTGCCTGACACCTGGTTGGATCATGCTGGAAATCATCATACGGATGCGCTTCGTGTCACCGAGCGATATACCCACCTCGGGCCGAACGTGATCCAGTATGAGGCGACCCTCGAAGACCCGAATGTCTACACCCGTCCCTGGAAAGTCAGTTTTCCGCTGTACCGCCGCCTTGATGACAACATGCAGCTGCTTGAATTCAAGTGTGTCGAATTTACCGAGGAGTTGCTCTACGGACATCTGCGAAAGGGTGCAGACAGCAACAACTAATTCGAACTGGTCTGCAGCGAGCCGCCAGCTGATGGATGGCCCGGGAACAGCAGATGGCGTATTGAATTGCGCAGGCTGCCTCAGGCAGCGATCAGGAATGCTGTTGTTGCGGGCTCTTTGCAGGTTTTTACAAGCACTGATGAATCAGTCAAGGGCAGGGGGTGCCGGTTTCCGATGAGCGGTCTGGGTCAATTTGATGCGGGTTATAACAGCGCGCAGGATCGGATTTTACTGCGAATCACCAACACGGCCGGAGAAGAGTACCGGCTCTGGTTAACGCGCCGTTTTTGTCTCAGTATGCTGGGCGATTTCAAAGTCAAAGTAAGTGCCTATCGACTCCCCGCTGAGGGAGTAGATGAGAGCAGTGCAGACAGTTCGGTAGCGGTAGCGGGGAGTGCCGGAGCGGCGACGGTTATGCAGGCCGATATCCAGCAGGAGCTGGTCGCGTCTCAGCAGGACTTCGGGCAGGCATTTCGTCCAGGTGAGCAGTTTCCGCTCGGTGAGCAGGGCGAACTGGTCAAGCGGGTAGATCTCACGCCGAATGGGAAGGGGGCAGGGACTCATGCCCTGAGCTTTCAGTCAGTCCAGGGGCAAGCGCTGACGATCGCAGTAACGCCGGAACTGCTGAATTCGATATTTGAGGTCATAGAGCGGGTGACGCAGCAGGCGGATTGGGGGCTGGTAACGACAGCTGCCAGTATGGCGAAGTCGGCAACCCTGCAATGAGCTGACTTTTCTGACGGCCTGCTCTCCGGACGAACATGATGCACCGCCTGAATCCCGGAGTATCCAACCAGGGCGGTCTCGCGCCGCTGACAGAGTGCTAGTTGTCTGTCTCTTCCAGAAGGGGCTCGCTGACACCCTCAATGCCGGCCAGCGCCAGCAGCGTCAGCAGCAGCATTTGCGGGCCCTGATGTGAGTTGACCGGACTGAACCACTCGTCGGGCGAATGCGCACCGCCGCCATCACCGCCGCCGGCAATTGTTATTGCAGGGATGTTCAGCGACATGGGTACGTTGGAGTCGGTGCTGGAAATCCCGAGTCCGGTGAGTTCGATACCAAGTGCGTCGAATGCCATGGCCGCAGCCTGCACCACAGAACTGCTCGGGTCGGTGCGACCAACAGGTCTGTCACCTATCAGTTTAAACTCGACGCTGATCAGATTCTGACCCCAGCGCGCGTTTTCTTCGCTGACTGCGGTGAGTGCGGCTGCCTTCGCTTCGCGTTCAAGAAGCGCCAGCGAGGATCTGTCATTCGAGCGCATGTCCAGTGCGAATACCGCATCAGCAGCGATCGAGTTGACTGAAGTCCCGCCATCCACGGTGCCAACAGTAAACGTGGTTTTCGGGAATCGTGGCGTTTGCAGCTCGGCTATTTTAGCAATCGCCCGCCCCATGGCGTGAATCGCGCTAGGCAGCCCAAAGGCACCGAAAGAGTGACCACCCGGGCCTTTAAAAATGAATTCAAAGCGCCGGCTGCCAGTGCCGCCATTGGTTATGCGCTGCAGCCTGACTCCGTCCACGGAGATAAAGCCGTCCACTTCCGGGTGGTCCCGAAACAGGGCTTTGATACCTCGTAAATCGCCACGTCCTTCCTCACCGACATTACCTGAAAAAATTAAATCCGCCTGAGTGGTAAGGTCACTCTCATTCAGAACATCTAAAGTAGAGAGCAAGGTCGCCAGCCCTCGGGTATCATCTCCGATACCGGGTGCGTAATAGCGGCCATCCCGGAAATTGACAGTGGTATCGATGTCTGCGGGAAAGACTGTGTCCAAGTGGGCTGCGATGAGCAGGGTCGCCCCCCCACCCGTCCCCGGACGCTTGGCGACAACATTGCCCTCTTCATCAATGTACGCATCAGGAAAACCACGTTCCTTGATGCGCTCCAGAAAATATTCGGCGCGACGGGACTCCTGAAAGGGCGGGGCGGGGATTTCTGTTAGCCGGATTTGTTCTGCAACCGCTTCAGGTTCTCTGACTTCCAATTGTCTGAGCGCCTGCTGGACGCGGCTGTCGGAGCGGACCGCGTCGAACTGTGTGACCATTACCGGGTCAAGCTCGACAATCCTCTGCCCGGACGAAGTGGTGCTTTGAGCCCAGGACGGTGAGTGAAGCAGCAGGCTGAGTGCTAGCAGAGCTGGTAATTTTGGCACAGTGGAATCCTCTCTGGGTTACTTGCGCAGTGCGGCATGGCCTGCAAGTTTGTCGGCGCTGTGTTTGAGCGGGCAGGCCGCAAGGCAGCGTCGCGAGATTATTGGTAATTCTGATTGAAAATAATCCTGGCCCCTTGCTGCACGAACCTTTGCCTCGCATGGGGCTCTACACTTCGGCGGATCTGCATAAGTAGTGGAGTATACCTTTTTCTCGGTCAGATGAACCGGCCTGAGGTAACTACCATGCCGGGGCAGTATTCCCCCCAATATAGCTGCCAAGGAGTTTAACTGATGCCCGGATTTCTGCTGTCGCGCCATGGGTTTCCCCATGGGTTATTTCAGGCGATTCAGCCTGGTTAGGGCGCACCGTTTGCAGATCGCTGTCGCGTGAATGGCGCAATGGCTCTGTCTATGACGGACAGCACTGTACTGACAATAAGTGCCCAGACCAGCAGATTCAGTCCAGACAAAACGAGGTCAGCAGCCCATTGAGTGTTTTCAAGCAGTCTTGCACAACTGATTAACAAGAGGGGGCCGAAATAGAACACACCATTCCAGCGCCCCAGAAAGCTCATTCGCAAACTTTTCTGACGGTAGAGGAAATAGGAGTCCAGCACATACTGACTGAAGGCTACCGTAATCAGAATCGGCAAGAGTCCGGGTACGAGGCCGGCATAAGCCGCGCCGGCCAATCCTGAAGTTACGAAAAGAAAATCTGTTGCATGATCAAAAATCTGGCCGCGGGCAGACGCTGTGCCAAGGGCCCGTGCGATTTTTCCGTCTATATAATCACTGACAATTGCCGCAGAAAGACACAGTGCGAGTGCCCAGGCTGGCAGGAACTCACTGTTTGCCAATGCCCAGGCTACTGGCAGCGCCAGCAGCAGGCGGGAAAAGGTGAGCAGATTGGCCATGTAGAGTCAGGCAAACAGATCGCGCTGTGCCCGGCGCCAGAAAATCAGGCCAATGATTGCGTTGAACAGGATAAAAAAGTTGTGCTGGACAAACCCAAAGGCTGCCATCTGCCCCTCATTTTCGGGAAACAGAATCACCCAAAAAGTAATCGCTGCGGCTCTCATCGGGGTTGGCACAGCAGCGGCGAAGAAAATCACTGGCAGGTAGGGTAAAAGAGTCAGGAAAGAAGCTTCAACGCCGAACAGATTTAATGCTGTGGTATAGACTACGACCGCGGCGAGCAGGGCCGGTGATCGGAGTAAAAAGAAAGCGCCATAATGCCACAGCTTTGCGCGGCGGAAGCCGTGAAGAATTCGTCTCTCCCGAAGCTGATTGTTCGGTAACAGAGTGCCGTTGAAATACAGCAGCCAGAGAATCAGGAAGACGGTGGCTCCGATACTGATGACTGGCATAATCTGGAAGACTTCCGGAAGTCCGCCACCCCCAAAAATGTAGCCCACCGTAGCCCAGATAAGCAGATAGAAAATTTCGCAGAACATGATAAACAGCATGACCGAACCGACTTCCCAGCCCGGAATCTGATCCCGTTTGTTCAGATAGTAAGCCATGGCACCCTTGCCGATTTGCTCATTGAATATCGATATGATGTAGGCGCTCGCGCGGATGGGCAGAATGTCCTTGTACTTGATATCTGCCAGCAGCCAGTTCAGTGCCCGGGTGACGACAAGCGTGTCGATGAGAAAATAGAACAGCGAATAGGCCATCATGAGTGCCAGCCACGGACCCCAGGCAACGTTTGCAAAGACCTGTGTCATGTATTCGGCCAACGGCAGGCCCTCTCTGGCTGCGGCGCCGTTTAATCGAAAATAAAGATAGACAAAACAAGCACCGGTGATCAGCAGAAAAATAAGCCTGCCCAGCGGACTTTGCTTCTTTTTCGCGGCAGAATTTGCTTCTTCAACTTCGCCTGTGTTTGCTTCGGCGGTATCGTGGTCACTCATATCAGGACTCGCTTATCAGTATTTTTCTGAGAGTGTCTTCAAGAGGTGTCAGGCTGATGCCAATTTTTTCATTGGCGTTCTCTGTCACGACTTCATTCATGGTGATGACATCGATGACGGTGGGTGTGATACCGCCGCCCTTGAGCGTGCTGGTAACCGCCGCACCCAATTTGGCCATCAGGATCGGTACGGAGCCCACTTCAACCTCCTTACCCACTAAGTTTCCTGCTTTCTTTATCAGGTCGCGGTAGGCAATTGGTTCCGGGCCGACCAGTTCATACACATGACTGTCCGTCACAGGGCTGCAGGCCAGTTTCGACAGCGCCTGACTGAGGTCGTCCGTATCGAGGGGGCGCATACAGTATTCTCCGCCACCCAGCACTTTGGTTTGGCCGCTGGAGACGGCACCGAGTAGAGAGTTCGCGCCGGCGGTACCGGGCCCCATCAGAATCGGCGTGCGCAAAACCGTTGCGGGGATGCCAGAGTTCAAAACCAGCTCTTCGCCAACACCTTTGGAACGAAAATACGCATTGCGCGAGTCGGCGCCGGCTCCGACAACACTGATAAAAATAATTTGCCCCACATTGCAATCCTGGGCAGCTTTGACAACAGCAGCGGTCGCAGCAACGTTGGCGCTGGCATAGTTGGAATGTTTATTTTCAATCAGGATGCCAGCCAGATGAATCAGGCAGTCAGCGCCGGTGAGTGCTTGCTTGAGACTCTCCGGATTATCATAAGCAATTATCGCGGGACTGATTGAAGCGGATTTAGGGAGGCTGGCGAACGCGGACTCTGAGCGCACTCCGGCGACTGTCTCGATGCCCTTTTTCTCACTCAAGTGGGACAGCAGGTTGATGCCGACGCTGCTGTTTGCTCCTGTGATGCTTATTTTCATGCGCAATGTTCCCTGTGCTGACGTCTT
>Ga0181574_10004784_pt1 | contig 11736 bp, 10 predicted proteins | sample 101ome_24_FD_145600 | JGI IMG/M metagenome (GOLD analysis project Ga0181574, IMG submission 145600) | Coastal salt marsh microbial communities from the Groves Creek Marsh, Skidaway Island, Georgia - 101410AT metaG (spades assembly) | ecosystem: Environmental > Aquatic > Marine > Intertidal zone... | reverse complement strand
ACAGGCTCCTAAAATCTACAAGTGCACCGTTACGGTGGGCACCCTAGAGGCCCGCAGCAAGTCGTTGGTTTTGCTTCCGAGGAACAGGCTTTGCAGCGGGGAACGGCTATATGCCCCCATCACCAAGATATCGATTTCCCGCTCGGCGATGGCCTGAGTAATCTGTTGCTCTGGATCGCCCGGCACATAGGCAGTGTCTACCGTGAATCCAGCTTTGGCGAGTGTACTGCTGGCCCACTCCAGGTGTCTTTCTGCTTCACTGTTTTGCTTCCCCGACATCACAACATGAATGGGTAAATCCGCGAGGGCGGGGTTACCTGCAATCAGGCTGACGCAGTTGCGTGTCATGCGCTTACCGTCGTATGCAACCAGCAGACTCTTTGGTTCAGAAAATTCGTTAGCCACCGTAAGGATAGGGCGACGAATCTTGCGACTGATGCTCTCAACGTGCCGGCCAAGGTCACGCTGGGTATGCGCTGCAGATTTGCCGCGACGTCCCAATACGTAGAGCGCCACATCCTGTTGCTGCTCGTCCAACGTCTCCAGAAGCTGCCCGTAGCGCTGCCGCACATCGACGGTAATACCCTCTCGTCGTTCACAACGTTTTTTTAGCTCATTGAGAAAAATGCGCCCCTGCTCTCGAATCGCTCGGGACCGCTCAGCCTCCTCTTCCGTAAGCCGGTTCAGCAGATTCTCCTGCGCATCAAACCCAATCGCGCCGCTGTGATCGTCACTGGTGGCGGTTTCCTGGTGCCGATCAATGATGTGCAGTAACTCAAGCGGCAGAGCAAATTTCTTTGCCGCCCAAGCGCTATAGTCGGCGACGAAGTCGGCATAGGGCGACTGATCGACGCAAGCAAGCACTTTTTTTGACTGCTTCATGACGGCGCCTACTGCGGCAGGAGCAAATCTTCCGCCCCTTCCTTATCGTGCAAACCGAATCGATCCACCATCGTCGCACTGGCCTCATTCAAGCCGATCACCTCAACGTCGGCGCCCTCGCGACGGAACTTGATCACCACCTTATCTAGGGCGCTGACCGCGGTGATGTCCCAGAAATGGGCTCGGCTGACGTCGATGCGAACGGTGTCGATCACCTCTTTAAAATCAAAGGACTGAGCGAACCGGTCAGCACTTGCAAAAAACACCTGCCCGAGCACCGTGTAGGTTCGCATCCTCCCCTCATCCTCTGACTGGGACCGAATCACCAGAATGCGCCCAACCTTTTGGGCAAAGAAGAAGCCCGAGAGCAACACACCCGACAACACGCCCTGTGCGAGGTCATGGGTAGAGACGGTCACCACAACCGTCACCACCATCACCACGCTTGAGCTGGGCGGGTGCGTACGAAGGTTACGGATGGAGTCCCAGTTAAAGGTACCAATGGAGACCATAATCATGACTGCGACTAGGGCTGCCATCGGAATCTGACGGACCCAATCACTGAAAAACAGCAACAGCAGTAACAAGAAAATGCCGGCGCTGAGCGTAGAGAGCCTGCCCCGACCACCGGATTTCACGTTGATCACCGACTGGCCGATCATCGCGCAACCCGCCATGCCGCCGAGAAAGCCGCTGGCAATATTGGCTACGCCCTGACCCATACACTCTCGGCTTTTGTTGCTGGTGGTGTCAGTAAGGTCGTCGACGATCGTAGCGGTCATGAGTGATTCAAGCAGACCGACGACCATGAGCGTCACGGCGTAGGGGAAGATGATCTCCAGCGTCGCCAAGTTGAGCGGAATATCAGGGATCAGAAACACGGGGAGTGTTGAGGGCAGATCGCCCATGTCACCTACGGTTCGCACGTCGATGCCGAAATAGATCGACACCGCTGTGAGCAATACGATCGCCACCAAAGGGGACGGCACTAAGCGTGTAATGAAGGGCAAGCCATAGATAATACCCAGACCGGCAGCCGCCATCACATACACCGCGTAGGGCACGCCAATAAGTTCTGGCAGCTGGGCCATAAAGATGAGAATCGCCAGTGCGTTGACGAAACCGGTCACCACTGACCGCGATACAAAGCGCATCAGTTCACCGAGACGAATCCAACCCGCAATAATCTGCAGGATGCCTGTGAGAATCGTGGCGGCAAACAAATACTCAAGCCCATGCTCTCTCACCAGCGTGACCATCAAGAGCGCCATCGCACCCGTGGCGGCAGAGATCATGCCTGGCCTTCCACCGGCAAAGGCGATGACTACCGCAATGCAGAAGGAGGCGTACAACCCAACGCGTGGGTCAACACCCGCGATGATGGAAAACGCGATGGCCTCGGGAATGAGCGCCAATGCCACGACCAGACCCGCGAGCAGATCGCTGCGGATATTGGAAAACCACTCCTGACGAAGTTTATTCATGAGAGACCAATAAGGGGATGCGCCGAATTGCCATGGCGATACGACCTAACGGGCGAAACGGATTGTTATCCGGGCCAACAAAGGTTTCTCAGAACGAGCGAGCGTCTTTGTCCCCGCTGCGAATACACCGCTGCCTCAAGATGTTCGTTCTGCGCTTTTGGATAGGGGAATGTCGGCCTGAAGCAACCAGATTCACTGTTCGCACCGTATAAATTCGGCGCCCCCGCGAAACGCTGGGACTGAACCCAGCACTGATCACAGGAAACACTATGTCCTCCGCCCCAATCAAAGACTTCGGGTTTGGCACCCAGATCCGGAAGTCCCCGTATTTCGATGCCACCGTCAGATGGGGCGCCACCGATTTCTCGGTCTATAACCATATGTACATCCCGCGGTCATTCGGTGACCCGGAGCAGAACTTCTGGAACCTGGTCAATGACGCCATCCTTTGCGACGTGGCAGTAGAGCGTCAGGTCGAGATTACAGGGCCAGACGCAGCGACCTTCGTGCAGTTACTCACGCCACGTAATCTTTCCCAATGTGCAGTGGGTCAGTGCAAGTATGTGCTGATTACCAATGAAGCCGGCGGCATTCTAAATGACCCGGTGCTGTTGAGACTTGAGCAGAATCGTTTCTGGCTATCACTGGCCGACAGCGACGCGCTGATGTGGGCACAAGGGGTTGCCACCCACGCCGGTCTCGATGTTGAGATTAGCGAGCCCGACGTCTCGCCGCTGCAGCTACAAGGCCCCAAAAGCGGTGACATTATGGCGGCGCTGTTTGGCGAGTCGATTCGTGACCTCAAGTATTACTGGCTCGATCATTTTGAGCTCGACGGTATTCCGCTGGTGATCTCACGCACCGGCTGGTCGAGCGAGCTGGGCTACGAGCTTTACCTCCTCGACAGTAGCCAAGGTGGAGCGCTCTGGGAACAGCTAATGGCAGTAGGCGGACCAATGGGATTGAAGCCTGGTCATACCTCTTCCATCCGGCGCATTGAGGGCGCCATGCTCTCTTACCATGCTGACATGGATGCCCAGACCAACCCCTTTGAGCTCGGTCTGGACAGGCTCGTGGATCTTGAAATGCCAGCTGACTTCATCGGTAAAGCCGCACTCAAGCAGGTGCGGCAGCAAGGGATTTCCCGACAGCAGGTAGGTCTCGAAATTGAGGGTAAGCCGCTCCCAGGCCCCAACACCCAGTTCTGGCCTGTCGAATTAAGCGGCGAGGTGATCGGCAAGGTGACCTCTGCGGTGTATTCGCCGCGCCTTCAAAAGAACATTGCGCTGGCCATGGTGGCGAGTGCTCACGGGGCGGTGGGCACCGCCTGCAGCATCGAACTATCTGGTGAGATGCGCAGCGCGACGATCGTCCCCAAGCCGTTTTACGACCCCAAAAAGCAGATTACCGCAGGCTCGACAACCGCTGGAACCTAATCGCCCCAACGAGGGTCAGCAGCAACCGACGGAGCGCAGCCGTATCGCGCGGGCGTCTCAGCGCGTACGCTCGAAAAAATCAGGCAGAAAAAGCCTTGGCGCAAGCAGGTCTGGCCATCAGTCGATCCGCATAGGCACTGAGATTCGGAAACGCCTCGTCGGTCACGATCCCCAAACGCTTTGACATGATGCAAGCATGGCCCAGCATGGTGTCGGCGGCCGAGAAGTCACCAATCAAATACTCGCGACCTTCCATAGCAGCCTCCACTGGCGCCCAGGACTTTGCCAATAAACGCTCTGCCTGCCCCCGAACCGTCTCGTCCTGTCGCTCAGGTGGTAGCAAAAGTGTATGCACTACGATGGTGTTCACGGGCGGCATGACCATCCCCTCGCAATAATGGAACCACTGCAAATACTCGGGGAATCGTGGGTCATCCGAGGCAGGCTTCAAGCCGCCGTTTTTATGACACTCCAGAATGTACTCGGCGATCGCCCCCGACTCGTAAATCGACACGTCACCGTCATCCAGTACCGGAATGCGGCCCAGCGGGTGACGGGCGCGGTGCTCGTCGGACTTGAGATCCTTGGGGTGAAAATCCATGCGATTGAGCTGGTACTCGAGCCCAAGCTCTTCTAAAAGCCAGAGGGTGCGGCTGGCGCGGCTATTGGGAGCAAAGTGCAAGGTCAACATCGTTTCGATTCCTGAAAGCGTGGGTGAAGGGGTTAAAGATGGCTGATCAAATTATCAAGCCGGAGCGCGCCAGCTGACTCAGCGATTGCCCTTTGATATTGGCATAATATCTGTCAATAGTTAACCCTTCGCTAATCCTCTGCCAAGGGGGTATCGGAAAAAGGTAACCGCTCCGAGGCGTTATCCGCGTCGTCGACAAGGCGCACACCCAAGCCAATGAGCCTCACGGGTTTGGTCTGACGCTCCCAACCCTCTATCAGTAGAGCGTGATAGTCAGCCTCGACCGCTTTGGTGCCCACGCGCTCTACGGTTGTCGTGGTGAAGTCATTGAATTTGAGTTTGATAAAGGCTTTATCGATGGCGTGCCAGGCTTTGGCCGACTCGATACGCTCCATCAAGTTGATGTATAGACGCTCAATAATAGGAGCCCACTCCGCAGGACCACTGACATCTTCGGAAAAGGTGCGCTCAACGCTCACGGACTTTCGCACTCTGCTGGGCTGGACAGGTCTCTCGTCGCGGCCGCGCGCGCGCTCGTGTAACACCACGCCGAACTTTCCAAAACGACGACGCAAATCGTACAGACTCCACTCCCGGACATCGGCGCAGGTTCTGAGCCCGTAGCGATGCATTTTATCTGCAGTGACCGACCCCACGCCCGGGATCTTTTTCACGGACAACGCGGCGACGAACGCATCTACTTCATCCGGAGGGACGACCGTGAGTCCGTCCGGCTTCTTCCAGTCCGAAGCCACTTTGGCAATGAACTTGTTTACTGATACACCGGCCGACACTGTGATGTTCAATTCTTCTCGAATTTGCTGCCGGATCGCCTTGGCAATTCGGGTCGCCGTAAGCGCCTCGTCAGACACCTCGCTAACATCGAGGTAGGCCTCATCGAGGGATAGCGGCTCGATGATTTCGGTAAAGTTGGCGAAGATCCCTCGCATTACTTTGGACGCTTCTCGATACTTGTGCATCTGGGGCGGCACTACCGTCAACTGCGGGCAAAGTCGCATCGCTTGCGCCGTGGGCATCGCCGAGCGCACGCCATAGGCACGTGCATTATAGTTGCAGGTAGTGAGCACACCGCGGCGCTCGGCACTGCCACCTACCGCCATGGGGATCCCACGCAGTTCCGGGTTGTCCCGCATCTCCACTGCCGCATAAAAGCAATCAGCATCAATGTGGATTATCTTGCGCTGCATAGTGAATAAAGTGCCTTATGAGGTGCCCTTAATGCACTTTCCAGACACTTAGCAATGTTATGGCCCCGATTAGCGCCCACATCACTATCAGATAGGAAGACGCGCCATAGTAGGCGCTATTCAGACGCGCCTCTAATTCCGGGCTGGAGCCGAACGCGGTGAGTTCCTCAAACAAGTGAAAAAGCCTGATGAGCGCGAATCGAATCAATAGTCCACAAAGCATGACGCCAGCAAAGCAGAGGAGTTTCCACGCGAGCCAGTTCTGCAGTTCGAAATACCCCGTCAAAGCGCCAACGCTCAGTATTCCCAGCAGCCCAACAACCCCATACCGCATACCCCTGTCGAGCTGCGCCAATCTCTGACCGAGGGCAGAACTTCGCGTTCGGTGCGTTATTTCGACTAACCCGAGCCATGCAGCACCGATGACTACCACCGCAGCGCCAGCCCAGTCGTAAGAAGGGAGATACCCAATCCGGAAAGCCAGATAAAACCCGAGCGTCCACTGCAGCAGCAGTGCATAGCGCACGTGCTGATCTACGTCTAAGACGTGATCCATCAAGCGTTTGCGCTCGGGTACTGGCAACGAGGCGCCGAAACAAACGTATCGAAAGGTGCTGTTGATCACAAACTCCGATCCGAGCCAGTAGCCCAGAACAGCGACATGCATCACGACAAGCGCCTCGATAAGCATTCAAGATACCTCGGTTTCACCCACGGCAGGCGTCGTGAGCCGACCTCACGCCAAGTCAGTGCCACGACGCTGCAACACTGGACACACTAGGGCCATCGTCTTCCTGCATCAATAGCCCAGCCCATAACTGTCGCCCGCAGAACCAGCCGCAACTCGTTGATTACGCAATAATGACCAGCCAGACCCTTAGCTTTTCTATCTAAACAGAGCTACCCTCAACTGGCATTTGATCGAGGATCACATCGTGAAGTCAGGCATCATCTTTGGGATAGTGCTCGTTATCGTCATTGGCGGCATCATCGCATCTCATCAGCTTACAGAGAGCGGTAACGATCACTTTGACAAGGCCGGCGAGAACTGGAAACAAAACTAGTCTCTTCTTGTCTTGAGCAACGAATCGGTGAAGGCGCCACCGCGCGGGTGGCTCGTCTTGTTCACTATCTGGCCCGTGTATTGAGTAAAGGGCGATGTCACGAATTTCTCAGGTAACGCCTGCTACCGTACCCGAGCTTGCGCCATTGCTGGAACAAGCCGAGCAGGTCATGGGATACCTGCCAAACGATGTCTTGAGCCTGGGCCATTGGCCTGAGCTGTTGAGCAGTCTGAGCGGACTGATCCAAACGGTACTGCAGGGCGGTGAAGTAGACCCCACACTCAAGCGATTGATTGGAATCATCAGTAGCCGGACTCAGGGGTGTCACTACTGCACCGCGCATTCCAGTTATGGCGCCAACCGATTGGGCGTTGAGGCGACTAAAATAGCGGCCGTCTTCGAATTCGAAACCTCACCGCTCTTTACCGATGCCGAGCGGGCTGCGCTGCGCGTGGCTTGGCACGGCGCGCAACAGCCCAATGCCGTGAGTGACGAAGACTTTGCCGCGTTGAAAGCTCACTTTACCGAGCGCCAAATTGTTGAAATTGTGGCGGTGTTGTCGCTTTATGGATTTCTCAATCGCTGGAACAGCACGCTCGACACCGAGCTTGAAGCGCCACCAGCGGCATTTGCCCAATCGGTTGCGGAGACCGACACACCATAGCGTTAGTGCCCAGGGAGTGCGGGCCCGCACGATTGAACCGGGAGGCGCGCCAACTACTCCGCCTGACCCGCCTGAACCTTCTCAAAGTGTGCTTCAAGGATCTCGCTACCCAGGGTCGACCCATCGTTGTTACCGAGTTTAATCGCAGGCCACGCCCCGGTGGCAAACATAAAGAGCACGGTTGCGCCCTCTGGCCCGGCAACGAGCGGCCCATAGCCCCTGTTGGCAAGACCGATGCGGATATCGCCGGCGTGATGCCAGGTGGCGCCCACTCGCTGTGACCCCTCGAGGATAATTTCGGTGTAGTCACAATCATGGGTATGAGCCTCAATGGTGCACCCCGGTGGATAGAACACCTTGAAGACGGTAGGGGATTCAGATCGGGTGGGGTCGCCGACTCGAAACATCGAAGAAATCACACCGGTGGGCAGTGTGATCTTGTCGAGATCGTCCCAATTCAATGCATAGTGCCCTTTGCGCTCCAGAGCGGTCTTAATATCCTGATCAGTTGCCTGTGCCAATGTGCTCTCCTATTTCTCCGCCCGCGCATACAAACACAGCTGTTGCAGGGCCACCGTAGCAGCGGCCAGTGAAGTAATCGCACCCACATCATACTGGGGCGCCACCTCAACAACGTCCATCCCCACCAAATTGATGCCGGAGAGGTGTTGGAGGATCTGTATAGCCTGATGGGTGGACAGACCTCCGACTACCGGCGTGCCGGTCCCGGGCGCAAAACTGGGGTCAAGGCAATCGATATCAAAAGTAAGGTAGCAGGGGCGCTCCCCCACGATGGATTTGATCTGCGCCGCCAATTCGGCAGGCCGCGCGTCGTGAACCGTCGGCGCGTCAAACACATTAAAGCCATGATCACTGTCGTTATGCGTGCGCAGACCGATCTGGGCAGAGTGTGCTGGCGAGATCAAACCTTGTCGGGCCGCGTGATAAAACATCGTACCGTGGTCAATCCGCTGACTCGCCTCCTCCCACGTGTCAGAGTGCGCATCAAAGTGGATCAGAGATAATTCGCCATATTGCTCGGCGTGCGCTCTCAAGAGTGGGTAGGAAACAAAGTGATCGCCTCCGATCGATAGCAATGCCGTATCAGTGGCCAGAATATCCCGGGCACATGCGTAGATCTCCTCGGGTACCCCAGCGGGATTGCCCGCATCAAAATCGCAGTCGCCATAATCAACGATCGAGAGTTCCTCTAATGGCGAGAACCCCCACCCCATCACCTTGCCTTCCCAGGCCAAGCTAGCTGAGGCCTCTCGCACCGAGCGAGGGCCAAATCGGCTACCGGGGCGGTTAGTGGTGGCCAGGTCAAAGGGGATACCCAGTACTGCCACGTCTGCTTCCGCCAGATCACGTGAGTAGCGTCGGCGCATAAAACTGACAATCCCGCCGTAGGTGTGCTCGTCAGTGACTCCGCGCAGGCCTTCCCGCAGCATTGCCTGATCAGGAGGTGAACTCATGGATACTGTCCTGTTGTAGGGCCGATTCTGCCGACAAGTTAATCACAGAACTCCTTACAAAAGGGGGTGCTGACCGGAAACGGATGGTCTCTGCAGCGAGGACTCAGGAGGCGGCCACCATCACGGGACGCTTGCCATCCTTTCCATACAGATTGACCTGCAGGCTTGAGATCGCGTGCACGAGAATGATGGGCTCGATCTTTTGCTTACCCGTCCAATGGATATTGGGGAAGCGCTCCAGAATGCGCTCATAGGCCATCTTGAGTTGCAATTGGGCCACACGGTTACCGAGACAACGGTGCACCCCGTGCCCAAACGCGAGGTGTTTCTCCACGTTATCGCGCATCATGTCGAACTGGTCCGGGTTGGGGAAAACGGAGGAGTCTCGATTCGCCGCGCCGTACCACATGATCACCTTCTCATCCTTGGCGATACGCTGCCCGGCAATTTCGGTGTCCTCCATAGCGGTCCGGCGCATATGCATTACCGGCGACACCATGCGCAAAGCCTCATGAGACATCCGCTCGATCAACGAGGGGTCATCCAGCACCATCTGTCGCTGCTCGGGGAACTGGGTCAATAACCGGATCGTGCCTGACAGCGAGTTGCGGGTCGTGTCATTGCCAGCAAAGATAATTAAGAGCCATGAACCATCCAGGTAACTCTGTGACAGCGGCTTGTCACCCAGCGTTGCGTTGGCAATCGTCGTCAGTAAATCCTCACGAGGATTGGCGATACGATCAGCCATAACGCGTTCGCCGTAGCTGAACATGTCGTGCAGGATCTTCTCAAAGCGAAACGGAAAGGAAGGTTCAGCAAGCAACATCCGAAACGGGTGCGTAATGAACTGGGGGGCAAGCTCGAGATAGTGCATCCATTTGATGATGTCGGCGCGGTCCTCTTCATCCACTCCCAGCATTTCGCAGAGCGTAAACATGGGTAACTCGATGGAAAACAGCTTGGCGAAGTCCACAACGGGACCCTGACGCTCCATGTTGTCGAGAAGCTCATCGATTTTGCGGCCCACGCGCTCCTTCAGGGTTTCGATATAGGCGGGGAAGAAAAATGCAGCCTGCTGGGTGCGTAGATCGCGATGCAAATCGGCATCCAGGTTAATGAGCGAGTTATACGCCGCATACATCAGTCGTTCCGCCTTGCCCTTGTCATTGCGCAAGACACTCATATTCATGCTGCCGCGCTGGGACGAGAAGATTTGCGGATTGAGCTCGACATGCTTGACGTCTTCGTAGCGCACTACCGACCAAAATCCCGACGAAGGTTTTTTGATCTGCGACCACATCACCGGCGCTTCCTCACGCATGCGCCGGTAATAATCGAAAGGCTGACCGCGTGTCCAGGAGTGCGTCACACCCAGCTTGAAACCGGGCAAGCGCGGGTAGATCTCCTTAAAAACCGGATCTCGGGCACCGGTGTCCAGAAGAATATCGTCACTGACGGCGGGATGATGTTCTATCTGTTGAGCACTATTCATGTTTCTTCACTTTCTGGGCGAGCTACAACGGTCATTAAGGGTACCGCTTTTTCAAAGTTATTCGCGCGTTCTCGGCACTCAGATCTATGCGGCTCATCTCAGCACGATGCGCAATAGGCAACAGAGAGGCGATTGCGCGGTGGGCATCAACGGCTAAAAATCCAAACGAACCCGCACGCCCAGGTTCCGACCGGGCAAGGGCACCTGATCTTTCACAAAAGATGTGTGGTTACGCGCAACCTCGTCGGTCAGGTTACGGGCAAACGCCGTCAGGGTCAGGCGCGTGGAGTCATTGAAGTTATAGGACCAGGATGCGTCTGCATTCACCAGCGTGAACCCGTCGGTACTCGTCTCACCGGGTGCCACGCTACTCTGCCGCTCCACATCCTTCACCAGTAACTTGGCAGAGAAGTCGTCGAACGTGTAGCGGGCGGTAAATAGGTTTCTCGCTGGCACGATCCGTGGCACGTCTCCGCCATTAGTGAACTCTGCATTCACTTCATCGCGGCCGAGAGTCAACTCCAACGCACCATGGGGCAACTCAATACGCGCGCCGATCTCGATCTCATAACCGGTGAATTCCGCATCCTGCTGACTGTATTCCGACAGAATCAAACCACCATGGTCAATGTGCTCATCGGCATACGCTGGTTGGAACTCAAATCCCGCATGAGCCTCATGCTCCTCTTCAAGTTCATCGCGGAGATAGATGTAGTTCTCCACCCGGTTGTAATAGATCGCAGCCGAACCAAAAAAGTCGTGATAGTCAAAATTGAACGCGAGGTCGATATTGTTGGAGCGCTCCGTATCCAACGTGACATCACCCACCTCATAACGGCTGCTCGCTAAGTGCTCTCCATTCATGAAGAGTTCAACAGCTGAGGGCGTCTTGCTAACGCTCGCCAGACCCAGCGACAGTGAGGTGTGCTCGTTGAGATCCCGACGTAACGTTGCCGCCGCGCTTAACACTTCGTCACTGAAGGAGGCTGGCTCGTAAGCCATCTCGCCTTCGTGGTCCTCGCCATTCTCATCCTCATGGTGCATCTCGGCGACGAAACCATCCCGGCCTACATGATCAAAGCGCACACCCAAATCCAACGTGGCAAAGCCGAGGTCATCCGAGCTGAAAAAGCCGAGCGTTGTCTCAGTCGAATCGACGGGGGCCATAAAGGCCTCCTCACCAATGATCGAAATTTCTTCCTCGGCGTAGTTCAGCACCACTTTGCGGATCTGCTCACCCGCACTCAGATCCAGTGAAACGGAGACCTCCGTTGCCTGGTTGCTGAAAGCAGTGGGACCCTCGGCGTGAACTTCCTCGTCGTAGCCCCCGTTTTCGTGAT
>Ga0181574_10004778_pt1 | contig 11741 bp, 10 predicted proteins | sample 101ome_24_FD_145600 | JGI IMG/M metagenome (GOLD analysis project Ga0181574, IMG submission 145600) | Coastal salt marsh microbial communities from the Groves Creek Marsh, Skidaway Island, Georgia - 101410AT metaG (spades assembly) | ecosystem: Environmental > Aquatic > Marine > Intertidal zone... | reverse complement strand
ACTCAATTAATTAGCGTCCCTTATGCATTGCACGCTGCGACTGCAGATAGTTTGATTGGCGGTGCATCAATTACTGAAACAGATCCATTATATACTACTTCTGTAGCTTCAGGTATAACAGCTGGTGATACGACTAACTGGAATGCGGACATTGATCCTGACCCAACAAATGAGTTACAGACCATTTCTATAAGCAACGATACTATCTATCTTTCAAATGGTGGGTTTGCTGTTCTTCCTGCTAATGCAGGTGGTGGTAAAACTCACTTAATATTATCCGGAGATATTACGGACGCTCAAGCAGCAATTAAAATTCAAAATGAAGTTGGACCAAATACTCAGATTGTCAAGATATACAACACGACGAACTTAACAAGCGTGGATCTTTCTAGCATATTGGAATTAGTAGAAATTCAAATTGTAGATAATGCTGTCCTTAATACCGTTAATTTACCGAATCTAGAAGGAATTTATGAGACGCTTTATATTTCCAATAACCCATTACTAGCATCGGGTCTATCTTTTTCAAACATGTTGTTTTGGCCTCAGAGTATCACTATTTCAAACACCAACATTTCAACTATAACTTTTCCAAACTTAGTCAACAATGGGGTTAATCTTTCAAATAATAGTTCGTTAACAACAATTAATTTTCCAGATTTATCAGAAGCAGATGGAATAAACATAGAAAACAATGGAGTTCTTACAACCATATCTTTACCTATTTTGACTAATATCAAAACTAGTTTTTCTGTTTATGGAAATTCACAATTGGCCAATCTGGACTTATCGAGTTTGAATGTTGTTGATAGTTCTGGATATTTGAATATCGTGAATAATAGTTCTCTAACCACAATTAATTTATCGAACCTTAATAATATTATTCAAAGTCAAAGCGGTAATTCACAGTATTATTTCTCGAATAATCAGTTAAGTTCTGCAAATGTCAATCTAATTTTGGATCGTTTCGTAAATAGTATTACACCTTTAACTTCGGGTTGGATATTTCTTAATGGTCAATTTCCTCTGGCTCCACCAACGGGTCAAGGTTTGACAGATAAGGCAACTTTGCAAAGTCAAGGAGTAAATGTATTTACTGATTAGAAGGTGCATAACAGCAGCTAAGCCACATTAAAACGATGGCTTAGCTGCAAACCGTTGTGTGCATTATCGATTAAGAAAATGCGTAATCAAACTTTTAAACTTAAATTAAAACATATGAAGAAGATTCTGAAATTATCATTTATCGCAATTTGTATCTTATCACTCACGAATTGTAACAAAGAAGAAACAGAGAATTTAGTGAGTGAGATAGACGTAACTATCAATAATTCTGATGACTATGAAATTGACTTAATGATCTCAGGAGATGAAGAAGGGGCAACTATCAAAACTCAAGCTCAACATTTTCAAAAAAGTGAATTAATTAGAGACTCGAGTACAAATTGGAGTGTAGTTTATCAATATGAGCCTCTTCCAAACTATACTGGAATGGACTTTGTTGAAATTGAAACTTGCACTGGAGGTGAGTCAACTGGATGCTCCAATTTTGACATTGTGAGAATTAATTTCAATATAACTAATTGAAAACTACACACAACAAAACCTAAACTGCATTAAAACGCAGTTTAGCCAAACCGTTATGAGTAATCAATACAATTCCAAATTAAACCTTTGATATATTCAAATGTTCAAAAGAAAAACATAATAAATATGAAACATTATATTACCATCTATTTGTCAATTCTTTTGTCAAGTATTTGCAATGCTCAGTGGACACAAAGCTTAGGTACAGAGTCCTTAAATATGCAATCATTAATAACTTTTGGATCCTATAACTTAGCCGGAGGTGCCACGGGTGCATATTCATCTATTGATGAAGCAGAAACCTATATTTCTTCGAACACGGGTAATGACCCAACTGGACCAACACGTGGGTTTGCGTTTGATGGAACTTACATTTATACGTGCACGAGTCAAGGGGTTTACAGAAGCTCCGACAACGGATCTACATGGATCCAAAAAAACTTAGGATTAACAAATTTACTAACCAGTGGAATAACTTATTCATCTCCGTATCTAATTGTAGTTGGTCCTTCAGGGGTCTTCAAATCCTTGGATAATGGAGATAATTGGACTGCTGCTGGACTCTCTGGTACAGATGTACGCTGTGTTACCTCAATAAATGACACACTTTTTGTCGGTACAAATGGATTTGGTATATACACAAGTGTTGATTGGGGAACAAATTGGACAACAATCAACAACGGACTTAGTAGTTCTTCTAATTTCAGAGCGATAGAAGCCAAGGGGTCAACTTTGTTCGCAGGTGGACAAGTAGGTACAGGTGTTTTCAGATCAATGGATTATGGCTTAAATTGGACGCTATTGAGTAACGGACTACCTAATGGGTCTTATAGGGGTTTTGCCAGTAATGACAGCATAATTGTTGCAGGGTCTTTTGGTGCTGGAGTCTTTTACTCTGTTGACAATGGTGATACTTGGATCGAAATTAATTCAGGATTATTAGACCTAACAATTTTTGATTTGGAATTAAATGACAACTTTATTATTGCAGCTACAAACACTAAAGGTGTTTTTAGGTTCCCTCTTTCTAACATTGTATTATCTGTAGGTGATTTAATTTATAACGATAGTGTAACCTGCTATCCAAACCCTGCAAATTCTACTGTTTGGATAAGCTCTAAAATGAATTTAGAAAATATCAGTTATAAAATTATTGACATTAAAGGGTCATTGATTTTATCTGGTAAAATAAACGGTAATAAACATGAAATCAATATTGATACTTTGCTTAATGGAGTATATTTCATCCATTTTGATAATCCAGAACTTGCACCTTTCAAATTAATTAAAGAATAAAAAATTATATGAAAACAAAAATATTAATTATCGCATTTGTATTATTTAACCTTGCTTCCTTTTCACAGGTTTCAACGGTAACTAATCCAATCACTGGCAGAACTTGGATGGACAGAAATTTAGGTGCCAGTCAGGTAGCTACATCTATTACAGATACAGCATCTTATGGCTCTCTCTATCAATGGGGGAGATTAACCGATGGACACGAACTTAGTAATTCAAGCACAACAACAATTGTATCAACCTCAAACAACCCTGGTCATTCTGACTTTATTATTGGTTCAGATGATTGGCTTACACTGTCAAATGATTTGCTTTGGCAAGGAGTAAATGGAATAAACAACCCATGTCCAAATGGTTTCCGTTTGCCTACAGAAGCAGAATGGGAAGCAGAGAGATTAAGTTGGACTTCTAATGATGCAGCTGGTGCTTTTGCTTCCGTTTTAAAATTACCCATCGCTGGTGCAAGAAGCAGAATGACTGGCGCAATTGGAAACGTTGGGACTTTCGTAGGATATAGAAGTAGTGATCTGAATGGCGCAGAGTCACGAAATTTAGGAATTAGCTTGAGTAATGCTATGATGGGAAATAGAGCACGAGCAGATGGTAATTGTGTTCGATGCATACAAGATAATTCACTTGGAATCAATGATGCTTCTGTGTACAATAAACTTAAAATATATCCAAACCCTTCGAATGGTTTTTTTACGGTAGCCTCAGAAAAACAGCTTAGCAATATTGAATTTGAATTAATAGATTTATTTGGTAAAAAATTGAAAACAGGGACACTAAATGGATTGAATTCAGTCATCGATATTAATGACCTTTCAGATGGAATATACTTGTTGAGATTGGAAAATTTCACTCTTCAAAAAATAATCAAGGGAAAATAAAACTCATAACAAAATGTATAAATCATTGGGCAGAAAGTGCTTAAATAAAAGTTGGGTCATATAAATAAAGTAAGTGCCAAACCGAAAGTGCGCTGCTTTTAATCGCCCAACGATTCATGCACAAACCGTTAGCAAACATTTAAAATGACACTTTTGGGAAAGTACTACTACATATCAATTCTAGTTATCTCACTTCTTTTTTTGGGTTGCAGAAAGGTAAATGACGACTGTAACATGAATGACTATCCCAGTGCACCCGGTATTGAATGGAATACTGAGGTAGACGGATCGGGAGAAGAATCTCACGGTCATTACATTTTATCATGCTCTGATGGTGGATTTTTGCAGATTGGAGAAACCGGCTTTATACCTAATTCTTCCAAAATACTAGTTGTAAAAACTGACGAAAATGGAAATTTAATCTGGAAAAAGGAATTTGGTAATGGTGGTAATAATTTGGGGAATTCGGCCATTGAGACATCTGATGGCTACATTGTTTGTGGCGCTGTAAATGAAAATAGCACAATAATTAAACTTAATAAATCGGATGGTTCCTTAATATTTCAAGAAACTGCAAATAATGGAGGTAATGATGCTTACGAGGATCTTGTAATAACTTCAGCCGGAATGGTTGCGGTCGGATATGTGAACGCAGAAGACAATACAAATACATTCTATACAGAAGGAGAAGGCTATATTACCTTTCACAATTCTAATGGAGTAAAGCAAAATGGAATAAATATCAACCAGTATTTGGCTCAAGCATATAGAATAGGTAGTCTCAACAGCGAATTTTACATTTCAGGACTAACTGAAAACGCAAGTGATTATGGTCTAATCAAAACAGATAGCATTGGAAACATAATTTGGAATAAAAAATATGGAGGACCTTCAGCTGATCATTGCTTCGGGATGGACATGGGAGCTGATGGATCCATATTCCTAACAGGTCATACTCTATCGGGAACAGAAAACTGGGATACCTATACCATGAAAATTGATACCTCAGGTAATCAAATTTGGGAAACTAAAACTGGAAACCCGAGAGGTTTCAAACCGAAATTTATTCACGATGAAGCATGGGGGGTTAAGAGTACATCAGATGGGGGTTGCATTATCGCAGCAGGGACTGGAGATGAATATGGAAGATATAAAAGACGCTGTGGAAGTAGTGGTGATAATTCTAACACCTGGCATATTTATCTTGTAAAGTTTGATGAAACTGGAAATATAGAATGGCAAAAAACTTATGGCGGAGGAAAAGGTGTTGACTGGGCTGGAGAGGCCGTTGACCTGACTTCTGATGGAGGCGTAATTGTGGCATCGGACAATGGTAAATTTGGTTTTGTGAAAATTGAGCCATTTTAATTATAAAACGTATTACAATGCCTAAACAAAAATTAAAAACGCAGTTTAGCCAAACCGTCAATTCTAAAGTCTAACTTATGAAAAAAATAATTATCATCCTTAGCATTCTTGTTTCATCATTAGGATCGAATGCGACTATTCATGTTGTGAGAGTGTGGGATGGGTACTTCCAATTTGTTAACCCTACTTTTAATGGTTCAAATGTTACAATTCAACTTGGTGATACAGTTGAATGGCTTCCATTGGATATTCCTACAATGGTTCATACTATTACATCTACGAATATTCCTTTAGGGGCTGCACCTTTTGATCAAATATGGCAAGCTCCAGCAGATACATTTTTTCAATACATTCCAACCGTTGTGGGATTCTATGAGTATGAATGTACTCCTCATGCCGGACCACCTTACAATATGCTCGGATCTATAAATGTTATCGGAGATGTGACAGGTTTATCAGGTAATTCAATAATAAAAAATGATTTGTATATTTACCCTAACCCGACAACAAACTTTATCTATTTCAAAGAATCAGTCACCAACTATACCTTCAAAATTTTAACTCTGAACGGAAAATTTATACTTTCTGGAAAAACAGATGACATGGTCGATATTTCATCATTGAAAAGTGGAATCTACCTAATAGAAATCGTCGGTGATAAGCCTCGAAAAGTAAAATTTATAAAGCAATAAAGTTTGTAACAAAACAAAATTTCTTCTAAATGTAGTTCAGCAGAAATCATTTATGCTTTCGTTGGACAATGATAGATTCCATTGAAAGGAATAGAATAAAGATTAAGTTTAAACCATTTCGAATTTCCGAGACCTGCAAAGAAGACTTCTATCAGCCTATCAATCAAAAGTAAATCGGTTAACAATTCTGAAATGAATGGTTACTATTAAATGATTTGTAAGAAATTGATTGAATCAAGATTTCATAACATAGTAAATCCAAAAATCAATCTCTGTCTCTACCAGCGCTGATTCGATTCGTAAAACTTCATCGAAAACAGCCTCTGGTTTTATATATTCCTTAATGTATTGGCCATGAATCATTGATTCTCTGATAATCGTACTGTTGAATTGATGAAAATAGAAGAAATCATCTACTTTCAGCTCTGCCAAATATTTTCTTATTTCGGGATAGTACACCCAAAAAGCTTCCCTTACAACACCCTCCTCAATTTCAACAATTGGACAAATACCTATAACCCGAACATCACCCGTATTTCTAATCTTATCGAAAAACCAATCTTCTTTAATCTTATACCCAACAAGCTTTTTTCCGCTAAACACATTGAACTTATTTGGTGGTAATATTACTTTGAACTCATCGGATTCTGCCGAATACCCAGTAATCATCTCTTTTTCTATCAATCGAATTAGTTCATCAATAACCTTGCTATCAAGAAACAACGGGGCGTTTAATTCGGTTGGTTTAATCTCTCGCCATAATCTTTTGGAATACACAACTGAATTGGGGTCCACAGATACAAAAGGGAAATAACCATCGCTATTTCTATTCATAGGTGGTTGTTGAGCATCGTACACCCCTTTTTTTCCCTTTTGAAAAGTACGCACCGAAATCGCCAATCCTTCTTTATATTGCCGCGTCATAATTACGTTCCCCAAACTGTCCCATATCGTCCATTTTCCAATCTTCAAATTATTGCGATATGCCCCCTCGGCCTTCGACTTTCCGTTCGCATACTTCGATTCAAATTGACCATTTAATATGCCATCTTGATATATTTCAGAAATATTGTTCTGAGTAAGCGTGGGATAAATAAGCCCTGTTAGTAGAAAAAAAGTTAATGCTTGTTTCATAATTTTAGTTTTGTACCTATGACAACTATAGGAATATTCATTACACAATGCTACCGGACAAAGCATTCAAGCATTTATATCAAATAGTTCAACACAGTCGCGAAAACACTTAAAAAGCCAAAAGTATTTACTATTTTACCTCCACACCTGCCGCAACCAACATAAAGTTATGCAACTCGTAGTTCTTCACAAAAGGGGTGAGCATCTCACTTCCAGGACCCGTCATCGCTAATTCCACGAAGTCGGCGGAATGATGCATATCGCCCCAACCTACTGCGGTATATTTCTTTTGAAGTTGAGCCAATCGTTCGTAAGGGAGCTTATATTCATTCTTAATATCTTCCTCGCTTAACGCATTTATCCAATCCACTAACTCTTTGGCTTCCGCATCAGTCAAACGATAGTTCTGTGCGTAATGGACACGTTCTATCAATGTACTCGTTGTAATGTTTCGCTCTATCCCCTCTCCTTCTAGAATCCAGTAGTTAGAATGCTTTGCTACTTGAAGGTTATCAAATTGAACATCGGATTCCTTGCCATAAAACAATCCTGGATTTCCATTCCCATGATCGGTGGTAATAATGACCAACGTTTCTTCATCTTTTTCCGCGAAATCCAAGGCAATTTTCACCGCTTCATCAAACGCCAATTGATCAAAAATCAACCCTGTTGTATCGTTGGAGTGCGCTGCCCAGTCCACTCTACCTCCTTCAATTTGCAACACAAATCCTTCCTTGTTTCTAGCTAATTTCTCAATCGCAAATCGTGTCATTTCTTGAATTGTGGGCACTTGCGCTTGCAGCGATTTATCTGTGTTTTGGTCAACCGTAAACGGAAGTGCGGACGTATGAAACACTCCAAGCACGGGCCGTTCATCATTATTTAGGCTGTCCAATTCACTTTTTGATTGGGCAACTCCAAATTGTGCTTGTTCAAACAACCCAAATACATCTTCGCCATCCTTACGTAGGGCTTTATCAAAGAATTCTTTACCTCCACCTAACATAACATCAAAGCGCAAGTCGAGGTATTGTTTCGCAATTTCCGGTTGATTCTTTCGGCTTTCGTTGCACACACAAAAACTGGCTGGCGTGGCATGGGTAATTGGAACTGTTGTTACACACCCTACTGCTTTTCCAAGCTGCTTAAACTTTTGTAAGATGGGCGTATAGTGCTCTCCATTTTCTCCCCAATTCAAGCGCCCATTATACACGCGAACACCACCACCCCATGCAGATCCTCCAGCAGCAGAATCAGTAATCAGTGAACTCGCTGAGGCCGTATCCATCATCGCTCGTTTTGCAAAACCTGTCCGGTAAGCATCCACCCAAAAACTACTTCTACCCAATTGACGTTGCGCCATGATGTCCGCCATGGTTAGCGTACCCGAACTCATTCCGTCGGAAACCATGAAAATAATATTCTTCGCGCGTTTCTTCGGGCCTTTTTTCAGGCGCTCATGCGTTTGTCCAGCACCAAATGCCAAGGGGGACATTCCTAATCCAACCGTAGCGAGAGATGTATTTCTAAAAAAATCGCGTCGTTTCATTGCTTGGGGTTTCCAACAAAACTACTGAAAGTTGTTCTGCCATTTGTTGTCTAAATGTTATTTTTTCGAGGGCGCAACATCACTTGAGGAAGAATTCAACTCAAAATTAACGCTGTACTTTCCTTTCCAGTATATTTGTAAAAAATAATACTATGATTCCTTTTTCTCCGCCAAGGATTGATGCGGCTACAATAGCTGGAGTAACCGAAGTACTGCAAAGCGGGTGGATTACCACCGGACCAAAAACGAAGCAGTTTGAAAAAGACATCACGGCTTACTGTGGAAATAAAGCGACTGTTTGCGTGAACTCTTGGACGATGGGCATGCAAGTATTGTTGCATTGGTGGGGAATCGGAGAAGGCGACGAGGTTATTTTACCCGCCTACACCTATTGTGCTTCCGCCAATGTCATTGTACACAGTGGCGCAAAATTAATTATGGTGGATATCTCGAACGATGATTACAACATTAATTTAGAACACGTAGAAAAGGCGATTACGTCAAAAACCAAAGCGATTATCCCTGTCGACATCGGTGGTTGGCCATGTGATTATGACGAATTATTTGCATTAGCGGATAACTATGCACATTTATTTACCCCAACAAATCCTTTACAAGAAAAGCTTGGACGGATTGCGATTATTGCGGATGCCGCCCATTCATTCGGCGCGCGCTACAAAGGCAAGGTCGTAGGGAGCGTTGCCGACATTACCGTGTTTTCATTTCATGCCGTTAAAAACCTTACTACAGCCGAAGGAGGTGCCATTACGTTTAACTTGCCAGATGGCTTTGACCACGAGGAAATCCATAAAGAATTCTGCATAAAAATCCTTCATGGACAGTCGAAAGACGCATTAGCAAAAACACAAAAAGGAGCTTGGCGCTATGATGTAGAAGAGCCTGGTTTCAAATGTAACATGACCGATTTACAAGCCGTTATTGGCCTAATTGAATTGGGGCGCTACACGGAGAACCTTGCACGCAGAAAAGCGATTTTCGAACGCTACTCCGACGCATTTCGCATCGACCAACGTTTGCTTACACCAATTTTCCAAACCAACGATAAGTTGAGTTGCTATCATTTGTACCAATTAAGAATTGAGGGAGCATCTGAACTGCAGCGGGACCAAATTATTACAGAAATTTCGGAACAAGATGTTTCGGTGAATGTACATTTTCAACCATTGCCAATGTTAACAGCCTACAAGAAAAGAGGTTACTCCATCGATAATTATCCAGCTGCTTATTTGAGGTATGCGAATGAAATTTCACTCCCTGTTTATTTCGATTTAACAGATGAACAGGTTCAAACGGTGATCGACGTAGTACTTCGTTCTGTACAAAAAGTGATGGGATAAATACTGATGAAAAGAATTTTTGACATCCTCTTTTCCCTAATTGTTTTAGCGGTTTTCCTTCCGTTTGGAATTGTCATTGCCCTGATCATTTTGTTGACATCAAAAGGAGGTGTTTTCTTTGTTCAAGAGCGCATTGGCCGGCACGAAAAACCGTTTGGCCTCTTGAAATTCAGAACCATGCGTAAAGATGCCGATAAGTTAGGAAAGCTTACTGTTGGGATGAGAGATCCCAGGATTACAGGAATCGGATATTTCTTACGAAAATATAAATTGGATGAATTCCCTCAATTTATTAACGTGCTGTTGGGCTCTATGAGCGTGGTGGGACCTCGACCAGAGGTGAAAGAATACGTTGACCTTTACACGCCCGCTCAAAAGCAGGTGTTAAACGTGAAACCCGGAATTACAGATTATGCTTCGCTGGAGTATTTTAAAGAAAATGAACTTCTAGGTAAAAGCACTGACCCTCGCAAAACATATATTGAAGAAGTTATGCCAGCAAAACTGGAACTGAATAAGAAATACGCGAGTAATCCAAGTATTGGCCAAGATGTTAAAATTGTCTGGAAGACGTTTGTGAGGGTGATTTCTTAAAATTCCGTGTGCGATAGGGAAAATAGTTACAGGTTGTTGCGCTTCGCACAGTTGCAGGCTTGATGCATTTATCGTGTTTCGTTTTTATTCACAATGCTTCGCATGGCCGAATAATCATTCCCTGATACGAACTTCAAAGGTGAGGACAACAGCGTTTTATGTAAAGACGCAACCTGAAACGAACGAAGTCCCTGTAACCAGCAACCTGCAACTAAGCAATTCCTCCAAGAATCTTGTCGGCAAGCACATCACTCAATTTAAAATAGCTTTCCACTGTCCAACCGCCAACGTGTGGACTCAAGATCACTTTATCCGAAGCAAGTAATTCCTTGAATGCAAGAGGTATATTTCCTGAGAAAATGTTTTCAAAAGAACTGCTTTCAAATTCGAGCACATCCAACCCGGCACCGAGAATCCTGCCTTCGTTCACTCCTTTCATCAAGTCTGTGGTACGAATAATTTTCCCCCGCGACAAGTTGAGCAGGTAGATCGGCTTTTTGAATTGTGCAAAAAATTCGGCATTGCCCATGTACAATGTTTCTGAGTTTTGCGGAATATGAAAAGAAAGCACATCAGCGCGTTGGAAAATTTCTTGGAGCGTAGATTCTTTCACCTGGTCTGTGGAAAAGCCCGCTTTATATTTGTCGAACGCCAGTATTTCGACATCAAAGCCTCTCAATTTCTTTGCAAAAGCAGCCCCGTTATTTCCATACCCAATGATCCCTATCGTTTTTCCATCGAGCTCAACTCCCCTATTCCCTTCCCGATCCCATATTCCATTGCGTACTTCGCGGTCGCCTTTATTCAAGTGATTCATCAGGCTCAACAACATTCCCAGCGCGTGCTCTCCTACCGCATTACGATTTCCTTCAGGAGCGTTATAGCAAGTTATTTCGCGTTGCTGAGTGTATGCGACATCAATGTTCTCCATCCCTGCTCCGCTGCGTGCAATGAACTTTAAATCGGGAGCATGGCGCAAGAAACCTTCGTCCATCGGGAAACGAGACCGAATCACTAGGCCGTGTGCATCGCGAATAGCTTCCTCACAATTTTCCCGCGATTGTTGCGTGAAATCAAGACACGTATAACCCGATGCTTGTAGTCGTTCCTGAAGAATTGGGTGCACCGTATCTAAAAAATAAACCTTCATCATTAATTTTTCCAAAAAGCGAGAACAGCAGCATTGCATCCTCATTATCCTGTACAAATTTAATCATTTCTGCACCGAAAAATGAGGTCCTCCGAAGAAGGCCTTCCCGAACTTGGTTCA
>Ga0181574_10004774_pt1 | contig 11744 bp, 13 predicted proteins | sample 101ome_24_FD_145600 | JGI IMG/M metagenome (GOLD analysis project Ga0181574, IMG submission 145600) | Coastal salt marsh microbial communities from the Groves Creek Marsh, Skidaway Island, Georgia - 101410AT metaG (spades assembly) | ecosystem: Environmental > Aquatic > Marine > Intertidal zone... | reverse complement strand
TCGGATAATTTATCCACTTTGTCTTTGTTTTATCAACTTTATTTGGTGCATAGTTTTTGTTCAAGGCAAAATCAACAACTTCAACTTGAGTTTTATCAAAGAATACTGCTTGCATTGGTTCTGCTGGATGAATGATGCCAGTTTCATCATTATCTGTTGCACCAATATATCCTAGATCACGAAAGATTTTATTCCAATGATTTGCTGAATTCTTTCCGTGTTCTGGTATGTCAAATTGAAGTCTACCTTTATTATCTGTTGATGTTTGAACATTGCCTGCAATCCATTCTGCAGCACATCTTGTCATGTTCCAGAATATACCACCAGCTGAACGGACTCTTGCTGTTGCACCAGCATGATTCATCAACTCTTTAACTTCTTTTTTAACTTTATCTTTTGAGTGGGGATTCATCTTGACTAACATCTTGATCAACTTTTCAGAAAGTTCTATCATTTCTGGTGTTCTCATATTTGAAACGTCTAAGGTTTTACCTTTTGGACGTAAGAAATATACAGCAGGTTGACCAACACCAAATGGTACATCAAGAGTTCTTGACTTTTCGTTGCGATATCTTCCCCATGCTTTCTTGAGAGGATATGTATAAATTCCGTTTGGTGTTGCGTATTTTGATTTAGGATTGATACCTATTTTGAATCCTGATACATTTCGATTCGGAACATTTCTCAATCTTCTCAATTGACGATACTTATTATCAAGTTGACCGAGTGCAGAAGCAATTGCACCACCAAGCACAGTTTCTTTGCTCGTATCTGGTTTACCTTCTTCAGTTTTTTTTGTTACTTCTTTATGGCTACCTTTACCAACATCTGAAACAAATGAGATGTAAACGTTCTTGTCATTCTTATGTTTTTCTAATATATCCCAAAGACTAATCTTTAGATTTTTTTCTGGATTTCTTCTAGCCTCAGTAAGAAATGCTAAAAAAGTTTTCATGTTGGATTTTTATCCATGAATGTTTTTATTTGAATAATTGAATTACGAATTATTTTTTTCGTATCGGTTGTTTGTGTTGTAGTATTCGATGTATTCGATGTGTTTGTAGTACTCAAAATGCAATCTCATAGTTGTCTTTGTTAATGCCTGCATCTAAAATGACAGACTTGCCGTTATATACTCCCCATTCATCTTTACGCCTTAGTTCGCCAAGCATAAGCTTGTTCTTTTCTACGAACTTAATAAACTTGTTTAGTGGTTTATTATTCGAATGTTTTCTTTCTTGTTTATTGATGATACGAGAAGATTCTTTATGAAACTCTTCAAATGTGATGCCAAACTCACGCCAGAAGAGATTAGGATCAAAACGAGTTGCTTTATGAACAACCAGAAAACTAACATCAGCCTCTCGATTATCATCAAATTCAATCATTGGTACCATATAAGGTGGGTTCTTTCGATACTTCTTATATAAATTTACTTCAGCTAAATTTTGACGAAGACCTTTTTCATTCTTTGCAATCTTCATTACAATTATTTCTCTTGCATTATCAATTTCGAATACAGTTCGAGCAGAACCATCCCCGATTTTTTTGCCGTGTTCATTAGCGATGCTTATTTTTTTCTTATAGTTCATTGTAGTTCCCCACCAGTTATCAGCATCCTGCCAACCAAGTTTATGTATTATTGTTTGCTTATTTGCTTCAATCAAAAAATTTGAAAATGATTTCACTTTTTCTGCTCAATTTCTTTTGTATTTTCGACATCACAAGTTTCACATTCTTCTTCTACATGATGTGTTCTTGAATCAAAATAATCGTGTGTTTGATAGGCGGCAAGTAAATAACCAGACATGAATGAAGCAATCACTAAAAAAGTTGTTGTCAAATTTCTTTGAAGACCACCCTTACCTTTATTTTTCTTGATACCTTTGTAGACGAAATAAATTGCTAATATTGTTGTGATAATTGCAAGCGCAATTGTCCATGGATTTTGAATGAACGTAATTGCGGATGATCCAAACACTATAAGTAGTAATGAATTAATATAGCATAATGGACAAACGGTTCCTCCTTTAGCCTTGAGGCTTTAGTTTACAATTATCAAAATGGTGTCTGTTATATATTTAGCAATATAAATAATGATAACAGATTCAAATCAGATCAGAGAAACAAGGGCAACCGAGGCTACGCCTCGGTTGAGCGGCTACGCCGCTCAGTCCGGTTCAACCCAACTCGATGGTGAAGAAAAAAGAAATCTTTAATACTTTAATTAATACATTTCCTTCACCAATGATTTTTCAAGACTATAATTTCATTGAGTTTTTTCAGATATGTCAGAACCATCAATCTTGAGATTCGAGAACGGAGACCTCGATAACAATCAAACTCAAACAAATCGTTTTGAATTTGTTTTCTCAAATCTACCAAATGTAACTTATACATTATATGAAGTTAATTTACCAGGAATCAGTCTAATGAATCCTGAGTCACCTACATTATTTAATCGAGTCTACTTTGGTGCAGACTCAGCATCATTCGATCCAATGACAGTAAGTTTTCTTGTTCAAGAGGACTTTTCAAATTATTTTGAACTGCATGATTGGATGAGAGCAATTTCCTTTCCAGATTCATTTGAAGATCGAAGTGGATTACAAAAGTTCAAAGGAGACAATAGTTCTGGATTTTTGACAATCAACAACTCAAACAATCTTCCTCTTTATCGTTTTCACTTTGAGAATATTATACCAAATAGCTTGAGTTCATTGATGCTTACTGCCGCAGATGCAGGAGAAATCTTTGCAACCGCCACATTCAACTATACTATATATCATCGAGAAAAGGTTCCGTACTAGCTAGTTCGAACAAAGGCAACTGAGGCTTCGCCTCAGTTGAGCGGCTACGCCGCTCACATCTGGCTCGATGGTGAAGGAAAAAGGAATCTTTAATACTTTAATTAATACATTTCCTTCACCAACGATTTGACTAAGTTTCTAATTTTATTGATAATTTATAATGGTGAAGAAAATGATTACACATGAAATAATTTCTGTCGAATGGAATAAAGATTATCCAAAGCCAGAAGATGTAAAGAAAAATCTTGAAAATTTACCCTTTATCACACTTACTCTCGAGAACAAACACAATAAATATTGGAACTATTATAATGTAGCAGAGAAGCAATTGAACCGACAAAATGCTGAACTGAGAAAATTGACAAATATCCTTCGAAATTATTATTCAAAAAAACCTTTACCTGACAAGGTGATTGAGCAATATGACTTGAAGCCTCTACAAATCAACTATAATAAAAATGAAATTGACTTGATGATTAAATCAAGTGATTCTTATTGTGAACTGGAAACAGAAATCTCATCGACAAAATCTCTTACAGAAAGAATCAAAGAAATTCTTGGATTTATTTCTGGTTGGAGATATCATCAAAAAGATTTTATTACAATGTTTCGTATAACAAATGGATTGACAAGAGAATGACAGAAAAAGTAAAGGCGAATTTTCTGAATTGGAGTGAAATTAAATTATCTTGTTCGGCAGCAATTTTACATGAACTGAGTGATGTATTTTCATATTTTATTCCATCTGCAAAATTCAATCCTAAATACAAGGCAAAAAAGTGGGATGGAAAGATTCGTCTAGTCGATAAACGAAGAGGAACAATTCCTCTCGGTCTAATTTATCGTCTAAAGAATTATTGTAGTTATTCAAATTATGAATTTGAAACAGACATTGATCTGAATGAAAATGAATTTGATCGACAAGATGCAATTGAATTTATTTCGAATTTAGACCTTCCATTTGAGATTCGAGAATATCAACTCGATTCTTTTATTCATACAATTCGTAAACAAAGATCGATCATCATCAGTCCTACAGCAAGTGGTAAGTCATTAATTATTTATTTGATGATTCGTTTTCTTCATGAAATGGGTCGCAAGGTTCTGATGATTGTTCCAACTGTTAATCTGGTCACTCAAATGAAATCCGATTTCGATGAGTATGCAAAAACAATCGATCGACTTCCTGTGCAAGAAGTTTATGCTGGCCGTTCAAAGGAACTTCAAGCACCCATTATGTTGTCAACTTGGCAGTCACTTCAAAACATTGATAAATATTGGTTTACACAATTTGATGCGGTAATTGTAGATGAAACTCACTTAGCAACTGGTAATACACTACAAAAGATTCTCAACAATTGTAGCAATGCGGATTTTCGAGTTGGTCTGACAGGAACTCTCTCTGGTGAAAAAGTTCATGAAATGCTTTTGATTTCAGCACTTGGTGAGCCAAAGCGAATGATTTCAACATCTGAACTCATTGAACAAAATTACTTGAGCGACCTTGAAATTAAATGTCTCATCCTTCAACACGAAGATGCTCCAGCAAAGTTGACGTATCAAGAAGAAATTTCTTATCTCATTTCTCACACAAAAAGAAATCAATTCTTAGTCAATCTTGCAATGAATTTGAATGGCAACACTCTCGTTCTTTTTAATTACGTTGAATCTCACGGCAAAATTCTCTACGAAATGCTCGAAGAACAAGTCACAGAACAAAATTTATTTTTTATGGCTGGAGAAACCAAGGCAGAAATTCGTGAAAACATTCGACAGCATGTTCGCTCAAAGGATTCAAACAACATCATTGTTGCAAGTTCTGGTGTTTTCTCAACAGGTGTTAACATTCCTTCACTACGCAATGTAATTTTTGCTTCCCCTACAAAATCAAAGATTCGTGTCCTTCAATCCATTGGCAGAATCCTTCGTTTGCACGAATCCAAGGATTCCGCAATTGTCTATGATATCGCAGACAAGTTATATCCCAAAAGAAAAAATTATGTATATTCTCATTTTGAATCCAGATATCAATATTACCTCGAAGAAGATTTTCACATCAAATATCATGAGCTTAAATTAAAAAGCTCTTGACAATCCTATGCTTTTGTGATATAATATTATTGACTGATGATGTGTGTAGAATACATTTTCATTTATTTCAATATTTTACGAGAGCAGATTTATGAGTACAAAAAAGAATTTTGTCGATAAGAAAAGATTTTATGAGCAGTTGGAAAAGAGATATGAAACTGTTTTGAAAGTCAAAGAAAAACAGCAAAAATACTACCAAATGGTAGATCGAGCAACGGGTTCAGATGAAAGAAAATCTTCAATCCGAAGTCGCATCAAAATGAAATTACATCAAATTCCGATTGATGATTATATTGGTGAATGTATACTCAAGATTTGCAAGAATTTGATTCGTAAAAGAGGATTTATTGAATATAGTCAGACACATAGTGAAGATATGATTGGTGATGCTATTGAAAATTGTTTTCACCGGTCAACTAAAGTGATGACAATCGAACATGGCTCAATTGAAATTGAAAAAATTGTTGGTAAAGAAGTTACTGTCAAAGCTAAAGATGGTGTCTGGCGCAAAGCAAAAGTTCGAAGTTATGGTGAACAAGATTTGTATGAATATACTTTTGGTTGTAATAAAGAAACTGTTTCAGATCAATATGAACAAAAAGTTATTGCGACAAAAGACCATCGTTGGTTTCTTTCTTCGAGAGTGAACGAAAATGGAAATATATTTGAATATGAAAATGAAGTAACTGATCTGAGAGTTGGTGATTCTCTTGCTTTAGTCTCTGACCCAAAAGTAGGCACACCAGAAGAATACGAACATATTGTCACAGACATAAATTATTTTGGCAAAGATGAAGTATTTTGTCTTGAAGAACCAGTAACACATAGTTTTGTTTTAGGAAACGGATTGTTGACTGGAAATTGTATCCTTTACATTTCATCATTTGATCCTCGCAAATCAAAAGAACCTTTTTCTTATTTTACACAAGTTGCAAACTGGGCTTTTATACGAAGAATCGAAAAAGAAAAGAGAGAAGTTTATTTTAAGCTAAGGTCATTGCATAATATGGATGGTCTAATGGACAATAGTCATCAAGAAGATCATGATCATTCACATGATGGAAAGTTGATGTCTGATGATTATTTGATTCATACACGAAATTATGTAAATGAATATGAAGAGAAAATGGAAAAGAAGAGAAAGAAACAACGAAAGAAAAAACAAATCAAAAATTATTCTGAATATTTTCCAACCTCAAATGAGGAAAATGTAATATGAAAGAATGGATAGCATTGATTACCGATCAACATTTCGGCGTGAGAAATAATTCTCAAGTTTTTCTTGAATATCAAATGAAATTCTATGAAGAAGTTTTCTTTCCTGCACTCGATGAATATGATGTTTTGGATATTATTGATCTTGGTGATACATTTGATCGAAGAAAAACGATTGATTTTAATATCTTAGACCAAGTAAAGGAAAGATATTATAAAAAATTACAGGAAATGGAAAAAACAATTTATTGTATTGTTGGTAATCATACTGCATATTATAAAAATACGAATCGTGTCAACACTCTCAATTTACTCTTGAAAGATTTTGAGAATGTTTACATTTGCGAAGACCCTGAGATTTGTCGTATTAATGAGGTAGATGTATTGTTGATGCCTTGGATCAATGAAGAAAATCAGCAAATGGCTCATGACTTATTGAAAGAAAAACATAAATATTGTTTCGGTCATCTTGAGATCAATGGCTTTGAGATGTATCGTGGTCATGTTCATCGGGATGGTGAATTTGACATCAGTCTGTTTTCGAATGTTGAGAATGTTTTCTCAGGACATTTTCATCATCGTAGTCGCAAAGGTAATGTGATGTATCTAGGTAATCCCTATCAGTTGACTTGGGGTGATTATGACGATACAAGAGGATTTCATTTATTGAATCTCAAAACCGGAGAATTGAAATTTATTCCAAATCCGAACATCATGTTTCATCGATTAGTTTACGATGAAACAGTTCAGACGAAGAAGTTGTTTACAAAAGAAAACCTCAAGCAATACAAGGATCGTTTTGTCAAAGTTCTTGTGCGAGAAAAAAACAATATTACAATGTTTCAGAAGCACATGAACAATTTGATTAGCAATGGTCCACTCGATGTAATGGTTCTTGAAAACGATATGAACTTCAGTGCTGAAGAAGGCGAACAACAATTCTCAATGGATGAGGAAAATACACTTGAACTTTGTATTCAAAGTGTAAATCGATATGCTCAAGAAAATTGTTTGCAGAATGGTGAAGAAATTACTTCAAAGTTATTATCACTTTACAATCAAGTAGAATTGGAGAAAACGCTAAATGAGTGATCCAGTTAAAGTTTCGGTTGGTGTTCGTGCGATCTCGAGTCAAGCACCATCACCACAGAAAGCAAAAAAACTCGAAAAGAAAATTGTTCGTGAGATGTCAGATCCAATTCGAACTGCGGAATATGCCGAAGGTATGGGCATTCGCAAGCTCACATTGAACAAGGAGACAGATACAATTCAATTTGAACTTGAAGAAGAATTTTATCATACACTAAGGTTGATTTCCAAATGGAAAGGAATTCAGCCCGAAGTTTATCTTGGACAATTGCTAACAGAATATTTTCTGACGGCTGGTAAAGATGGTAAAATCAATTCAAGAACAATCAAGGAGATTTTGTGAAAATTCGATCAACGAATCAATCAAATTCTCTTTTGTTTTTAAATTATTATTGCTATGAGGTATATGAAGGTAATTCCTTAGTTGGAAAAACTAGACTCTTTGACATCCAGGATATTCATCATTCTTGGATACAAGAAGAGGTCAAACGTATAAAAAGTAACGCAAAGAGACCTTTCGAAGTTTCAATACATTTAGCAAAAATCGAGGAGAACTTATGAAAATCAAATCACTTTTACTTTCAATCTGTTTTATGTTCATTTCAATATTTGCATATGCAGAAAATCATTATGAAGTAACTGAGGTTGAGCATATCATTGATTCCTATCAACCCAAATGGGTTGGTATTGGTGAATCAACTGCAGAATTTAATAATTCTGGTGATGACCTGAGTGTCACCGACCAGGGCACAATTATTGAATTTACACCAAGCTATATTCTTGATGAACAAGAGAATGGTATTTCTGCGACTTATCGACTATCAATTCTAGCGACCGAATTTAAAAGAAATGTTCGTGACAATCGAAACCTTATGCATCGTTTTAGTGCAAGAACAATTGCACCAATGATTGGACTTGGAATCGCAAAAGAATTTCCAATTACAGACGATACAGAAAAATTGATTATTGGAACAGACCTATCTTTTGGACTTGCTTATGATGAGTTTGAAGAAAATGGTACAAAAACAAATTATGGTCTCTTGAACCACAATTTACATTTTATTGGTGGTATGAATTTTATTAGTCTGGTGAGCATAAATGAAGATATGTTTGTTGGGCTTCAACACAATGTTTATTATCATACTGCAAGAATTCAATATGACGACCGCCCAGATTCGCATTATAAATTGAAAGATAGTTCAGTGTTTGTTGTTGGTATGAAAATGTAATATAAGGAAAAATAATATGAGAATTGAAAATGAATTGAAACTGGATTACAGTGATGTTTTGTTGCGGCCTAAAAGATCAGTCCTTGGTTCTCGCAAAGAAGTTTCTCTTGAAAGAAAATTCAGCAAACTCGAATGGTCTGGTTTACCAATTATGGCCGCAAATATGGATGGTGTTGGAACATTTGAGATGGCAACCGAATTAGCCAAACAGAAAATGTTCACTTGTTTGAAAAAGACCTATGACACATCTCAGCTGGTAGAGTTCTTTTCGAATGAAATGAACTGTTCAAATACTGCATTGAGCATTGGTATCACAGACTATGATTTTCGAAAGTTTTGTGATGTCTATGGTATGTGTAAGGATCTCAAGTTTGTTTGTATTGATGTTGCGAATGGATATAGTGAAAGATTTGTAGAGTTCATTCAAAAGATTCGTGAAGTTTCGAGCAGTTTGAAAATCATTGCAGGAAATGTTGTGACTGGTGAAATGACAGAACAACTGATTCTCAGTGGTGTGGATATTGTCAAAGTAGGAATTGGGCCAGGAAGTGCATGTACCACTCGCATTCAGACAGGAGTTGGATATCCTCAATTAAGTGCCGTAATTGAATGTGCAGATGCTGCACATGGTCTGGGTGGTTTAATCATTGCTGACGGCGGTTGTACGTGTCCTGGTGATGTAGCCAAAGCATTTGCAGGTGGTGCAGATTTTGTGATGCTTGGTGGTCTGTTTGCCGGTCATGATGAAGGTGGTGGCCAAGTGATTGAAAAACATTATATCACAAACGAAATTGAAGGTAATTCATATGATATAGGACAACATGAATTAGTTCGTGAGACAAAGAAGTTTGTTGAGTTCTATGGTATGAGCAGCAAGAAAGCAAATGATATTCACTTTGGCGGTCTCAAAGATTATCGTGCTGCTGAAGGACGTGAGGTGCTAGTGCCCTATCGTGGTCCAATCACCAACACAATTCAAGAATTGCTTGGTGGATTACGAAGTGCTTGTACATATATCGGCGCACAAAACTTGAAAAATTTGCCAAAATGTGCTACAATGATCCGTGTGACAAATCAATTCAACTCTATCTTTTGTGAGTAATAATGGACATTCAATTTGAAAAAATTCGTTTTCGTAATTTTCTTTCCTTTGGTGATACATTCACCGAAATCAATTTGAAAAATTTCAAATCAACTCTGATCACTGGCTCAAACTTCAGTGGTAAGAGCGGTTCTTTGTTAGATACATTAAATTTTGCGCTGTTTGGTAGAGCATTTCGCTCGATCAACAAACCCCAACTGATCAATGTCTACAATGGTAAGAACTGTCTAGTTGAACTTGAGTTCTCAAAAAATGGCATTCAATATTTGATTCGTAGAGGTCTGAAGCCAAATGTGTTTGAAATCTTTGAGAATGACAAACAGCTCGATATTCTATCCTCTTCAAAGGATCAACAAGCAGAATTTGAGAAGACGGTCTTGAATTTTTCTTTCCAGACCTTTCAGCAAATTGTAGTACTCGGTTCCGCAAATTATATTCCTTTTATGAAACTCAAGCCAAATGATCGAAGATTGGTTGTTGATGATATTCTGAATCTACATGTCTTCACGAAGATGTCAGACCTGCTCAAGAGTGAAATCTCAGATACAAAAGCAAACATTCAGGGAACAGAAAATGAGATTTATTTGAAAAATGAATTGCTCAAGACAAAACAAGAACATCTCGAAGCATTGAGAAATGTCAATGTATCTACAGTTGATGAAAGTGAACTTATTGAACTAAAAAACAAGACTGCAGAATTTACAAAAAAGATTCATGCACTGAGAGCAGAAGAAGAATCGATTGAGATTGGTGAAGACCTTGACCTTTCAGAAGCAAAGAAAAAAGTCAAGTCATTCGAATCTCTCAAAGAAAAAATTATGTATTCTGTCAATGCACAAAAGAAGACATTTGATTTCTTTGTAGAACATTCGTCATGCCCCACTTGTGAACAGCAAATCGAGGAGTCCTTTCGTCAGGAAAAGATTGAAAGTCTTCGTGAAACAATGCTTGAAAAGAAAGCTGGTGTAGCTCAACTGCTCGAAAAAATTCAGCATTGGACAGAATTTCAAAAAGAATCAGAAACTTACAACCGTCGAAATCAAAAGAACCTACAAAAGAAGAAAAGTCTTGAGAATGAAATTGAATACACAAAGATGCAACTTGAAACAAATATTGACAAGATCGACTACCTGCGAGATCCGAAGTCTTTAGACACTGAAAAAATTGAAAAAGTTGAAAAAGAAATCGAAGAGACAAAAAATGACTTGACAAATTTGAGAAGTATGTTATCATCTTATCATAATGAATCGGAGATTCAGAAACATACTTCAATACTTCTTCGTGATACAGGCATCAAAGCTACGGTCATGAACAAGTATCTTCGTTTGCTAAATCAAAACATGGAATTATATCTGAAAAGATTTGGTTTGAAATTGAGTTTTGAGCTTGACAGCAATTTCAATGAAAAGATTACAAATTTTTCAGGTCATGAATTTTCATATTTTTCTTTGAGTGAGGGTGAAAAGCTTCGAGTAGATCTGGCAATGATGTTCTCTTGGCGAAACCTTGCTTCAAAACGAGCAAAGATGAAAACAAACATGTTGATTCTTGATGAAGTGATGGATGGTGCTGCTGATTCATTTTTACAACAAGAACTTGTTCACCTTCTTAACGACCTCTCTTCGACAAATGTTTTTGTGATTTCTCATCGAACAGAAGGATTGCATGACAAGTTTGAAAGAAATCTGCATGTTGAGAGAAAGGTTGGCTTTTCGGAAATTACTGAAATACTTACATGAAACCATTTTGGTCTTTTGGATTCGAGCTTGAGGGTATGTGCTTTGAGCGAGATTATGATTCGATCAAAGCACTCTTGAAACCTTGTTCGAAGTTTTCTTATGACCGGCTAGAAGGATATTTTATCACTGGTGATAATACAATTTTGATTGATGAGGAATTGGAAGACCTTGCCTATAGTTTGCATGAAAATAAAATTGAAGAAATCATTCCTCTTGAGATCCTTCTTGGTCCATTTGAATTGACAGAAGAAGTTCAACAAAAAGTTACAGATTTGATTGTAGAGATTGCCAGTGCTGGCTTCTCATCAAATGAAACTTGTTCGTTACACTTACATCTAAAACCTGCTGGTTTCCCTCTGAGGTCGTCAGCCGCTTATTGGAGTAGTGCTTTACTTTTAGCATATCTCGTTGAATCGAAAGACTATAAAAAGTTTTTAGCTTATCGTAATTATCCGATGTGGCATTCTCA
>Ga0181574_10004763_pt1 | contig 11759 bp, 8 predicted proteins | sample 101ome_24_FD_145600 | JGI IMG/M metagenome (GOLD analysis project Ga0181574, IMG submission 145600) | Coastal salt marsh microbial communities from the Groves Creek Marsh, Skidaway Island, Georgia - 101410AT metaG (spades assembly) | ecosystem: Environmental > Aquatic > Marine > Intertidal zone... | reverse complement strand
CCCAAAGATCACTGTTGTTGATTATTCTACCGTTACCGACTTGGCCAGGTTGCGCGGTTGGTCGACATCCGTGCCACGTTGGACGGCCGCATGGTAGGCAAGCAGCTGCAAGGGCAAGGTCAGCACGACAGGTGCCAGCAGCTCGCCGCCCGTATCCAACTTAACCAGCCGCCCATGCCGCGGGCCGAATCGTGACTCCGTTTCCGTATCGGCGATCACCAGCAACTGGCCGCCCCGCGCATGAACCTCCTCTATATTGGAGATCAGCTTCTCAAGCAGCGGGTTGTTGGGCGCCACCGCAATAACCGGCATTTCGGAATCCACCAGCGCCAAAGGCCCGTGTTTGAGCTCGCCGGCAGGGTAAGCCTCTGCGTGTATATAGGAAATCTCTTTCAGCTTCAGCGCGCCTTCCATGGCGATGGGGTAATGACTGCCACGGCCAAGGAACAGAGCATGGTGCTTGTCGACAAACGCCTCGGACAGCTGCTTGAACGTGGAGTCCAGACTCAGCGCCTGGTTCAGCAGGTCAGGCAAGTGATTCAAATCAGCGACAAATCCGGCATACCGATCTGCATCCATCCCATTCAACCGCGCCAGCTCGAGCACCAGCAGCTGAAGCGACACCAGCTGGGTGGTAAAGGCTTTGGTCGATGCAACGCCAATTTCCGGGCCCGCGCGCGTCATGAGAACGAGATCCGCCTCCCTCACCACGGAACTGGCTGGCACGTTACAGATGGCCAGCGTCGTGAGGTAGCCCGACTGCCTGGCATGTCGAAGCGCGGCCAGCGTATCTGCTGTCTCACCCGACTGGGATATGGTGACGAACAGGGTGCCTTCGGGCACCACTGGGTCGCGGTATCGGTACTCGCTGGCCACCTCCGTGGTGCAGGGTATGCCGGCCAGCTGTTCGAGCAGGTATCTCGCCACGAGGCCCGCGTGAAAACTGGTGCCACAGGCAACAATATGCACATGGCGCACTTGGGACAGAAGCTCCTCGGCGCCGACGCCGAAAATGTTCGGCAATATCCGACGGGCGCTGATGCGGCCTTCCAGGGTTTCGGCGACCGCCGTGGGCTGTTCGAAAATCTCTTTCAGCATGTAGTGCGGGAAATCACCGCGCTGCACGGCATCGGCATTGATCTCCGCCTCCACCTCCGGCCGGTCCACCCGCGACCGTGCCGCGTCATGAATGACATATCCGCTGGTATTGAGGGCGACGACATCGCCCTCTTCCAGATATATGAAACGCTGCGTGATGGGCAGTAAAGGGAAAATATCTGAGGCCAGGAAATGCTCACCCTCACCCAGACCCAGCACCAGTGGGCTGCCCTGGCGGGCGCCGACCACCACGCCCGGCTCGGCGGCACTGACCACTGCAATGGCGTAAGCACCCTCCAGCCTGTCTACGGCGATTTGCACCGACTGCAGCAGGTCATGGCCCTGCTCCATGATGCCGGCAATCAGATGCGCCATGACCTCGGTGTCGGTTTCAGAGGTGAACACGGCGCCCGATTGCTCCAGCTCCCGGCGCAATTCCTCATGATTTTCGATGATGCCATTGTGCACCAGCGCCACGCGGTCGCCCGAGGACATGGGATGCGCGTTGCGCTCACTGGGAACGCCGTGCGTGGCCCAGCGCGTGTGCGCGATGCCGCAGTGCCCGGCCACCGGCTGGGCCTCCAGCAGCTGGTCCAGCCGTGAAACTTTGCCCTCCGTCCGTCGCCGCTCCAGCCCGCCACGGGCCTGCAGCGCGATGCCCGCCGAGTCATAGCCCCGATACTCCAGCGAATGCAGACCCGACATCAGGATCTCAACAATGTCTCGCTCAGCGCTGGCGGCTACGATTCCACACATAACCCATCAGTCCTTTTTTGTCGGCCGTTTCCATTGGGGGATCGTGACCTGCTTGCTGCGGCTCAGGGTCAGCTGACCCGCGGGAACATCCCGCGTAATGGTCGAGCCGGCGCCGATATCCGCGCCCTGCCCGACGGTGACGGGCGCGACCAATTGCGTATCCGAGCCGATGAAAACATCGTCTTCGATAATCGTCTGGTGTTTATTCACGCCATCGTAATTACAGGTGATCGTACCGGCCCCGATGTTCACCCCATCCCCGATGGTCGCGTCACCCAGGTAACTCAGATGACTGGCCTTGGTCCCGTCTCCCAGGCGCGCGTTCTTGGTCTCGACGAAATTACCGACCTTGGCACCTTCACCCAGCTGCGTACCCGGCCGCAATCGGGCGAATGGGCCAATCTGGCAAGCGCCCGTCGTTGTTACGCCTTCCAGCACGCTGTTGGCATGCACCTGCGTGCCCGGCGCGAGCTCACAGTCTGTGAGAACGCAACCTGGTCCGACAGACACGCCCTCGCCCAGGCGGACGCGACCTTCCAATACGACATTGACGTCGACCCAGGCATCGCTCGCCCCATCGACATCACCTCGGATATCCACCCGGTTCGGGTCCACGATCCGGACGCCGGCGCGCATCAACCGCTCGGCCTCCGAGATCTGGAATCTCCGCTCGAGCGCCGCCAGCTGCACCTGATCGTTGGCCCCCGCCAGCTCCCAGGCTCGCTCGGCGGTCACGCTGCCCACGCCCACCCGGTCGGCGGCCGCCATTTCGAAAATATCGGTCAGGTAATACTCGCCCTGGCTGTTGCCCTGCTCCAGACGCCCCAGCCAACCCATTAAAGGGCCTGCCTGGGCCACCAGTACGCCTGTGTTGACTTCCTGGATCAACCGCTGGTCGGGCGTGGCATCACGTTCTTCGACGATGCTCTGAATGCTGCCCTCAGCGCCCCTGACGATGCGTCCATAACCGGTGGGATCCCCGAGCGTCATGGTCAGCGCGCGCAAGGGCTCATCACCCGCCAACAAAGGTCTCAGGGTTGCAGCGCGAATCAACGGTATATCGCCATACAGGACCAGCACCCGGGCATCGGGCGGGATACCCGGCATCGCTTGCTGAACTGCGTGCCCGGTGCCAAGGCGTTGCTCCTGAGGCACCCACACCACATCGAAATCGGCACAGGCATCGCGCACTTCGGGCGCCGCTGGATTGAACACGACGTGCATGCCTTCCGGCTGCAGCGCGCAGGCCGTGTTTAACACACGTCGGAGCATGGGCTGCCCGCCCACGGTGTGTAATACCTTGGGCAGGCGTGACTTCATGCGGGTTCCGTCACCGGCTGCGAGTATTATGATATGCAACGCCATGAGCGAGAATGTCCTGCAAACAATTCGGTTCAACAGTATAGCGGCAAGCCCTGACCCGCTCTATCGAATACAGGCTGCCAATCATGGCTTTTCCAGGGCGTTAATCCGTGGCTGAAGGGCCATGAGATGCCGTTCCGCCGCCCTGTTGCTCGCGGGGCTACTCGTCATTCCGCCGCCGGGCTCCACGCTCGCGGCCGACCCCACCCGGCAATTACTCAACGATGGGCAGGTTGTGCTGGAAGGGGCACCAGCGATACCGCCCAGGCTGGCCGAGGAGCTGGGGCGATTCCAGGATACGCGCACCAGCCTGTTCGCGGATTTCATGGGGACCGGGGACGACGTGCTGATCAGAACCCGGTTCGAGGGCGTCAACCAGCTCTACCGGGTGGAAGCGCCCGGCGGCGAGCGGCGCAGGCTCACCACCTCACGGGAAGCGATTGGGGAAGTCGAGCGCCGGCCCGACGCTGAGCAAGTGGCTTTCACCATGAGTGATGGCGGCGATGGCTTTGACCAGATCTATCTGCTGGACCCGGCAGTCGGCGAGTCAAGACTGCTGACCGACGGCCAGTCGCTCAACAATCGCATGGTTTGGGACGCGACGGGAAAGCGCCTGGCCTGGAGGTCAACCCGCCGCAACGGGCGACACAACGACATATGGCTCATGGAGGCCAACGACCCGGGCACAGCGCGGATGGTGCTGGAGGCGCCTGATGGCGCGTTGTGGAAGCCCGTCTCTTTCAGCCGAGACGGCCAACTGCTATTGATCCAGTATTACGCCGGCATTACCGACTCCAGGATTTACCTGCTCGACCTGACCGCCGGCAGCTATCGGCTGCTGGCGGGCGGTCTCGAGGCGCCTTCGGCCAATATCGCCACCGGTTTTGACCATGAGGACACGGGGGTTCATTTCATCACCAATCGCCGCGATGGCGCCGCGGAAATAGGCTGGCTGCCGCTGGACGGCAGCGAGGAAGTGGCCTACGTGCCTGAAAAGCTGATCTGGGATGTCACGGAGTTCGAGCTCAGCAGAGACGGCAAACGAGGCGCTTTCGTGACCAACGAGGAAGGGGTCAGCCGGCTATACCTGTTCGACCCCCGCAAACAACGCTACCGGCGGGTCGAAAACACCCCCATGGGATCTATCAGCGGGCTTAAATACAGCGCGAATGGTCGCCGCCTGGGCATGACCATCTCTACCCCCAAGACGCCCAGCGATGTATTCATCCTTGATCTTGGGCTGCGAACGCTCGGGTACCGGCGCTTGAAGCGATGGACACATGGCCAGATAGACGGCCTCGATCCAGAGCAGTTCGTAGAGCCGAAGCTGGCGCACTTTCCGGCACCGATGATTACCGCGGACAAAACGCTGATGATGCCCGTGTTCTACTATCGGCCCAAAGGGGTCAAGCCGCCTTTTCCGGTGATTATCCAGATTCACGGCGGCCCCGAGGGACAGTTTCGGCCGGTCTTCAACAGCACCCTGCAAATGTGGCTGGACCAACTGGGCGTGGCCGTCCTGGCGCCCAACGTGCGCGGCTCGATGGGCTACGGCTCGGCCTACCTGGCCATGGACGATGGACGCCTGCGGGAAAACGCGGTCCGGGACATCGGCGCCCTGCTGGACTGGATCAGCGAGCACCCTGACCTCGATGAGAATCGCGTTGCTGTCTATGGCGCCAGTTACGGCGGCTACATGGCGCTGGCCTCGGCGGTGCATTTTGGCGAACGGCTTCGGGCCGCGGTTGACCGTGCCGGCATCAGCAACTTCGTCACCTACCTTGAGAACACGCAGGGCTACCGTCGGGATTTGAGGCGTGCTGAGTACGGGGATGAACGTGACCCCGATATGCGGGCCTTTCTGCAGGGTATTTCACCCCTGAACAACGTCGAACGGATTTCGACGCCCATGTTCATCGCACAGGGCAAAAACGACCCCGTGGTACCGGAATCCGAATCCGAGCAAATGGTGCGCGCGCTGAGGGCGCACGGTCGGACCGTCTGGTACATGAACGCGCTGAATGAAGGGCACAATTATCAACGCAAGGAAAATCGTGACCTGTTCGAGCAAGTCACTTTTCTCTTCCTCACCCATTATCTGCTTGAAGAGCAGCGGCAGGAACAGGCGAAGGCGCTACATCAGGCCAGTGAGCAGCAATGAAACCGCGGGCACGTAAGTCACGATGATCAGCACGCTCAGCAGGATCATCAGCCATGGCAGAGCCGCGACGATCACTTCCTCGATGCTCATTTTGGCCACGCCTGAGGTCACGAACAGGTTCAGCCCGACTGGCGGCGTGACCATGCCGATTTCCAGGTTCACCACCATAATGATGCCGAGATGAACGGGGTCGATGCCCATGCTCATTGCGATCGGAAAAACAATGGGCGCAAGAATCAGGATGACCGAAGATGGCTCCATGAAATTACCGGCGATCAGCAACAGGACATTGACCACCAGCAGGAAGCCCCAGGGGGGCAGCCCCAGGTCGATGATCGCCCGCGAGGCCATTTGAGGCACCTGCTCGGTGGTCAGCACGAAGGCAAACAAATACGCATTGGCGATGATAAACATCAGCATCGCAGTAACCTTAGCGCTCTGAACCAGCGCGCCGGGCACCTCTTTCCAGCCGATGTCGCGATGGATGTACAAAGCCACCAGCAAGGCATAAACCGCTGATACCGCGGCGGCCTCTGTGGGGGTGAACGCGCCCGAGTAGATACCGCCCATGATGATGACCACCAGCGCCATGCCCCAGATGGCCCGCCGCCCGGTCGTAAAAATGCGGCCCCAGCCCCGCCATGGCTGCCGCGGGATCTTTCGCTTTCGGGCAATCAGGTAGATCGCAACGATCATCACAAAGGTCAGCAGGAGCCCGGGAAGAATCCCCGCAATGAACAACTTGCCGATCGATGTCTCGGTGGCGGCCCCGTACACCACCAGCACGATGGAGGGGGGAATCAGGATGCCGAGCGTCCCGGCATTACAAATCACGCCCGCAGCGAATTTCTTGGTGTAACCCAGGTTGATCATGCCGGCGATGACGATGCTGCCAATGGCGACCACGGTGGCCGGAGAAGAGCCCGACACCGCGGCGAACAGCATGCAGGCCAGCACCGAGGCCATCGCCAGGCCTCCGTGCATGTGCCCAACGCAGGCATCGGCGAAATCGATCATCCTGCGCGCGACACCACCGCTGGTCATCAAGGTTCCAGCCAGGATGAAAAAAGGAATCGCCAGCAGGGGATAGACCTGCATGGTGTGGAAAAAGCGCAATGCCAGTGACAACAAGGACTGATCGGCGAAAACCATCAGGGTCACGATGCTGGCGAAGCCCAGAGAGACCGCTATCGGCACCCCGAGCAGCAGGCATACAAACAGCATCGCCAGGAGAAACAACCCGCTCACAACTTTTTTTCCCGGTTTGGAATCTCGATATCCATCGCTGCCGGCGACTCTTGCTGGCCGAACCTCAGCCGATCGATGTCGCCCGAGATGAACATCCAGCCCAGCTGCATAAACCGGAACGCCAGCAAACCAAACCCGATGGGGATCATACTGGTCAGCAACCAGCGTTTTATAGGCAGATCCCTCGCCTCGTTGCCGAGATCAATCAGTCGCCAAACCAGCACGCTGCCCCCGTAAAGCATCAATAGTGCGTAGGCGACGCAAATCACCAGGGCCGCCAGGGTGGCCACCTTCAGCGCGCGGCCCTGCAACCGGCTCATCACCAGGTCCACGGCAATATGGCTACGCGTGCGTACGCCGTAGGCCATGCCCAGCAGGACCAGCCACGCAAAACTGTAGGTCGTGGCCTCCAGCGACCAGATCAGGCCCGTGTTGAAGCCATAGCGCAGTAAAACCTGGATCGCGGTCAGCAGGGTCATGAACGCCAGGAAGGTCGCCATAAGACCCTCTTCCAGGCGGTTCACCCAATCGCGTTTTCGCCGCGTGTTCATGCTTCAGTCGCTGCGCCCGGCCGGTGTCGCAGCCATGATCTCGGGGCCGATCTCCTCGGCAAACGCTTCCCAGACCGGCCTCATGGCCGCACGCCAGGCGGCCAGGTCCTCAACCGAGGGCTGTATGATCTGCGACTTTCCCGCTTCCAGAATCCTGGCCCGGTCCCGCGCGTTGAGTGTGGTGGAATTGGCGTTAACCTCGGCGGTGACCTCGGCAATGATCGCTTCCAGCGCTTCGCGGATATCCTCGGGCAATCGCTTCCAATACCCCGGATTGACCACGACCAGGTAACCCAGGTAGCCGTGGTTGCTCTCGGTATAAAAAGGCTGAACTTCGAAAAACTTTTGTGAATAGTTATTCGACCAGGTGTTTTCCTGCGCGTCGATGGCGCCGGTCTGCAGCGCCTGGTAGACCTCGCTGAATGCCATTTTCTGGGGATTGGCGCCCATGGCCAGGATTTGCGCCTCCAGCACATCAGACTCCATGATCCGGAATTTCATCCCCGCGGCATCCTCCGGACGCCTCATGGGCCTCGGGCCGCCAAACTGCTTCATCCCGTTGTGCCAATAGGCCACGCCGAGAAAGCCTTTGTGCGACAGCTCACCCAACAATTCCTGCCCGACCGGGCTTTGCTGAAACGTTTCCACCTCTTCCAGGTCAGCAAACAGGAATGGCAGGTCAAACACCTGGAACTTTCTGGTCAGGCGGTCGAACTTTGACAATGACGGCGCGATCATCTGCACTTCACCAAAGGCCAGCATCTCGATGGCATCATCCTCGTTCATCAGCTGACCCGACGGGTACACTTCCATCACCACGCGGTCACCCAGGCGCTCCTCGATCAATGCCCGCAGGCGTTCCGCGCCCTGTCCTTTGGGTGTGCCCGGCGCAACCACATGCGGAAATTTGAGCACGATGCGCCCGTCGCCATCGCCACCACAGCCAGCCAACAGCCATACGAGGGTCAAAAGGGTGAGTGCATGACGGAACGAAAACACGCGCGCTTCACACCGGGTGCAGTGCCGGACCCGTGGAACTGCCCGTCGCGTGATCGAAGAAATGGACGACCCCCGTTTCCAGGTCGTATTCGGCACCCACGATCACCAGTCCGTCCTCATGCGTCAAGCGCGACAGAATGTCTGATCCTTTTCGCAGCCGCCTCACCGAGGCATCGATATTGGCCCTGACTGCGCGGCCTTCCAGAACCTCTCGTTCCAGCCCCGATTCTGCCATCAAGGGCTCGACAGACGGCTTGATCCAGTTGACGATGGATCGAAGGTTGGGGGAACGCAGACGTTCACTTTTTGCCAACTGCTCCAGTGTCGCGGCCACGGCGCCACATCGGGTGTGGCCCAGTACGACCACCAGGCGGGTGCCAAATTGCTCCGCGGCAAACTCGACGCTACCGATCTGTGTTGGCTCAACAATGTTGCCCGCGACGCGAATAACGAACAGATCCCCGAGACCCTGGTCGAAAACCAGCTCGGCCGGCACACGCGAATCAGAGCAGCCAAGCACGATGGCAAAGGGTGATTGTGCATCCGCCAACGCCTCGGGTGACACCGATTTGCGATCTGACCGACCCTCCACGAAACGGCGATTACCCTGCTTGAGGCGTTCGATGGCGATTTTTGCATCGATCATGCTGTTTTCTTCCCCGTATTATCAGTGTCACCGGAGCCAACTGTGCCGGCAGGTGCCAGGCGAAAGATCATACTTCGGGCTGCTCTGCGGCCCGGCGCGGAGCTCGCTGCCCTGCGTCATTCTAGCCCGAAATCCTGGCCCGAAAATGAACACCCGGGCGTCTGGAGCTTAGACACCCTAGCGGTTTATGAGGGTGGGGCACCTGCTCCGGGCGATCGCGGAGCGACCAGCAGGGTCAATTCCGCGTTGGCCCACGGCCCCGCCCATCGGAGCGGACTGTGCAGATGACGAATCTCCCTGAAAGACCGTCGCAACTGTGAGCGGAATGCCCGGTAATCAAAACCCGTGTGGTGCAGGTGGTAACGCGAACCTGGCATCAGTTCAACCGTTGGCCGGTCCACGGGCGGCCTTGCCAGTGTGCTGCGGAGCACGTTTGGCCAGCTGGCGTCATATTCGCCGTAGCGCCGGAGCATACGGAACAGGCCTTTGAGCAACGCCGGCGGTCCGATCTCGATGGGCACGCCGATTATCGCATGACCCTGTTGGCTGAGCAGCCGATCAATGCCGCGCAAGGCTTGCGCCATCTCCTCGGGCGGGAGATGCTCAAACACTTCAAGCCCAAACACGATATCCGCAGCGCCGGCAGGCAATTCATCCAGGCCGGCAGCAAACTCGATGCCCGGGCAAGCGGAAAGGTTATCGCGAGCCTGCAGTAGCAAGCCAGGGTGCGGTTCGTAACACACGATCCGGGTTGAGGGGAACTGCCCGGCGAGCCACTTGCAAAATTCCCCATTGCCGGCGCCGAAATCCACCATCAAACGAGGCTCATCGAGCGCGGAGGCCAACCGCAGGGCGTCCTGCAAGCGCCTCGACTGCAGGTAACGCTTGACACGGCTGCGGTCATCAAAAGTCTTTTCCGCGTAGCTCGTTTCCACTGGGTTTTCGCTGGCAGGCATTTTCTTACCGGTTCGCTATGCCCGGGGCTCGAACCCGGCCCTGGGCTGCCCCGCTGATGTCACCATGGATGTAGGCGTCGATATGATCACCGAAGCTTAACCCGTTAAAGCAGCGAAAATTTTAGAGGATTTCAACGGCTGCCGCCCAGAAATAGCGCACAGGCACAAGACACAAGCACATCATCCGGGCAGGCAAAATGCAGGCGCGGCGCAGAGCCCGGGTTCAGATGACATACACGCAAACTGATAAACCTGACAGTATTCAGCGTGTTTGCCGCAATTGTAGACTCAAGGCTTCATGGACTGTGAGGGGCCTCGCAATAGTCCATCTATAACCCACGTGAACAAGATCTGGTGATCATATGAAACTCGGAAGGTCAATTTGGATACTGCTGCTGGCGCTGTGCTTCTCGGCGGCCACGATGGCCGCGCCAGGCAAAGGCAAAGGCAATGGCGGAGGAAACTCCGGTGGCGGCGGTGGAGGGTCAGGTGACGCCCTGGTCAGCATCAGCGACTCGGAGTGGGACGAAACCGCGGTTCGCAGAGTGCTGGCGGCATTCGCCTATGGCGGGCTTGCCACCGACGCTCAGATCACCGCGTGGGCGGATATGTCGCCCGGTGATGCCATCACGCAAATCCTGACGTTCAACCCAAACAATGACCTGCTCTCTCCACCCGATGGGGGCGACAACAGTTCCGCGCATTGTGACTCGGTGGAAGCCATGCAGGACTTTTGGAGCGGCAACGATGCGGGCAACATCATGAAGTACGCCGATCGCCATCGTTACGCCACCTTGAGCGGTGGCGGGTCAGTCAGCGGCTCGAACCTGCAGCGAACCTGGACCAAGATGATCAGCACCCGTGGCTGTAATCCATTCCTGCATAAAATGGCATTTTTCCTCACCAACTATCACGCCGCCATCAGCATTCATAAAACGCGTGGAGGCCTTATCAGGTCTTACTATGACGACGTTCTTGGCGAGTTGATTCGCAGCGGAAACTTCGTGGATGTCATGACGGTCGCGGCCAGCCACGCGGCGGTTGCGAGGGGCTACGGACACCAGAACAGCAAGTACAAAAACAACCGGGAAGCTTTTTTTGGCACCGACGATTTTGCCCGCGAATTTCACCAGCTCTTCTTCCGCAATTACGGGGAAACGGAGGATATGGACTACCACGAAGACATCACCATTGAGCACACGGCATGGATGCTGAGCGGCATGAACCTCGATAAGGAACAGGGCGCATACGGCAGCACCAACGGCAGCGACTGGTGGGTCGCGCCCATCGTGTTCACGGATCACTACGACCTCAACAGTTCGCCGCGTTATATCAAGAACGAAACTTTTCACTATCACAGCGCGGAGGGCGCGGGCAGCTGCCTGGAGATCTTGAGCACCAATATCTGTGGCGAAAACGCCGGCGATAAAATCGCCGCGCTCGCGCCCGTCGCCGCCGCGCACCCCGAAAGCCTGGCCAATGTTCCGGTGTACATGGTCGACTTTTTCGCCGATGACAACCTGGATGAGACCAAGTCCGGCCAGATCAGGGCGAGCTGGGCAGCGGCGAACTTCGATATGCTTGGTTTCCTTCGCGCCTATGCCACGTCTACGGCATTTCACAGCCATACGACCTACAAGTTCAAAACCGCTTTTGACAGAAATCTCTTCCTGCAGAACATGCAGATACTGACGAATGAAGAAAACTTCGCCAAGCACCACAATGATTCGCCGCACTACCGCATGAGAGACCAGGGCGCTGAGCCGTTCCACCCGGCACATGATGTGTTCGGCGGACAGACCGGTTTGCAGGCAGCCAACAGCCGCTACCTGTTCCGAAGCGCTATGTGGGCGAACGTCGACAACCCGACCTTTTTTGATGACTACAGCGATGAATACACGCTGGAGGCAGGCACGGACACCAGCCCCGCGCCGGTGTACGTCTGGCAGAAAGATTGGGCCAGCGTTATTCCCGTGAATGGG
>Ga0181574_10004762_pt1 | contig 11760 bp, 10 predicted proteins | sample 101ome_24_FD_145600 | JGI IMG/M metagenome (GOLD analysis project Ga0181574, IMG submission 145600) | Coastal salt marsh microbial communities from the Groves Creek Marsh, Skidaway Island, Georgia - 101410AT metaG (spades assembly) | ecosystem: Environmental > Aquatic > Marine > Intertidal zone... | reverse complement strand
TTCCGGTCAAGTAAAAAGTCTGAACGGGAAGACTGCATGGTGATATGCGGAACAATGCCGAGCACCCGTTCCCGTAGTTCCCGGTCAAAACCGTTCATCACTGAAAGAACAGTAATCAATATGGCGACGCCGAGACTGAGGCCGACTACAGATAAGAGAGAAATAAGACCCGTCAGCAAGTGTCTCGAACGCGCTGAGGCAAGACGTTTACCAATATATAAAGCCAGCGGCGTCTGCATACTATCTCCCTTCCTCAAGCACACCGTCAACAAGGTGATAAGCCCTGTCCATCTGGTCGGCAAAGTTCGGGTCGTGTGTGACAACAATAAAACATGTCGTTATTCGCGTCTTTAGTCTCTGCATCAGTTTTTGAATACCCCTGGCTGTTGTTCCGTCAAGATTACCTGTCGGTTCATCCATCAGAACACAGGCAGGATCATTGACAAGGGCTCGAGCAATCGCCACGCGCTGTCGTTCACCACCAGACAACTGGGCCGGCTTATGCCGCAGTCTTTCGCCAAGTCCCACCTCGTTCAGGGTAGCTTGTGCGCGCGTTATAGCTTCATCGTATGGGCGCTTGGCAATAATGAGCGGCATAGCTGTATTTTCCAGTGCAGTAAATTCTCCTAGCAGATGATGAAATTGGTAAACAAAGCCAAGTGTCTGGTTGCGCAACTTATCCTGCTCTTTACCTGTTAGTGCAGATAATGCCTGCCCGAGAATTTGAACACTGCCTGAACTTGGCTTATCAATTCCGCCCAGTAAATTGAGTAGCGTAGTTTTGCCTGACCCTGATGTACCGGTGATCGCAATACTCTCACCCGCATTAACCGTCAGGTTTACATCACGGAGCACTTCAAGCACATTGTTCCCTTCACTGTATGAACGTGCAAGGTTTTTACAGACAAGGACAGCGCTACTCATAACGTAACACCTCAGCGGGCAGAATTCGTGACGCCTTCACTGCCGGATACAGCGTGGCCAGGAAACTTATCACAAGCGCCATTATGCAGGTAATAACCACATCAGTACCCTTTAAAACTGCAGGCAATGCACTGATTACGTATAAATTTGCCGGCGCCAGGAACGTTTCAAGGAAAGCCGAGATAGCGGAAAAATTGTCTGCGATTAAAACGCCAACAAGGGCGCCCACAGTCGTTCCGATGATCCCAACTAAGGTTCCCTGAATGACAAATATGGCAAGAATAGCTTTCTCCCCAGCCCCCATGGTCCTTAGGATAGCAATGTCAGCTTTTTTCTCTGAAACCATCATGACTAGTGTAGAAATAATATTAAATGCTCCTATAGTCACGATCATCATGAGCATGAACCAGGTCAGCACTTTTTCCATTTTCAGTGCATTGAACAAGCTGGCTTCAGTAAAACTCCAGTCCTGTCCCGAAAAGGGCTGCCCGGCAAATTCCGACTGCAGCAAAGCAACGCCTTCATTCACAACTTGTCCTGCAATGTCCGGATCACTGACCCTTAAGCGTAATTTGATAGCTGCACCAGGATCTTGATTGTTCGAGAGCCTATAACTGTCCTCAAGGTGAACGAGGGCCAAGTCAGAGCCAATAGTGAACTGGGGATCAAAAATGCCGGCTACTGTGAACCTGAACATATTCAGGGACAGTTTGCCAGACCCTGTGACAGAAGGAACCAGTAAATTCACCGGATCACCTGTATTAAGGCGCAAGTTCACCGCGATAGTGCGGCCGAGAATAATGTTATTGCTGCCTGGCGCTAGGTCCTGGAGGCGCCCCTGGATCATGTTCTCGGCAATCGTTGATACTGAATCTTCTGACGTAGGATCAATTGCTTTAATTTCAGCCACCTGATGATAGTCTTGTTGGCTCAGCATTGCCTCAACTGCGATAAAAGGGGCAACGCCAATAATCTCAGGATGGGAAATGAGTAAATCAGCAGCCTGCTGCCAGTTATTAAAACCGCTGTCAGACTGAATCTGGCCATGGGAAACCGTGATTAGTGTGCGATCACGCATTATTCCCTGCGAACCATTGAATACAGACAACACTACAACAATTGCCAGCACTCCAAGAGTCAGCCCTGCCATGGAGATCAGTGAGGTAAAGGAAATATAGCGATTATCTTTCTTCGCCAGGATATAGCGCAGTCCAATAAAGAAAGGCAGTGTTTTGAACATGTTGGAAACGTTAAATTCCGACCCTTACCGGCCCTCAAGGAATGGCACAAGAGCCAGTTTTACTGACATCAGTGGCTTTGAGCCCATCGGGAGAAAACAGTTCCCTAGGGGCTGCCCTGCCTAGAACTCAGTTCGGTTTCATGACGCTTGATTAGTCGCTGCACAGTTTTGAAACTGACTGGCATCATGGGTGTGCTGACTTCAGCCGAGATAGCACGAAGAGACTTGCCCAGCTTTTTCATTTCCAGGATCTTTTTCAATACGCGCTGTTCCATGGGGTTTTCGATCAGGCGTCCATTGGAATGGATCATGTAGCCAAATGGTCGGCTGCCACCAAGAAAACGTCCTTTCTTGCGCTGGCTTTGCTTCACTGTCTTGATGCGTTCAGTAGAACGCCGTTTTTCAAGACTGTGAAACACCTTCAGTACATCATTAAATTGAGGAGTCATGTCAGCGTCGGTGACATCCCCATCAAGATCTACGACGATCAGTTTCACATTGCGTTTTTTCAGCTCCTGAAGCGTATTCACCATATCATCACAGTTGCTGAAAATACGCTCTAACGTGCAAACCAGGAGAATGTCACCAGTTTCAAGACGCTTAAGCAATTCCCTTCCCTGCGGCCTCTTGGCCAGACTTACATTCCATCTCTGATTTTCGTCAATAAAACGTTCATTGACCTTCATGCCCTCACCGAGAGCATAGGTTTGGAGGCGAAGGTCTTCCTTTTCGAGAATGGTTTCAAGTTCTTGTAACGATTCCAGGCATTCAATCTGAGATGTGCGGGTATAGCTGTAAACCGACATAACGGGACTCCGGGTCAGTCAGCCTGGAGCATCCCAATGCCCTGACTGACCTGTTATTGGTCACTACTACTTTAGCGTGTGGTTATTGTTTTTCTTAATTCCGGAAATATTAGATGTGTCTCTGTACGCACAAATATCCAACCGGGGGACGGATTTTAATCACTATGGATTTGTGAATGCAAGCAATCGATAGAAAAAACACTGTTTTCAGTGATTTAAGGGTATTGAGGCAGCAGAATTGCTCAATTTTTAAACAGTTAGTGGGAAATCAAGTTGCTTCGCCGAATAGCCTTGCATCTGCAGCGTCACGTCTAGGACAAAAACTGTTGTCCTACTGGCTTAGTAGGTACCAAGTGAGAGTTAAAATGCCGAAGCAAGGTTTTGCAGGGTACTGATCATCGGTGTTGGATAAACACCGAGGTAGATGATGGCGGCTGTCATGGCGAGCATTACAGCATGTACGCCGACCGGCATTGCCGCCGCTGCCCTGTCTTCGCCACTGATATCGGCATTCTGCAGCATGGTGAAGATCAGGCGCAGGTAATAATAGAGACCAATAGCGCTACCGATGATAAGCATGGTGAGCAGGAACCACAGTTCTCCTTCTACGCCTGTAGAGAAAATATAAAACTTGCCAATAAAGCCGGCCGTGAGTGGAATCCCAGCAAGTGACAGAAGTACCGTGATAAGAACCGCTGACAGCGACGTGTTGCGCCAGAACAGACCCCTGAAATCTGCCAGGGTATCGAGTTCGATAGTGCTGTCAGAGATAGCACTGATTACGGCAAATCCGGCCAGCGACATCACAAAATAAGTCAGCATATAAAAACTTGTTGATTCGACTGATAGTGAATTGCTTACCGAGGCAGCGGCAATGATCACCACGAGAAGATACCCGAGATGAGCGATGGATGAATAAGCAAACAGGCGTTTAACGTTGGTCTGCAGGACCGCGAGCAGGTTGCCCAGTATCATCGAGGCAGCCGCCATGAACGTCAGCACAGCAAGCACAGCATTAAATTCAAGCGCATTGGAAGCCAGAATTAGGCGCAGCGTCACAGCAAGCATAGCCGCTTTTGAAACAGTGGCCAGGTAAGCCGTAACGGGTACTGGCGCACCTTCGTATACATCCGGAGTCCAGATATGTAATGGCACTAGCGATAACTTGAATGCCGCACCGGCAACAATCATTAGTACGCCCATAATAAACATCGGTCCGGGGCCGCCTACTGCTTCGAGAGCAGACGGAATCTCATCAAAGCCGAGTGTGCCGATATAGGCATAGAGCAAGGCAATACCAAACAATGTAATGCCAGAGGCCAGCGCGGAGAGAATGAGGTACTTTATGCCAGCTTCCAGAGGAAACTTGGATGCCTTGGCATCATGCACTGTATAAGCAATCATGGCATAGAGACTCACCCCGAGCATTTCCATGCCGATCAGCATGGACACAAAGTGGCTGCTGCAGGCCAATACCACTGCACCTAGCGTTGCGGTCATCAGCAGGATATAAAATTCCTCATTCGGTGATTCGTGCGTCTTAAAATACGGGTACGCCAACAAGGCCACTCCTATTGCCCCCACGATAATCAGATTTGAGAAGAACAGGCTGTATTCATCGATCAGCAGCAGTTGTGTCGCCTCGAAAGGCAAGACAGGCTCGATTAGAACGAAAGTCATTAGCGAGGCAAACAGACCAAAAACCGTCAGCCCGCAGACAATCGCATGGTTGCGTTTGAATGCAGCAGTCACCATCACCACAACCGCACTGGCTGTGAGCATGATAATCTGCATCAAATCAATTATGAGATTGTTATATTGCATAGTAACTGTCTAGTTCCTGTAAATTTGGCTATGGTGCTGTGGGCTCTAGTCAAAGAAAGGCACACCGAGCGATCTCAGCGTTGGCTCGGACATTTCCAGCATTGACTGGGGATACATTCCCATCCACAAGAGGCCAATCATCATCAGGCCGAAGCAAATCATTTCTACCTTCGTAAGATCCTTCACGACTAGGTTATTCTTATTCTCACCATGAAAAACCTTCTGAATCACGATCAGGGAGTACACAGCAGCTACGACCATACCAATAGCCGCTAACGCAGCCGCAACAGGACTGATCCTGAAGCTGCCAAGCAGCACAAGAAACTCACCTATGAAGTTGCCAAGACCCGGCATTCCAACAGCGGCTACTGTAAAGAACAGTGCCATGAAGCCCATTTTAGGTGCGGCGCCCCATAATCCACCCATCTGATCCATCTGCCTGGTATGAATACGATGCTGAAGCCCTCCGGCTAGCATGAAGAGCGCGGCAGCGCTGAAACCGTGTGCCAGCATTGTCATCACAGCGCCCTGCACACCCTGTGAGGTCCAGGCATAAACACCGAGCATGACAAATCCCATGTGGCTGACAGAGGTGTAGGCAATCAGACGCTTGAGGTCGTTCTGGGCAAAGGCCACTTTAGCGGTGTACAGAATACTGATTACACCCAGCAGCATTGCCGTGGGGGCAAAGGCCATGCTTTCCGTTGGGAACAGCGGCACGGTAAAACGTATTAATCCGTATGCGCCCGTTTTAAGCAGGATGCCGGCCAGGATCACCGAGCCTGCGGTCGGCGCTTGTGAGTGAGCGTCCGGCAGCCAGTTGTGAATAGGCACAGACGGCAGTTTCGTGGCAAATGCCAGGAAGAACCCAAGCATTACCCAGAATCCGAACGCATCCGGTATTTCTGTGCCTAGGAGGTCAAAGTAGCTAAACGTGATTTCACCGGCGGCCTGGTAGTTGAAGAAGACAAGCACTAGGATAGCCAGCAGCATGAGCATGCCGCTTACCTGCGTAAAGATGAAGAATTTCATCGCCGCATATTCCTTGTTCTCATGTCCCCATATCGCAATGATGAAATACATCGGAATCAGCATGACTTCCCAGAAGAAGAAAAACAGGAACAGGTCCAGTGCGGTGAACACACCGATCACTCCGGCAAGCGTCCACAGCAGGTTAAAGTAAAAGAATCCCGTGCGTTCCTTGATTTCATGCCAGGCCGAACCCAGCGACATCAGTCCTAGGAAAACGGTTAGCGTAACCAACAGCAAGCCAAGGCCGTCGACGCCAAATATAAATGAAATACCAAACCGGGGAATCCATTCGGCCGTTGACAGCACTAGCCATTCCCCCGGCTGACCAAGGTCTGAGGAAGAAATTGGCTCGAGCCCCAGGGCACCGGGTGCAACCAGCATCAGGATCACCAGGAACAGGTCCAGTACTATGGTTGCCAGGGCAATGACCCGCGGCAGCTCTGAATTACTTTTTTCAGAGAGCCAGGCGCCGATACCGCCTATGAAAAGGATCCCGATTAACCACTCTAGGATCATAGCACTACTCCTATTGTGATCAGGATAAGAAGACCGAAGGCAACCGTTGTCGCATACCAGCGCAGCTGCCCGGTCTGAGTTTCGCTCATAACGTTGTGGCAGAAGCGCACCAGACTCGCTGTGCCGTTATAAATCAGGTCAATGAAATCATTCCTGTTGAAATTGGCCAGCCATGTGTAAGGCGTCACTATAATCTTGTCGTACAGCCAGTCCATTCCCCACTGGGTAAACCAGAAGCGATGCAGAGACGCGCCAATACCGGACTCGGTAAGCTTGTCTGTATCAATTTTGCCTTTGATGAATACCCACCACGCAGCGACAAAACCAAGCATTGGCAGCAGGATCATCGCGGCCTGGGCCATCACTGAGGGATGGTGCTCCTCCATATGAGGGAACACTTCTTCGACAGGGATATGAATCAGCCCAGAGAAGATCGCACCAACGGCCAGCAGTACAAGAGGACCTTGCAAATGCAGCCCCATGACTTCATGGCCATCATGGGTTTTCTTGCCGTAAAAGACGAGGAAGTAAAGCCTGAAACTGTAGAGATAGGTCATGACTGCGCCAAGCATACCGGCGAGAAACAGTATGAAGCCGCCGTCATGGTTTTCCAGCGCAGAGGCCAGAATTTCTTCTTTTGAGAAGAAGCCGGAGAAACCCGGAAATGCCACCAGTCCCAAAGTGCCGATCAGGAAAAGTGCGTGTGACCATGGGAGGTCCTTGCGCAGACCGCCCATTTTAAAAATATCCTGCTCGTGATGCATCGCCAGAATGATTGACCCGGCGGTAAGGAACAGCAGCGCCTTGAAGAAGGCATGCGTCATCAGGTGGAAAATAGCGCTACTCCAGGCCCCAATACCAAGGGCTAGGAACATATAGCCGATCTGGCTGACTGTTGAGAAAGCAAGGACCTTCTTGATGTCACTTTGCGTTAAGGCGGTGAAGCCCGCCATTAGCAGCGTAATCGCACCAATTACACCTACAAGGTACTGCACTTCAGGAGCCAAGAGGTAAAGCACGTGGGTACGGGCGATCAGGTAAACACCCGCTGTGACCATCGTGGCGGCATGGATAAGTGCCGATATTGGCGTTGGACCGGCCATTGCGTCGGGCAGCCAGGTCTGCAACGGCAGCTGTGCAGACTTACCTACAGCGCCGCCAAGAAGCAGTAATGTCACGGCCGTCGCAATGCCTGAGCCTACTATCCATTCAGATTCTGCATTAAGCATTGACTCCTGAATATTGAGACTGCCTGTGCTGACAAAAAGCAGGAACAGGCCAAGGGCCATGAAGGCATCCCCAACTCTGGTCATGACAAAGGCTTTACGGGCACAGTAGCCGTTGTTCGGGTCGGTATACCAGAATCCGATCAGCAGGTAGGAGCACAGACCAACACCTTCCCATCCCATGAAGAGAAGTACTAGGTTATCGGCCAGCACCAGGATAAGCATGGCTGATACGAACAGATTCATGTAGGAGAAGAATCGGGCAAAACTGGGATCACCATTCATGTAGCCGGTAGCATAAACATGAATGAGAAAGCCGATACCGGTGATGACATACATCATCACCAGCGATACGCCATCAAGGTAAAGCGTGAAACCGACTTCAAAGTCGCCTACGGACATCCACGTCCACAATGTCTGCGAATACGAATTAATATCAGCGGAAAGGAAACTTGTACCCGCCAGTAGAGCAACCAGGAATGACAAGCCGATAGAGCCCGCGCCAACGATACCGGCAGGACGCTGCGGCAGTTTGCCAAATGTCAGGGTGAGAATCAGAAACCCGATAAACGGGATAACTGGCACCAACCACAAAATATCTAACATAGTCTAAATTCCCTACTCGCCCCGATCAGCCTTTCATGTCGCCCAGGATATTAATATCCAGGGTTTTACGCTTGTGAAAGAACTGCAGCACAAGACCAAGTGCAACGGCTACCTCAGCAGCAGCCAGACTAAGAATCATGAGAAACATGATCTGTCCGTCTACCTGTCCCCAACGGGATGCCGCTACGACAAAAGCCAGGCCTGTCGCATTCAGCATGATTTCCAGTGACATCAGGATGAAAACCAGGTTGCGCCTTGTCAGCACTCCGATCATCCCGAGCATAAACAGAATTGCTGCGAGCAGTAGTCCATGCTCCATAGGAACAGCCTGCATGGTAATCATGGGCATTTCCATTAGTGCAATTCTCCCTGATGAGTTTTAGTTCTTATTCTTTTCATACTATTTACGCGCCAGGTGATAGGCACCCACCAGCCCTGCAAGCAGCAGCATTGAAGCCAGTTCTACGGCAAGTACGTAAGGTCCAAACAAAGCGGCCCCCACTTCCTTGGCGCCAACTACGGTATGGGCCATTTCTTCCTGCTGAACATTGATGGCATAAAGCACCTCTGCCAGCAGCGGGATCGCCAGTATGGTTGGCCCTACCCAAATTGAGGGGACCAGCCAGGCTTTTTCCTGGTCTTCGGTCACCTGACCCAGGTTGAGCATCATCACGACGAAGAGAAACATCACCATGATGGCGCCGGCATAAACAATCACTTCAAGTGCTGCAGCAAATGGAGCGCCAAGCGTATAAAAGATCACGGCTATGGCCAGCAATGAAACAATGAAGTAAAGCAAGGCATGCACGATGTTAGTCCGCGTGATTACCATCAGCGTGGCCAGGATAGCGATAATGGCATTGCCGTAAAAAAGCACGCTCATGGCAGCAGGCTCCTACGATCAGTAGGCGGCAACTCGTTTCTTGCCTCACCCTTGTCTTTTCCGCCAATGGCCTTGCCGGCAACACGGTAAAAATTGTAATCGTGATACTTACCGGTGCCGTCAATCAACATATGTTCTTTTTCCCAGACCATGTCCTGGCGGACGTATTCAGCCATTTCAAAATCAGGCGTCAGCTGAATGGCATGCGTGGGACAGGCTTCCTCACAGAAACCGCACATGATGCAGCGTGAGAAGTTGATCCGGAAAAACTCCGGGTACCAGCGGCCATCCTCATCTTCTGTTTTCTGCAGGGCGATGCAATCCACCGGGCAGGCAACAGCACACAGGTTGCAGGCTACGCAACGCTCCTCACCGTCGGGGTCACGGGTCAGGATGATTCTTCCACGCCAGCGCGGAAAGGTATGCGGTTTTACTTCCGGGTATTCAACAGTATCGGCCTTGTGAAACAGGTGCAGGAAAACCAGCCACAGCGAAACAATCTGCGTCCAGATAATCTTGACCTGATGGACCAATCCTTTAAGCATTATTAACTCCCCTGCGACAGAACAATGGCGCCGGTAATCAACAGATTAATTAGTGACAGTGGCAACATGACCAGCCAGCCATAGCTCATCAGCTGGTCATAACGTGGTCTGGCCAGGGCCGCCCTGACCAGGATGAAAAAGATAACGAATGCGCCCACTTTAACGGCCATCCAGAAAAGTCCGGAAACAATCGGGTTGCCGAACCCCAAGCCAAACGGCGCATGCCACCCACCGAAAAACAGCACTGGAATCAGGCAGGCCATCAGGAGCATTCCGATGTATTCACCGACAAAAAACAAACCGAACTTCATGCCCGAATACTCGGTGTTGAATCCGGAAATAATCTCAGCTTCGCCTTCAGGCAGGTCGAATGGCCAGCGATGTGATTCAGCCAACGCCGCAACCATGAAAACAATAAAGCCGATAAACTGGGGAATGACATACCAGCCGTCAGCCTGCGCCTCAACAATGCCGCGCAGAGAAAAACTGTCTGAGAGAATAACGACACCTAGAATTGAAATGCCCATGAAAACTTCATAGGAAATCATCTGGCCAGCAGCACGCAGTCCGCCGAGAAGGGAAAACTTGTTGTTCGAGGCCAAACCGCCAAGCATGGCCGAATAGGAAGCCAATCCCGCCATGGCCATTACAAACAGCAGGCCGATATTCATATCAATGATACCTACGTCCGGCGCAAACGGAATCATGGCAAAGCTTAGCAGCATGACAATCGGAATAATGATTGGCGCGACAACGAAGGTAAGCTTGTCGGCGAATGGCGGAGTCCAGTCTTCCTTAGTGATCAACTTGATGACGTCAGCAACGGACTGCAGGATACCGAACGGGCCTACCCTGTTAGGACCGAGCCTGTCGTTAAAGAAGCCGAGAAAGCGGCGTTCAACCCAGATCAACAGCGCAGCCGAGACCAGCACGGTGCCTAGGATCAGCGCGACATTGAGCAATGAGCCAACCTGGAGCGAAAACATCAGGCAGTCTCCCCTTCAGCGGCAACTGATTTGTCGCTGATAATAATATTGGCCGCATTCCAGCTGCCTGGAGAGGTCCAGCCCTCGGCTTTCTGCAGTGAGACAGCACCAGGCAAGTTTCTAAAATTAAGGCCTTCAAGCCCCACGGAGACACCAACAGTCCCAGGCTGGATAGAGCTGCGAACGATATAGGGTACGGAGCCGTTATTTTCGACAGCAACCCCGTCACTGGCCTGCAGACCCAGTTTGGCGACGTCGGCCTCATTCAGTGCAATGTAACCCGAAGTGGCTTTTTCCTGGATAGCCGGCGTCTTGGCCGTTAATTCATCACTGCCAAACAGGTGGTATAGCGGGAATACCTGGTAATCGCCCTTGGCAGATTCGGCTTTTTCAAACTCGTTGTAGGTTTTTTCTGATGCGATGTTTTCAATCAGGCAAATGCCATGGCCGGCCTGTTTCAGCGGCCCGCCCGTGTGACTCTGGAATTTGAAAACGCTCTGATTTGAATTCCAGCCGCCGGACCAGGCCGTGTTAAAGACTGTGCTGTCTCGAGTGGCCGGGACACCTTCCATGGAATAGGACATGATGCCGTCTTCATCCTGCTCCTGTTTTGGCTCATGGACATCAACATCGGCGCGCATGGCTGTCCGACCGCTATAGCGATGCTGCTGCCTTGGCACTCTCATGCCCGCAACGGTGAAGTCTGCTCCAGGCGTAAGACCTACAATGGCGGCACACCCTTCGATTTCTTTTGCGCAGTCCGCTGTTACTTCGGCAAGCGGCTTGTCGCTCAGCCATTTCACACTGGACTGAATGCTGTCCACCGGTTTGAAGACCGAGTAGAAATGCTGGGCACGTGTTTCGTAGTTAACAAAAGTACCCGAGGTTTCGGCAAAGGTGCCTGAGGCCAACACCAGGTTAGCAGCCTCACCGGTTTTATGTTTCATGCTGTCCAGAACAGCGAGCCCCTCCATCTTGTTGATAAAGGCATCAACATCAGCCGAAGGCGCACGTCGATAAAGATCGTTTTCCAGAACGATGGCATGGGTTTCTTCACATGCAAATGCCTGCTCAAGGGCCCTGTCACTTTCTTCCATCAGCATGGCCAGTCCAAGACTGTTGGCTTCTGGCACAACCAAGGCCAGGTTGGCTTTCTTTTCACCATCTGACAG
>Ga0181574_10004754_pt1 | contig 11768 bp, 8 predicted proteins | sample 101ome_24_FD_145600 | JGI IMG/M metagenome (GOLD analysis project Ga0181574, IMG submission 145600) | Coastal salt marsh microbial communities from the Groves Creek Marsh, Skidaway Island, Georgia - 101410AT metaG (spades assembly) | ecosystem: Environmental > Aquatic > Marine > Intertidal zone... | reverse complement strand
CGCTCGATGCAGGACTGGAGTTAAAATTGCGGGTAATCATTCGAACTCGGAGCGGGTCAGCCGTTGCTCTCCATGCGCTTGTTCGCCGTTTCCTGACCTAGAAAGGGCTCGTACGGCCGCCGGAAACCTTGACTAACGGCTTAATTTCTCCGCTGACCGCCAGTTCGGGTGGAGCTAACACAGTGATTTTAAAATGCTCATTCGCATGCCCGCTAATTTCGGACCTAATATACTCGCTTGCTTCGTCGAGGAACGCTCCAGTCGGATCAAAAAACTCTGCTTCAATCGTTACACCTGACCATTTGCGCCCACTTGAGTTAGTGATCAATCCGACAATCTCAAGGGACGAGTCCACTGTTCGGGTTGTCACTTCACTAACCGTAAGATCTTTCGTCACATCTCCCTTAAAGAAGGTCATTTTCATTAACGGAAGAAATCCAATGATTAAAATAGGTATAATGAACCACATTTGCTTCCACCCCCACGTCATAGTCAGGTTGGACATTTCTGCTCCACAGTTGGGGCATTTGATTTTGGCTTTCATTGGAAATATTCTTTTGGCGAACAGTATTTATTAGTATCACCTCACAATGTGATATCACGTAAGGCATTCGTCTCCCAAAATGTCGTGAATCCCCCGTCCTAGCAAGGTTTTTCTGCCTATCCCTTCGCCTATCCGCGTCGTTTCAAGTGGACTTTCAGCTCATCCCTGCTCTCGCTGATATCACGATCGTGACACAACCCTACGACCGGGAAATATGAGCAAAATCAAAAATGCAGTGTTCAAATTTACAATTTTACTCTTGACCAATCTTATGACTCTTGCTTTTTGTGTTTCATGAGCACAATCAGGCAGCGAGCATGTTGGAGAAAGGACCTTTCTCGATTCCGTGGACTTTCCGATTTTGACAGATCCGGGTTTCTACTCGTTCTCGAATGGTTCGAGAACTTCAGAATGCGTCATGAGCTCGAGGCAGGGCGTGAAGCCGCGAAATCCTTCTGGAGAACCGAGGTGATACGGGAAGACCGTGATCGGGAGCCGTGGCAGTTGGACCAGTGGAACGCGGCTATCCAATGGTATCTCAATTGGCTGAATGCCTGTGCCGAAGCGCATGTGGATCATCTTAGTTTGCCGGAACGTCTCCGCGCCGCGGTTGTTTCCGCGGGAGCGCGGCTCGGCCATGCGCGACGGACCAAGCAATGCTACGGAGCGTGGCTGGCTCGCTATGGAGCCTTTGCGAAGAGTGATCGGGCAGCGATGCAGGTGGAAACAGCGACCCGTTTCCTGACATCCGTGGTCGATGAGGAAGATTGTGCCTACTCAACCCAAAAGCAGGCGCTCAATGCCCTCGCGCTCTTTTTCAAACAGGTTTGCGGGGTGGAGAACCCGATTTTCGGAGTCAGGCTCAGGAAAACCGGAGCGAGAATTCCCGTCGTGCTGTCGAAGGAAGAAACTCAGGAAATGTTTGAGAAATTGGAACAGCCCACAAAAGTTCCGAAGAAAACAGACGGCAAGTATGGATTGCCGGCGCGGCTGCAATACGGAGCCGGATTGCGACGTTCGGAGCTGGTGCGCTTGCGGATCAAAGACATCGATCTATCGCGGGGAACAGTGACTGTCCGGCAGGGCAAAAGGGATAAAGATCGAGTAACGATGCTACCAGCGAGCCTGCAAAAAAAATTGGCTGAGCAAATCGAGAAAGCACGTTCGATCTGGCAAAAGGATCTTGAGGCAGGGCTTCCAGGCGTCCACATCGGCGGGGCATTGGGAAGGAAATTCTCGCTCGCTGCAGAAAGCTTTGAATGGTTTTGGTTGTTCCCGGCCCGACAAACATCGATCGATCCGGAAAGCGGAGTGAGAAGACGGCATCATCTGCATGGCCAGGTTTACAGCGAAGCAATCAAACGTGCGGCAAAAGCGGCGGGAATCGAAAAACGAGTGACGAGTCATGCCTTGCGCCACTCCTTCGCAACCCATTTGCTGGAAGCGGGAACCGACCTGCGAACCATCCAGGAACTGCTCGGTCACGAAGACATCACAACGACCGAGATCTACCTGCACGTCGCAGTCGGAACGAACGGTCTCAGTGTCGAGAGTCCGCTGGACGATTTTCCCGGCTCTACGCGAATCCAAATACGTCAGGATGAGAATTTGTTCTCGCTCAACCCTGTTGGCGCCCCCGCCTGACAGGGTTGCGTAACTTGGAATCTTGACGGTAGAGCGGTCGTTCCGTTAGATAATCGCTGGATTTTCTCTCATTATGACCAACGCGATTCGATTTTTCATCCTAGGAATTTGTTCTCTTTCCTTTGTGTCGTATGGCCAGAAGGCGAAGGCACCGGCGAAGTATGATGTTTCGGTTCCTCCGGCCACCCATTCGGAGGTTCAATATGGTGACCATGTGCGACACGTTCTGGATTTCTGGAAAGCGGAGTCGGACACTCCCACTCCTGTTGCTTTTGTGATTCATGGCGGCGGATGGACCGGAGGATCCAAAGAAAGATTGCACCGCTTTGCGGATCCCAATGCGCTCCTCCAGGCCGGGATTTCTGTGGTGGCGATCAACTACCGATTGATTAAAAGAGATCCTGATAAGGATACCACTCCTCCCGTAAAAGCTCCGCTACACGATGCGGCCCGGGCTCTGCAGTTTGTTCGCAGCAAGGCAAAGGAATGGAATATCGACAAGGAGCGAATCGGCGCCGCCGGGGGATCGGCAGGCGCGTGTTCCAGTCTGTGGCTCGCTTTTCACGATGACCTCGCAGATCCCGATAGCGATGATCCCGTCGCTCGCGAATCGAGCCGATTGTGGTGCGCGGCCGTAATTGGTGCGCAGACCAGTCTCGATCCCAGGCAGATGAGAGAGTGGACTCCCAACAGTCGTTACGGAGGTCACGCTTTTGGTCTGAAGAATTTTGCCGACTTTCTGGAGAAGCGCGAAGAGATCCTGCCGTGGATCGAAGAGTATTCGCCCTATGCCTTGGTAACGAAGGACGATCCGGCCATCTATCTCTCCTACAGCCGTCCTCCGGCGATAGGGCAGGAGGAAAAGGATCCTACTCATACCGCGAACTTCGGTGTGAAGTTGCAGGAGCATTGTCAGAATACGGGCGTCGCATGTGAGCTCGTCTATCCCGAGTCGCCTGATCAAGAGCATGCGTCTTCGACGGATTTCCTGATCACGAAGCTCAAGGGCGATGGAGATGTCGAATTTGTCTCCCTCTTCAATGGGAAAAACCTCGATGGCTGGGATGGGGATCCGAAGTTGTGGAAGGTCGAGAATGGTATTGTCGTGGGAACTTGTGAGGGACCCGATCAGTTGGATCACAATTCCTTTTTGATCTGGCGTGGAGGCGCGGTGAAGAACTTCGAGTTGCGCGCTACGATGCGAGTTGTGGGGGATAATAACTCTGGCATTCAGTACCGAAGCCGGGAGCGCAAGGACATCGCTCCGTGGGTAATCTCTGGATACCAGTGCGACGTGCATCCGGCGATTGAGCATACGGCAATGACCTACGAAGAGAAGGGGCGGGGAATTTTCGGACTGAATGGGAAGAACGTTCTGCTCGATCCAGACGGGGCGCGGTGGCTTTTATCAGAACACGATCCGGTCGACGTCGATGTCAGCGATTGGCAGGAATACACAGTGATTGCGCGGGGCAACCACCTGATCCACCAGGTCGCCGGGAAGACGACTTCTGAGTTGATCGATTGTCACGAAGAAGGGCGCGCGCTGGAGGGACTCCTTGCGATTCAACTCCATCGGGGAAATCCGAACCAGGTAGAGATTCGGGAAATGAAAGTGAAGGCATTGGATGACGATGTTGAAATCATTCCGTTTGATCCTGACAAATCTCTCAAAGGAGCAATACGGATTGATCGACCAAAGACAGCGCGTCCCCAGGGAACGGGCCCCGTTTTGCCGAAGGCGAAGAAGAAGTAGATCATGATTCGCTGGATCTTGTTGGTGGGGTTCATCACCAGTGTGGTGCTCGCCACGGGAGCGGAAAAAAATCAACCCAACGTCATTCTTATCCTGGCCGATGACATGGCAGTGGGGGACTTGTCGTGTTTTAACAAGGGTCGCAGCCGCACTCCAAACCTGGATCGTCTCAAATCCGAGAGTGTGTATTTTTCCCAGGCTTATTCTGGTTCATCGGTTTGTGCTCCAGCACGGGCGTCTCTGCTCACCGGGCGATACCCACACCGCACAGGCGTTGTGACGCTGAACATGGAGAAGTATCCCGATTTCACGAGGTTGCGGCTCGATGAGGAGACTCTTGCCGATCGCTTCCGGTCCGGAGGATACCGAACGGGAATTATCGGGAAATGGCATCTTGGTCTCGGCGAGGAGTATCACCCTCTCAGGAGGGGATTCGATGAGGTGGAGGTGTTTCTCGGTCACCTCATGGCGCAGAGTTATTTTGCGTTTCAACTCGATGTCAATGGAACGGTCGAGGACTTCAACAAGCCGAACGACTACCTGACGAGTGAGTTGTCGAGCCGTGCGATTGATTTCGTGCGCCGGAACAAGGAAGCGCCATTCTTTCTTCATCTCGCTCACTATGCTCCCCACCGTCCGATTGATGCTCCGGTGGAGCGAGTGAAGCCCTATCTGGATCAGGGATTGAGCGAAGAGACTGCAACGGTCTACGCGATGATCGAAATCATGGATGAGGGAATCGGGACGCTTTTGGAGGAGCTCGATGAGTTGGGCATTGCGGAAAATACCATCATCCTTTTTGCGAGCGACAACGGGCCTGATCCGTTGGTGGAAAAGCGGTTCAATAATGGTCTACGTGGGGCAAAATATGAAGTGCATGAAGGCGGGATACGCGTTCCCTTCATGGTGCGTTGGGATGGCAGGTTTTCTCCAGGTGGAAGCTCTGCGCCGATCCATTTCGCCGATGTATTTCCTACCCTGGTTGAGCTGTGTGGATTGCCGGGGACCTCGGAACGCGGAAACAAGCTTGATGGTGTGAGCTTTCGTAATGTCCTCGAAGGCGGGGGATTTGATGCTCCCAAACATCGCTTCTGGCAGTGGAATCGATGGAGACCGCGCTACACCCACAACGCTGCGATGCGGGAGGGGGGCTGGAAACTGGTTCGGCCCTTCGTGACAAAGAATATGCCGAAGGAGCCTTCGCCTTTGCCTCCGGCTTTGTTCCATCTCGACTCCGACCCGTCAGAATCGAACGATGTCGCTGCGTATCATCCTGACAGGGTCAAGAGGATGAATGCAGTGTTGCGAAAGTGGACTGATGAGATCGAGAAGGATCGCAAACGGCCTGCGCCGTAAGTTTCCTGACAGAATTTTATTCCGGTAGGAAAACTAATCCCTTTTCCATGTCCGGTTTTGCGAGATGGAGCGTGCCTCGGCAGCGATTGGCTTCTGTCTTCGGGCCCTTTGCGACGAGGAATTGATCCTTGTCGATTCCAATAATTCCCAGTGAGCAATCGAACTCGTAGCGTCCCAGCATCTGGAAATCTCGATCGGTTTTCAGGAGGATCTTGGGCGAACCGTAGCAACCAAACCACCACGCTCCGCCTTGCCATGCTGCTGTCTGGATTCCGAGTCGTGTCCATCCGCTCGGGATGATGTGCTTTTTCACAAACTGAAAACTCTCGTCGTATTCGTAGGCATAGTTTTCCTCCACCCCGTCTGGAAGGCCGCCTACTATGTAAAAATGCCCGTCCCTCACATCCATGCCGCCGGCTCCGTGAAAGACTTCCTGGACTTCATGGCGTGATATTTCCTCGAGCGAATCCGAATCGTAAACGTAGACCCACGAGTCGGCGTTGCCCTCGGGATCATTGAACCGGCCGAGGTTGACGGCAACATAGATTTTTCCCTCGTGAAAGCATAGGTCTCCGTGGTGATTGTCGACCGGGATCTGCTTGATGACTTTTCCTGCGGAATCTGTTTTTACGAGATCGGTTGTGAAAGACCAGTAGAGGTTGGTTTTCCGGTCCGAGCAGACTCCCTGTAGGTGGTATTTGTAGTCACCCTCACATTTGGTCGGGCCGAAGTTTGTGGCCTCGTCGGCTTTTGTGGAAAATGGGATTGCCAGCAGGATGGCAAAGCCCAGGGAAAATTGATTCATACTCAGGACCTCACACGGAAAGTTGGGGGATGAACAGCTACGTGATTGGGGGCTGATCGATAGAGAATAGAAGATTGGTTTTCCCGATGGGATCAGTCATTATGGCAGGATGAATTCCTCTTTCTCCGGCTGGATTCCGGTGGCTACGATTTGTCTTCCCTTATTCTGTTTCGGGGAAAACTGGAACCAAGGTGCAGGGCCAAATTTTGACCACACGGTGAAGGAATCTCCTCGGCCGCTCGAGTGGAGTGCCTCGCTGGGAAAGAACGTGAAGTGGCGAACGGAGCTGCCTGAAACCGGGCAATCGACCCCTGTGGTTTGGGGAGATCGAGTTTTTCTTACGATGGTGAAGCCAGTCGATGAGCCGGTGAAAACGGCGAGTGACATCGTTGCCCTGTGCCTTTCCGCAGAGACGGGCGAAGTTCTCTGGCAGCGCGAAATTGCGGGAGGCTACCAGACAAAGATCAGTGCACCGTTCGGTGATGCATCAACTCCTTCGGCGATGACTGACGGAGAAAAGGTGTGGTTTCTCAATCCGACCGGCCGCATCGTCTGTTTCGATTTCCAAGGAAAAGAAGTTTGGTCCAGAGCGGTGACGAGTTGCTCGCGAGGGCAACCGATTCTTTTTGAGGGAAAGCTGATCTTTCATCGGCAGGTATATCATCCTGACGAGCACGGACATTTTACCCACAAGAACAAGGATGCGCCACATGAAGAGTGGACGCAGTTGCAAGCTCTCAATGCCGAGACGGGGGAGCAGGTCTGGCTGACTGAATGCGGAGTCAATATGGGTTGCCACCCTCTCGTGCAATTCCTCGATGACGGTTCGGCGGTGCTGGTTGTCGGAAGAGGTGGCGGGCATGGCCCTCCTGAGCCCGAGGGCGTTTCGATGATCCATGCTAATGATGGGGCAACTCGATGGACGCTTCCAATTCCCGGATTCATGTCGACTCAGACCTATCCGGTAGTGAATGGCGAAGTGCTGATTTTTCATGGCAGCGAACATTGGTGGGTCGATGCCGAGAGTGGAAAGGTGAATCGGAAAACATCGATCACGAAGGATGTTCTCGTGAGACGCTGGACAACGGAGGGACGAAAAACGGTCACTGAAAATCTCCCCTCCAAAAAAGGGAGATCAATTACCCAGGGGTCGAATCTGCGAGTGGGGGAGTATCACTACTTTCGCGCCTACACCGCGAATTATCTCGGGCGGGTAAATCTTAAAAGCGGAAGCGTGGAGTATCTGGAACTGCCGTTGCAGCTACTGCGCGAGAAAGGAGAGCAAGAGCAAGTCCTCTGGAATGCGGAACACCGAAAAGAAGATCTGGCTGCCATTACCAAGAAAGGTTGGAAGAACAATGTGAGTTACACATCGCTGGTTCCCAATCGTGTGAAGAATGCAAGAGGGATAAAGGTAATGGGCGACGATCGAGCGGTTGGTAACGGATGGGGTCATACCGCTTCTCCTCTTGCGACGGCTTTTGGAAATCGTCTCTACGTTCCGATCCTCAGCGGATTGGTATTTGTGATTCACGCTGATGCGGAAGTGTTCGACGAGTCCGCTGTCCACGCGGTAAACGATCTGGGCACTCTCGGTGATGCCTACACGAGGGCGAGCATCTCGACAGACGGGACCGCGATATACGGACGAACGATTTTGGAAGTGATAGCCTTTGATGAATAGGACGCGCTACTTGTAGCGCTTGGGATCGTATCCCGCTTCGTCTCGTTTCTTCAGCAATCGCTTTTCCATTTTGGAAAGCACTTCGGCGTATTCCGGATCGTTTGCCAGGTTGGTGAACTCGCCGGGATCCTTTTTCAGGTCGTAGAGTTCCTTTCCTTTTTTCCCGAATCCCCAGTGAGTAAAACGCCACTCATGCGTGCGGATGGATTCTCCTCCGCTCCGACTGATCGTGAAGACATGGTCTTTGTCCCAGTTCTCGGTCTCCGGATTCTTGAGAAGAGGATGAAGGCTCTGCCCGTGAAGATTATCGGGAGGGGAGAGTTTGGCGAGTTCTGCGATCGTCGGGTAGAGATCAAGCAGCTCGGTGAGGTGGCTTGTCGCAGCGCCATGGTTCTCATCCATCCAGGGCACGGAAAGGATGAAAGGGATGCGTGTCGACTCCTCAAAGAGGTGTTGTTTTTGAAATTTGTTATGGTGACCCAGTAGATAACCGTGATCGCTCGAGAAAATTACGATCGTGTTCTCCCGCAATCCCAGTTCATCGAGCGTATCGAGAACACGTCCGACTTGAGCGTCCATGTAGGAAATGCTCGCGTAGTAGGCTTCTAGCAATCCCTTGTGCAATTCCGGAGTGACTCCGTAGCGGGAGTTGGCTTTGTAGTCTCGGATGATTTTTGGCACGTCATCGAGATCCCCTTTCGGGAAAGTCGGGGCAACCATTGCGTCGCGGTCATAGATGTCGAAGTATTTTTTCGGAGCAACCAGCGGCACGTGAGGTCTAACGAAACCACATCCCAGGAAGAAGGGCTTGTCCTTGTGGCGTTTGAGAAATTCGATAGCGGCCTCTGCAGCCATTCCGTCTGCGTGTTCAAGGTCACCTGTCGATGCCTCTACTCCGGTGAAAGTCTGCGAGCTTGTGTCTTTCGGGGACCATTCCGTCCGGATGCCGGGAGCGTGCTGCTCGAGGGCTTTGATGTTTACGGTTTCGTCCCATGACGGGGGATCATCATGAATGGCTGTTCCCGGAATGATTTCGGTGGGGATACCCATGTGGTAAATCTTACTGACGCGTCCGACGTGGTAGCCATTATTGCGGAACATTTGGGAGAGAGTCACCACGTCAGGGAGGTTTTCCCGGAGATTGCCGCTGTTTCCGAGCATCCCGTTTGTGTAGGGATACAGGCCAGTCATCATCGACGCGCGGGAGGCACCGCATACGGGATACTGGCAGTGCATGTTCTCAAAGCGTATGCCGCGCTCGGCCAACTTATCGAGCTCGGGGGTCTTGCACTGGGGATGACCAAATCCACTGAGAGCGGTATTGAGATCATCCGACATCAGGAGAAGAACGTTGGGCTTTTTTCCATCGGCCAGAGAAAGGGACGCCAGGGAAAGGAGGAGAAAGAGCAGGGTGGAAATCTGTTTCATGGAAGCGTAAATCTCTCTGTTCCGGCAGGGAATGTCCAGCGAGATGCGCGGCGCGAAAATTTTTGGGTAAGCGTCTCTTGTGCAGGGAGCGAGTCGCCAGAGCGAAATTCGCTTCGCAACCTCGTCCCATCGGCCCGTTGCCGTTGGTTGACGGTTCTGTATGATAGACAAATGAGTGTTTCACAAGTTGCGGCATTCCTTTTTCTCAGCCTCGCGAGTATCTCTTTTTCCCAAGAAGAAATCGTAACTTTTGAGTCTGTTCCCGAAGAGCTGCAGGCAATACGGGAAGACGAAGCGATCTCAGCGGAATTCTCAGAAAAAAACGCGGCGAGCGATTTGGATCGCGCAGCTTTGACGTGGCAGAAAGTATCGAAGTGGATGAGGTCGAATCAACGGGAGAGTGGAAAATGGTTCAAACTTTCGCCTGTTGTCGAAGCACAGAATCTCATTTCCAACATCGGCAGCGCCTACGCCGTGCTGGCCTTGCAGGCTTGTGGAGAATTACCTGGCTGTCCTCTTGGTGACGATGAGTAGATCCTACTTTGTCGATTCACCGATACAGATGATCTCTGTCATCGTATGGGCATAGAGCTTTCCCCCTGAGAAGGTGAGAGAAGCGAGGCTCCAGGTTTTCCCGCCCGTTCCGAGATCGTTCACGGAAACAAGTGCATCAGGAGAGAGGTTATCTACCTCCGTATCGATGACGTAGACGGTTCCGGTGACTACCGGAAGAAAGAGAAAACGTCCAACGCGGGTTGGGCTGGCCGCAGAAATATGGCCCCAGCCCGTTCCCTTGTTCCCCTTGTCGCCAACCGCAAAACCACGGGTGTTTCTTGGATCGTTGCCGGGAGCTGACTTGCCGAAGAACCACTTGTCTTTTTCTCTGCTCTCTGTGTCTGCGATGAGCTGAGAAGGCAGTTCCAGATATTCAACAACGCCCGTTGTAACGTTCACTCGTCCAAGATAGTGAACGTTGTGAGAAAGGAACCAGTGCCAGTCGCCAATGACAAGGTTTGCCTGGTTGGTGTTCGGGTGTCCCTTTCCGGCCTTTATGGCGAGGTCAGCAATTTGACTCCAGTCGTCCGAATCGGCATTTCGTTTCCAGGCAGTAGCTCTCTTGTAGAGTTGTTGCTGGCGAAGGACCTTGCCGCTGTTCGTATCCATCACGACGTGATGACCACGCAGGAATCCGAAAACGAAATTCTCGTTCCAATGACATCCAAAAGACGGATCGTATCCCGGAAGTTCCGTTGACCACAACGTCTCTCCGGCGCTGCCGGGTTCGATACTTGTCAGGCTGTGCCCCGCCGGGTTTTCCAAGGGGGCATGGGGGCCGCCCCGGGCGTGTGAAATGGCAAGTGTTCCGTCGGCCATTTTGCCGACCGAGGGTGTGGCGTGAATCGATGTTCCCACTTTCTCCCGCCACTGGGTTTTGCCGGTATCCTTGTCGATCCCGTGGACGTAGGTCCACACCTCTTTCTCAGGGACTCCTTCCGGAACTTTGGTGCCGTTTTTGTTTTTCAATCCGGGAGCGGACCATTTCTGGATCTTTGCACCTTCTTCCTTGTTCGCGACTTCGACGTAGAGGATGGAATCACCAACGAGAAACGGTTCTGCCTGACGATTGTTGTGTTTGAATCGTGGCTTCCATTCTCGAAACCAGATTTGCTTACCTTCGAAGTCGTAGCAGCCCATTGAGCCGCAGCGATTGAAAAACCAGACATGCTTTCCATCGGTGACCGGTGCGAACACCGTGCCATCGGTAAAGCCGCCTGCGAGAGAAATGAAAGAGGTCCCCGGCAACTCGACCTGCCAGAGGACTTCCCCGTTTTTCGAATCGAGGCAAAATCCAATGATATCAGTGACGCCTTCTTTTTCCTCCAGCTTTTCAATGGGAACATGCGTCGTGACGAAGAGGCGGTCACCCCACACGGTGACATTGCTCATTCCTGCCTCCGGCATCGGAGTGCGCCAGCGGATGTGTTCGTTTCGGACAACACTCCAGTTCGTGGGCGGCTTTCCTTCCACCTGCCAGTTTCCATTGGGACCCGCAGCTTGCGGCCAATTGTCGTCGGCGGAAATCGATAAGACAAAGAATGGAATGCAGAGGAGTGTCAGGGCTGATCTGGGCATTAGAGTCAACAGGGTATGGTCTATCACTCAACAGGTTCAGGTCTCTGATGCAACCATCTTCAGAGTAAAAAGCATCTTAGGCTAAAATGTCGTGCGCGACATTGCCGTAGATGTCGGTAAGTCGAAAGCCGCGCCCTGTGCAGTTGTAGGAGTCCGTAGAGTGACCAAGCACCGAGAAAGGGACGAGCGAATTGGAAGCAACTCGTGACGAGGACAGGACGAATGTGGTTCTCGAAGAAAGTAGTATCTGGTGTCTTTGCTCCACTGGAAGCGGCAAAGAAAACGGGAACGAAAACTGCGAAGGTGATGTGAAATCGCGCCGTCATCCTGACGACAAGGTCGGTATCGAATGATGCTTCGCCAATCTCTTTGGGATTCCATCTTTTTGGGATCAAAGGTTCAGGAGTCTAACATATGC
>Ga0181574_10004751_pt1 | contig 11768 bp, 10 predicted proteins | sample 101ome_24_FD_145600 | JGI IMG/M metagenome (GOLD analysis project Ga0181574, IMG submission 145600) | Coastal salt marsh microbial communities from the Groves Creek Marsh, Skidaway Island, Georgia - 101410AT metaG (spades assembly) | ecosystem: Environmental > Aquatic > Marine > Intertidal zone... | reverse complement strand
ATCAAGACGAGGCGTCGAAAAAATGCACGAAAACCAAACGTCGGCGATGCGCCGTGAAGCGCTCGTACTTTAGTTTCAGAGCGGTTTTCTACGTGGGGCACATCGACGGTTCATGAACCCAAAAAAGTGTGTGGGGTACCCCGAGGTCGGGGGTGCGCGACCGACCGACCGACGGACCGTGTCATGTGGTGACGTCATCGCGAAGGATGGTTTGGGAAAAAGGCGCTCGCGCGCTGAGGATTGATTCGGGACCTCGCGCGCGTCGGCAGAGCGTGACGCGACGACCGCAGTCGAAAGGCTTCGACTGAACGAGACCACTCACGATCATGATGACGACCACCGCGACTGGGTCGGTGACGACGACGACGACGACGCGCGCGAACGCGACAGGACGCGTGGGTGCGCAACGCCGATCATCGTCCACCTCTGCGGCGATTATTCCTCGGCAACGCGTCGTCGGCCGACGCGCCGTGAAGGTGATGGCGGCGAAAGCGGGTGAAAACGGTGAAGACTCGGGTATGCGTGTGACTCGACGGGAGTTGGCGACGAAGACGGTGACGCTCGCGGCGGCGTTGGCGGCGATGCCGGCGGATAAGCGGGCAAAGGCGGAGGGATCCGTCGAGAGCTCGTTCTGGGAACAGGTGGAGCTTCCGCTCGAACCCGGGGTGATTTTGCTCGATATCGCGTTCACCGGGAGCGACAGTAAGCACGGGTTCTTGCTTGGGACGAGGCAGACGGTGCTTGAGACGAAGGATGGCGGTAAGACGTGGGACGCGCGGGACTTGAGCGGGCTTCTCGACGAAGACGTAAACTACCGGTTTAACAGCGTCTCGTTCGTGGGCGATGAGGGTTGGATCATCGGTAAGCCGGCGGTGTTGTTACACACCACCGATGGTGGGGCGAACTGGGAACGCGTAGGTTTGAGCCCGCGACTTCCGGGTGCGCCGCTTGTGATCACCGCCGTGCAAGACAACGGCACGGCGGAGATGGTCACCGACGAGGGCGCCATTTATTTCACCAAGGATGCCGCGCGTAACTGGAAGGCTGCCGTCGAGGAGACGGTTTCCGCGACGCTCAACCGTACCGTTTCTTCCGGTATCACCGGTGCTTCTTACTACACCGGTACTTTTTCCACCGTCTCGCGCAACGACGCTGGCGAGTACCTCGGTTTGAGTTCTCGCGGCAACTTTTACATGTCCTGGGCCCCGGGTCAAGCGTACTGGCAACCACACAACAGAACGTCCGCTCGCCGCGTCCAAAGCATGGGTTGGCGTCCGGATGGTGGTATTTGGGAGTTGACGCGCGGTGGTGGTGTCTTCTTGTCCACTGAGACTGGTTTGCCGGATGAAGACTCTGAGTTTTACGAAGGCAGAATTGGCTCTCGCGGTTTCGGCTTGCTCGACTTGAGTTACACCCCGTCTGGCAAGACGTTCTGGACTGTGGGTGGCTCCGGTAGCGTCTTCTACTCGAACGATGCCGGTAAGACGTGGAAGCGCGACCGCGGTACCGATAACGTCGCGGCGAACCTCTACAACGTCAAGTTTCAAAACGAAAACCAAGGTTTCATCCTCGGCAACGACGGTATCCTCTTGCGATACATCGGCAAGTGAGTGAAAAAACCTTGAGCTGCAGCAAAAAGAGCAAGAAAAGAAAAAGAAAGAGATTTGTAATAAACTGAGAATTCATTTCATCCATGACGACGCGTCGCGAGATTGTCATCGGTAGCGATTGGTTTCGTTTTCATTTTTCGCACGAAAGATTTTTTTTCATTTGCAAGCGCTGCTACGTGTTTTTGACTAGATGAATTTCATACTCTGAAGCCGATCGCGCTTCATGAGGAGATCGCTTAAAAGGTCATCGCTACTTCCACCGCGGTTGAGCTTGTGGAATTGTCTGCGATGAAGTTCGTACAGTTCCTTTAGCGATTCAGTGTACATGTTATGGTACTTGTCGACGAGCTCGGGAGACGGATCGGATACTTTCGGCACGGCGATCGGCTTACCGACGACGACTTCGATCGGTTCTCGTTTCGGTAGAACCCCTTTTCTACCGAAAATACGCCTCCATATCCCTCGACTCAGTGATCTTCCGTAAAATGCCGGTGGCGTGATGCCGATGAGTTGCTTGATGTAAAGTTGAAAGCTTCTCAGTCGTCCACCTTCTGGATTTTCTACTTGTTCGAAAATGTCATTCTCACCGAATGCGAACACCGGCACGAGCGATGCGCCCGTTCGAAGAGCCATCTTGACGAACCCCTTCCGTCTCGCGAGCGTCAGCGTCGCCCATCCCGGACGCGCATCCAGTGCCTCGGCGGCGCCGCCGACGACGATGGCGACGCTCGCGCCAGGCTTTCGCGTCAAGTTTCTCATGACGCTCGTCTTTGTAACGCTATTGACGCCCAGCGCCATCAAAACCTCTCGTGTGAATGGAAATTTGAAGTTGATCGATAGCGTGAGCAATCGCAGATCGAGTCCCGGGAACGCCTCGTAAAATCCAGTCGCCTCTGTCGCAAAGGTCAACAGGGCGCCCACTCCGATGACACCGTGCGGATGGTAACCAAAGAGATAATTACCCTTCGGATCGAGCTCAGAGCTGACGTGAAGACGAACGGGAAAGTACTCTGCCAACACGCGCCAGAACGGCAGCTGTCTCATCGCGCGCACGAACCTGACACCAGAGCTATCGGCTTGACGATCGAGCAACGCGTACCACGCAATGTACGCCAAAAACGCATACTTGAGCCACTCGTACGGACCAAAAACACAGTACGTCGGGTAAATGAATATCGCGCTGAGCAACCACGCGTAAAGCATCACGACGATACCCACCTGTTCGGCGTGCGGTCCATGTTCCGTCTTATTCGTCACGAAGACGCTTTTCACGAGCGCGGTAAAGTACAAGCCGAGCGGAACGAACGCTAATCCAATCACCGCGTACCACAAGTAAAAATTACCCGCCCAAAACAACAACCCTGCGTTTTCATCGCGAAACGAGCGACGGCGTCAGTCTCGTCCCGCGTGGTGGACCGCGCGCGCATTCATCCATCTCAAAACGTTCCCGGCGTCCGTTCGAACGTTCATCCATCTTTATCCAATTTTCAACTAATAAATCCAATCTGACATCCGCTCCGCCAGCACCCATCACGCGTCGCGCGTCGCTCTCAAAACCCACCTTCCACCTTGTGATGCGTCTTCGTCGCCATCTCCGGCGGCTCCACGTACGTCGCCAGGCTCTCCGCCCCGCTCAATCCGCTCGACGCGCGTCGTTTCAGAAAACGCGTTTGCGCATCTTCACGAACGAACGCGTCGTCACCGTCAATGCGGGTCGACGCGCGAGGTTTACCGAACCCCCGACGCATTCGTCCCTCGTCTCGTCGTCGTTCGTTCGTTCGTCGTCGGTTCGACCGCCGTCGGTTCGACCGCCGACGCCGAGACGGCGGCGTCGACTGCCGCGCGTGCGTTACGCGCAGTGCGATGTGTGTCCGCGGTGGACGAAAACCACGAGTCCCATTACATTTGACCATTCATGACTCATAAAAGACCCACGGAAAACTCACAACCAAAGCGCACGCGCGGACGCGACGACGTCATCGCGCGACGGGACGACCGCGTGGACGTCCGAGAAACCCCGGCGAAGGGCGGCGCCGAGCGACGGTTGGTGGTTTCCGCGCGCGTCGACGCGAGCGCGGGGGCGTTCGAGCGGCCCGTGACCTTTTAGACCTTTCGCAGTCGTCTCTCGCAACACCCAATCTTCATGGCTGCTCGACGACGAATGCCGGGGTTGAAATCCTTCCTGCGCGGGCTCTTGCGCATGTGTAACGCGGCGCTTCTCGCCGCTGGGTTAGCGACGGCGCTGTTCGCGTTTCACCTGTGGCTGGGGTTCAATAAACGTCGCGCTGGGATGGATGCGTTGGATTGGGGCGAAGACTCGTCGAAAAAGCCGGTTGACGAAGACGAGTTTGAGGCTGACGACGATTCGATGTGGAATCCCGGGGAGAACGCGACGACGTACGATAGAACACGGGCGAAGATACACGCGTTTTTCGCCACCGAGCCGTGGTTTTTGTACTTTGTCGGTGGGAGCGGGGTGTTCGTGGCGGCGACGGCGTGGTTGGGCTTGGCGGGGGCTGAAAACGCAAACGCGTGTTGCCTGGGAATGTACGCGCACCAGGTGATGTTCATGATCATTTTGCAGGCGGGTTTGGCGGTGTACGTGACGAGTGGGAAGGCGTACGATTCTGCGCCGAACGATGTGACGGGGCAGTACGCGAGGGCGTGGGAGTTTATCGAGGAGCACGAAAACGCCGTCACGTCGTTGGTGCTCGTGGTGCTCTTCGTGCAAGTGTTGAGCGTGATTTTAGCCGTCGCGCTGCGAAGAGTCGCGCTCGAGGGAGGTCCCGATAGCGATGATGAGGAGGATGATTACTATCACGATCAGTACGGACTCGAACGGGCGCCGTTGGTCGGGAACGCGATCGACATAGAGCGCGCGAGAGCGGCAGACGGTGCGTGGAGGACGCGCATGAGAGAAAAGTACGGATTAGACACGGCTGATTTTGAGCATAGCCCTTCGAGACCGCCTCCATCTAGATTAGATAGACAGAAACTTCGGGACAGCGACGCGAACGCGTGCGTAATAATGTAACGTTATTCAATATTTGTTTTCTTCATCACAAAACTACAGGAGGCGCGCACGCGCTGCGAAGCGTTTCATTCAACCGACGGCGAATGACGCGCGGCGTTTTACTACTGAATGCATCATCATTATCATTTCGTCCATAACAACTCGTATCATTTACTCATGAATGTCATGTAAGGATCTTGACTCGCCTCCAAAACATCCGGACGTTCGCTCTGCTTGTACGCGAGGCAACGCGTGATGAACGCCTTGCCTTCCGGCGATATGGATGGCTTGCTAGGAAACTCGACATTCTTGGCGTTTCGAATAGTGCCCGCGTGAAGGATTTGTTCCTGGGACATCTCGTGACCGAACGGACGCTTACCATAAATCATTTGGAACAAAATAACTCCGCACGACCACGTGTCAACCTTGCTAGAAATTTTTGGCGGCGCCGGTCCCGTCTCGAAGCACTCCGGTGGGAGGTACCAGTACGTACCGGCACCCTGAGACGTGAGTTCCATGCCGCTGTCGGCGCCAAAGTTTGACCCAGGGCGTTCTTCCATCACCTTGCTCAGGCCAAAGTCGGTAATCTTCACGCGACCAGCCTCGTCAAAGAGAATGTTGCCAGGCTTCAAATCGTAGTGAATGATGCGCTTTTGTCCAGAGCTCATGTACGCCAAACCGTTGAAGACTTGCGCCAAAATCGCTCGAGCTTCGCGCTCGCTGATTGCGCCTTGCGCCTTCAATCGAGCGTCGAGATCGTCACCGGTGCAAAGCTCCAAGACGGTGCAGAAACTATCGGAATCCACCTCAAAGACATCAATCAAACGCACGACGTGCGGATGATCGAGCGACTTGTGAATCGAGCACTCGCGCGCCGCGTGTCGCACGTATGTGCGCTTACGCTCCTCGCTCCACTGGGGGTTGAGTTGGTGAAGCTTACACGCGACTTCGCGCATCTCGTCGCAATCCCAAGCCTTGTAAACTTCGCTGAATCCGCCACGTCCGAGAAGGTTCATCAACACGTATCTATCGCCGAGCACTGGGTGCTTGTTGAACCGCGAGCCGTCTTCGTCGCGAACGCGCTTGAGAGCTCGGATGTGCGCCGCCTTCTCGCGCTCGAGGCTTTCGCGCTCGTTTTTAATCGCTTCTTCCTCTTTACGGATGATGGCCATGCGAGCCTTGTGCACCTCCTCACTTAAAACGTACTCGGCATGCGCCGCCGTGTCCATTTGAGCGCTCCCCGGCGGCGGCAGTCTCTTTTTAACCTCTTTTCGCTTCTCTTCAGCCAGCTTTTTAGACTCTGCCAATCGGTCGAGGCGTTGGTCGAGCTCGTGAAACGCCCGTCCATCTTCCCAAACCTCCTGAAGCACCGAACCGATGCGCTGCACGCCAATGGTGCCCAATCTCAAGCCCTCCTCGGCGATTTGCATTCGCATTTGCTTGCGCTCGAGCGCCGCCAAATTCACCGCCAGTTGATGCACCCCTCGTCGTCTCTTCTCTCTCTCGTCCGCGTGTTTCTTCTCCAAATCACTCATCGCCACTCGCAAGTCATCACAACCGCGATCGAGATCGTCTCGCTCTTTTTTCGTCTTTTCCAGTTGCTCCTCGAGCGTCTTGGCTCGGAGTTCGGCGGCGTCTCGTTCCTCCTCGACTTGTTTCACGTACCCTTGGCTCGGCGTCGCCTCCATCAGCGGAGACGCGCTCTTAAACCCAGACCCGGTGTTTTCAAACCGATCGAGCAACGACGTCGCGTTCGCGTTGACGCTCGCCGTCGCGTTCGCGCCCCCCGGATGTTTCCGACTCCGGGCGAACCCCCCGCTCCCGGGCGGCGGTTTCGAGTTTTCCAAATCGCTGACATCCCCCAAAACGCTCCCGCGTCGTCTCCGCTTCGCCCCGCCCTCGCGTTTACCACCAGCAGTCTTATCCCCACTCGCGACGACCCCGTACCCCGCCGCCTCCGCTCTCTCCGCGTCCTCGTCGTCCGAATCAGATTCCGAATCCTCCACCTCGCATCGTTCCACCCCGGCGTCCTCCCCCGCGCGTCCGCGCCCATCGCTTCGTCGTCGCACCGCGCCACCGCGTCCATCCTCGCTCGTCGGCGTCGTCACCATCCCCACCGTCCCCACCGTCGCCGTCGACGCCGACGCGACCCTTCCGCCCGCCGTCGCCGTCGTCATCCGCCGTTCGAGCAGTTCGAGTTTCGCCCGAGCCTCCCGAGACGCGGACTGCTGAAACAACCGCTCGCATCGATCCGACGACGTCTCGTCCGCGTCCGCGAACGGCGCCGCCGACATCGGCGAGGACCCGTCGTCCATCGTCGCCCTCCGTCGCGTCGGCGAGTGGGCGGACGGACGGACGAGGACGGAAAGATGGAAAGATGGATGGATGGATTTCAAAAAAACGCGCGAAAAACTCAACGACGACAGCTCGGCGCGTTTCGGGTAATATACGTAGAGAGAGGGTAAATCCTGGTTCGTGACCCGTCGTGATTCGACGATATTTCGAGACACCAGACGCGGGTGCCGAGTTTTAAGCCATACGACGGAAAGATGGATGGATGGATGTGAAAAAGCGCATGTATATATGTATGGGTAAAGAGTGTGTAGGGTTTGGTAGTACCAACGGCCCCGGGCGCGCGCTCGGTCGCGATCGCGGCGGCGCGGTGCGACGTGAGATTCCGACGAACGGACGGACGGACGGATTCCCGACGTTGGGTCGGCGCGCGAACGAGGCGAGCGAACGGCGACGACGACGGAGCGGAAGAGACGGAGCGGAAGGAAGGAACGAACGATCGGCGACGACGACGAGAAACATTAATCATGTTTTGGGGGTTGAAACTGACGCCCGGGAGCTGGACCCCGTACGTGCCGCCGCCAGACGTCTCGGTGCGGTTGCACGTGTCTCAAGCCACGGCGGCGTGCGATGAGACGACGAAAGCGAACGCGCGATTCGTCGTCAAGATGCGGTGCGAGACGGACGAGGCGGTGCTCGCCGGGGTGGACCCGGAGGACGACGACGCGGCGGACGAGGACGGATTCGAAAAGGAGGAGTACCGGGTGTGCTCGCTGATTGAAGGACGAAGCGAGACGTGCGGGTTGGATTTGGTGTTGGATGAGTACGCCGAGTTCACGGTTGAAGGGCCGGGGGAGGTGCACTTGACGGGGTATTACATGCCGGATTTCGATGGGGAGGATGGGGACGAGGAGGATGAGGATATGTATGAGGATATGATGATGGGGGACGAAGACTTCGACTCTGAGGACGACGAAGACTTTGACGACGACGAGGATTCCGAAGACGAGGACGACGACGAGGACGACTCTGAGGATGACGATTCCGAAGACGATTCCGAAGATGACGACTCTGAGGATGACTCTGAAGATGATGACGATGAAGAGTCTGATTCCGAGGACGCCGGCGTGACGCGCAAGGGTGGCGTTAAAATTGTTGAACTCGAGGAGGAAAAGAAAAACGACAAGAAGCGCCCGGCTGAAGCCGCCCCGGCAAAGACTCCAGAGCCGAAGAAGCAAACCAAGAGCGCTGAGCCAGCCAAGAAACCCGACACCCCGAAGCGCGTGCACAAGAATGGCATGGAAATTATCAACACCTTTGCCTCAAAGAACCCGAAGGCGAAGCTCGCCGTCGGCGGTAAGAAGGTTGTCATGAAGTACATTGGCAAGCTCCCGAGCGGTAAGATTTTCGATCAAACGAAGGGTAGCAACACGTTTGCGTTCCGTCTCCAAGCGGGCGAAGTGATCCGAGGCTGGGACGTCGGTGTCGAGGGCATGCGCGAAGGCGACAAGCGCACGCTCATCATTCCGGGATCCATGGCGTACGGTAAGAAGGGCATCAAGGGTGTCATCCCGCCGAACGCCACCTTGCACTTTGACGTCGAGCTCGTCAAGGTGCTTTAAATGTCATAGCCTTTCGAAGAAAACAAAAAGTATTCTTTAATAACGACAGAACGATGATGATAATTTGACGAATGACTCCATAAACTCCTTTGCAAACCGCCTCTACAACCTCTATACGCTACCTACTATACACGCGCCGCCAATCCCCGCGACTGACTACTTTCGCGCTCCGATACCACCACCGTCCTCCCCGTCGTCTTCCTCGTCGCCATCCTCAGGAATCGTAAAGACGCTCCCACCACCCTTACCCGCGCGCTCGCCGAACCGCCTTGCTTCGCCCTCATCCTTCATAGCCGCCACCTGCGCGCGCGCAATCAATCCGTCCAACCGCGCGCCTCCGACGCACAACCCCACGAGCGCGGCACCGACGACGAATCCAGCGATTTCGTTCGCCGGCGGAAGCGCCCATGGCGGCGTTCCGGTGCGTCTCGACGCACGCGTCGCGCCGCCACCGGTACACCACCTATGTCTGTGCACATCAGCGTGTCGTTGTTGTTGTCGCTGTCGTTGTTGTTGTCGCTGTCGTTGTCGCTGACGACGTGTCGACGGCGTCGCGACCGCCGCGGGTGTCACCGATATCGTCGGCATCGACCGAGTCGCTCGACGCACCGCCGATGCGCGCGTCCGAGAGTGACGACGTGAATAATCGCGATGAATCGAAAGATTATTTTTGAAGAAAGATTTCAAAAAATAAACGTCACACGACGCCGACGCCTACGCCGACGAGCGACGAACGACGCGCACCGGAAGTAAAACAACCCGAACGAATGAAAGGATTAGGCGGTGGACTCCCGAACCGCGAGGCCGACGCCGACGAAACCGACCCGGACTTTGAAAAGAGCGTCGACGGCGCGCAAGTCATGGCGGCGCTGCAACAGTTGCACGGAAACAGCGGACTCATCGGTGCGCTGCAACAAAAGCTCGACGGTTTGGTCGGCTTGCGGTCGGGGTTCATCGAAGAGCTGCATCCGCAAGTTCGCGCGCGGGTGTTGGCGCTGGAAAAGATTCAAGAGGAACACGACGAGGTGCACGAGAAGTACGTGGAGGAGCGCAAGGCGTTGGAGGCAAAGTACGCAAAGTTGTACGCACCGTTGTATGAATCGCGAAGTGAAATCGTCAAGGGCACGCGTGAGGTTGATGGGCCGGAAGACGATGAAGAGCTTAAAGCGGAAATTGCGGCGGCGGGTGATGCGCCCAAGGGTGTTCCGGAATTCTGGCTCATCGCGTTGAAGAACCACGAGGAGATCGCTTCGATGATTACCGAACGCGACGAAGGCGCGCTCAAACATCTCGTTGATATCACCACGACGCAACTCGAAGGTGAGGATGAAGACGGTGATGAATTGTGCGGGTTCAAGATTGATTTCCACTTTGAGGAGAATGAGTATTTTGAAAACTCTGTGCTGACGAAGACTTATCACATGGACGACGAAGATGAAACCATTCTGCGGTACATCGAAGCCAGCGACATTGACTGGAAGGCGGGTAAGAACTTGACCGTCAAGGTTTTGCGCAAGAAGCCGAAGCCCGGGTCGAAGAACAAGAAGCCGATCACCAAGACTGAACCGGCTGAGAGCTTTTTCCAGTTTTTCTACCCGCCGGAGGTTCCGGATGAAGAGGAACAACAAAACATGTCTGAGGACGACGCAGAACAATTGCAAGACGCCATGGAACAAGATTACGAGCTCGGCATGATGATTGCCAACAATTTGATTCCGGATGCGGTCAACTGGTTCACTGGCGAAGCTTTTGCGGACGACGAGGAGGATGAAGACGACGAAGACGACGAATTCGATGACGAAGACGACGAAGACGATGACGAAGACGAAGACGAAGACGACGAAGACGACGAAGACGACGAAGACGATGAAGATGAAGACGATGAAGATGTCGACGCTTCTTTCAAGGCGCCGCCGGCAATGAAGGGCGCTGCGGCGGGCGCGGCCGGTGAGAATCCTCCGGAATGCAAACAGCAATAAAGACAGAAAATCCACCGAAGCTTTAGCGGGAAAACTCTAGTTGCAACTTCTACTTGGCTACGCCAGCGCTTTGAATATTATTTTCTCGGCACCAATTATCTATGCGACCCTTCATGTCCGCGTCTACATCGAATGAATCGAACTCTAAAGGAGCGCCCGTGAAAGGATCCATCGTCGCGCCGGTCATTCGCAGTCGATGAATTGTCGACATGTCCACGTACTGACCCGAATCTAATTTTACCGGCTGCCACATAAAACGGCCGGTAATGCTATCTACAAACGCGTCGGGCGCAATTTCCTCCAAGTTTCTTTGACTAGGCACCTTTGCCATGCGTTCCATCTCGTTGCGCACGCGATTCTTTGTGGCTGAAATCAACTCGAGTCGCAACTCGACGCTGGACTGCGCCTGGAAAACGATGCGACGTCGCGTTCGACCGTCACCAATCTCGTTCGTCAACTTCTCAATGATTTCAATGACGATTGAAAAGTCTGGTATTCCGACGGATGTCGCACTGAGGCGCCGCGCCACGCCGTCGGAGAGAGCGCGGTTGGAACACGCGCAAATTCCAAAAATCGGAAGTATGAGTAAGGACGTTTCAACGACGACACCGTCGCGCGCGCGTCCATTAAAACCCGCCAATGGCGTACATCTGTGAATGAGAAACTCAATCAACTCAATCGTGGATGCCAATAATGGAGAACCTTCTCGTAAAAACACATTCGGCATGATGTCGAAGGACGTTTCCAAAAGTCTCAAATGGGTGTAAAGATTCACAAAGGAAGCCTCCCTCATGCTCCTCAACGCGTCGATGTCATCCCCTTCGCAATGAGCTTCGCCGTTTTCATGCGCATGCGTCGCCGCGTATAACCGCGTGAATTGATCGGCAAAGTGATTGAGCGACAAGAACAACCTCTCAAAGAACGCTTCTCTCGTCCGCTCGTCGTGCGAGAGCAAGTACGTCAACTGATTTCGAAAAAATCCATCCGATCCGACGTAAGCGCGCACGGGCATGAAGACCGGACCCTTTGAACGATCGAGCACGCCCTCGTCTCCTCGCGCGCACTCGTCGACTCGTGCGTCGCAATCATCGACGTATGTCCACATGTTCTCCGTCGCGACGAAGCCTCTGCCCCACGTCAATCCGGCGAGGATTTTCGCGACCCGCTCCGAGTGCACCGCCGAGATAAACGCGCAGAGCAAAGTAGTGACGAGGTTTTTTCTCGCGATGTCATCCTGTTCCAGCGCGCGTAT
>Ga0181574_10004743_pt1 | contig 11785 bp, 10 predicted proteins | sample 101ome_24_FD_145600 | JGI IMG/M metagenome (GOLD analysis project Ga0181574, IMG submission 145600) | Coastal salt marsh microbial communities from the Groves Creek Marsh, Skidaway Island, Georgia - 101410AT metaG (spades assembly) | ecosystem: Environmental > Aquatic > Marine > Intertidal zone... | reverse complement strand
GCGAGCCTGCTGCTGATCTGCGCGATCTTGGTGTGGACTGATATCTCGACGCCTCGGTTGCAGCCTCTTCGTCAAGGGGTGTTTGCAGCGGTTGAGCCGATTATTTTGGTCGCGCACGCGCCAGGGAAGTGGATCGACGCGCTCCGGTTTCTGGTGTCGACCTACCTCGATCAGTTCGAGGCTATCGAACAATTGGAAAGAGAAAACTTTCGGCTTGCGGCGCTGTCCACGCGCATTGTCGGACTTGCCGCCGAAAACAATCGACTGAGGGCACTTCTTGGATCCACGGATGTGATCGAAGCGAATGCGTTGATTGCCGAAGTGCTCTCCGTCGAACGTCGATCAGATCGCCACCGATTGATTCTAGATAAAGGGCAACGCGATGGCGTGAGGGTCGGACAGGCTGTCATCGATGAAACTGGCCTCTTGGGACAGGTCGTGCAGGTGATGCCCGGACTGGCACAAGTCATGCTGATTACCGACGCCGGTCATGCGGTGCCACTTGTGAATGAGAGAAGTGGTCAGCAATTTGTCGCCGAAGGGATAGGCGACCGACAGCAGCTCAGCGTGCGTTTTATAAGCCCCTCGACGAACGTGCAGATAGGCGACGTGCTGATCACCTCTGGCCTGGGGCGTCGGTTTCCGAGGGGATATCCGGTCGGTGAAATAGTCTCCATTACGCCCATTGAGGGTGATGCTTTTGTTGATGTGCGATTGGCGATTTCGGCCAGACCTGAATCAGTCGATCACGCGTTGGTTTTGTTTCTGAGCGAAGGCTCGCAGAAGATCGATATTGATATTCAAGCCATCGATCAGGCGGGTTCGTTATGACTCAGTTGATCGCCATTTGGCTGACGTTTTTTGCCGCACTCGTGATTTCAGTGGTGCCTGTACCTCGTGATCTGCCTGTTTATCTCTTTTATCTTCAGCCTGAATGGCTTGCGCTCACCCTGAGTTATTGGGTTTTGGTCTCTCCGGAGAGGGTTGGTTTAGTTAGCGCGTTTGTCTTAGGTTTATTCGCCGATTTATCTGTTGGCACTGCGTTAGGAGAGCATGGCCTCATGTACCTCTTGCTCGTGATGTTTATCTCTGCGACCTATCACCAAGTTCGGATGTTGCCGATTTGGCAACAGGCAGTGATTGTGGCGTTCGTGATTTCCGTTGGCACGATTTTGCAGTATCTCTTCGTGTCGCTTGCGCATGAATCGCTCCAAAGTGGTCTGATGTTCCTCAAAGCGATTGTCAGCGCATTGATGTGGCCTTGGGTGTTTTTGTTGCTCGAGATTGTGCGGCGACGCTTTCGTTGGGTCTAAACTGAAATCGAGACCGGGTAAGAGGCCTCTCATAATGGGTGTTCTGTTGATGCTAACAAATCACACGATACGGGATGAGCGTTAACCGATGGCACTCCCAGGATTAGAGTTGATTCTAGCGTCAGCGTCGCCACGGCGGGCAGAGCTTCTCTCCCAATTGGGCGTTCGTTGTTTGATCCGACCAGCGAACATTGATGAGAAGGTGTTAAAGAACGAATTAGCCCAGGATTACGTTCGCCGACTTGCAGAAGAAAAATCGGAAGCCAGTGCAGAACAGGAAGAATTTGCTGTGTTGGCAGCCGATACGGTGGTCGTCTCCAGCGGTGATATTTTGGGCAAGCCAGAGAATGCTGAGGATGCCCAACGTATGCTTTGGCGATTATCGGGTGGCTGGCATGAGGTTTATACTGGCATTGCTCTACGAGCCAACGGGGTTCAGTCAGCCGTTGTTGTATCGCGCGTTAAATTCAAAGCATTGAGCGAAGAAGAGATTGGTCGCTATTTGACGACTCCTGAGCCTTTCGATAAGGCAGGTGCTTACGGTATTCAGGGATTGGGCGCTTTGTTCGTTGAACGCATCGAAGGCAGTTACAGTAACGTGATGGGATTACCGTTGTTTGAAACCGAGGCGTTATTCGCTCGTAGTGGACTATCCCTTTGGCAGTTTCGTGATGAAGAACGTGATTGTGAAAATTGAGGTCAATTTTGAGTAGAGAAATTTGGATCGCCCAGTCTCAGGACGATACTCAGGTGGCACTCGTCGAGGAGAACAAAGTCCTCGAGGTGTTTGTCGAACACCAATCGGTGCAAATGCTTCGTGGCAATATTTACGCCGGTAAAGTATCGAGAGTTGTGCCTGCTCTGCAGAGCGCGTTCATCGACATATCCCTCGATAAAATGGCGTTTTTGCACGTCACCGAGGTCGTTTCCGAGGGACGAAATCAAACGCACGAAGGTAACCCGCCCATCCAAAAGCTGTTACGAGAAGGTCAGTCGGTGATGGTCCAGGTAATTCGGGAAGGCATGGGGCAAAAAGGCCCAAGAGTCACGATGAACATTACGCTGGCCTCTCGATACTTGGTTTTGGTCCCGAGACAAGAACAGTTCAGCCTTTCAAAGAAAATTACCGATCAGGACGAGATTGAACGGTTGAAGAGATTGCTCCCAGACGTTTCGGCTGCATCGGGGCTCGGGTTGATCGCCCGTACAGTGGCTGAGGGTAAGTCAATTGAAACGTTGGAAAATGAATTCGACGCATTGGTCGAGCAGTGGGACGAAATCGAAAGCGGCTATTTGCAGGACCGAACACCGAGGAAGCTTCATGAGGACTTACCTGTCGCGCTCAGAACCTTAAGAGATCTGCTCGACAGTCGAATCTCGAGAATTCGCATCGATGATGAAAGCATCAGAGATGAAGTGGCGTCGTTTATCGCTCGCTTCGCAACCGACTTTGCGGGTGAGCTAGGCGCGGTAGAGCCCACGCTCGGTCATGAACTTGAATCCGGTCTCGCGGTCGAAACCGTTCATGATAAGCGGGTTAACCTGCCATCCGGGGGCTACATCATTATCGAAAAAACCGAAGCTATGACAACGGTGGATGTGAATTCAGGAGGTAATTTAGGGCAAAAGGATCTTGCTGCGACCGCGCTGCAGACGAATCTTGAAGCCTGTGTCGCGATCGCAAGACACCTACGATTGCGGAATATTGGCGGTTTAACGGTCATTGATTTTATCGATATGGGAAGCGAGTCTGATGAAGGTCGCGTGGCGCAGAAAATGAAGGATTTATGTGCGACCGATCGTCTGCATTGCCAAGTTTCCGACGTATTGCCTTTCGGGTTGCTCGCCGTTTCGAGGTCGAGAGTTGGATTGCCGCTGGATGCCTCGATGGGTTCAGGAGACAGGGAGGCGTCTCCTTGAGTCAGAGCTCGCCCTGGGCTGTCGCTGATTTTTTCGGTTGCTGAGGGCCGCGGGTGAGCGCATGAGTCGTTTCTTCGGTTGGATTCGGGTCGGGTTGATCGTCGCTCTTCTGGGGTTTGCGCTATTCATAACGAGTTTACGTTTCGCCGCAAACCTGGCCACTGAGTACCGCGATGAGTTGCAGCAATCGCTGAGCGAAACCTTGGGTTTTCGCCTGCAATTCCAGAGCATTTCGGCACGCCTTAATCTGCTTGACCCTGAAATCCAAGTTGAGGATGTGCTCCTTTTTGGGATCACACCGCAGAGCGCCGACGCTCGAATCCGGTCACTCTCTATCCGTGTTGACCTGTTCCGGTCGATGATTGAGCAGCGCCTTGCGGTCCGATCATTGACGATCTCTGGTTTGGAAATGGTGCTGAAGCAGCAATCAGACGGACGGTGGTTGTTCGCGGGTAGACCCCTTGAGGCAGGAGAGAAATCACTCATTAATTTTGGTCGTGTCGAGCAATTGGCACTGACCGATTTTGCTATTCGGCTGATTCAAGGCGATCAAGATTGGCTGGTGTCGGCAATGAATCCCTCTGGATTGTTTCTCACTCAGACGGGCCCGCGCCGCGTCGCGAAAGGAACGTTGGATTTGATGCTGGATCAAAGCGGTGCTGAACGTCCTTTCCAACTTCAAAACTTGCGATTTTCAGCGGTCTTTGATGACCAACCGGGACGATTTTTATCCTCTAATTTTAGTGCTTATGCTGAGGTTGGCGATCTGCCTTCAAATCTTGTGAGCGCACAACTGCCGGCGCCGTTTGACGAGCAAGTTATGAATCTAGCGCTATGGGTTGAGAGCCGCTCAGGATCTGGAACGGTGAAGGGGATGGCCGCACTTAAATCCCCGCCTGAGACGACCATCGATCAACTGCTGGACATTGAGCTCGAGTTTGACGGCGGATTTGATTTAATGGCTGAGCAAGTCGACATCACAGCGCGCCTATCGAAAATGGATCTGGGTGAGGGGGTGTTTGAGCTACCCGCGTTTTCAATGGGTGTTGATTGGTCTTCTGAAGTTGCGCGATTCGCATTGGCATTGCCCAGCATTGAAATTTCCGAGAGCGCCTCAACCCAATTGAGCCAGGCCCGGTTGGTGTCGCCCTCTCTGCGAGATGCGCTTAAATCAACCCATCCTTCCCTTGACCTGAGCGCTGTGATGGCCTCAGCGCGGCTCAATGACTTTATCGAGACGCTCAGAATTCAAGCGGACTTGGAGGATGCCTCGTTAGAAACCGATGGCGTTTTGCCTGGTTTTAAAGGGGTTCGCGGGTTTCTTGACATTGGCGTACGTGAGGGTGATTTGAGTATCGATGCAACGTCGCTAAGCCTTCATTTCCCTAAGCTCTATCCGCAACCCTGGGTGTTAGATCAAGTCAGAGGTCAGTTGGCTTATCACTTCGAGGATGGCACGTGGCGTTTAGGGAGTGGCTTGCTCGAAGCGACGGCGGACAGCGTGCGGGCCCGTGGCAAATTGCAGATGAATATCACCCCCGACTTTGGCTCACGAACGTGGGGATTGGTGATTGGTGCAGCAGATTTTCGATTGAGGGATTCGCTTCCTTTCATTCCGTCGACGGTGCCTCAATCAGCCATTGACTGGCTTGATGATGCCATCGTTTCAGGGTCTGGCGATACCACAGGTCTTATCGTCCATGGATCGTTGGATCAGCGACAGCCGAAAGAAGAGAAGATCTACAGCATTGCAATTGAGGCGAATCAAGCAGAACTCGAATTTGCCTCGGATTGGCCTCATCTATATCAGCTCAAAGGGGGGGTGCACGTCAGTAATCAAGGGATTCAAGCCCAAGATTTGCAAGGGGTCTTCTTCGACGCGGCCTTGGGTCCAGCTTCTCTTATAGCGGAAAGCTTGAGTTGGGATCGCGGGGCGGAGCGTCTTTTGATCGATTCGCCGCTCAGCGGTAGCCAAGGGGATCTTTTGAATGTTCTTAAGGAGACCCCGGTTGCGGCGAGTGTTAATGATTTTGCGAGGCAGTGGCAGGGTGGAGGCGCGCTCTCTGGCCGGTTGATCCTTGATGTGCCGCTGCTTGAGGGTCTGGATCCACTGTTGGTGGATGCGACGGTTGAGATGAAGGATGCTCACATGGTGATGCCAGAGTTCGATCTCGAGTTAACCGCGTTGGATGGCATGTTCCGATACGCGACTGATGGTGGACTGAGCGCACCATCAGTTTCCCTTCGGATCCTGGGTGAACCCGCTCAGGCCACCATAGAAACAGAGATGGTCGGGGCAGGTGGTGTCACGCGTATCAATCTTGGTGGAGAAATGGTCATCGCTAAGCTAGACGACTGGTTGGATCTAGCGATCTTGAAGTTCGCTGAGGGTCGATCGCGCTTCGAAGCGACCCTGCAAATTCCCTTTGGGGGGCGTGTTAACCAGCCGAGTATCGAATTATGGTCAGGATTAAAAGGCGTGACCGTGTCGATGCCGCCGCCTTTGGCCAAGATCAGCGCTGACAGCGGTCGAAATCTGCACCTTTTACAAGTGTTCGACGATGACGGGTCGGAGATTAGTTTTGAGATCGATGATGCGCTGACAGGTGTTTTGAAGCTGGAGCAAAATCAGGTCTTGGGTGGTTTGATCCAATTGGGCAGGCCAGTGGCTCAGGCGGGTACGTTCGATGCGTTACGAGTGGTAGGCCAGACCGCATTTGTAGGCGCAGAAGAGTGGATTGAATTTATCGAAGCATTTGAAGAGGCAAGTCAAGAGGTTGCCTCGACCTTCCGAGAACGCCTGGATGAGCTGTCTATTTCTGTCGACAGTCTCGATTTTTTTGGCCTCGAATTTGAACGAGCCGATTTAGTTGTTTCCGCGACGGAAGAAGCTTGGGTATTTGATGTCTCGGACGATGAGATCAGAGGTCGGATCCAAGTGAACGATAGCGATACCAAACGTGTGGAGGCTTTGATCGATTATTTGGCCCTGACGTCGGACGCTTCGGGTGATCCCCTATTGGGGCTTAAAAGTGAGGATCTGGTGCCGATGCGTTTGGATCTTCGATCACTGACGGTTGATGGCGAGGATTACGGCGCTTGGTCTTTTGACGTTGTCCCAGCTGACGCTGCTGTGCTGATCGAAAATCTCTCTGCAAAAGTCAAAGGAATGGAGGTTTTAAGTTCGGAGCCGCTCGTTTGGCAAATGGCGGTGCGTGACCCAACATCGCATTTTAAAGGCACCATAGCGGTTCCAGATGTTCGCGCCTCATTAGAGGCATGGGGATTCGCCGCAGGCCTTGAAGGCAGTGATTTCTTGATGCAAGCAGACTTCGAGTGGCCCGGCTCGCCCTTGAATATCAGTGAAACCCGCTTGAGCGGTGCCTTTTCGATGAAAGGTGGTAAGGGGAAAATCGTTCAAGCAGACGCGGCGAGTGGCGCCTTGAAACTGTTAGGTGTGTTTGATTTTGCAGAAATCGCCCAGCGTCTTAGTTTAGATTTGGCCAATGTATTAGGCGAAGGTCATGCCTTTAACGAGGTGGGGGGTAGTTTCAATCTCACGCCTGGTCTGATCCAGACGAAGGATCCCGTGGTGATTTCTGGTCCAGGCAGCCAACTGACATTTGCGGGTGAGTTGGCTGTGCCCAGTGAAGTGATCGACTACGATTTAATTGTCACGTTGCCACTCAATAAAAATCTGCCTTGGTATGCCGCTTACAGTGCGATTGCAACGGGCCCGCTCGTGGGTGCGGGCGTCTTGCTTGCGCAGCAAGTGTTCAAGAATCAGATTGATGAGTTAACCAGCTTGAAGTACGAGCTCACCGGAACGCTTGAAGAGCCGATGGTCGAGCTGGTCGCGGTGTTTGATTCGTCGATTCGAGCGTCGACCGATGAGGTCATGGATGCGTCGGGCACTGAGGCCACGGGTGAGCGAAAATCACCATGACCGACAGACCGAACTCACCTGAGTCTAATAACTGTCGTATCGCACTTGTGCAGATGACCAGTAGTCGTCAGGTTGACATCAGTCTTGATCAATTACGATTGATCACGTGCGATATTCAGCCAGGGTCTGTCGATGCTATTTTTCTACCCGAAAACTTTGCCGCATTGGCATCGAGTGGCGTGTTGGCACTGGGGCAAGCCGAATCTGAAGGTTTGAATCAACCGTCAGTCCACGCCAAGGAGAAAGAACGCATTCTGCCGGCACTCAGAGTGTTAGCCAAGGAAAAACGAACCTGGGTCTTTGGTGGCACGTTACCGCTTGCAACCCGCCCAGACGGGAGTGAGGTTGACGGGGGTCGAGTTCGCGCGGCATCGATGGCGATCGACCCTCATGGCGAGCTGGTTGGTCGGTATGATAAGCGACACCTTTTTGACGTAGAAGTGAATGATGTCTCTCGGATCTACCGAGAATCAGAGACTTACGAACCAGGTACTACCCCGGTCGTTGTGCCCACACCCTTTGCCATAGTGGGTCTTAGTGTCTGTTATGACATTCGATTCCCACATCTTTATCGGGAATTAACGCGCATGGGCGCCGAAATCCTTGCGATACCCTCGGCGTTTACTCGGCCAACGGGTGAGGCGCACTTCGAGGTGCTATTGCGCGCTCGGGCGATTGAAAATTCAGCGTTCGTGGTCGCCGCTTGTCAGACTGGAGTGCACGACAGTGGTCGAGAAACTTACGGCCATTCAATGGTGGTGAGCCCCTGGGGTGATGTGATTGGACGCTTGAGCGACCGCCCAGGATTGTTGGTCGTCGATCTCGATCTCGCGCAGCTCAAGATCATAAGGCATCAGATTCCAGCGTGGCGAGGCTGATCAGGTGCTCGTCGGCAAGCGATTTGAGGTAGGCAAAAAGATCTTTTCCAGCCGGCTTTGATCGAAACGAATCTTCGGGTGAGATTAAAGGCTCGCCTTCACGCTCTGATGATGTTGCCTCTTCGACCGCCTCGATCTCCTTCTGCGCGCGTCTAACAAGCGATCTGAGATGTTGCCGATCGATGCTTGGAAAGTGCGCGGATAGTTCGTCAATCACCAATGGATCTGACGCAATGAGGCGCGATCGGTAATGCTCAAGTTGGCTGATGAGCTGCTGATGCTGAGGGGTTGAACTGTCGAATCTTTGAATCAGCGTTTTGATGACGTCGAGATCCAAGCGCCTCAATTGTCGACTGATGAAACCCAGTTGTCGCTTCCTGGCGTTCCCCTTGGTGATTTTTTGGTACGTCATGATGGCATCGACCAGATTTGGGTAGGGGAGTCGATCCAACTGCTTGCGCTTTAGTTGGCAAAGTTGTTCGGCAAGCTGCGATACCGCTTCTGCTTCTCGCTTTTCTTGAGATTTGCTCACGATGGTTGAGTCGAGCTCGGTCATGGATTCCTCACGCGTAAAAGACCGCAGCCAGGCCCAAAAACGACAGAAAACCGACCACGTCTGTGACGGTAGTCAGCACCACCATCCCTGCAATGGCTGGATCAATACCAAGTTTTGAAAGCAGGTGCGGAAGGATTGCGCCGGTGATTGCGGCGATGGAAATATTGATGATCAGGGCGATGGCAATGATGAATGCAAGTTGGTGATCGCTGAAGACAAGGAGTGTGCCCAAACCCACGACGACCGCCCACCCAACGCCATTAACCACTCCAACACCAACTTCTCGACGAATGAGCCAATTCACATTGTTTGAATGAATGATGCCCTGGCCCATGCCTCGAATCACCAACGTGAGCGTTTGACTGCCTGCCACGCCACCCATGCTCGCAACGATGGGCATCAGCACAGCCAGCGCCACAACCTTTTCGATGGTGCCCTCAAACACATTAATAACGGCGGAGGCTAGGAAGGCGGTGAGAAGGTTCGCGCCAAGCCATACAGCGCGCCTCTGCACACTAGACAGAACCGGAGCGAAGGTGTCGTCTTCTTCGCTCAGCCCCGCCATACCCAGAATCGAGTGGTCGGCTTCGTCGATAATGACATCGACCACGTCGTCAATGGTTACTCGACCAACCAAGAAGCCTTCATCGTCGAGTACGGGCATGGAAATCAAATCGTATCGCTCGAACACGGTGGCCACTTCTCTTCGCGAAAGCGTTGCGGGAATCCCCTCAAATCGTTGGTCCATGCAGTCTGCAACAAGTGTGCTCGGATCTGACACGAGAATCCGATTGATGGCGAGGTTGCCTAGGAATTTACCTTCCTCGCTTACCACAAAGATCTGATCGGTCGCGTCAGGAAGTTGCTGGTGTCGTCGAAGGTAGCGCAGGACCACGTCAATGGAGACGTCTTGGCGCACGGACACAAGGTCGGTGTCCATGAGGCCGCCCGCGGAGTCTGTGGGGTAGGTGAGCAGTTTTTCGATTCGGCTTCTGTTCGTCTCATCCAGTGATTCGAGAATTTCGTCGCCCACGGCATGCGGCAAATTCTGAATGATGTCTGTGAGGTCGTCCGCGTCTGGGACGCGCTCAATAACCTGGGCAATTTCCTCAGCGGTTTGCTCTGCGAAGAGTTCGGCAATCAGATCTTCGTCAACGTAAGCGATTACATTGCCCTTGAACGTCTCGTCAAAGCTCTCCCAAAGGGCTCGTCTTGAGGGCGCGGGAGAATGGCTTAACAGGTCGGCAACATCTGCGAATTCGAGCTCTTCCAATAGTGCCCGAATTCCGATGGCGTCCCCTTGATCAATCGCTTCACTGAGCGTTGCGTTAAATTCGTCGCGATCCATGGCTCAGGTCTCGGTCTCGCCAAAATTCCTAGCGAACAGATCGATCATTTCTCTCGCGGCTTGCTCCTCATCAGGGCCTTCACAATGCAGCACCAAAGAAGTTCCTTTGGGTGCTTCAAGCAAAAGTAATTCCATAATGTTGCGGCCGCCCGCAAAGCGGCCATCTTTTTCAAATTTTATGCTTGATTCGAAAGTCTGACCGAGTTTTACGATGGCCGAGGCTGATCTCGCATGAAGTCCTCTGGGATTAGTGACGATAATGGCTTGATTAATCATGACTGTGCGCCTAAACGCCCTCGATTTCTCGGTGACGTGTAATCACTTGTTCACCTTCGGCGAGGAAATGGCGACTCAGCATCGTTGCGAAGTAAACGCTTCGATGCTGCCCGCCCGTGCACCCGATCGCGATCGTAATGTAGCTCCGATTGCTCGCTTTAAGACTTGGAAGCCACTTGGTGATGAAATGGGTGAGATCGGCCCGCATTTCGAGGACCTCTTGGTGGTTTTCAAGAAACTCGATCACCCCCTGATCAAGACCCGTCAAGGCACGGAGATTCGCTTGCCAGTGAGGGTTAGGTAAAGACCGCACATCAAAGACGAAATCTGCGTCCACAGGTACCCCATGCTTAAAAGCGAATGATTCAATCAGAAGGCTGCAGCGATGATCTGTCTCAGCGACCCTAGACCGGATCTCTTCTCGAAGCTCGTGAAGCGAAAGATTGGTGGTGTCGATTTTGAGCGACGCCATGCTGGATAGGCCATCAAGCAGGGCCGATTCTTTCTCTAAAGCCTCTTTCAGATCAACTGAGGCGCTGGAGAGGGGATGTCGTCTCCGCGTTTCACTGAACCGCTGAATAAGGGTCGCCGTCCGAGCATCCAAGAAGACCACAGTGAGCTTAACGTCTTTCAGTTCAGCGAGTAATTCTGGGAAAGCCTCAAGGTCGTGAGGGATATTGCGTGCATCGATACTGATCGCAATACGAGGTGGAAGGGCGTGCGATTTAGATCGATCGAGAAGCGGCTCAGTCAGTGATGCCGGCAAGTTGTCGACGCTGTAAAACCCTAAATCCTCTAGAACATGAAGTGCCGTACTTTTCCCAGAGCCTGAGCGCCCAGAAATAATGACCAAATGCGTCGTGCTCGACGATTCCTGTGCTGTATTCCGTAGGCTCATCAGGACACGCTTTCCGAGACAGCGGCGAGGTAAAGCTCCTGAGCGGTCTTGGCTTGGCGAAGCCGTTGTCTAAAGAGCGGGTCGTTGAACTTCTCCATTAACATCGACAAAACGGTTAAATGCGAATCCGTTTGTTGCTCTGGCACGATAACGTAGAAGAGGGTTGACACGGGTTCGTCGTCGATAGCCTCAAAATCAATGGGCTCGCTCAACGTGACCAGCGCACCGACAATGCCGGTGCAACTCGGCAGTCGACAATGGGGTAGGGCGATGCCGTGGCCCAGGCCCGTGGGGCTGATTTTTTCTCTCGCGATAAGCGACCGGTACAGTTCACCCTCGTCGAGGCGAGGATCACATGCGGCGATAAACTGGGCGCCATGCTCAATCGCCCTTTTTTTGCTGCTGACCTCGAGACCGCAAAATGTCCGTGAAGGCGAAAGAATAGAAGCAACGCGCATGGAACAAACCCTTCGCAGACCGGATTGACTATTATACTACCGTCAGTCATCGCAAGCAGCACAAGGATTCAGGGCAGGGTTTGCAGACGAATCTAATGCATTTCTTGGGCTACTCCCTGCCGCTTGATGCGCCGGCGCGCTGGCAACGCGACTCAAAACGAAGACTTATCGGTTTCAATCGCACTTTTAAAT
>Ga0181574_10004731_pt1 | contig 11797 bp, 7 predicted proteins | sample 101ome_24_FD_145600 | JGI IMG/M metagenome (GOLD analysis project Ga0181574, IMG submission 145600) | Coastal salt marsh microbial communities from the Groves Creek Marsh, Skidaway Island, Georgia - 101410AT metaG (spades assembly) | ecosystem: Environmental > Aquatic > Marine > Intertidal zone... | reverse complement strand
GTAGCGCTGACCGGTCCACCCCAGCGAGAGGTGGGCGAGTGTGGCGCTGTGTGCCCTAACGGAGCCGTCTTCGATGAGCGCCGCACCGTCGACGTAGCGCACCCGCAGTGCGCCGAACCAACCGGCGGGGGTCTGTGCCGAAAGGGTGGCGCTGGCCACGGTTTCCAGCGCTCCCGGGATATGACGCCCTTCGGCTGCATCATCGCTAAAGCGTGCGTCGGTCCAGGCGATATCCGCTTCGAGCGACCACACTTCATCGATCATCCAAAAGTTATTGAGCTCAAGGCCCCAGCGCTCGCTGGGCCGGGTGGCCTCGGTGGTCCCGGCATCGCCCACGAACAAGAGCTCCGAATCCAGCTCCAGATACCACAGCGCTGCCGCCAGATTCCAGCGCTGCTGCCACTGGGTCTTCAACCCAAGCTCCGCGCCACGTGAACTGACCAGCGGGTCCACCGAGGACACGGCTTCGCCGGTGACAGGATCAACCTGCTGGGTTACACCCCGCGCGTCGTTGGAGTGAAAGCCCTTCCCGGCGCTCGCGTACCACTCGGTGGCGGGGCTTGCACGGTATATCAGGCTCGCTTTCGGGCTGATCAAGGTGTCTTGTTCGGTACCTGAGTTGCGCGGGTCTTCTGCGTCCACATCAAAGCGGAAGTGATCGGCCCGGGCGCCCAGCACAGCCCGCCATCGCGGGCTGGGTGACCAGATAGCTTCGTAGTGCGCGCCGAGGCTGGTTTCCTCAACCGCGTCCTGCCTCACGGTGCCGGTGCGAACTCTGGCTTGCGTGCGGTACAAGCCGACTGTGCCGATATCGTCGTGCTGCACCGCAACGCCCCAGCGATGTTGCAGCGTGTCACCGGGGTTCCAGTGATGGTGGTAGCTCCCACCGAAAATTCGCCGGTCGTCCGCTTGCTGAAATTGATCGCCCCGCGCCGGGTCATCGAGTCGATAGGTGAAGTTGGAGTACAGGTTCATCTCGTAGTCGACGAGATAAGCGGTCCAGCGCGTCGTGTGATCACCCCGACTGCGCTCAACCTCCCCCGAGAGGCTGGAGCGTCGGGTATTGCCCCCCAGCGTCGTATCGATCGAGCCCAGCGGTGAGATCATCCCCGCCGCTACGGCCCGCCCAGGTATCTGATCCGCGGCGTTCCACTCGTTGTCGTAATGCATCAGGGTGGTTTGCCATTGTGCGGCGTCGTCCCCGCCGCCCAGCTTGACCAACCCGTTCAGTTTTTTCACGTCCTCGTCTACGTCAGTCCAGGCACCGTCATAGCGCTGCACCTCGAGGGCGCCAGCGAGTCGCGTGCTGCCTGCAGTCAGGCTGCCCATGGCGAGCCCGCGATGAAAACCGTTTTCGCCCGCCGTCCACGCGAACTGATTACTGAAGACATCCGCGGTCTCAATCTCTGCGCCACCTGCTGAAGAGAAATCACCGAGCTCAGCGTGGTAGGGACCCTTCACAAAGTTGATGCGCGCGACGGTTTCCGGGATTAAAAAGTTGATGTCTGTATAGCCCTGCCCGTGACCGTGGCTGCGCAAATTGACGGGCATGCCCTCGATCGCAGTGGAGAAGTCGGTCCCGTGATCCAGATTAAATCCGCGCAGGAACATCTGGTTCGATTTACCCGAACCGCTGTGCTGCGTCACGATCAGGCCGGGCACGGCTTCCAACACGTCACCGGGTCGCAGTAGCGGCCTGATAGCAAGGTCCATCTGCCCGACGACGCCTTCCGATGCACTGCGTGCCTCCCCCGCGAGGTGTTCTCGTCGGCCGGTGACCACGAGCTCTTCACGTGTCTCTTCAGCGGGGTGCGCGCTGATATCAGCGGGCAGGCACAGCAAACACAATATGGCAGTGAGAATGAAGCGCATTGAAGTTCGAGCAAATCGGTCAGGCGCGGAGTATAGACGTTGACCAATGGTTGGCCAGCTCGCGCTGCAGCCGTCTTGCGGGTTCGCAAAAGCGCCAATCGGCCTACAAGGGCTGGCCTATGTATACTCGGCCGCAAGGGCAGCACGCCATAGAAAAACAAGTGCGTCAGATTTGGCTCAACAAATAGATAGGGTGAATTTCGGTCTCTCGGTCTCGGTGCTGCTGGGTCTGACGTTGCCGTTATTGGTGTTTCCGGCTGCAACCGCCGCGGTCCTCGCGACGGCCTATGCCTGGATCGCCAACACGTTCGGTTGGTTCTACATACTGACGGGCGCCGTTACGTTTGGCTTGGTGCTCTACATTGCCTTTGGTCCCTACGGCAAAATCCGGCTGGGGGAGGCCGAGCCTGAATTCCCGACCCTCAGCTGGGTGGGCATGTTGTTTGGGGCGGGCATTGGTTCGGGCATGCTCTACTGGAGTGCGATCGAGTGGGCTTACTATGTGCAGGCCCCGCCCTTTGGTGCCGAGCCTTTCTCTGAAAAAGCCTATGACTGGGCGGCCTCCTATGGGCTACACCACTGGGGCTTTGTCGCGTGGGCGTTTTACAGCCTGCCCACGCTGGCGATCGCATACCCGTTTTACGTGCGCAAAGTACCGCAACTTAAATACAGCAATTCCGCGCAATACTGGCTAAAGGGCAGGGAGCGCTCTTGGCCAGCACGGCTCATGGACAGCTTCTTTATGATTGCCCTGATTGGTGGTGCAGGGAGTTCTCTGGGAATCTCTACGCCGCTGATCTCTGCTTTTGTATCAAGACTCACTGGCGTGCCCGACGGATTCGCCCTCGAGGTCGCAGTGGTTGTCGTCTGTGTCGCACTGTTCTCGCTCAGCGTTTGGCTGGGGCTAAGTCGCGGTATTCGCAGGCTGAGCGATGTGAATATCGCGCTGGCATTCCTCTTTCTGCTTTTCATTCTGTTTGCCGGCGACACGCTTTTTATTTTGCGCATGGCAGTGAACTCGATGGGGCACCTGCTCCAGAACACCTTGGCGATGACCTTCTGGACTGACCCCATCGCGAACACGGGTTTTGTGAGTGATTGGACAGTCTTTTACTGGGCCTGGTGGATTGCCTACGGCCCCTTCGTCGGTATTTTTGTGGCCCGCATCTCGCGGGGGCGCACCCTGCGCGAGGTGGTGTTTGGCATGCTGTGCCTCGGTTCTCTGGGCGTATGGCTGTTCTTTTTTGTACTGGGCAACCACACCCTGGGGTTGCAGTTGAGCGGTGCAGTCGATGTGATCGGTGTGATGAACGCCGAAAGTGGCAATGCGGCGATTGTAGCGGGGCTCGATGTGCTGCCGCTGGCTGCCGTGGCAATCGGGCTGTTTTGCCTCGTGGCGGTGATCTTTGTGGCCACCACTTACGACAGCGCTTCCTATACGTTGGCGGCGACTGCCTCGACTGAAATGGGGCCGTCTGAGGACCCGGCGCGATGGCACCGCTTATTCTGGGCGATTGCGATTGCGGCGCTGCCAATCGGGCTCATGTACGCCGGCGGTGTGCGCGAGGCGCAAACAGCCACGCTGGTGGTCTCGCTACCCCTGACCTTCACCTTCTGGTTGTCGGGCATCGCCCTGCTGAAATCGTTGCGCGCCGACCACCCTCCGCGATAAAACAGTGTCTCTCACAGGCTGCACTGTCACTAAGGTATCGGTGCGGCGGTGCATCGCTCTGAGACGAGCAGCGGGCGGTAGCCCGAAATAAAGGAGCCGCCTTCCGCCATGACAGACCAACCCGTCGCGCTGATATCGGCTGGTGCCTCAGGCATCGGGCTGGCCTGCGCGAGAGCACTGGCCGAGGCGGGTCATCGGGTGCTCACCCTCGATATTGATAGCGAAGCCATCGCGCGATTTCAAAATGAGTTCGGCGAGGGCAGCGCGGTGGTCTGCGACGTGGCTGATGCGGCGCAGGTCGAAGCGGCGTTTCATTCTCTGGTTGATGCCCACCAACGCGTCGATCTGCTATTCAACAACGCCGGCATTGCGGGCCCGCAACAACCGGTGGAAGACATCGAGGTGGCGGCGTGGCAGTCGACGATCGATACCGACCTCAACAGCGTGTTCTATCTGACGCGTCTGGTGATCCCGCTAATGAAGTCCCGGCGCAGCGGCCTGATTCTCAATATGTCCTCCAGTGCCGGCCGGTATGGTTGCCCAATGCGCTCCCCCTACGTGGCTGCCAAATGGGCGGCGATTGGGCTCGCCCAGACCTGGGCGATGGAGCTGGGCCCCTGGAATATCAGAGTGAATGCGCTTTGCCCCGGCAGTGTGGGCGGCGAGCGGATCGATCGCGTCATTGATCGCGATGCCGGAGAGCGCGGTGTGACGCCCAATGAGATCCGCAAGGTCTACCAACGCCAAAGCTCGCTCAGAGACTTTGTGAACCCCGAGGACATCGCGGCAATGGTGTGTTTTCTCGCGGGGCCCGGCGGTCGCATGATCTCTGGCCAAACTCTCGGTATCGACGGTCATACCGAGAGTCTCGCTAACTGGTTGGACCCTTAGAGGTAAATCGATGAAAGCGTGCTGGTTTGAGGCATTTGGTGCGGCGCAGAACGTGCTGCAGCAGGGTGACTGGCCCACGCCTGAGCCCGGCCCCGGTGAGGTATTAGTCCAGCTCCATACCACCGGGGTGAACCCTTCTGATGTGAAAAAACGCGCCGGGGCCTTTCCTGACTTGTTAGAAGCCGGGCCGGTGATACCCCACAGCGATGGCGCGGGAGTGGTCACAGCAGTAGGTGAGGGGGTGCCGCCTGCCCGCGTCGGTGAGCGGGTGTTTGTGTATCAAGCGCAATACGGGCGCCAGCTGGGTACCGCCGCGGAAACCGTTGCGCTCGATAGCGTGCGCGCACCAGCGCTGCCTGACAACGCCTCGTTCGAGGTGGGGGCCTGTATCGGCATTCCCATCATGACCGCCCACCGCTGCGTATTTGCAGATGGCCCCGTTGCCGATCAGTTGATACTCGTTACGGGTGGCGCGGGCCGCGTCGGCCACTACGCCATCCAGTGGGCGCATCGCGCCGGCGCGCGCGTAATTGCGACGGCAAGTAACGAACAAGATGCCACGGCTTGCCGTGAAGCCGGCGCCGAGGCGGTGGTCAATCATCGTGAACCCGAGTGGGGGAAGGCGGTGCTGGATTTGACCGGGGGCCAAAAGATCGATCGGGTGATCGAGGTGGAGTTCGGTGCCAATCTGCCCGAGTTGCTGCAGTGTGTGAGGATCGGCGCCACCATTGCGACGTACTCCAGCACCGTGGTACCCGAGCCCGCGCTGCCCTTCAGGACCATGATGTTCATGGATCTCACCGTCCGCATGGTGATTGTGTATGCCATGCCGGAAGAGGCCAAAGCGAAGGCGGTGGCGGATACCCAAGCGGCGTTGACAGAGGATGGCCTGCAGCACCGCATTGCCGAAACGCTACCATTCGATCAGATGGCGAAGGCCCACGAAATCATTGAAGAAGGGAGCGTGCGCGGATGCGTCGTCGTGACAATTTGATCGGTCCGATACTGCGCAGTGCGCTTGCCATACTGCCCAGTGCGCTTGCCATGTTGTGGCTTGCGATTAGCCCGCTCGTTTATGCGGTGTCCGTCAATGACTGGCTGTCAGAAACCCATGACGGCCAGTTTCATACGGTAGACCTCGGGGAGTGTGTTATCGAGAATGGTCAGATCATCGAGGCCTGCCGGCTGACTTTCCGCACCTACGGCCTGCTGGCGCCGGATCTCAGCAACATAGTGCTCATGCCCACCTGGCTTAACGGTAACGCCGAGGGGCTCGCCACATACAACTATCTCGGCCCGGATGGCATCGTTGATACCGACGACTACTTTGTGATCGCCGTCAACGCACTGGGCAATGGCCTCTCTTCGTCTCCCTCCAATAGTGCGCAAAGTCCCTTCCCCACGTTCACCATTCGGGATCAGGTCAGTGTGCAGCATCGGTTGTTGACCGAACATCTGGAGATTGAGCACCTCCACGCCGTGGTGGGCGCCTCGATGGGCGGTTACCAGACCTATGAGTGGCTCATGATGTATTCGGACTTCGCTACGCACTTTGTGCCGATTGAGGGCACGCCCTGGTACACGTTTTACGACCGTTTAAAGGGTCGCGCCTGGCAGGAAGTGTTGGCACTGCCTGGGGATTCCCCCGAAGCCATGCAGCGCAAGGCTCACTTGTTGGCGTTGATCGACGGCATGGTGTTCTGGACACCCGAGTATTTGAACCGCGAGCGCTCTATGGAGCAATTTGATGAGTGGTTGGCTGGGATGGCACGGTTTGATAACGCCCCCGCCATCTTCGATCGCGCCAGCCAGAACGCCTCCACCGCGCAGCACGACATTCGGCGGGGCCGCCCGGATTTTGAAGCGCGATTAGAGGCGATGGGCAGGCCCAGTGTGCTGGCGGTGGTATTTGAGCGTGATATGACCGTCAACCCGGAGCCCAATAAGACATTTGCCAAGCAGCTGGGTTTTGAAGTCGTCGAGATTCCCGGGGATTGTGGGCACTTTGGTCCCAATCCCGAGTGCTATCAGGAGCAGGTGGTCGAGCGCGTCTCGGCATTCCTTAGAGGTCCTGATAAGGCACAGTTCCAACGACGCACGATGACAATCGGAGAAAAGTCCCGTCAGTACTATGTGTATCTGCCCGAGGCCTATGGCAGCCGACCATTACCCGTGGTGATGGCGCTTCATGGCTATGGGACCACCGCTACGGGGCTTGCTTCTGCCCATGAGATCAACCCCCACGCCAACGCCAATGACTACATCGTGGTGTATCCCCAAGGTGCCGGGTTTTATTCCAAGGTCGCCTGGCAGAGTGGTGATGATCTGGTCAGCTCATGGAACGATCTGGCGAGCAATGTCCCCACCGCGGCGGGCCCCCACTGTTTGCCCGATCGTCTCGATTACCCCTGCTATCCCGAGTGCGGCGACTGCAAAGCCTGCGATTGGACCTCCTGTGAGGATGATGTGGGGTTTCTGGTTGCGATCACGCAATCAGTGAAAGAGAGTCTGCTTGTCGATCCCGATCGGTTTTATCTGCTCGGCAACAGTAATGGCGGCAGCATGGTGCAGCGGCTAGGCTGTGATTACCCCGAGTACTTTGCTGCGGTGGGCATCATGATTTACCAGATGCCCCCCGGCCACGCTTGTGGACCCAGCGAGACGCTGCCCATGTTCCATTACTACGGCGAGCTGGACGACGGCGTACCGCCTGACGGAGAGCCCTCATCGGATGGCTGGGTGTATACCTCGGCTGCAGACAACACCCGTATCTGGGCTGAGACCATGGGTTGTAGCGGCCCCGCCGTCCCCTGGCAGACCCTGCTTACGCAGGAACATGATCTCCAGTGCGAGGCTTACACGGATTGCCGGGGTGAGGGGGTCGCGGTGGTGAGCTGTGGTGACCCGAGGGCGGGTCATGAGTGGACGGCTCAGCGCATTGACGCCATTCCGGCGGACTGCGTCGCGCCCGCTCAGCAACAGGATTTACCGAGGCAGCCAATCTGCCCGGCGATCTCGCCGGCGGAGGAGCGATGGGGCATGGAGCTGGTGTGGCAGTTCCTCAGTCAGTACTCACGGTCACCCGCGCTCGCCGGTACCCGCTAAATCAGTCGCTAGACGACGCCAGTTCATCAATCATCGCCCGCCAGAAGCGCAACGACTCACCCACTGCGGCCTTGGGCACGCGCTCATTCAGCCCGTGGGCAAAGCTGTCTTTGGAGTTGATGAAAATCCCCGTGAAGCTGTAACTGGGCATGCCCGCCGCGCGCCAGTAGGCGCCGTCGGTGGTACCCGAACCCATCTTCGGCACGATCGGCAGTGCTCCGTGAATCGGGCTCAATGAGGCGGCGATCGCGTCCATCACTTCTGTATTAAAGGATGAGGCCGGGCTGGTGACCGGTACGCCGACAACCCGCCACTCGAGATCGGGATTATCAGTGACAAGCTGTAGCTCCCTCATGATCTCTGCGGGCGTATGGCCGGGGAAAATGCGGCAGTTCACCACTGCGGTGACCGCACGGGGCAGCGCGTTCTCCGCGTGTCCGCCCGATAGCATGGTCGGGATGCAGGTGGTTCCCAGCGTGCCCACATACTGGGGTTGCGCCCGCAGCGTCGCGATCGCGCCGGCATCAGTTGGATCGGCGACGAAGCGTGCCATTGCATCACCCGCCTCGTTATCGAGGAGCGGCGCGGTGCGAGCAAAGTAGGTCAGGGTGATTTCATTGGTTTCGACGGGAAACGTGTGAGCCTCAAGGCGCTGGATCGCACGCGCTAAATCATAGATCGCGTTATCTGCCCGAGGCATTGAGCTGTGCCCGCCCAGGTTCTTCGCGGTCATGGCAAACGTCGCGTAGGTTTTTTCTGCGAAGCCCACCTGAAACTGAATGGCCTCATTGGCGTCATTCAGCACACCGCCTCCGCCGTCAACGACCAGCGCGTATTCGGCATCGACGAGATGACGATAGTCACCCGCCAGCTGCTGGACTGTCTCCTGCGCTGTTTCCTCGTCGCCGGTAAAAGCAATGACGAGATCCCGATTTGGGACGAAGCCAGACTCCTTTAGCCACACAAACAGGGTGGTGAGAATGGTGACATCGAATTTGTTGTCTAAAACACCGCGGCCGTAATAAAAGGTCTCGTCCTCCTGAAACTCAAAAGGATGTCGCAGCCAACTGTCGGGGTCGGCGGGCACCACGTCCATATGGGAAGAAAACAAGATGGGTTTCCGGCCGCTGCTGCCGTCGCCCTCGTAACGCACCACCAATGACGCGGTTTCGCCGTAAGGCACGATGGTCAGTGCTCCGGGTGGGAACCCGGCTTCAAGAAAGACCTGCTCCAGAGATTCTGCATAGGCGGGCACCAGTCCCTGTCCTTTTACGGTTTCCCGACTGATCGCATCGCGCAAGAGCTCAACGGCTCGTTCGCTGTAAAAAGCCACGACGTCCTTCTCGCTGGCAACGCTGTGTTGCGTTGTCAGCGCAATGGTCGCGCAAAAAAAGATGACACTGCGGTACAGATTGTTCATGGGGCTGTCCTGTTCGCTGCTCGGTCGCGATCGGCAGAGTGGAGGAAGGTGCTCACGGTCTTGTCAGGCCGTGTCGATACCCCTCAGGGGCGACGCAATATAGCACCGTTCGTCTTTGCTACCGTCTCTTCTGGCAACACAGCAACCTATTGCCCATCGTGTTTGCAGCGGAGTCAGTTCGGGCGTCAATTTTTCTTCCCACCACCAGTGGCTTCGGTTACATTTCCGCCGATTGACAGGCGCCTTGGATACAGCGATTCCCTGGCGTCTGTGGCACCACAACGCGCGATGCCCAGCACCGCGGATAATGCAGCCACCATTTTGGTTTGGCGAGGGAGATTTGCATCGTGATGACGCAACACGACCTTTCCTCGGCGCTATTGGCTCCTGACTTTTATCATTACGTAGCCGCGCCGATTGCCGCTGTCACCGCGGGCGATGACGCGCTGGTTGTCAGTTGGCCTGATGGCCGTCAATTGAGCTGCCATCGCTTTTGGCTGCGGGAAAACACGCTGGGCCAAGGCGGCATCGACCCCGCTACCCGCGAAGGCATCATGGACCCCGCCGAGTTATCAGACGCGATGCAGATTGCCGCGTTTGAGCTGACTGAGTCGGGTGACCTGTGCGTGACCTGGACGCCCGAGGGCACAGATGAAGGTGTGGTCAGCACCTATCATTCGGGTTGGCTTCGGCACATCGCCGAGGGGCAACACCTCCCCGAGAGCTGGGTGCCGGCCCCCGAGGCCTGGACCGCTTCAACGTTGCCTGCGCCGCCGCGTCGTAATGCCGACGCGGTGCTTAAAGATGATGACGCGCTCTGCGACATGCTTAATGACCTGCTGCGCTTGGGCGTGTGTGTAGTGGAGCAGGCGCCCACAGAGCCGGGGTTTCTCACCGAACTCGCCGCGCGCATTGGCCCGGTGCGGGACAGCAACTTTGGCTTGCTGTGGGATGTGAAAGCCGATGTGAATCTGGCGGGGGACGCCAAAACCAACACCACGGCCAACACGGGGTTCCGGCTGGGTCCGCATACTGATCTGCCCACCCGGGAAATCCCGCCAGGCTTTCAGTTTTTGCATTGCCTGATCAACGCGGCAGACGGTGGCGAGTCAACCTTGACCGATGGCGCCGCGCTCATTGAGGAACTCAAGGCAACACGCCCGGATGACTATGAGATTTTGAGCACCCGGCGCTGGGTCTTTTTTAATCGCGGCCCGGGCATTGATCACCGCTTCTCGGCACCCATCATCGACCCCCTGGGTGGTGAGGGTGTGCCGACGATTCGGGCGTTCTACCCGGTGCGGGCCTTCCCTGATATGCCGGACGCCGACGTGGGTAAGGCCTACGCCGCGCTGCGGCGCTTTCATGCCTTGGCCGACGACCCTCGGTTTGAGCTGACCTTCCGGCTCGGCCCCGGCGACATCATGTGCTTCGATAACCGGCGTGTGATGCACGGTCGCAAAGCGTTTTCAGGTTCGGGTCAGCGCCACCTGCAGGGGGTGTATATTGACCGCGACGAGATTCTGTCTACGGCGCGGGCGGTCAATCGGGCCCGGGCGGCGCGTCAAACACCCTAAGCCATCAACCGTTACCCAGAACCCATACCCATCACGACACATCAGGGGACACACCATGCCACTGGCCATGCGAGACAAAGTTTTCATTACCGCGGCGTTAACCGGCTCCGGCAGTACACAGGACCGCAGCGACAAGGTGCCGCGCAGCCCCGAGCAAATCGCCACCGCGGCGATCGAAGCGGCCAAAGCGGGCGCGGCGGTGGTGCACTGCCATGTGCGCGACCCGGAAACCGGCGCCCCGGATCGTGCCGTGCACCTGTACCGCGAGGTGGTGGAGCGTATCCGGGCATCTGATACCGACGTGGTGATCAACCTCACCGCAGGGATGGGGGGCGATATTGTTTTTGGCCCCACTGACGCGCCTTTGCCATTGAGCGAGCAGGGCACCGACATGGTCTCGGCGGCGGAGCGGGTCGCGCATCTCGAGGCCTGCCTGCCCGAAATTGCGACCCTCGACTGCGGCACCATGAATTTCGCAGAGGCCGATTATGTGATGACTAATACGCCTGGCATGCTGCGAGATATGGCAAGCCGCATGGCAGATCTGGGTATTCGCATCGAAATCGAGGCCTTTGATACAGGTCATCTGTGGCTCGCCCAGCAGCTGGTCAGCGAGGGGCTGATCCCGGCGCCGGTGATGGTGCAGCTCTGTATGGGCATCCCCTGGGGGGCACCGGATGACCTCAATACTTTTATGGCCATGGTGAATAATGTGCCGTCAGACTGGATTCACTCTGCCTTCTCGATCGGTCGGCACCAGATGGCTTACGTGGCGGCGGCGGTGCTCTCAGGGGGTAACGTGCGCGTGGGGCTCGAGGACAATCTCTGGCTGGAAAAAGGCCACCTCGCCACCAACGCCGAGCTGGTGGCGCGAGCGGTGACCATCGTTGAGGCCATGGGTGTGCAGGTGATGACGCCGGACGAGGTCCGCGCCGAGCTGCAGCTGACCAAGCGGGCACTGCCCTGATGCCAACGGCAGCCATCATTGGCGGCGGAGTCATTGGCTCGGCCTGGGCTTCACGGTTTTTGTTGAACGGCTGGGAGGTGCGCTTTCACGACCCGGCGCCTGATTCCGAAGCGGTGCTCAACAAGGTGTTGGATAAAGCCCGCCGTTGGGTCCCGGAAGTCTACGATCACCTGCCGCCGGAGGGTGCGCTGATTCTCTGTGACAGCATTGCCGATACGGTGAGTGCCGTCGACTGGGTGCAGGAGTCCACCCCCGAGCGGCTTGAGATCAAACAGGTCGTGCTGGCTGAGATT
>Ga0181574_10004730_pt1 | contig 11799 bp, 3 predicted proteins | sample 101ome_24_FD_145600 | JGI IMG/M metagenome (GOLD analysis project Ga0181574, IMG submission 145600) | Coastal salt marsh microbial communities from the Groves Creek Marsh, Skidaway Island, Georgia - 101410AT metaG (spades assembly) | ecosystem: Environmental > Aquatic > Marine > Intertidal zone... | reverse complement strand
TTTACGGGGGAGCAGGCAACTCGCGTGCAAAGCCGATACCCGCAGAGTGCCCAATCACGGAAGGCAGCAGCCTATGTCAGCTGCCAGCCCAGGACCGCGCCACCCCAGCTCTCACGCCGGGGAGGTGAACCCGCCCTGATTGAGCCCGGTCGCCACTCGAGTCCCACGCGTTCTTGGCCCCCCGCTGGGTCAGTGCCTTTTTTTTGCTCCCCCGTAGGGGCCATCTACTACTATAGCGCCAGAGCCAAAAAGTCAGCCTTCGCACATCACCCGAGAAACCAACAGCGCCTATCATCGACGTCCCGGTTCGCCCGCCACGAACGGGCGTGAACGCCGCGTCCGGTGTCTTTTTTCAGGGGGTTTTATCCGGCTCGCTTGTGGCATGCCAGCGACCAGCGCGCCCTTTCTCCCTTCCGCTACCTCGGTGCCTCGTGCGCATGTTTCTACGCCGCACCCTGCTTGAATAGCAGGGCCTGACACATGCGCGCCGAGGTCAAGGCCAGTTGTAACTACCTCCCCCTTTGGTGTTGCAGATGTCAATATTCCTCTGTGGCCCATTCATCTGTCGCGCTTTCTTCAGCGGCCCATTCTTCTCCCCAGCCAGAAGCCTCCTGCGAAGCCGCGCCCCACTCGCCCTCACCGGCCACCATCCCGCTGCTTCCATCGTCGCCGTAGCTCTCCTCGGCGTACGCGGCGTGCACCTCTTCGGCGTTACTTCCGTCGAGCCCGTGCGCGCCCTCGACGCCGCTTCTACTGCCAAGTGTCCCGTCCAAGTCGTCACCCCAGCCCGCAGTTGATGCCTCGTCGTAGGAGGCCACGGCTGCAAGGTCGCGGGAGCCGAGGCGGGACAACGCTAATGCTTCGGGTGGCGCCGAAGGTTTCTGCACAACGAACACCCGGTTGCCTCGTTCGTTCGTATAAACAGATGTAACGACCTCGGGCGCTTCGCTGGGGCACGGCTCCGCGCCGGTGGTTGGGGGCTCCTCGTAGGTGATCTCCCCTGTGATCTCATTGCGCCAGTACTGGTTTCCATCGCCGTCCACGATCTCGGTCCAGCTACCCCCCGGGGCAGTCGGATCCTCGTACGTGGTTTCGCCCGTGTCGCGATTGTGCCAACAGTGGTATCCATCTACGTCAACGGTTTCATCCCAAACGCCAAGGTCGCCTGTCGGTGCGCTGTCCTCCAGCCAGCGCGACTCCCCCGTAGCACGGTTGTATTCGTATGAAAACCCGTCCTGCCCCATCAGCGTGACCCATGGGGATGTGCCGTCGGGCCCTTGCCCCCCTTCACCACCGGTCACGAAGCCCTTGCTCTTGAAGAGGTCCCCCAGTAGCTGCTCGCCGACGGGCGCAAACTCGTCCCAGCGCACTACGCCATCCTCGTCTGCGTCCGAGTGCTCCAGCCAGCCCACCACTTCCTCCGCCGTCAGCCCGAGTCCCATGCTCTCAATCAGCGCGCCGAACTCGTCTGCGTCCAGTTCCCCTGACTCGTCCTCGTCGTGCTCCTCGAAGAGCACGTGGAGATGGGCCATCAACTGGGGCGGGTCTCCGGGCGGGTGGTGCTTTTTGTGCCCGCCAAGGCTGTCATCGTCGTCACTGTCGCTGTCGTCTCCCCCTTTCTTTGCGCCCGCTCGGGTGCCGTCGTTGAGGATGGGTGTCCTGAGCCGCTCGCGCAAGGCGCTGTTGTCGATGAACGCCACAAGGCCGAGGTGACCCGGCAGGTTGCGACGAGGGGGCGGCCCGCACGGCTCCACCGTGATTTCGAGCTTGAGCAGGCCGAGCTCGACGCGAGGCTTGGGGGGCTTCCGGCGCCGCGCCAACTCGGCCGCGGAGAGGGGCTTGCCGAGGCGCAGCAAAGAGCCTAAAATCCCGCCCCCGGCCTCGGCGTCCAGCTGCGCGCTCGACTTGCGGGCTTCAGGCTTGTGGAGGCGCATGGTGCGATTGTTGTGCTCGCCACTCCCACTCAGCATAGAACTCTGCCGTTCAAGCCCGCCGCTCTTCATTGACTTTTGCCGGTCCAAGCCGCCGCCGAACATGGAGGCGCGCCGGTTCAAGCCGCCAACTAGGGACCCGCTGCGCTCTTCGCCCCGCTGCTTCACGAAGCCCTTCATGTCCAGCTGCGCTTCGCCCACCGTCTTGCCCTCTTTGTTGCCTTCGCGGCTGTATGAAACGCGGAAATCGAGAGGAGTGTTTGCGAGGAAATGCTCCGACACCACGAGTTCGACCTCTTCCTCTGCCCAGGATAGTACCGATGGGACCTCCTCGTGCGGCGTGCCGTGCTTTTTGTGGGACTGCTGTTTTAGCTTCTGCTCCCGTGCAAGCTTTTCCGTTTTTTTGGTTTGCAAAGCAGACTGCGGAGAAGTTAGCGCGGGGATGCCTTGCCCGAATGAAATCGCAAGGATGGCTTTTGAGGTCGCCCAGAGGCCGGTCGCACCGAGAAACGTTGGGTTTGGTTTCTTTGTCGCGCCGTGGCCCGAGGCTGCCTTGACCACGTGCCGCGGCTTGACATCGTGGCCGTGCGCGCTGTCGGCATGGACCGCCTTTGGGGCCGCGTGGTCGCTCGCCGGGGCGTGGAGACGGGCGCCGAGGTCCTCGACGCGCGCACCGCGCAGCAGAACCCGGTAGTACTGCACCTCGGCGGCGCCCTTCTGCCGCGCGACGGCCGCCGCGATCATCGCCTCGTCGTCGCTCGACTCGTCGCCGTCACTGTCCGCCGCGACGGCCGCGTCGTTCTCCCCCGGTGGTCCTTCGACCATGGGTTTCTTGGCCCGGGGAGTCTTGAGCTCGTGTAGGCGGTCGTCGTCGTGCCTGTCGACGAGGGGGAAGAGAGTGCGGATGCGCTGGAGAGCCTTGGCCTCGTCCTTCGGGTGGGCCCCCTCGCTGAAGTGGCGGAAGGGCTTGGGCCACTTCTTTTTCGATTCCTTGATCGCGTCCTTGCCCATGCTTGCTACGGACGACAGCTGCAAGGTGCGCAGCGCGGCCCAGCCATCGATGATGACGCGGCCCATGAAATCGTCGTCCCCAAAAGTGTCTTTGTCCATCACGTCCAAAACGAGGCGGCCCCACGGCACGGTCGGCCGGCGGAGGTCCTCGGCCGTGGGAGCGGGCAGCAAGAACTTGTGCGCCCAGAGGGGGTTCATGTCGTTGTTAATTACCTTTGTGACACCCACTCGCCGGCCGTTGTAGCGCACTGCGACATAGGGGTCTGACTTTCCGCGCGCATCCACGTTCGGAAGCGCCTTCCCGTCCACCACGTAGATGACGAGGTCGCCCTCTAGGATCGGATCAGCCTCTTTGCTGGCGGGGCCTTTTTCCTCGTTCGCCGCGACATCGCCAGCGGCGGCGGCCTCCGAAGCGATGGCGGCGGGCGGTGCTTCGCCCTTCTTCCACGCCTCCCGCGCGGCCTTAGCATTGGCTGCGACGGCCTCCGCCTTGCGCGCCTCGTTGCGCGCGCGCCAGCGGAGCGCCAGCCGCTGGATGTTCATCCGCGCCCACGTCTCTCGGGCAAACCCGAGGTTGGCCTTGGCGAGCTTCACTTTCCTCAGAGTCGCCTTGTATGCACGCCGCCCGCGCCATCCTCGGAATGCGCGCTGAATCAAGGCCGCCGCGTCGTTCTTTTCCCGCGCCTGCGCCCCCATCTGCTCGCGGTCCAGCGCCAGGATACGCACGCGCCGCGCCTTGAGACACTTGCGCGACCACCGCTGGATTTTAACCGCCGCCTCTCGCTTCCGCCGCTCGTGCGCCCCCGCCGAGAAGGCCGCGACCCGCTCCTGCTTCGCCGCCGCCAACGCTCGTGCCTTGTCTCGGCCGCGCAGCTTGGGCGCAAGGCGCTTGCGGAACGCCCGCTGCAGGGTGGTGGCCGCGGCGCACTCCAGATGCGCAACCCGAGCCGCGAGCAAGCGGCGGGCCCAGCGCTGGATCCGCACCACCTCCACCACCTCGGCCGCGCGGAAGCCCGCCACGTCCCACGCGCTTATCTCAAGCCCCTGCTGCGGTGCCCGCCACGCCTCCACGGCTTGAGCAGACTTCTTCTGCTTCCTCCTCCTTTTTGCGCCACCCGCTTTCAGCCCCTTGGTCTGTGTCTGCGAGGCCCCGAGGATGCTCCCGGGAATAGCGAAAGCGGGCCCCGGACTCTCGAGACAGGCTTGGAGGACGCGTGGGCCCTCAAGGGCGGCCTTCGGGAGCGGCTGGCCGTACGCAAAGGGCGAGCGTTCCCAAACTGCGCGCTGCGCAACCGAGGCGCCAAGCCGTGTGCCGAGGCCTTCTGGGAGCCCGGCGCCGTCACCGACCCAAGAAGTGCTCAGCACAGGCGTTCGGTGGAAGCATCCCGGGTGGCGCGTGGCGCCGAGCCGACGCGGGGGCGGCAGCGTCGCGGGCTGCACGGCGGCGACGACGTGAGCGGCGAGGGGCGCGGCGACGAGCGACTCCTCGACCACGGCGGAGAGGCAGAGGCTGAGGCCTGCCACGCGCTGCAGCACTGGCGCGCTCCACGGGGCGCTCGACCGCCGGGCGGCCCACGGATCGTTTTCGCCGGCCACAAACCCAGGTAGGCCGTTGCCACCTGCGTGGCCGCTGTTGGCGCGACTGGTGCCGAGAGACTTGGCGCGGCGGGAGAGCGGCTCTGGCGGCGCAAAGAGCTCAAGCTCCACCATACCGCCGTGCTGGCGGATGAAGTGGCCGCTCGGGCTCAACACCGCGGCCCCAGGGGCGCACCCGCCGTCGGCCGCGGTGATTGGCGGGGCCGCGAGGGCCGGAGGAGGGAGGTACTCGTCGCTCGACACGACGGCGTAGTCGGTACGCACGCTCTGGTGGCCGCACAGCCGAGCGAGGTCGGCCCACCCCAGCGCCACGCCGCCGACCAGTTCCTTCGCGCCGCCGCCGGGACTGCGCCGCCAGCACCGCAGCACCAAGCGTGACTCCCGCCGGTCCTGGGGTAGCGGCAGTACAAAGAGCCCGTGGTCCTTCTGGCGAGCTGCTCGCGCTGCGTCAGAGGTCACATGCGCGCTACCGCCCGCAACCGTCGGTGGCACTTGCCCCTCACTTCCGACACTCTCCATGGCCGATGTGCCGGATACCGGAAGCCATTCCGTTGCGTTTGTGACGCGATTGAGGCGGTACTTGTTGCCCGAGGCCGGGTCTTCCATGGTGACCCACGGGTCTTCGTTCGACCAGTCGTGACCCGTGTTCGCGCGCGCCAGCAGGTTGTCAGCGTGCACCTCGAATTCGGAAAATATGATCGTGCCACTTCGGTCGGAATCGAGGGTCTCGATCCATTGCGTGAGCTGCGCAGGCGTGAGCCCCAGGCCAAGGCTTTCGAGGCACGCTTGAAATTCTTCCCGGTCAAGTTTGCCGCTACCGTCCTCGTCGTAGTCGTCGAAGAGCTGCCGCATGTGCTCCAGCAAGGACGGTGGGTGCTGGTCTTCGTGCAGCCACTCGGTGGCACCGGTGGCGCGATTCAGGCGGTACGAGTTGCCTGCAGCGTCAATCATGGTCACCCACGGGTCCTCTATCTCCCAGTCGTGACCCGCTCCAATTATGGCAACGAGCTCGCTCGCGTGCGTCACAAATTCGCCCCACTCAACTGTCCCGCTGCCGTCCGCGTCCATGCGCTCCTGCCACGAGGCAATGTCCTCGTCGCTCAGGCCGAGATTCAGCTCGGTGAGCACGTGCCAAAACTCCTCCCAGCTCAGCTCCCCACTGCCGTCCGCGTCGTGCTTGTTGAACAAGAGGCCCATGTGCTCGAGGAGCGTGGGCGGCGGGGTGGTGAGGGTCTCTGGGTCCACGTAGTCGTCGAGCAGGTTGTAGTCGTCCACCGCCGCGTCCCACTCGGCGCGCCCAATGGTGAACTTGACCGTAAAATTCCACGTAGGGTTTAGGCACCGGTAGTCCACCCGGGACTTGCCCAGCTTACGGCCCGCCCACGAGACGATCACGTACGGGTCTGACGTCGCTCGGTTGATCTGCACTCCCCGCACAGCGCTGCCCGCATCCACGGCAGGGAGGCCTCGGCCCTCGGCCACCGTGAACCGCACCTCTAAGCGACCCTCGGCCACAGCCGGACGGGCCCAGGGCAGCGCGAGCAGCTCTGGGTCCCGGCGCAGGCTCGGCGCAGTGATCGCGATGCTGCGCACCACCAAATGGCCAACTGGGTTTGAAAGGACCACAGGCGTGGGCACCGCCGGCGCTGCCGTTACTGCTTCCGGCAACTCCGGTTCAGCAGTACTGTTGCTTTTGGTTTCTACCTTCGTCCGCCCAAACTTGATGGATTTCATCCCCCCAAAGAAACCGCTTCCCTTAGCCTTGCCTGTGTCGTTTTCAGCCGACTCGGCGGCCTCGAGGGACCCCGGGTCCACATCGGAAGGCGGCAGAGGTGGTGGCGGCAACTCAATCGGAAAGCGGCTGAGCTGCATAGCCTCGTTGCCGTAAGCATCAATGTCCGAGTCTGGGCTCGCGGGGAGAGTAAGGCGCGCGCACGCAACGAGGGCGTCGTCGTCTGGAGGTGGAGCCGGAAACACGTCGCCCCGAGACCGACAGCGGCCGCCGCCAGGACGGATTTCCTGTCCCGCAATCCTCAAGCGAAGTTCAAGGAACCCACAGTGGTCCGGCAGCGCCCGTGTCCAGGCGTGCCGCGGGTGCGGCGGAGCAGCGATGAGGAACATACCCTGGGCTGCTCCGCCGAAGCGCCAGTGCAGCCGCTCTGTCGCCGCGTCAAACCTTGCCTGCAGCTCGAGCTCATCGCCGCCGGGAGACGCTCGCGTAGCTTTTTTTTCGGCGATTTTTTGCAGACGCTCCGCGAGAGGCGATGCAGTCAGCTCCCCTCGCGCCGCGGACCGCGCGACCGTCCGGCCCAGGGGCACAGGCGTGCCCGCCGGTTGGCCAAGGTAAGCCAAGGAGGATGGACCATCCGTCACTGTGAACTCCACGCGCCGTTTCTCGGCTCGAGAGGTTGCCCGTCGCCAGCGCGCCAGCTCGAGCTCGAGGGGGCTTGGCTCGGCTTCGTCGCCGTCAGCACCTGATTGAGCCTCGCTGCCTGCAGCGATTAGGGATTTGGTCCCCATCGCTTTCTCGTCATCGGGCGGCGGTACCAGCGTGACTCGGTTGAGCTCGACGACGATCCCACCGTTGGGGCAAAGCAACGACAGCCCCCAGGCCCTGAGGGCGTCGTGGTTTAGGAGCAGGTTCGCACCATTCGCGGTCGCCGCCGCGCCAAACGCGGAGTCTCCGCCCAGTGCCAGCGTACCCCCTTTTCTTTTGCCAGCCGCCAGCAGCCTATCGTCCCCATCGTCCTCGTCAGACCAAACTGAGTCGTCGTCATCGTCACTTTCAAATCCAGCACCACCTATGCCCAACCCATGGCCGCTGCAGTCGCCGCCGAACTCGTCGAAGGATCTAATGGAGATGTTGTCGTCATCGAGCTCGTGCGCCTTTTCTTCGTCGGGCGGCGGCGGGTCACACTGAAGCAGCATCATGAAAAGGCGGCCCGTGTGGATGGTAGGTTTCTTTCCTGGGCGCACGACGGCGTCCGGCCGGGGCATGAGCTTGAAGGGCATCGGCCGCACCACGCGGCTCTCGGCGTGCGGGCTGGTGCAGTCGTAGCACTGCCGCAGGAGGTCCTGGCCCTCGAGGAGCACTTGCCCCGCGAAGGCGCCGTCCACGAAGCACTCGATCTGCAGCATCAGCGCGTCTGCCGCCTCACTCGCACGTGCCTCGGCTTGAAACCGGAGCGCCTCGGCCTCGGCTTCGGCTGCTGCGTCGGCCGGCGTCGCCTCCACCGCTGCTTCGGATTCTCCGAAAACTACGCCTGCCGGGCACTCGAACGAGCTTTCGCCCGTGGCGGGGTTATAAATGTGCGCTTCCCCTGTTTCTTCGTCGACCAGGGGCTCCCACTGCCCTTGCTCGTGCTCCTCGGGGCCGTCGCCGGCATCCTGCGGGTTTTCCTTCCACTCGGCATCGGCAACGCTTTCCTCCGGGGCCCCACCCTGCACCGTCGAGTCTTCATCTGATCCCGAGCCAGACTCGGAAGTGGACCCACTATCATTTTCACTGTCGCCCGCGTTGTCGTTGTCGTCGTCGTCGTCTTCATCATCGTCGAGCTGCACCCGGGTGGGAGCTCGTCTCAGCGCCGCGATGCCGATCGGAAGTAAGAAGCGCTGCTTGGACGGCGAGCACGGGTCATCCACGTCGATCCTCCAGTCCGCTTTGAGCCCCGCCCGCACCGCTCGCGAAAGGCCCGGCAAATCTCCCTCAAGGGCAGCTCGCGTGCGCCCCACTGCCCCAACTTCGCGACCGCCCCACTTGAGGCGCAGCGTCACCTCGTCGCGACGCAGAAACCCCATACCGAACCTGCCCTGGCCACGCTCCACCCGCTCCACGTAGCAAAGGTGCGCGAAGAGGCTGCGCTCTGCAACGGGCACCTTGAACGCGGCCGGGAGCAGCTTAGCGAGAGGGTCGGGTGGCTGAGGCTCGTCGCCGCCCGCAAGGCTTGCGTGGGCATCGCCGTCGCAAGACGACCGACCGGTGCTCTGCGCGTCGCCTTCGTCCTTCTCCATCAACGTTGCAGCCGCCTGTGCATCTATCAGGTCTCGAGCTTCTTTTTCGCTAGCGACGGCTGCCTCCGCGTCCAGATCCTCCTCCGCCTCGGCGCTCAAAAGAGACACCAGAGTGTGTCCGTACGTCAGGTCTATAGCGCTCACCCACCCGTATTCGATGGGAGCTACGATTGCTGCACCGGTGGAGGACTGCTCGCCGGCGCGTTTCCTGCCGCCCTCTTCGTCTCCCGGCCCCTCGGAGCCCGAGCCGTCATTGTCGCTGTCGCTTGCACGCTCCGCGCTCTCAGGGTCTACAGGCACCAGCACAAGCACCTCGGCCGCGGCACCTGCGGACTTCTTGCCGACCCCTAGCCGGCCGAGAGAGCTCCCGCCCTTTTTGCCTGCGTTGGCCACCTGTTTGACTTCGCGGCGAAAGGCCACTTTGAAGCGACGCAGGCCCTGCGCGAGGCGCTCGCCCTTGGCCGCCGTCTCGAGCGCCGCCGCGTCCATCGCAGCCATGTCTTCGTCGGGGTCCTCGGCGCCGACCACTTCCGGCCCAGACGTGCGGTACATGACCGTCTCGACAAAGTGCCAAACCGTGTGTTCGCTCACCGTCCCAAGCACAGCCCATTTTTCTTGCGTGTCGAAGTCCTCAAGGTTTGCCGTCACAGCGGCACCCTGCGCGCTCACAACTTCCACGCGTCCCGTTGGTGGAAACGCCGCCTCCTCCGCGTCTCGCCGAGCTTTTTCCGCTGCAGCTTTGGCCTCAGCCGCCACCTTGGCTGCCGCCTCCGCCGCGTCGCGCGCCCGTTCCTCTTCCTCGAGAATAGCCCGCACTCGCTCCAGCGCCTCGGCGTGCCCCTTATCTGCGGCCTCGCGCCAGAGAACCATGGCGCGGGCCTCGTCCTTTTTGACGCCCTGGCCGGTCGACACCGCGCATCCGAACTCAAAGAGTGCGACCACGTGAGCTGGCTCGTCTACAAAGCCAGCGGCCTTTTCTAGCCAGCTCGCGCCTTTTGATTTGTTGGCCTTGAACCCTTTCGACCCCTCGCCGCCGCCATGGAGGAGGAGCAAACCAAATTTCACCATGGCCATGATGTGTCCCTGGGCTGCTGCTTTTTCGTACAGTGCGGCGGCTTCCTTAACACTCCGCTTGGTCCTGGTGCCCACCTCCAGCCGACCGGCCAGGTCAAATTGGGACTGGGCGTGACCAAGGTCGGCACCTTTCGCGAGGCAGTCCATCGCTCGCGAAGGAGATTCGCCCCCCGGAACCCCCTTCCCCGTGTCGTGAAGGTGGGCCAGAGCCAACCACGCCCGGGCGCATCCCTTCACAGCAGACTTGCTTAGCATGCCAAGGATTTCGTCCATTTCGTACCGCAGCGTGGCCGGGAGGTCCGCCCAGTCGCTCTTGCTGCGGGTCACGCGGCCCTCAAGCACCTCGAACCGCTCGAGAGCGGCCGAGAGAAGTTCGTCAGGGGTCATCGTTACGTCGAGGGAATGAGCAAGAGCACGCTTGGCGCGCTCAATCTCGCGGCAGGCCAGTCGATGGCTCGTGATCAAATCGCGCTGCACACGAAGAGGGGAAAAGAAAGATCTATTAGGGCAGAGCTGATGGTATCAGAAGCAACGGGCAATGCGTCGATCCGCGCCTAAGCCCTTACATTGGTTGGCTCATATTGGAGCTCGGCGAACTTCTTTCGTTCGTTTGCCTCGGCTGTCACGACCGTGGCCCGGAGCGCCTCGGTGTGCCGTCCCCGGAATTGCGCAGCGGCGGAAGGGCCGTCACCTTTCATGGTTTCTGCAGCGGCTCTCGCTTTCTCGGCATTTTCGATGTCTTCCTGCAACATTTTTTGCCGCTGCTTTTCTTGTGCCAAGACGAGCGCTTTTTTCTTACGCTCGGCTTCCAAGAGGTCCAGCCACGCTCGGCGGTGCTTGAAGCCGCGGAAGGTATTTTGGAGCTTCACCGCAGCTAAATACGGATGTTTTACCTTGACGGCTCGGATCCCAAGCTGCGCCGACGAGTCGAGGCTCACGCCGCCGGCACAGCGCATCAAATCAACGATAGCCTCTAGGTTGTCGCCCCTTCGGTGCCGCCCGGACACTGCGCCTCGGCCTGAGCTATGGCCTCCGGGGTCGTGGCCAGCTGGAACGGGAAGGATGGACTCCGGGTTCCGGCGCAAGGCTTCGTCGCTTGGTGGCATGACGCACGACCCACGCGATTCCACCACGCGGTACTCGAGGCCAGTTAGCGTCACCCGCACCCGCAACATGGGGTCCAGGAGCATATCCCGCACGTCCACGAGAGTGGACTACGAGTGGCAGCGAAAATTATGGCAAGGTTTAATAAAAAAACGTGATAGGACGCAACGCACAAGCACGAGTGAGAAATGAAAGACAACATGGGCGGAGGGAGGGGCACGCGCGCACACACACATACCTGGCTGGGGTCCAAGGGGGAACTCTCTTCGGATTCCTCCAGCTTTGCGAACTCATCTTGGTGCACGAGCCCACTTTTGGCCATGAACTTAAATTTGCGCATCCGATGCGCAAGTGCGGCCTTTCTCCCGGCCTCCGCCGCAGCCTTGGCCTTCGCGTTTGCTGTCGGTTCTGGGCCTTCTTTCGATGCTGCACCAGAAACGGTAGCCGGCAGCGAAAGAATGGGATCTTTGCTCTGACCCATTGAAGCGCCCGTGGATTCACAACAACTGTCGATGCATCCCATCCCGGTCTTCGTGTTCGTGCCCTCTGGGCCCGAATCGCCCTCTCCTTCGTCAGGCGCGCTCGGGGCAGGCGTTTCCTGGTGGGGGACAAATGCGATCTCATCCAAAGCTGGCGGCGGCTGCGCGCGTGAGCTGCTCGTGTTGATATCGTCGTGGAATCCGGTGACCGCACCATTGCGTGAACTGTCAAACGAAGAGCTCACATCGGGAGACATCTTTGTAGGGGGCTCTGCCAAAGATAGTTCAATCGATTCGAGTTCTTCTGGAGATTGGTGTGCGGACTCTGTCGGAATTGAAGATTCGTCGACTGTTGTTGAAATCGTTTTTTCGTGAATCGGGGGCTGAACATTGGCGATATCCATTTCAGGTATGCCGCCTGCAGCGTGGCCCTCGTCTGCTGTGCCATGTAAAGGAGGGGGGTCAACTTCAGGTGGCCCGGTGCTTTCTCCTTCGGTGGACTGTTGCTGAACAGCCCCTGCCGTCGCCGCTGAAATCTTGGAATTCGAAGAACCAAAACTGCCAAATGCACTCGCTACGCTTGTCGAGGTCGG
>Ga0181574_10004728_pt1 | contig 11801 bp, 13 predicted proteins | sample 101ome_24_FD_145600 | JGI IMG/M metagenome (GOLD analysis project Ga0181574, IMG submission 145600) | Coastal salt marsh microbial communities from the Groves Creek Marsh, Skidaway Island, Georgia - 101410AT metaG (spades assembly) | ecosystem: Environmental > Aquatic > Marine > Intertidal zone... | reverse complement strand
GTCTTCGCTTTTCAGCACGGCGCCAATGCCTTCCAACGACAACGACATGTTGATGTTGAAGTTTTGTGATGTCCTGGGCGAGAAATACTGGGTGTGCGGATCGTAAGTGGTGGCGAAAGCATTCATGTACAGCTGAAAGGCGTCTTCGCTTTTGGTTTGAAGCGCTTGCTTAAGCCGATTTTTGTAGCGTTTGTGCAGGGTCTCGCTGATTTTCTCTAGTTCTTTATCGGCAAGCTTTTGCGATAAGACGGCAGATTTCAGGCGTTTGCGCCATAGATCGTTCTGTTCTGCAAGTGTCACTGGCCACAGCGCATCTTCGCGATCAATCTCTATCTCTTCTTCGATGGTGAAGTCAATTTGATCAAGGCCACGCTCGATTTCGCTGATCAAATACTGTAGTCGACCGACCATACGGCTCTGAAAGCGGTTGAATATTGTGTAGGCAGGCGTGAGGTCGCCGCGCTTCAGGGCGTCGTCGAGTTTGTAGCGGTATTGTTCAAATTCGGCGATGTCCGCGGCGAGAAAGTAAGCCTTTCCACCATCTAAAATGTCTAAATAGTTGTCGAGGACGATGCTGGAGATGTCATCGTTCAAAGATTTTTTGACGTAGTGGTTATGCCGGAGTTGTTCGACCACCGTCAGGCTGGTGCGCGGATGTACTGCCAGTGGCGCCAGGATCTCCGCTACGACCGGGGTGTCTGGGTCGGTCGCCGAGAGCGTCGGGTCCACAGCTGCGCGGGTTTGTGTCGGCTCGCTCTGCGCAAATGCACTCCACGACAAGAGGCCAGCGGCTAGGAGTGAAGTGATGCCAATTTTTTTGCCGAAGTGAGTCGGGGCAGGCCTTGTCATTTTTATTGTTACCTTTTTTTGGCGCAAAATCGCCGCTTTTTCGGACCCTGTCTGGTAGACTAGGCCATCGATTACCTGTTGAACGTAGGGTGTTTCTACCCAGTGTTCGACTGCTGTTTGTCGTGATCAGTTCCATAGCGTCGTTGGACTCTGGAGAAGATGGCGACCCAGGCAGAGTATCAAACGCACAGCGGGCGACTGTGCGAGGAATGTAACCCGGTCGTAATGCATATCGCAACTAATGGTTGTCGCGTGTATGACGATTCGAAGCGATTTTGAGGACCAAGTTTTGAGCATATTTAAATTATCCCAGCTTTTGGCTGGATTTCTCACGGTGGCACTGTTGACTGGATGTGATCAACCAGCCCAGGCAGGGAGTGAATCAGTCGATACAGGAGCAGTTATGACCTTGGATACCGATATCAAACAGGCCAGTTATCTTTTGGGTTATCAGCGAGCGCAGAGTTTGCAGCAGCAAACAGACGACACATTGGACATGCAGGCCTTCGTTCAAGGCGCGTTAGACTATGTTGCAGGTGGTGCTTCTAAAGTCAGCGCGGCGGAACAAGGCCGCTTGATGCAAGTTTTACAGGAAGCCATTAGTGCCAAAGCAGCGGCGGCCAGTGTGGGGATTCGCCGGGAGGGGGATGCTTACCGAGCCTCCTATGCCCAGAATGAGGGCGTACAACAACTGCCATCTGGTCTCATGTACGAGGTCATCACCGAGGGGCAAGGGGAGGCAAAGCCGCAAGCCTCAGATACCGTTACCACTCATTATCACGGGACGTTGATCGACGGCACCGTGTTTGACAGTTCGGTCGATCGGGGCCAACCCGCGAGCTTTCCGGTCAATGGCGTGATTGCGGGATGGACCGAAGCACTGCAACTGATGTCGGTAGGCTCAAAATGGCGGTTGGTGATTCCTCCGGAATTAGCGTACGGCGATCGAGGTGCAGGTGCAGACATCAAGCCTGGTGCGACACTGATTTTCGAAGTGGAGCTCTTGGAGATCAACTAGACCAGCGACCGGAGCTTCTGGGGTTGCCTGGCCAGGTGATTTGCCTGCGGGATAAGACTTCAGGGGTCCGGTTCAACCACAATCCTCATCGGTGCAACCAGCATTTCCAGCTGACGCTGGTGGAGGATAACGCCAGCCAAGTCGACGGTTTGCGGATTGATATTGTTAAACGTCGCGTGGCGTAGATCTGCGCCCACTAAATTAATGCCAGTCGCGTGAATATTACTCAGGTCACTGCTGCTGAGGTCTGCGCTCTGCAGGTCACAGTAGTCTAGGCACGCCTCGACCATCCGGCAGTAGCTCAACGTACATCGACGCAGGTTCGTATGGGCCAAATTGCCGTACGAAAAATTGGTGCTGACCATCTTGAAAGCAGTCAAATCTTCATCTCGCAGGCCGCCGAAAGGCATGCGGAAATCGGCATGTGCAAGGTCTGCGCCCTGCAACTGACAATGGTCGAACGATAAGTCGTAGCCTCGGCAGCGCACGAAGTCGACTAGCGTCAGGTTGCAGAAGGAAAAGTCCGCCCCTCTGAGATCAGCCTGACTAAAATCGGCGGGTTCGTCACCGGTGGCGTTGTTAAATTGGCAGCGCTCGAAGATGGCCCCGGTTAAGGTCGCGGCACGAAAGTTGGTGCCGATGAAGTGGCAATATCGAAATTCACACTCAGTTAGGTCGGCGCCTGAAAAGTCTAACCCGCTGTAGTGTTCATTACGGTGGGTAGTGTCCGTTTCGATGTGCGTAAACATGTTTTCCTCTAAATCCTCGAGCGGGTCGACCGCGCTGTTTTGGTCGTTTCGCTTTGCGTTGAATTACGCCACCTGATGAACGAGAACTGTTATCAATAGCACAAGCGAAGGACTGTGCCTAGCGAGGTTTTTGCAACTCGGGTGTGTGATACTCTGAACACAGATGGAGGGCTAGTGTCGAAACCAACCGAATCGTTGTGGCGTGGAACCCAATTTCGTGCTTATTTGGGGAGTACGGCGCTGTCGGGCATGGGATTATCCATGCAGCCCCTGTTGCTCAATTGGATGTTGATTGGCGTTCTGCTTCTGCCGGCGGATCAGGTTGGACTCATTCAAGCGTTGATTGGTATCCCTGGGGTTTTCTTAATTCTCATAGGCGGTGCCAAAGCGGATCGTGCAGACCCTAGAAACTTCTTGATTGTCACGTATTTAGTCGCTCCGATTTTTCCAATCTTTTTGATCTTGATGGACCATAATAACCAGTTTGCCGTCTGGAGCGTGGTGATTTGGGGACTGGGGATTAGTTTTGTCCAGTCTTACTCGGCGCCGGCGCAGCAGGCGATTCTAAACCGGGTCGCTGGCAGTCAAGTGCAACAAGGGGTCACGGCAGCGACGATTCTGGGATTCGTTGTGCAGGTCATCGCGTTGGGACTGGCCGGTCAAATGGACCGCATTGGGATCGCTCCGGTCTTGATGGCACAGGCGTTATCGATAGGTCTGGCCGCTTGGTCTATGACGGGCCTGAATCGGGTCGAGTTGCCATTGAGTCGCTCGAAAGGCTCTGCGTTGCAGGGTATTTTGGAGGGATTGCGAGAGACCTACCGCTCCAAAATAGTCTTTCATGTATTGGTCATTAACTTTGTGTCGTCGATTTTTAACGCGGGTTCATTCATGACTGTGTTTCCTTTTGTGGTCAAACGCGTGTACGACGGTGATGCATTGATGTTGTCGGCGTTAATGGCTGTATTTTTTTTCGGGGCGGCGATATCCAACGCGATTTTGTTGCGCTTCATGCCCCTCAGGCGCGCGGGGCGCTTGTTCTTGCTGATGCAATTGTCGCGCATTGTTGTGCTGTGGATGATTTATGTTGAAGGTGGCTGGTGGTTGTTCGTGTTGGGCACCTTCGGTTGGGGGTTGAATATGGGCATTACCAGCAACTTGGCCCGTACTATCGTTCAGGAGTCGGCAGAGCCGGAATTTCGAGGACGTATCCTCTCCATTTTTACGATCGGATTAGTCGGCAGTGCGCCAATCGGCGCGATAGTTCTAGGTGAACTGATTGAGCGTATGGGGACTTTGAATGCATTGTGGCCAGCGATGATCCTCTCAGGCTTATTGTGCGCGTATGGTGCCTGGTGGACAGACCTGTGGCGCCATGAAAGTTGAGGGTATTTTCCTGACTGTCGGTGAACTTGACGCTCGCGATTTCGGGAGGCTTTTGCGGCGAGTGCCCTTGGGCGCAAGGCGACGTGTGAATCTCGCTGGGTTTCCATTATGCTCCAGCGCTCCGGAATATCCGGGTTTATTGAACTAAGGAAGACGCTTGACTCAGGATCAAATGCAGAACCGGCGAGACTATGCGCACGCACAATTACGTCGAAATTCACTTCATCGCGACCCCTTAACGCAGTTTGAATTTTGGATGCAGGAGGCGTTGGATGCGCAATTGACGGATGCAACAGCAATGGCTTTAGCCACTGCGGACGACGAAGGTCGCCCCTCCAACAGGATTGTGCTGCTAAAGTCCTTTGATGCCGAGGGATTCACCTGGTTTACCGATTATCGCAGTCATAAGGGCGCCGATCTTGAGCGCAATCCTCAGGCGGCGGTGTTGTTCTATTGGCGCGAATTGGAGCGTCAAGTGCGAATCGAAGGTGCGGTGAGCCAGGTTAGCCGTGCGCAATCCGAAGCGTATTTTCAAACCCGACCCGAACTGAGTCGTTTTGCGGCCGCAGCGAGCCACCAATCGTCCACAATATCTGATCGCGAAACTTTGGAGCAGGCTGTAGAGACCCTACGAGAAACTTATCCTCAGGGGGACGTGCCGCCGCCCGAGTCATGGGGTGGTTATCGGTTACACCCCGAACGCTATGAGTTTTGGCAGGGGCGAGAAGGTCGTTTGCACGATCGGTTCACGTATACCGCACTTGAAAGTGAATGGCTGATCGAGCGTCTCCAACCATAGTCTCAAAGCTATAAGCCTGCGGGTGTGTTATTGGCGGCCTTTTTTGACGGTTCTGTCCCACTCGGCATTGGTCAAGGACTGTGTTTGCCCCGTCTGATTTTCCGGAATTGTTGCCACCGCTGCCACGCGCGGTGTGCAGGGACTCAACTTTCGAACTACGTTGGACCGCTGGGGCAGAGCGTGGCAATCTTACTCCCCACGGTCGCAAAACAGAAAGATGCACCGCACTGGGCGGCGCTTTTTTCAATCGTTGCAACTGGAAGTTGCTCCAGTTCGTATAATTCACCCACCAGATTGGAACTGCTAGCTCTGACGCCGTAGCACGGCGGGTAGCTGTATAACTCCGGGTGCAGGGCTGTGAGTCGATCATAGGTCAGCTGCAGTGGATCTTTCTGATCTTTTTCCTGATCGGCGGGCACCAACAGTGCGAGTAAACTGTCTGAGCGGTACCAGTACAGGCGCAGAGTGCCCGCATCCCGCTTCAACACCGCGTTCTCTCGAATGCTGTTTCCCTGCTGATCCATGCTGTCAAAGCCAATCTCTACAAATTCACCGCATACCTTGCCAAAGCAATCACGTGGGGTTAACGCATTGACCTGGCGGCTTTCCGGTGCAACTGATGCTGCGTGTTCCAGCATCTCAAGGCAGGTGATCTCAGGGTGTTTTAATACTCCCAGGCCGTGGCACAGATTGGGGTCTCTATTGCCTAGGTGCGCTTGATTGAACCAATCCTGGATGTAAACGAGGCTTTGCGTCTGCAGCGTAGCTTGAGGATCCTCACAGGCAAACATCAGGGCGCATAGCGCCAGCGCCAGCGTGTTTTGTCGTCTCATGTCAGCAGGTCCTCATTGCGGTCGCCTACACCCGTTTGTTGATGACAGCGGGCGTGGGCAAGCTCGGCTTTAAAGGTTAATGTCCTTTGAATTCTGGGGCTCGTTTTTCCATGAATGAGGCCATGCCCTCTTTAAAGTCTTCTGATTGGAACAACGGCAAAAGCTGCAAAAAGACATGATGTACGTGGTCGTTGAAGTTTTCATTCATACCCATACGCATCATCCGCTTCGACGCCTGGACGGCGAGTGGAGCGTTTTTTGCAATGGCTTGGCCCAATGCTCGGGTTTGTTCGCTCAACTCGTTGTTGTTCACGACTCGTGAGACTAGGCCCATTTCTTCACACTCGCTCGCGCTGAGTGTTTTGCCGGTAAAAATGATTTCAGAAGCCTTGGACCAGCCAATCAGTCGGGGCAAAATCCACGTGCCGCCGGATTCCGGAACTACGCCCCGGGCGGTAAACGCAGCTGCCAGTTTTGCATTATCTGCCATGATGCGGATGTCGCAGCCCAAAGCCAGATCCATGCCGTAACCAGCGGCTGATCCGTTGAGGGCTGCAATGGTAGGCGTGTCGAGGTTGTGCAGTACCGTGGGGGGCGTATTGCGCAAGTCAAGATTAGCAGGCTGGCGTTTGCCGGAGCCGAGGTTGTTAGTGATCGAGCTGCCCCGCAGGTCCAGACCGGCGCAGAAAAACTTGCCCGCGCCGGTGACGACGATTGCACGAACCTCGGGGTCAGCGTCCGCGCTCAAAAGCATCTCTGAAAGACTGTCGAGCATCTCTGTAGAGATCGTATTTTGCTGTTCAGGGCGGTTCAGTGTGATCGTGGCTACGTGGTCTGCCACGTCATACAGCACGGCTTCTTGAGTCATAGTGATTCCTTGTTCAACTGTTTTTTTAAGTGGGGTGTTAGGTGCGTGGTTATCTCATGATGAGCGTTCTTTATGCTGGCCGATCGGGCATTTTTTCTTCACTAATTTGATAGCCTGCCGCGGTCGGTATGCACAAAAAGGTCTCTCCGTCACGGCGCTCTGTCCATGGGGTGACTGGAATAATGTCGCGAGATTCAGCCGCAAGGATGGCAGCCTCGGCGTTGGGTGATTCTGCCAGCATTTCCAAGTTTCGCAGCGTTGGAAAAATGACCGTTTTGGTGCCTGCTGCGGCCTCGGCGACGGCGGCCGCAGGGTTGATCCATACAGAATCAACCGATTCGTAGCCGTCGTGCAGCGCCACATGGTCCGCGGGCGCAATGGCCAGGTAAAAGTGGGTGTCGAAACGTTTTGGCATCATCTCCGGAGTGATCCAGTGAGAGTAGTGGACCAGGGTGTCGCAAGCCAACACCAGCTGCTCGGTTTCGAGAAACTCGAGCAACGCAACGCTGCCGTCGTTCAGGGGTTCTCGGTAATGGTCCAGTTTGGCCAGCCGCTCTCCGGACAGAAGTTCGTCACTACCGCGTTCCCGGGCGAGCAGAACACCACATTCTTCGAACGCCTCGCGAATCGCGCTCACCTGTATGGCACGCATGTTGGGGTCTTCAGCGGCGCCGTGTAACCAGGGTGTGAGGTCCTCAGCAAAGTCTTGTGGATCTGCTTTGCCCCCCGGGAAAACCAGCGCCCCGGACGCAAAGTCGATTTGATGATGCCGCACGACCATGAATACCTCTAAGCCGTCGGTGGCATCGCGCAACAGCAAAATGGTGGCCGCGGGCACTGCGGGTGAAGGAACGGGTTTGTCTTCGGTCATACATTTCTCTTTGGTTGTAGGCTCGGATCGTCACAAGCATTCGGGTGCTGGCCAATTTAACCAGTTGCAACCTCGTTCATAAAGGTGTCCATGGTCTGACGTTTTTGTTCGTGGTCACCCATTGTGAAGTCAGGCACGATGAGTTCGTCGACGCCTGCTTCGCGATAGTGCGCCACAATCTCTCGTACTTCTTCCGGGGTGCCGATAATGGCGGGTTGCTGTAGGTCCGCGGCGCGCATGCTGCTTAGGTAGTTGTTGTCCCTACTCATGAACAACAGTGCCACAGCACTGCGTTGAATGGCCTTCGGATCGCGACCGACCTCTGCGCAATGACGGTTCAGAATGCCGATTTTGTGCTGCAGAGTGGCAGGGTCCCCCCAGACGTTCCATTCATCGGCATATTTGGCAGTGATTTTTAAAGTCACTTTTTCGCCCCCGCCACCAATCATAAGTGGCAGGGGTTTTTGGATTGGCTTTGGCTCGAGAGAGGCCTCGTTGAGTTGATAGAACTGACCGTTAAAACTAGCCTGTTTTTGTTCAAACAATGCTTTGATAACCTGACAGGCCTCGTCCAGACGCGCCAGGCGTTCGCTCACGGTGTAAAAATCTAGGCCGTATTGATGATGTTCATTCTCTTGCCAACCGCTGCCTAATCCCAGCACAACACGACCGTCCGTAATATGGTCCAGGGTGGCGGCCATCTTTGCTAAAACTGCCGGGTGGCGATAGGTATTGCCCGCGACCAGAGTACCCAGGCGAAGTTTGTTTGTCTGAGCGCCTAACGCGCTCAGGGTAGTCCAGGCCTCGGGCCAGGGTGCTGAAGTATCAGATGCGTTGGGCATGAAATGATCCGCATACCACACGCCATCCCAACCCGTTTGCTCAGCGTGTTGGGTCAGCGTCAGCACGTCGGTAAAAGGTTGGCTTGGATTGGGCCAGAAGCTGAACCGCATTTTTCCCCCTTGTCCACGTATACCGCAATTTTGAGTGTTGCGGCTGACCGTAGATATTCGCTTATGTATTGGCGTATGGCAAACTGCTCCCCTGCGCAGGCTGTCGTATTTGAACAACAGACAAATACCGGTATGGCTTGTGTTAGACGTCTCTCGACTGACCTTGTGGGGGCTGATATCGGTGGAGATATCCTCGCAATGAATGCTGATTCGCGTAGCGGTCTTATACAAAGGGCAAACAGATACTGTGAATACGAGCCATGAAAGTTAAGGTTTTACGAGCATCGTTTTATCTTCATGGGTGCGATTCGTTGAAGGAGAAACGTCATCGTTTAGGGCGTTTGCGCGATAAATTTGGTAAGCAGACGGCGCTGGCTGTGTGCGAGTCTGGTCATGTCGACGAACTACGTCGGGGTGAGTGGAGTTTTGTTGCTGCGGCCGCGTCTGCGGTAGTGGTGCAGCAGGTGCTGGCTGATGTCGAGGGGTATCTTGCAACAGCGATAGATGCGGAAATTCTAGATCTTGAACAACGGTGGTTGGTTTAAATGTCAGTGCTGGTGGTTATTGGGGTGGCGATAGTCGTGTTTTTGTATGTGCGCGCCACGCGTCAAGCACGCCGGGCATGGCTGCAGAAACTGGATTTACCCGGCCAATGGTTGTGCGATATTGCCGAGGAAGAAGTTGATGATCCAGCAGCTGACATAAGCAAGCTCACATTGCGGGGTGGACTCGATCAGGGTGAATTTGTGTTGCTCGGCAGTCGAGGTCAGGTGAGCGGTCGATGGCAACTCGACGGACATCACCTCAAACTGACCGGCGAGCAGCTGAACTATTCGTATGATCTACATATGTTTAAACCAGGCAGTATCGGCCTGGAACACAGTGAAGGTCGGCGCGTGTTGCTGCAAAAGGTTGTGAACAATGTTGTGCCGCTGCGCGGTCGCGAGTAGGACGTTGTGGACGCCGTCGGGGTTGTAATTGGGTCTCAGTGTGGGCGGTGCGGTTGAGGTACGTAAGATCAGCTGGCACGTTGTCACTGGGTGACCTGCCGCTTAAGCCACGAGGCTTTGCAGCGGCAGATTAGTCAAAATAGACGCATAATTTTGCGCCTTTGCTGACTCAGTTTGAGTACAATGCGCGCGCTCGGGCCCTGGGTCTGCCGAATCCCCAAACAACAGCTAAGAGAAATGAATCGTGTATGACAGTGAACAAGCTTCAGCCAGTGCCGTCAGAGATGAATTGCTCGCACGTTTGTTGGCGCTGGTGCCGCGCCCGCAGCGCATAGATTGGTCGGTCACGCATGCTGCCGTGTGGCGTGCGTTTCGTTGGCACAGTGAGTTTGTGGCCCACGCAGACACCGATCAGGTAAGGCTTGAGGACTTATTGCACGTGGATCGCCAACGTCAGCTCCTGGTCGCGAACACCGCACAGCTACTGGCGGGCTTACCAGCCAACAATGCCCTTTTGTGGGGTGCCCGGGGTACAGGAAAGAGTTCTTTGGTGCATGCTTTGTTAAATGAATATGCGGATCAGGGTTTGCGGTTGGTCGAGGTCCACAAGGAGCAACTGACAGACCTGGCGGATATCGTGGCGGCCCTGGCTGCTTTGCCCTACAAATTTTTGGTATTTTGTGACGACTTGTCGTTTGAGGTCAACGATCCCTCCTACAAGGAACTCAAAAGCGCCCTGGAAGGATCGATTTTTAAAACAGCCTCAAACGTGTTGATTTATGCCACGTCTAATCGGCGCCATATGGTGCCGGAGCACATGTCAGATAATCAGAGTGTACGCGTCGCTGATGGGGAGTTACACGAGGGTGAAGTGGTTGAAGAAAAAATCTCTCTGTCCGACCGGTTTGGCTTATGGCTATCATTCTATCCGTTTCGGCAGTCGGCCTACTTGGATGTTGTGGTGCATTGGGTCGAGCAGTTAGCCGCAACCCATGGCCTAGACATTGATCCGCAAGATGAACAATTGCGTCGAGAAGCGCTGCAATGGGCGTTGGCGCGGGGTGTACGTAACGGACGCTCAGCACAGTATTTTGCGCGGCACTGGGTTGGGCGCAAAGCACTATCGTTACACAATCAAAACAACGAGTTCGGGAAGTAAAATGAGAAAGTTGGCGCTGGTGGTGGCGTTTTGGTCACTCAGTACGTTTGGGATGGCGGATACGGTGCTACTCAAAAATGGGGACCGGATGACGGGTACCGTGGACAGCATTTCGTCGGGGCGGGTGCTATTGAAAACAGACTATGCCGGCAGCGTACCGATCGCGCTGGAGGCGATTGCAGAGTTAGTGACTAATGATGAGTTTGACATTGTGGCTGACGGGGCGCGCCAGAAAGGTCGCTTCACGGCTCAAGACGGCGCGCAATTGATTGTCAGTACGTCGGGCGAACAGGCGGTGGAGCTGGTCTCTATCAAAACTGCCGGACAAAATAATCTAGCCATGGCGGTACTGACGTCCGAGTGGTCCTCGCGAGCAGATATTGCAGCAAAATTCTCTCACGGCAACACGGATACGGAACAGTACAGCACGCTGATCGAAACGGCCCTGAAGAAGGGCAACGTGCAACACAACTTGAAATTTTTGGTGTCGAATGAGAAGGCAGAAGACGACACCACCAAAGACGAATTAGACGTGGATTATCTATACAAGCGTTTCCTGTCTGAAAGGTGGTATGCCTCTGGTAATGCTGAATATTTCGAGGACGCGCTGAAAGACGTCGACAGTCGTATTACGTTGGGCGCGGGCGTGGGCTATCAGTTTTGGGACGACAGCTTTGGTGCCCTGTCAACGGATGTTGGGCTGAGCTATGTGCGCGAAGAAATCTTAGGTGATGAAACCTCTAACCCTGCGCTGCGCTGGGGTTTAGCGTACAAGCGCTACCTGTTCTCCAAGAAAATGGAAGCCTTCCATGAGCAATCGTTGCTGTTTATTCCCGACTCTGACCGTGGAGAGGTGTTCGAGTCCTCCTCAGGTGTGCGCTTCGCTTTGGGTGCGCGCATTGATGCAATCGCGCGTGTCGATGTAAATCATGAGACGAAGCCAGCACCCGGTAACAGCAAAACCGATGTCACCTATAACGTCGGTGTAGGCATCAAGTTACAGTGATCGCGGTTCCTGCTTGACGTTGTCTGGCGACCTTCATAGAATGCGCCGCACGGTTCAAAGTCCCCTTCGTCTAGAGGCCTAGGACTCCGGGTTTTCATCCCGGCAACAGGGGTTCGACTCCCCTAGGGGACGCCATCTTCACCCAGCCTGGGTGGTCAGATTGAGTATCGGCCAATCCACAGGATGGTCAAGGCCGATATTGATAATCCACAGGATTCAAACTTGGATGCTCTCGCACAGGCCGTGGGTGCAAACAACATAGTGGTACCTCGCACCACGCAATCCATAGCGCGATAAGGAGTCGCCCTGTGCGACCGGGTCGCCGAGATACGTTTCAGTCAGCGTTGATGAAGCGGATCG
>Ga0181574_10004715_pt1 | contig 11817 bp, 7 predicted proteins | sample 101ome_24_FD_145600 | JGI IMG/M metagenome (GOLD analysis project Ga0181574, IMG submission 145600) | Coastal salt marsh microbial communities from the Groves Creek Marsh, Skidaway Island, Georgia - 101410AT metaG (spades assembly) | ecosystem: Environmental > Aquatic > Marine > Intertidal zone... | reverse complement strand
AGACGTTCTGACGCATATCAATCAGGTTTTTTTCGCGGTCCGAATCATGCGAGCCCTTGGTGTACGGTGGATGATGCCAGAAAGAGATGATCCAATCCTGCTTGGTTGCCGCCAGGTCGTTCCGCAGCCAGGTAAGCATCGGACCTTCTTTACTGCGATCTGTTTCGTATGAATCCAAACAGACGAAATGGATATTTGCATAGTCAAATGAATAGTACGCTTCGGTACCCGAACCGAGCCCACCGACTTCTCCCTTTGCAGGCAAACTGAAAATATCGTAGTACGGACCCGACTGCGTTGCCGAATCGGCTGCGTGTCCATCATGATTCCCGAGCGTAGGCCAGACCGGGGTTTGCCGCAGGATACCCGGATACATATCAAACACAGCTCGCTGATACTGGTCATCTTTACCGTCGTTGTAGGCATTATCACCGAGCATCAACATCAAATCGGTATACGTTGAGCCTGCATACTGCTTGTAAGCATCCCGCACAGCAGCCGCATTTGCATTCGCCGTACCGGAGTCCCCGATGATCCAGATACGAGTGGGATGGCCTTTACCCATTTCCGGTGATGTTTTGAAGAAATGATCATCGTCTCCTCCGGCAAATGTCTTACCGGAATCGCCAATAGAGTAGTAGTACGTCGTGTAAGGCTTCAGATCTGTCAGGGTTAGCACATGTTCCGTACCTTTGTCCGGGAGAGCCACCTGCTGATTGAGTCGTCCCGGTGCCGTTCCATATTTCAATACACTATCCGTGGGTCGATTCGTTCGCCAGCGAACGATCATTTGCGAAGGCGACCCCTGCTGGAGATAGGGCCCTCGGGCGACACCTTGCTCCGCGGTCGTGGCGATCGCAGCCGAGCTACCGGCGGCATTGGCCACCAGAATCGGAAACGCAAGTAAGTCGGAGGAACGCTCACCCAGATTCCAGACTCCAACCGCGAGCACATTCTTACCCTCCTTCAATGCGGAAAGACCTACCTTCGAGATATCAAACAACTCCTTAATACGTCCGTCTGCTTCGTGACCACGCGACACTTTAGCCGCCCAACTTAACTCGCCTTTCGGCAGATTCCGGGAACGAAACAGCTCTTTTCCATTCAGCCAAACGGCACACGCATCGTCATAATCCACTCCCAGGCTCAACCTCTTGATCTTTTTCAAATCACCCACACTGAAACTAGTGCGACAATACACTGACATGGTGCCTACAGATACCGGCGTCTTGATCTGCCGTGTGGTTGTCGCCCCTTTTTCGTAGCCGACACCGAAGGAGCCATCACGCCAACCGTTATCGTCAAAATTCTTATCCATCCAATTACCGACACTCGACGGCGCGGATACGTTTGCGAGATACTTCATCTTCGCGTTGGACTTCACCAGCACCAGCTCCGCGGACACCGCGGACAAGCACAAACCACTCAACATCAAAAAGCTGGAAACAATTTTCATAGGAAACACTTAACGACTATTACGGAACTATCTATTTATTTTTTACATTTAAAGGCTGCGAAGTGCGCAAATAACTGAACAAGTCCCGTATTTCCGATTCTTGCAAACCATCCAACAGTCCTGCTGGCATCAAGGAAACACCGGGCCATTCAACACGCTTGATTTCGCGACGATCTAAAATCGCTGTCTGTCCACCCGGCTGACGCAATACTATTGTTTTCGCTGCATCCTCAACAAGACATCCTGAAAGGATCCGGCCATCCTTCAACCGCACGGTCACCAACTCGAATCCTTCCCTGATTTCCGCACTGGGATCAAGAATCGCCAGCAACACATCTTCCGCCTCGCTACGCTGGTAAGGCGTCAAATCCGGTCCGATATGCCCCCCTTCGTTGTGCAAATAATGGCAGGATCCACACCGTTGCACGTAGAGCAACCGCCCCGCATAGGGGTCACCATCCGGCTGTTCATACAACGACTTCCATCCGTTCAGGTCAATTTTTTCACTGGACTCGCGCTCACCCAGCAACGCTCGATCAATTTCCTCATCGCCATGACTACGCAACACCACCACCGTATCAGCGGGAAGGGACTCAGGATTTTCAACTCCCGCAACCAACTTCCTTGCCCAATCCGGCTTGCTCGCCAATACCGTCCGCAACACATCCTGCTCTTGACCCGGTGAACTGGAGCGATAGGCCTCCACCAGTGGGCTTGCCACATCCACACGATCCCCACGATACGTTTCGAGTACTTGCAGGGCTGCAACACGACAAGCCAATGCCGGATGATGAAGGTAACCAATCAAAATTTCCGCCAATTGATCTGAAACCTGGCCACGAAATGCATGCAGAAGGTCCAAGAGTCTTTGCTCACTTAATGCCTTTTCCTTCAGAACAGCCAACCCCTCCCTTACCGCTGAGGTATTAAATCCCGAACGAATCTGCAATGCGAGATCATCGGGATTCGCTTCAACCAGCATGCTCACCAGTTCCAATGGCATATCTCGAGCAAACCCATCCCGCGTCGCTTCCAATACAGCATCCTGCCCCTTGGATCCCGAGTTACGAGCCCACCAAACTGCATGCGAAAAATCTTCGATACTTCCCCGGTCTAATAATTTTCTAATTTGACGCGACGCGATGACTTCACTTACGTGGGAATTCATCTCCGCCCCTTCAGGCACTATCCAACGTCCGCCCGCACCGACTTGCTCCGCGACTCGCTCGAACGCCCACCAAATCATTTGCCCCAGTCGCGGATCCTGCAGCTGCTCATTAAACTGAATCATTTCGGGCAAAACTTTGGCAGCAAACTTCGGGTCAGCATGAACGATCAAGTTGGAAGCCAACTGCCCCCAGACCTCGAGCGACTGCTCTTCCCGACCACCAACATGGCTGTGATAGCTCCAGTATGTTTGGCCTCCCAACAAAGGGTCATCACCGATCAGGCGAATCATCCATTGACGAATCAAGGGGTCATCATGCTCAAGAATCGACCTCCAGTAATCGAGATGATGTAAATTGCCCAGCGTATGCATTACCCACAATGCTTCCAGCGCCTCAAGCCCCCTCTTATTGTGAATGGTCAACATGAGACGCGGGGTCAAACCAATACGATCCTCACGCTCCGCAATTAAGCGTCGCGCAGTTTCCCGCCACCAGCGATTTTCATGGGTGAGCAAATCAGCGAGCTCAAATAAGCTCTTTTTCCTCAAATCAAACGGAGGAATCGATGATGCTCCTTTTGTTCGGATCCGTATGATTTTGCCATCCCGTTTGCGAATGTGACCCTCGTGATTTCGATAATGATTCACTTGGGTATCAACCCAATCGCAGACATAGAGAGCTCCGTCAGGTCCGAAATCAGCATATACCGGCCGAAACAGATGGTCTTTCGGTCTGACCAACTCATCGATGTACCGACTTTTAAAACCGAGCCCATCCTTTTCAAGGGCTGACGCCCTGAACTCACGAAGCACTGGATTGCAAGCGATCAATGCCCCTTCATACCGTTCAGGTAATGCCCCGCCCTCGTAAATCAGCAGATTCGTTGAAACACGTTTGAAACCCGGATGGCTTATACCCTTGAAGAAACCGTAGGCGTAGGGGTTTGACAGATCACCATGCTTGCTGAAATTTTTTTGGTAGTAAGCGCCTTGCAGGTAAAAAAAACCGGGAGAACCTCCGTTACTCCCGGCAAACAAACGACCAGCTTCATCGAACTCGCAGCTCCAAATATTGCCACCCCCTTCTGCAAATATCTCATACTTTCGTTTTTGAGGGTGATACCGCCAAATAAGCTGCCCTACGCTCCGCACCGGATCCGCGCGGCTCCCCGGAATGCGGACGGCCGCAGTAACCGTGCTTCCCTGCGAGGCGTAAAGCCAACCATCCGGCCCCCAACATAGACTGTTACAAATAGAGTGGGTGTCTTCGATGCCAAAGCCTTCGAGCAGGACCTCAGGGTCTCCATCAGGCACATCATCTTCATTTTCATCCAGATAGAAAAGCAGGTAAGGAGGCTGTAGAACGTAAACTCCACGATGTCCACGCACACAACTGGTCGCCAGGTTCAATCCATCCAGAAACACCTTCGTATGGTCGAAGCTACCATCACCGTTTGTATCCTCATGAATCGTTATGCGATCCTGCCCCGGCACAAAATCGGGGTGTCCCGGCGGAGCTGGTACGCGATCGTACACGGCACGCCAATACTTATCTTTACTTACAGGGTGGACTCCCCCGGGCTCAGGATACTGTCGATATTGCACAACCCACATGCGACCACGTTCATCAAAGTTTAAAAAAGCAGGTTGAGCAATGAGCGGGTCCTGCAGCAACACCTCTACCTCCAGATCGTCCTGCGGCACGAGGTTGAGTCCAGGCAACTCCGTCAGTGCCCAGGTAACAGCATTCACCAGCATCGTACGAACCGCCGGAATTGCCATGTCCTCGACACCACCTAACGAGGTGTAAAAAATTCGTTGCCCATCTTTCTCCCGGGTCCAAGCCACTGATTCTCGCGCATCGCCTACCGACCCACTCATCAACTCCGTGGTGGCTGGATCCAACAACTTCGATTTATAGAGATGCGAGCTAACCTTGAAGCCGTCTTTGACGCCCTCGAGAATCGGGTGGCCAATCGCCTCTGTATTGATCGTCGCGTGACCATCCTTCGCCTTGTAATGCCCGGTATAACTGGCACCAAGAACATCTTCATCGAACGTATTCCACGCTGCATGACCATCGGGTGCCAGATAGGGTGCTTTGCCTCGCTCACCGAAAGGGTGACTCGATGTACGAATCGCAACCGTCGGCTTACCATCCCTGAACCAACGTCGAATGGCCTTCATATCCTCCGCTACCGGGTAGCGACGCCGCACGCTAAGAAACAACAGATCCGCCTTCCCGAGGGCGTCTTTGAGACCGGGAAAAACATGAACGTCGGGACTCTCACGGTCATCACTCTTCGCAAATATAAATTGGCAATCGTACTCTTTGAGTTCATTTTCAGCAAATTCCGGAAGCGTTTCCCGGGTTCCATACTCGGCCTCCCCGATCACAAAGAGCACGATCGGCTTCTCCGCAGATACAAGAGCACCAAAAAACCACAAAAACAAAATGCACCATTTACGCATGTGCTGAGTGAAACAAAGATTCCAACGATCCGCAACATCTAGCCCCCCCACTAATTCTCCGCCTTTTGCCATTCTGTCAGCAGCTATCAAACGCAGGCCAGCCACATTTGATTCGATAGCAGGCACCGCAGATGCAGCCGATTCAATATTGCTTCAGGCCAAAGGGAGGGAGGGCCATAGCCCGATCAAACCCGCCATCAACGTTGGCGTGGCCGCCCTGTCTTCCCGCGCATCAAGAGCGGCTATGGCTTCAGAGCCTCTTGAATAATCATGGCCACCTGTTCTCCCAGTTTCTCCGAGCCAACATCCATAAAATGTACATCGCCCGGTTTTATAAACCATTCAGGCTCAAAGCTGCGGGTCAATGCATTCAGGTCATTGATCTGCACCCCGTGCCTTTCCATGACCCTGGCAGCCGCGTTATTATACTTGAGGTCATCGTTGAGTTTGCGGCCGGCCTCCCCTTCCGGAACTACGGTCGTGTTGGCCCAAATAAGAATCGCACCTGTCAATTTGAGGCGCTTGACCAACTGTTCCAAATTTCTCTCATACTGATCCAAAGAAGTGGTAAGCGTACCTTTCTCCTTATCCCGGTTACCCTGCACTTTGGAATCCGGATGCCGGTAGCACAAGTCCCAGAGTCCCCAATTAAAGTGGATAAGATCCCATTTGTTATCACCCAACCAGGCATCCATTCTTTTGATGCCGGTTCCTGTATGCTGCCCGTTACCCTTGATCCTGGACATCTCAGCGATGCCCGCGAGCGCCTTCTTCACCGCCGGCGCATACCCCGCGCTGATCGAATCACCAATGAGCAAAACCCTGGGCAAATTCTTTTCAGCAGCGGATGCGGTGAGGGGCAGACACGACAATAAGATAAGTATGAATTTCATGATAGAAGCTTCCAACCAAAAACAGGACTACAGCACCACGCTGAACAGTTTACAGATTCGCGTACGCGCCGAAATCGCTGAACCAATACTTCTTCACCAGCTTGTAGGCCAGACTCTTTTCAGGGATCTCCTGAGCAGGATCGTACTGCGAAGGTCGCGGACTGAGCGCGTCCAGTTCCGGGTAAGCAGTTTGCCGCACCGTGGTATCTCGTGCAGCATGCTTTTCCGCGAGTTCTTTCAGTAGATCAGGGCGCTCAAGCACGATGCAACCTCTGGTCGTTTCTGCAGCAAGTTTCCGAAAGTCACTCAAGAATGCACTCTGAGTAATGGTCTCGTAAATCCCTCGATCATCATCGATACTTTCTTTCGAAAACTGAACGATCGGACAGGGCTCAATATCCCCATACGGTGAAATGTGATGACTAATACCTGTCGCAGCCGGACACACGGCCTGCCCTTCATGGTCGTAATACGCGTCGATAATACCGATGGGCTTCTTCGCGCGCATTTCAACCACGAAACGGCGAATGCGTTTTTGCTGCTCAGGAGTGAGAGCAAGGTCTTCGTTTGGTGAGGGGCCAATAGGGCGGTAGGTATGAAACCACATGTACATGGCCCCTTTGGCGATGAGATTGTCGACCCATTCCTCCGTGAGAAAATCGTCAATGTTACTCCGGCACAAACTTGTGCAAACCCCGGTAATGATTTTCTGATCGAGGCAGTTTTGCAAGCCAGCCATGGTTCGATTAAGCACATCCTTGCCTCCCCGCCGCTCATCGCTGACGAACTCCGACCCTTCAACCGATATCAACGGGGTAATGTTGCCCAATCGGCGAATTTCTTTGGCGACATCTTCCGTGATGAGTTGCCCATTAGTGAACACCTGGAAAAATGCATCGGGGTGACGCGATAACGCTTCGAGCAGATTCTTATGCATGAAAGGTTCGCCACCAAGAATACCAAAGAAATAATTTCCCGCCTCTTTCGCCTGAACGATCAATTTATCCAACCGGTCTATATCGAGCTTTTCCTGCTTGGCCTTCACGTCCACCCAGCAACCCTGGCAATGCAAATTACAGGAATTGATCACTGAAATATGAAGGAATGGCGGGAAGTAAATTCCCTGCTTCAAGCGCTTCTTGTGCATCTGAACAGAGCGAATGCCTTTGAAGCCGCAATTCCACGTCATTTTCCATAACAACCGTTTATCGGTCTCCACCACCATCCGCTTGGCCATCTTTAAATACATGCGAAGAGCTTAGGCTGACCTTTTCAGAATTTCAAAGCTCATTTTTCAGAACAAAGCCCCCTCCGAGATCGACGTTGCATGCGTACGCTGCGATCAGCTCCGGGTAACAAAGTAGACCGACTGATCAAGCTGAATGCAGCGCATTTTCAACTATACAAAGGCCATCTCCAGCCCTAACCTGTTGACAACACAAATTTTAGGAATCGTTCAATGCCATCTTCAATCACCGTCGTTCTGAGTATTCTTCTTTTCACGCTTCATGCGCCCTTCATCCAAGGGCAAACGGTCGCAGGCACCGCGGCAAGTCCGAACTCGAATGTAGAGTTGAATGTCATTCTCGATGCTCCTTCGCAAACCGCACATATTATGATGGCGGGACCGGCCGGCCAATGGTTCTCCTTCGGATTTGGTAACACACAAATGCTGAATACCTACATCATCGTCGTTGATGGCCAAGGTGCCGTTCAGGAGCGTAAACTAGCCGCACGCAATGCAGGCACGTTGCTTACACCCATGCTAAACAACACATCGGTTACCACGGTTGCTGGCCGCACCTTTTTTTACGGCCAACGCCCTCTACAAGGCTTGAGCAATGACCACTACACATTTACACCGCAATCGGGAGCGATTAACTGTATCTGGGGGATTGGAAGTGGTCCGGATCTCGCCATACACGCGAGCAGAGGAACGCTATCGGTGGATAACTCGGCTATACCTCAGCCCGCGATTTCCGCTCAGAGCGTAACTACGGGCGCCATCGAACTTTCCATCACAGACCTCACCGTGGCAATCACCAACCACGTGGAATTCTCCACGGAGTTGCGCGACGGCAACTGGTCAAACCTGATTGACCTGGTACATGTGCCGACCGACACCTCTGGACTTAATTATAACACAAACCTGGTTGCCGCATTACAGGATCTCACTAACGGCTTTATTCGCATTCGACACTGATTTCAAAAGATTTGAAGTAACGCCCAACTACACATCCCGTCTCCGATCAAACCGCAACCGACTATACCATGAAAAAGTATGCACTCCTATTCGGCCTTGTAATTGCGGTCTCCACCCTGCTTACACCCGAACGCCAAACGCACGCAGAGATTACCGGGTCGCTCCACGACTTCTCAGGAGAAACATGGTCAAGCAGTCAAATCTGCCTACCCTGCCATACCCCACACGGTGCAGACACCACGGTTCCAGACGCCCCGTTGTGGAACCACACGGTTTCAACCGCAAATTATACCTTGTACTCCAGCCCCACCCTCAATGCGACCTTAAGTCAGCCAACCGGGCATTCCAAACTCTGTCTCAGTTGTCACGACGGCACCATTGCCATCGATTCCTTTGGAGGAAATAATGGCAGCCGCTTTCTCAGTCAGGGAAATTTTGGCCACATCGGGACCGACCTATCCGATGACCACCCGGTATCCTTTACATTCAATAGTGCCCTTGCAAATGCGGACGGTGGCTTACACGACCCCCAAACCAGAACCACCGGCCTTGGCGGAACCATTGACGAAGACCTGTTGATCAACGGAAGGCTCGAATGCTCGTCCTGCCACGACGTGCACAATGCCCAAAATAACCTCGGCATGCTCTGGATCGACAATACAAGCAGCGCACTCTGCCTCACCTGCCACGACAAGTAACCTGTAGAATATGCGCAACTGGTTGCAAGCTGCCTTAATATGTTTAACACTGGTTGGTGCGGGATGCCGCTCACCGCAACCACCCCCTACAAAATCACCCGCATTTTTCCCCCCAGACCGCGCAAATGCACGGCTACAGTACCTGACTGAATTCGCAAGTCCCACTCATTTCGAGAAACCACCCTCTCGCCTGCTCTCGTTCCTTGTCGGTGATCTCCCGGAAAAACAGCCCATCATAAAGCCCTACGGCCTCGCTCTACACGACAACCAATTGCTGATTTGCGACACCATGCTGGGCGTAGTGCACCAACTCGACCTAACCGAATCCACCTGGACGTACCTGCAACCGGAAGGAGCCGATGGTTTAAAAAAACCTATCAATATTGATGTCGACGCGAATGGCCGCCGCTATGTTGCCGATACCGGGCGGGGACAAGTAATGATCTACCAACCGGATGGAACCCTGGTCACAACCCTTGGAGAAGCCGGCAAACTAAAACCCACCGACGTTAAAATTGCCCACGGAAGAATCTACGTAACAGATTTAAAACAGCGGGCAGTCCATGTCTTCCGCCTTACTGATCACCAACGGCTATTCAGCCTGCCACTCCAGCGCGACCCAAAGGAGAAATCCCTGTTTGCACCGACCAATCTGGCCATTTCAACCAACGGTGACATCTACGTCTCCGACTCGAATGCGTTTCGTGTGCAACACCTTGACAAGGATGGCCACTATGTACGTAGCATCGGAATGCACGGCAACGCTCCTGGACGATTTGCGCGCAACAAAGGTTTAGCCATCGACCGGGAAAATCGCCTGTATGTGGTCGACGCCGCATTTCAAAATGTTCAAATTTTTAATTCCGAGGGCAAACTACTGCTTCACTTCGGCGATTACAGCGAGCCCGGAGAAGGGGCCATGAGCCTGCCTGCAGGCATCATTGTCGATTACGACCACCTCGACTACTTTCGCACATTTATCGCACCAGGCCTCGAACTGGAATACGTCGTACTCGTTGCCAACCAATACGGTCCACACAAGGTTACCGCCTATGGCTTCATTCGCAAAAAAGCCTGAACGATACCGACTGCTACTGCTCGGCGCCGTGCTGCTGGTTGCTGCCTGTAACAACCCTGATCAACAGCACAACGTTCTGGATTTTTTCTTCGATGGCGTACCCGACCCGAATGCGCAACCAGAAACACAAACGGCGGATCCAAAGCTGCCGGGCAAGAGAAAGAGTTTCGAACCGGTATCACTGAAACGTTATCTGCATGAGCCCTATGCGCTGAAAGATTGCAGCGACTGCCATAAATCCAATCGCTCCCAAGCATTATTGAAGCCGGAACCACAACTCTGCTACGACTGCCATGGAAGAATCCTGAAAAAAATGACCTTCGTCCACAAACCCGCTGCAGAAGGCAACTGCAAGGTTTGTCACCTCGCCCATCAATCTCCCTACATCGGCCTGCTACCCAAGCCCGAAATAGACCTATGCCATGACTGTCACGAGCCAGACAAAATGAAAGTGCTGCCCGCTCACGCAGACATGGGCCAACAAACCTGTGGTGTTTGCCACGATCCACATGGCAGCACTCGCAAAGGTCTGCTCTTAGATAGCTTCCGATGAAAGCGAAGTGCTACAGCTTCCTTTTGTTAGCGGTTCTCATTCCAGAATCAGCCCTCGCACAGCGTAACCGGCGTTCCGTCGATAGCGCAGCGATCCCGCCCAAACTACTGCGTATCAACCTCCAAAACCCGTACCTTCAAGTCGAATACGAAAATGAAAGGCAGACGTTTGAGCTCGATCTGGAAACGGACCGCAGACTCGATGCCCAGGAGTTGTGGACGCCATCGATTGGCGGAACACTGGCAGGATCCCTTTATCATCCGAACCTTGCTGACTATCGTGTAACAGCGGAAGCCGGCATCTCCGACGGAGAACGCACAATTGATGATGGTCCGGGTGACACACGAAAAGTAGACGATCAAGACTTCAAGCTGGTACGTTTCAACGGCTCCATAACCCTTCTGAAAGAAAAGCCGTACGCCACCACCTGGTTTTATCAGCGAGATCGTGACCAGCGTGAATACGATCGTTTTCGCTCATTTACCGTCGAAACCGAACGCTACGGGATGCGAGCCTCTATCGCTACCCCATACCTGCCAATCAGTCTCCGATACACCCATTTTAACGATGACACCCTCGACCCGGAGCGACCTGACACCCGAACAGAAGATACGTTACATATTCAAATCGTACAGGATCGCGGTGCGCGAGACCAAAGCCGACTGCAACACACCACCCAGATATTCGATCAGGTTGACGACGGATTCATTGAGTACAGTGGGGCGGCTCACACCGTACAAATCACCGATCGGCAATACCACGGAATAGACGACCGCTTCCAACTCTACACTCAAGCTCGTTACCATGATCTGGACACCGATCTGTCACGAAATATTGATATCACTGCACGCGAGCACCTCCGGATCCAACACCAGGATAACCTTTTTTCCGAACTACAGTACACGTACGAAAACCGTCGAGCCGACGCCGACCGAGTCTCTCGGCATTCGCTCGACCTGTCATTGGAGCATCAACTCTTTGAGAGCTTGAGGAGTACTGCCGGATTCGAAGGAGTGTACGATGATGCACACGGCGGACGGGATCGCTTTGATGGAATAAGATACGGTCCATACATCCGGGAATTCTATACCAAGCAAATAGGATCCTCATCGCGCTTACAGTTGCGCTCCGAGGCGCAATGGCACGAGGAAGATCGGAACAGCGTCTCCAATGACCTGACCGCACGGAACGAGACACTCACCTTGCAATTTGCTCGCCCCAGTCTACTTCGAGCACCTCAAGTTCGTGTCGACAGCATCGAACTGAGAGACGAGCAAGGCAGCACCTTGTATTTCC
>Ga0181574_10004714_pt1 | contig 11818 bp, 6 predicted proteins | sample 101ome_24_FD_145600 | JGI IMG/M metagenome (GOLD analysis project Ga0181574, IMG submission 145600) | Coastal salt marsh microbial communities from the Groves Creek Marsh, Skidaway Island, Georgia - 101410AT metaG (spades assembly) | ecosystem: Environmental > Aquatic > Marine > Intertidal zone... | reverse complement strand
TCCATCCATCCATCCCTCCATCCATCCATCCATCCATCCATCCATCCATCCATCCATCCATCCATCCATCCATCCATCCATCCATCCATCCATCCATCCATCCATCCACCCACCAGGCCTCGTGTCCCAGCTGCGGTACGAGGACAACTTCGACCACTCCAACGCGATGGGCGTATATGTCGGTCCCGCCGCGTCGTCGTTGAGCTCCGTCGCCCCGGATGCCGAGGCCTTTCTGAAGAAGTACAGCTTCCTTCTCGGCGAGCAGACGTTCGACGGCGACACCATCTCTGAGGGAGGCTTCGCCCAGGGGCGCGTTGCCGCTGCCTCGGTGCTCGAGATCGGCACCGGCGTCGACGCCAGGGGGAACCCCGCCTACCGCGCTCACGTGCTCACGCGCACGGCCGACGGCGACGAGGGCGGCAAGCACCATCTCATCCTCGCGACGGTGGCAAGCGGCAAGACGTGGATCTTTGACGCCCAGATCGGCGACAAGCGTTGGTTCAAGGGCGTGCAGCAGGACGCTGAGGGGGCCTGGAACTCGTTCTCGGCGCTGTGAGCGGAGAGAAGAGCCGCTTCGAATCTGAAAACCCGCCCCTGAGCTACAGTCAACATCCCATCACATCGCACTAGCCATCACATCGCCCTTGCCAACCGCTCCATGAGGTAGGCAACGTCCCCACGTCCTCGCGCACTGAGCGAGCACCCCACTTCCGGCAGCTCGTTGCTGGTAAGCTGGACTTCGACGAGGCTGGGCAGGCTGCAGAACTTGCGCGGCAGGGCCGTGAGAAGGTTGTTGGCAGCGCGAAACACCTCAAGCCGTGAGAGCCGGTCGACACCGTCTGGGAGCTTGGCGATCCGGTTGGACGACAGGTTAAGGTGCCGCAGCAGGACACACCCGCCCCCGCCCGCTGAGAAAAGCGAGTCGACATCCTTGAGGGCGTTGACGCGAAGGTCGACGTCCTCAAGTCGCGCGAGCTTGTGGAAGCTGGACGGCAGCTCGCGGATATTGTTGACAGCAAAGGACAGACGCTGCAGCTTGGCAAGCTTACCGAGTTCTGCGGGGAGCGCCGCGACCTGATTGTTGGACACGATGAGCTCTTGCAGGCCCGTGAGACGGCACAAAGAGTCGGGCAGGGACGCAATGGCGTTGCCGTCGAGCGACAAGACACGGAGGAAGGACATGTCCCCAACCTCCTCGGGCAGCTCCGCGATGCCGCATCCGTTGAGGTGGAGGATCTCGAGCTGAGGCATGCGGACGACGACTCGGGGAAAGTCTTCAAAGGTGTTGCCGTCGAGGTATAGGGTGTGAAGGCATCCAAACTCGCGCAACCACCCTGGGAGAGCGAAGAACCGGTTCGCCCTGAGGTCGAGGCGGGCGAGGAAATCGGCATGGTCACGCAGCTGGTGAGGCACCTCCATGAAGCCACACTCAGACAGGTCAAGGTGCGTCGCCCGGGGGTTGAGGAAGGCGACGAGATCGAGATCAGTGTGGGGCGCCTGGCGCACGCGCTCCCAGATGGGCGTCAGCGGGTTACCCGCGACGCGCAGCGAGGTGAGGGCCGTGAGGTTCCCCAGGCCCGCGGGAAGCTCGTAGATTGAGTTGTTTGACAGGTCGAGGTCGCGCAGCATCGTCAGCTCCCCAATGTGCGCGGGCACTTCTTTCAGTCCGCACTCGGAAAGATCAATTGCAACGACCTCAGGGTTGAAGATCTGGACGACAAGCAGCGGGTGCTTGTCGTAGATGGCGTCAAAGGGAGGCGTCATCTCATTGCCCTCCATGCCGAGCTGGGTGAGGCGCACCAGGTTGCCCATGCCCGGGGGGCACTCGTCGATGCCGGTGAAGTCGAGCGAGAGGGACTCGAGCGTGTCGAGGCGAGTGAGCACTGGGGGCATCAGGGGGCCCAGGGGGTTGAAGCCGAGCTTGAGGTCCTTGATGCTTTTTAGCCCCGCGAGTGAGTCCGGCACCTTCTCTAGCCGATTGAACGACATATCAAGCGACTCGAGCCCGACGAGCATCGACAGGTCAGGCGGCATGACCTTGATCTCGTTCGCGGCAAGGTTCAGGACACGGAGCGTTAGGCAGCCCTGGGCCGCCAGCGGGAAGCGGCGCAGATGGTTGTTCGCCAAAAGGAGGGTCTCCAGGTTGAGTGTGTCGAGCGACTCAGGGAGGTCCTGGAGGTGGTTGTCGCACAAAGAGAGGGACACGAGGCCCTCGGACCGGGCGAGCGAGTCGGGGATGGTGCGAATCTGGTTGTTGTTGGCCACAAGGTGCTGCAACGAGGGGAAGTCAACGTCCGGAAGAGACTCGAGGTAGTTCAGGGAGCAGTCAAGGACGCGCAGAAGCTTCATCCCACGCACGACAGTGGGGTCAAGCTGCGCGAGCTCGTTGTTCCGAACTGTAAGCGCCGTGATATTTTTGGCCATGGCAATCATGGGGACAAGGTTCTTGAGGCGCGTTCCTTTTAGGTCAAGCACACCGTTCCGCCGGGCGCGGTTGACCGCCGTGATGGGGTTGGACCCGTATGTGTGGTCCTTGAGGGCGAGTATGACGCGTGTGTACTCGACCTGGGCGCGGAACTCGCGCTGCAGCTGTCGCTTGGTCGCGAGCATCTTGCGCTCCAGGACGGCATCGCCAGCGAGGCGACTGCGCATCATCGCAGCGCCCATCAGGGCGCGGTGCCGCTGCGCCTCGAGCTCGGCCGTCGTCTTGCCGGCAGTCGCCGTCCCCTCGGCCATGCCGCCGAGGCCCGTGATAGCGTCCTGGTCGTCGCTCTCGTCGTCGTCGTCCTGGTCCACGGCCATACCCTGACGCTCGCGCTTCTGCTTGGCGAGCATGTCCATCACGACGTTTTCGACATTCTCCTCGATCTCCGACTGGTGGATGCCAACGTAGAGGAGATAGGCCTTGATGGACGTGGCGCCGCCAACCATGACGGACGAAGGCATCGTCATCGACATGTTGCCCTTGATGTTAATGGAAATCAGGTTGGCGCAGAGCCCAATGGAGCTCGGCAACCGCCGCAATACGTTGTTCGACACATCAAGCGAGCGAAGCGAGATGAGCCGATCCATGAGGTCGGGCAGCGACATGAGTGCATTGTGGGAGAGGAGAAGCTGCTCGAGGTTGGTGAGGTAGCAGATTTCCACGGGAATTACTGACAGCGCATTCCGTGACGCGTTAAGGACGCGAAGCGACCGGCAGTCGGAAAGGTGTGGCGGCAGGCTCGTGAGCCGGTTCTCGCTCACGTCAAGAAACTCGAGCGCCGCGCACAGGCCCATCTCCATCGGCAGATCCTCGAGGCGGTTGTCCGAAATGTTGAGCACCGTCAGGTTGGACAGCTTCCCGATCTCGATCGGTAGGTGCGTGATCTTGTTGTGTTCGAGCGAGAGGTGCTCAAGGTACTTGAGCGTGCCAAGCGTGCGGCCCACCTTGACGATCTTGTTTTCCGACAGGTCGAGAATAAAAAGGGACGCCATGTTGCGGAGCTCGTGAGGGAACTGGGGCAAATTGTTGCTTGCAAGGTAGAGCTCCTCGAGGTTCAGCTGCTCGAAGCCATTGGGGAGCATGTCCAGGAAGTTGCCATCGAGGTCGAGCATGACGAGGAGGGAAAGAGTTGCGATGTCCGCGGGCAGACTCGTCAGCATGTTGTAGCTGAGGTCGCACAGCTCCAAGCCCTGAAAAGGCCGCATCGACCCGGGCGGGATTGTCGCGATCGAGTTCCAGCTCAGGTCTATCACCGCCAGGCCGACGCCCCGCATCGCAATGTCGATAGGGAACTTCTTCAAGCCCGCCTTTGACATCTCGTACCGCAGCGCGTTCCGCACCTGCGTCAGGCTCTTTTTGTTTAGGCGTCGTATCCGCTCCTTCATATAGCCCTGAATAAAGGCCCGCTTAGCCCTGTCAGCGCGTGCCTTCTTCTGCAAGTCCTCCTTCTTCTCCCCAGCTTTAATCTTGGTCGACTTCCTCTTGAGCCTCTCCTTCTCGCTTTTGCTCAGTTTCTTGCCCGCCTTGCCCTTGGCCGAGCCGGGGCGCTTACGCTGCACCGTCATCGACGCGGTCCTTATCATCGACCGGCCCGAGGTCGAGGGACCCGCGGCTTCGGCCTCCCTGGGAAGCGGAGAGGGTGGAGTAGACAGAGCGGCGTCGCAAACGGGCGGAAGGGCAGGTCGGTAGCGCCCGGCGGCAGCGGCGATGGCAGCCCTCGTGGCGGTGTGTGGAGCCACCCTGGGCCTCGGCCGACTGGCCGACCCACGACGCGGGAGCGGCTCTCGATCTTGGAGCAGTCTTCTCAGAGACGCGACATTGCACGTCGGTGCAGCGACGAACACCGCTTAGCAGACACGACCACCGCATCGGCGGAAGGAGGGCGACGACAACGCGCAGCGAACACGGCCATACTTGCGCAGCTTACATTTCGCCCCGTTCGATTCATCGAGACTTCAGTGTCACTCACTTGCTGTTGCCGCCACCCATTCTGACAATGACCCTCTCGAAAGGGCCCCCGGGGCCTCGCGGAGACTGCCGGCCAGCCCTCAGTCAAGCTGGAGCTCAGGACGCGAGGATCGGGCTCGCCAGGCCACGTACACGAACGGGTTAGCCTCACTGAGCAACGTCCTCGCGGTCGAAGCACGCGCGTTGGGGCGACGTTGAGCGTGCAGCGGTAACCTCGAGAAACTCTCGGTCTAAGACACAGTCAAGCCGACAACTTGTTCAGCTATCGAGATTGTTGACGAGTCCCGACGGGAGTTTTCACCTGCGAGATGACACATGGGCTGCTCGTGAACGCTAGTTCGGGCTGCGTCGCCTCCCGTGCCGCCACCGGCCATGTCGGCCGCGTCGGCGCCCGTCCCCCCACCCCCCTTGGGATTTACACACCCCACCGCGGCATCGAGATGTTCCGGCGCGAAATACATCCCCGCGCAGCATCGGCCGTCTCGGCTTCCTCGCCCTCGTCGACCCCCAGCTCTCTGCGGCCCGAGGCCGAGGTCGAAGGCATGTCCGCGTGGCTCGACGGGCTCAAGTTTGGCCCCGACGGGCTGCTGGTGGGAATCGTCCAGGCGGGGAGGGGGATGGCGGGGTGTTCTAGGGCTCTTTTCTGTCAGTGAACTGCCGCCGGCTCACCCGTCGAAGCTGCAGCGGCCCAGGTCCATGATCAACACACCATGGAATATCCATATACCCCTCCCACTTTCTTCGCAGCACGTCGACACCGGGGAGGTTCTGATGCAGGCTTACTGTGACCGCGCGTCCCTCTGCGAGACTGTGCAGACAGGTCTGGCTACGTTTTGGAGCCGGTCGCGGAGGGAACGGTGGTGTAAAGGGGAGACTAGCGACAACTACCTCCGGGTGAATTCGGTGCACGTCGACTGCGACGGTGACGCTGTGGTTATGACGGCCGTGCCCGACGGTCCAAGCTGCCACACGGGGGCACGGACCTGCTGGTTCAGCCGCGCCGACGTTGTGGCTGACGGGATGGGCAGCCTAGTGCAGCGCTCTGCCAACGACGGCCGGGGCGGTGAGGGCCCGGGCCCCGGCGGGTCGTGGGGCTCGCTTGCTCCGCGCCCCACCCTCCTCGCCCTCGAGGACGAGATCCGCGCCCGCGCCGCCGCCGCGTCCAAGCCCCCGGAGGAGGGCGCCCGGCCCTCGTGGACGCAGCGTCTCCTCGCCGACCCCGCGTTGTGCTGCTCCAAAGTGCGGGAGGAGGCCGACGAATTGTGCCGCGCCCACGAGGACGCCGAGGGGAAGGTGCGTACCGCCTCCGAGGCCGCCGATCTTCTCTACCACGCCATGGTGCTGATGCGGATTGAGGGAGTCGACTTGGAAGATGTCCTTGCTGAGCTGCGGGGTCGCTTCGGGGTGTCGGGGGTGGACGAGAAGGCGGCCCGGAAGAAGTAGGGGAGATATGCGGCGGCGGGATCGAGCGAGCGAGGTGATGCGCTTGAGGGAGGGAAGGACGATTGAGACTCTGCGGATGGCGGCCCCCGGCGGGACAGGATGCGGAATGGAATGGACGCGCCACATCACCGCCCTCCCATGCGCCCACAATCCTCCTCACGACGGCCCCATACCCGCCCGTCCCGCGGCGTTCCCTCGCTCCGGGGGCAGAGCGGGGTCAAGCTTCATCGATCACGGTCCTCTGATTAAGGGGATGGAGGGGTCAATGGAGCTCCCGCTCCCGCAACTTGTGCTCGTCGCGCTCATCGACGTCAGAGGCGTATGCGAACGTCGACAGTGACGTTCTTTAGGACATCCGTGAGCCCAGCAGACCCTCCACGCGACCCTCGGGGGCCCTGATGAAGGCGCTCAACGTCGGGGCGCCTGCGGTCGTCGCCTCCCGCGGGCGAGTGCTCTTTGCGTTAATTTTTCGCCGACGTGCTGCGATCGACTCCGTATCTCGTGCTCGAAAGGCGCGCTGGATGAGCTCTGCCGCCGCCGGCCACGGCACCGACCCCCTGCCGAGCTTCGCTCGTCGCTGGACGAGCTCGCCGACCGGCCAAAGTTGTGTGAACAACGGACAACAGCCGCCTCCTGGGTGCGCCGTCGCCTTCCGACCAGATCCGCCGCCGTCGTCACTGTCGCCCGCAGGACTGCCACGGAGGCCCCCAAGGCGTACTGCGCCCACGCAGCGCGCTGCCCCGCCCTTCGCTCACCCTCCGCCAATTCTGCTACCGCCGCCCGCCGCGCCTCTCCCGCCGCGCGTGGCACCGTCCGCGTTGTCCCCCGCGCAAGCAACGCGTCGATGGGCTCGGGCTCGGGCAGCGTTGACGCGAGCTTCGACCTCCCGAAGATGGGCCTCCGCAAGCTCCTCGTTGCCAACCGCGGTGAGATCGCGATTCGCGTCACGCGCGCCGCCCGGGAGCTGGGCATCCGCACCGTCGCCATCTACAGTCCCCCCGACCGGCTGATGCCCCACCGCTTTAAGGCAGACGAGTCATATGAGGTGGGGACCGAGGGCATGACCCCTGTTCAGTGCTACCTGGACATTGAGGGCATCATCAAGCTGTGCAAGGAGCACGGCGTTGACGCCGTCCATCCCGGGTATGGATTTCTGTCCGAAAACGCAGAATTTGCGCGCCGTTGCCAGGACGAGGGCATCACCTTCGTCGGCCCCTCCCATGAGACCATCACGCGCATGGGCGACAAGACGGCGGCGCGGACAGCAGCCCAACAGGCGGGCGTGCCCGTCGTTCCCGGCACGGACGAGGCCCTTGCCGACGCCGACTCGGCCTTGGTCTTTGCCGAGCGCGCCGGCTACCCCGTCATCCTAAAGGCAGCCATGGGTGGTGGCGGTCGCGGCATGCGCGTCGTGCGGTCCTCCGAGGAGATGCGCGACGCCTTTGTCCGTGCGTCTAACGAGGCCACCAAGGCATTCGGCGACGGTCGGATGTTTATTGAAAAGTTCGTCGACGCGCCACGCCACATCGAGGTCCAGGTCCTTGCCGACGGAGTGGGCAACACCGTCCACCTTTACGAGCGCGACTGCTCGGTGCAGCGTCGCCATCAAAAGGTTGTGGAAATCGCCCCCGCGCCTGGCCTCGACCCCGCCGTGCGCACCCGCCTCCTCGACGCCGCCATCAAGATCGCCCAGCACGTCGGCTACCGCAATGCCGGCACGGTCGAGTTCATGGTTGACCGGAACGGCGACTTCTACTTCTTGGAGGTCAATCCGCGGATCCAGGTCGAGCACACTATCACGGAAGAGGTAACGGGCATCGACCTTGTCCAGTCCCAACTCATGATCGCCGGTGGTGCCACGCTGCCCAGCATCGGCCTCGCGTCCCAGAGCGATGTCGCCGTCCCCGCCAGCTACGCCATTCAGTGCCGCATCACGTCCGAGGACGCCGAGAAGAACTTCCAGCCTGAGGTTGGCCGCATCGAGGCCTACCGCACGCCTGGCGGCCCCGGCATCCGGCTCGACGGGTGGCTTACCACAGGCAACACTATCAGCCCCCATTACGACTCGTTGCTCGTCAAGGTCATCACCCGTGCGCCCACGTACGAGGCCGCCGTCCGCAAAATGTCGCGTGCCATCGACGAGTTTGCTGTGCGCGGCGTCAAGACCAACATCCCGTTCTTGCGCAACGTCTTCCGCAACCCCGAGTTCTCCACGGGCCCCGTAACAACAAAGTTCATCGAGGACAACCCCGACCTGCTCGTCTTCCGCACCGACGCCGAGGGCCCCAGCAAGGTGCTGAACTACCTTGCTGAGATGGCAGTCAATGGGCCGTCGCACCCAGGACAAAAGGGCCCCCGGCCAAAGGCCATGGAGCCCGAGCCCCCAGTCGCGCCGAAGGGCGCCGTCCCCCGTGGCTGGCGCGATATCCTCGTCAAGGATGGGCCTGAGGGCTGGGCCAAGCAAGTGCGCGAGCATAAGGGCGTCCTGATCACCGACACGACGTGGCGCGATGCCCACCAGTCCCTCCTCGCAACTCGCATGCGCACAGTCGACCTTGTCCGGGCTGCCCCCGCCACGGCCCACTACCTCGGCGCCGCGGGATCCATCGAGATGTGGGGCGGTGCCACCTTCGACGTCAGCCTGCGCTTCCTCAAGGAGTGCCCCTGGGCGCGGCTCGAGAAGCTCCGGGAGCTCGTACCCAATGTGCCATTTCAGATGCTTCTGAGAGGTGCCAACGCTGTTGGTTACACGACGTATGCCGACAACGTTGTCGATGCCTTTACGCTTGAGTCTGTCCGCACGGGCATGGACGTCTTCCGCGTTTTCGACAGCCTCAACTACATCGACAACCTGAAGTTCGGCATCGATAGCGTGCGGCGCGCAGGCGGTGTGGCCGAGGGCACCCTCTGCTACACGGGCGATGTGCTTGACCCCAAGCAGAAGATCTACACGCTCGAGTACTACCTCGAGCTCGCCCGAGAGATCGTCAACCACGGTGCCCACTCCATCGCGGTCAAAGACATGGCGGGCCTGCTCAAGCCCCGCGCTGCGACGCTCCTCATCGGGGCACTGAGGGCTGAGTTCCCGGACATTCCCATCCATGTACACACGCACGACACGGCTGGCACAGGTGTGGCCACGCAGCTCGCCGCGGCCAACGCCGGCGCTGACATCATCGACTGTGCCATTGACAGCATGTCGGGCACCACGTCTCAGCCCTCCATGGGCGCAATTGTCAACAGCCTCGCCGGGACCAACCTCGACACAGGCATCGACCCCACGGGCATCGTCATCCTCGCGGACTACTGGGAAAAGACCCGCGCCCTCTACGGGCAATTCGAGGCCACTGATTCGCTCAAGTCGAGCAGCGCCGACGTCTACCTTCACGAGATGCCCGGCGGGCAGTACACCAACCTCAAGTTCCAGGCCGAGTCCCTCGGCCTAGGCTCCCAGTGGGACGCGGTGAAGCTCGCCTACGCCCAGGCCAACCGCGCCCTGGGTGACATCGTCAAGGTGACGCCTTCGTCCAAGGTCGTCGGGGACCTCGCCCAGTTCATGGTGCAGAACGACCTCGACGAGCTCACCGTCGTCGAGCGGGCTGAGGAGCTCTCCTTCCCCGGCTCGGTCGTTGAGTTCATGCAGGGCTTGATCGGGCAGCCGCCGCGCGGCTTCCCTGAGCCTTTTCGCACCCGCGTTCTGAAGGGCGCCCCAGTTACGGATGGCAGGCCGGGAGAGTCTTTGCCTCCCGTCAACCTTCTCGAGCTTCAGGGCCGGCTCGAGGAGACGCACGGCGTCGGTCGCGTGAGCGACCGCGACGTCCTCTCCGCCGCCCTCTACCCCCAGGTGTATGAAGAATACCGGGCTCACCTATCTCGCTTCGGCGGGCAGGTCGCCAAGCTCCCCAGCACCTCCTTCTGGAACGCTCTGCAGGACGACGAGCACGTCATCCTCCGCCTTCCCGGAGGGCAGACCGCCGACGTTAAGTACAAGGCCCGCGGAGAAGTCCAGCCCAGCGGCAAGCGTGAGGTTTTCTTCGAGGTCAACGGAGTGCCGCGCGTCGTTGAGGTCCAGGATCGCAACGTGGGAGGCGAGGGCACCTCGACCGCCAAGAAGGTTGGACGGGAAAAGGTGACGCCGGGCAAGGCCGGGAGTGTGGGCGCCCCCATGTCGGGCGAGGTCATTGAAATCCTCACCGAGCCTGGTGTTGTGGTCAAGGCAGGTCAGGCCCTCGCCGTGCTCTCGGCAATGAAGATGGAGACGACGGTCGCCGCTCCGGTCGCGGGGCTCGTACGCCACGTCGCCGTCGTGCGGGGTGACGCAGTGGACGCCGCTGACCTCCTCTTCTCCATCGAGGAGGGGAAAATGACGGCTGACTAATGTGACGGTCGAGGGATGTCGGGTCGGAGAGAGAGAGAGAGACTGGCGGAAGTGGCTGCGGGAACGCTTGAAAACAGAATCAATCAACGATAGCACCCGGCCAAATACCCTCTCTCATGGGTCGTCCCCCGACCATGGCCCACGGCCGACGCCTGCGGGAGGAAGGAGGCGGCGCCCCACCTCGGACGAGCGTCTCCTCTCTCTCTCTGGCAGGCGCAGCGGGGGCGCCCGCCGCCGCTCCTCCTCCTCCTGTCGCCGCTGCACGCGAGCCCGGATGTCAGCGTTCTGCGGATTTGAGGGAGATGGCGGAAGCGTTCGGGGCTCGCACTGACGTCACGTCCGTGGAGCGCCCTAGACGTTATACCCCCATGGACCGTTCTGCCACTCGCCTTAACGCGGAACCACTCCTCTCGGGCGACCTCAGCCTCAACGACGCGAGCGTTGGCCTCCTCGAACCGGGAGCGGGCGGCGGCCCGCCCGGGTGCGCCTCCGCGGGAGAGTGCACGGGGCAGCGGGTGACCACGCGACGACACGGCCTGGCGCAGCCCGACGGCGCCGTCGTCGCGCCCGTGCCTGGATGTGCCGACTGACTTGGCGTCGTCGAGGCGCCCATCGCAGTAGCTCCCACCGTAGTAGCTCCCACCGTAGCCGCTGCCATCGCCGCGGGTCTCGAGGGTGGGGTCGTCCTCGAGGAGCCCGTTGGCTCGGACGGTGCCAGCGAGGGCGCCGCCGACGGCGCGGGCAACGAGGCCCACAGCGGACGCGGCTCGCGCGGCGAAATCGGGCTTGACGGCGTCGCGGCCGGTGAGACCGCTGAGACCCCAGTCCTGCTGGCTGCTCCTCTGTCGATGATGTGTCCTTGTAGAAGTCTGAGCCGGCCGCGGTGGAGGCGGCCGACGCCGAGCTCCGCGGCAGGCGGGGGGGGGGGGGGGCCGGGCGGGGGGGGGGGGGGGGGGGGGGGGGGGGGGGGGGGGGGGGGGGGGGGGGGGGCTGTTCGAGTGGCCCCTCGATCAATCTGCGACATGGCTTCCTCTTCTGTCCGGTCGAAACACCGGAGCGGTCCTTTTTCCACCCAAGGTGCGGCTGAGGTCACCTGAGGCGACCAAAGCGCTGAAAGCCCCCTCGCCTTCTCCCGTGGGAAACGAACAAGAGCGGATGGCCTCGGCACCTCCTGCTCCTAGCTCTCCCTGGGGCGGGTGGGCCTGGACAGCCGCCGAGGAGGCGGCAGCGGCTCTCGAGCGTGGCGACGACCTTGAGCGTGGCGCCAGCGCCCGCCCGCCCGACCCTGACGTCTGCGCTGCGGCTCTGCTTGGCGATGAAAAAGAGGCCAGCCAGGCTCTTACGGCCTACGATCGCGTCGTCGTGCTCGACGTCGTCCGAGGCGCCCAGGAGGCGGCGTCCGTCGCGTCTGCACTGCGACGCGCCGCGTCCCGGCGGTCGGAGCACCCGCCCGGCTCCGCCGTGGACGCCATCCTCGGTGCCGCCCTCCCCCCGGGCCGGCGCCGCCGCCCCCGCCCCGGACGTGCGGCGTCCATCACCCCCCC
>Ga0181574_10004697_pt1 | contig 11837 bp, 5 predicted proteins | sample 101ome_24_FD_145600 | JGI IMG/M metagenome (GOLD analysis project Ga0181574, IMG submission 145600) | Coastal salt marsh microbial communities from the Groves Creek Marsh, Skidaway Island, Georgia - 101410AT metaG (spades assembly) | ecosystem: Environmental > Aquatic > Marine > Intertidal zone... | reverse complement strand
GCTTGCACTATACCAAATGCAGGCATGGTTGAGCTACTATCTGCTTTAGCTCTATCTACCTCCGGAGTATTACCTGATAATCCACTAATATAAACAACAGTCCCCATTTCAAGTGTACTACCAGATACGTTCTTAGCAGTAAATTGTACTTTTTCTGCATATTGCAAATAATCTGTTCCTGCTACGGCTGCACTAATATTACCAGCCCCATCTGCTTTTACAATACCGTTTACAGCTCCTACAACTGGATCTGTTTCTGTTGTTATATATCCTGCTGTTGCATGATCGCCCCAACTGTATGCCTCTGTCCAATTATCTGCTTCATTGCCTTGTATAACTGAACTTGGTATAAAGTTATTAGCTCCGTCGACTAATAAGGTAGAATCATCGCCAAAAATAGAACCTTTTATATCTGTTTCAGCATTAAAGTTTCCAGTGTATAGCTCATCAAAATTTTCATTAATCTTTTGGAATGCAGTCCTTAACGGATCACCGTCGCCTTTATTCTCGCTACTTCCTATATTTACGGATTGTTTTGCCATTATAATCTTCCTACTACAATTTCAACAACGCCCTTCCCGTCGTCGGTTTTTTCTCCTACTGCCTTACCTAAGACAGTTCCTATTCGTGGATCATTATCAACTATTGCGTAACCAGGTATTGCACTTGTTACTAGCATATCACCTTTTGCAACTTTACCAATGACCTTACATGGTACACGCCCTTGTAATGCTAATGGCGTTACATGCTCTCCTTCTAATGCTTCATTCATCAAATGTGCAGGATTTGTACTAACTACTCCTGCTACACGTTTATCGCCTTTTGTGTTAGTTACAGTAATTTCTTCAGCACCACCAAATACTAATACTGTACCTTCAAAATATTCATCATCTGCTAAATAATTTTCTGCTAAGTCTGCATATTTTGCCTTTGTTGCATAACCACTTAAAACATTTGCATAGCATGTTCCAAATGGATTTGCTGCAGATCCTAAATCTGCAGAATTGAATGCTTCGAAGCTGTTTTCGTTGATTCTATACCTATCTGCACCTTTCGACCAAAATATAATACTGTTAGCAGTAGCATTAATCGATCCTCCCCCGTTGCCTAGATAAATGTTTGCACCTACAGGGGTTGTTGCGCCTTGGTTTGTGTTAGTATTTGGACTAGCTACTCCGTCAGTATACACTTGGTTAACTGCTAGATAGCCATCGGAATTAGCAGGTTGTATGCTGGTACTATCTGGAGTTTTACCGTTTACTTGTATTTCGCCAGTACCACCGCTTGTAAATACGTCTCGGATAGTTCCCTGATCATTAATTTGAACTTGATTTGTAAAAACTAGATTATTACCTGCAAGACTTCCCTGTGAGTCTCTAAGCGCAATTGTGTTTGCGGTTGCAGTACTTACATATGATATTGTACTCCATGAATCATTACCAGTTTTGAGTAGCACACCATTAGACGTAAAGTTAGATTTTAACAGAGCACCTCCACTACTTGTGATATCTGAAAAGGAAATAGCAGAAACAGGCCCATTTCCGGCTGCAGTCCTTCCTAAAACTACGTTAGATGCAACATCTGCTATCTTTCCTAACGCGATTCCTCCGTTCTTTAAGGATATCCATCCTGATGATGCGTTAAATTCTGTTGAATTAAATGATGCAACGCCTAAATTTGCTTGTGTAATACCAGTTGAATTTGCACGGGTGGTAGCTGCGTTTAGGGCAAGTTTACTCTGAAGTATACCTGCCGCACTGTTTACATCAGCATTTACTATAGAATTCTCTCGAATTGCAAAAATTATCCTTGCACTGTCTTCTTCTCTTACAGTTGTTACAATAATGTCGTTAAATTCATTTGCAGTGCCATTTACAGCATTAGTAATCTCATTATATGATCCACCGACACCTAATGTTGTTTGAGTATCTTTAAGTAAGTAGCCTTCACTTGCGGCTGTACCGGAGTTAGAATCATATGTGCCTGAATATATTTTTATTTCTTGATTAGAATCAAATGGTCTAATACTTGATTGGTCTAGCGAATAAACTATTTTTCGCAAATTGCCATAACCGCTATCGAGATATGCATAAGATTGGATAATTTGACCAATAATTGTGGCACCAGCTGGATCTGCTGTATTGCGTATAGCAACTCCGTCATCAAATGTTCCTGTAGCGTATCCAAGGTCTAAATAGATAATGTAATTACCTGTACTAATGAGAATTTCATTTGCTGCAATATCTTTTGGTTGACTTGCAGGACTTGGTACACCGAAGGCATTGTCTATTTCTCGTTGTGCAGGCATAAAATCTTTTAATACAGTAACTGAATCAAAATTTGCAATATTTTGATCAACATATCTTTTATTCACTGCGTTGTCATCATTAATAGGATTTGCTAAATCCTCAATTCTATTGCCGCCCATGCCTAGATTGCCTATCATTTCTACAGGATTAGGTTGGGTAGCTAATCCACTTAGTGGTAGGAATCCAACACCAGGAAAACTTGGGTTCGTATGCGGATCTGTGCCTAGTACTTGAGCTATGTAACTCCTGATGGCTTTTTCTGTAGGCACAGCAGATCCGCTATCGTCTATCATAGTTTCGTCTGCAGAAAACTCGTCAATAGTTACACCTTTCTTGAAGCCTAAAGCATTTGCGTTAGAAATACCAACTTCTCCACTGAAAGTTATTGCACCTGTTCCTTGATCTACACTGAAAAATCTTCCTACTCGGAAAAAACCATATTGATCTGTGCTTACCCAAAATACTCTTCCTTTACGTTTTTCCCATACTTGGGCCGAACTTTGCTGCCCTACTGCATTTGTCCAATATACATCTGTTAATGGTTTAATAGGATCTCCTAAGATAACGTTTGGATAGTTGCTTGTATTATATCCACCAGTACCTATCTGAGTAAAGTCATGTCCTGTTGCTCTGAGTAAAGAAATTGCCACAGTGATTTCTGCAGTGGCATTTTCTGCTAATCCTGCCCATATATATTCATCACTCGTATCAATGTTTGCTGTTAGACCTGCTCCAGATGCGGTGATGTCAAATTCATCTGTAAATTCTATAATAGCCCAGTTAGTTAAGGAAATTGTTGCAGAAGGATCTGCAGTGTTATTTTGTGCAACACCATTGATAAAAATATCTTCAGTATTATCATACGTCCCTGTTACATCATATATTTCTATATCAGACCCTCCAGCATTTATGTATGCAACAGTTGCAGTAAATCCATTGCCTTGGGTTATAGTATTACCTTTAACAACATTTACATTTGCACCTAATTGGGTAATTGTTTGTACTCTGTCATATGTAGTGATTCTATGGGATTTTCCTTTATAAGAAAAAATCTTAGGACTTAATGGATCTACAATCCTAATATCGTCAGTATATGTACCACCTTCACTTAAAGGTTCTATGGCCATCCAAGTATCACCGGCTTGGTTATATTCGTTACCAGTTTTTGCGTGGTAAGGTACTAATTCAACAAAATCAAAATTTTGTTCTAAAGTAGCCCTAACTTCATCATTAGGTAATAAATTTCCGTAAGGGTCTTCTGTTTGGAAGTCTAAGCTCCTATATGTAATTTCATCACTTTCGTCAAAATTAATAGCTGTACTTGGCCTAGTAGCTAATCTTTCTGGTGCAGCAACTCCAGTAAAAGTAACCTGTATATTATCTATATAATCAATTGTTTGACCTGCTATTAGATCTGTAGCTAACAATCCAAAATAATCGTCTACGATCACTTCATCCGACCGTAATTCGAGTCTGTACAAGATTGTATCAATTGGCACACCAATATTTGCAAAATCACCTGTCAATGCAGTAATGCTACTTACGCTGACAACTCTGTAATGTAATAAATCAAATGTTTCACCTGCAGCATTTGCAGTTCCGCCATGATCTATTGTTAGCAAACTTTGTGGCTGTGGAGGAACAGGCATGTCGTACACAATTATAAAGCTGTTGCCTTCATTACAAGTGTATGTTGCACCTGATGTACTACCTGTACCTGCATAAATTTTAGCAGGCCTTGCCATAGTGTGTTTTAGCAGAACTTGATCTGGAATTTCATTAGGATCAGCTCCCTCGGACACAAGTGCAAAGTTACCATATCCATTTGAACCATTTAGTGATCTAATTTCAGCACCATTTTTTGAATAATAAGCAACATGACAATAGTAAGTAAACATTGATACTTGCTCACTGAAAGCACCATTTGTTACCACCAGACCGTAACCTAAATCATTTACTTGTGTAAAGTCGTTTGCAAGTAATGATCGATTCCCTGCTGTTTGTAAGAAAATGTTAACACCTTGTGCTGGTACAACTTCAGTAAAGCCTGCACCGTTTCCTGATGTTTTATCTAAGTAAATTATTGCTGTGCCTAAACTTTGATCATAGTTTGAAACTGCATTAACTTGATAGCGGATGCCATCTCTATAGAATGGACAAGGTAATTCGGGTATCCTTATAAATAATCCTTCTCCTGCATTGCTGCTTACGTACAATTTAAATTCGGTGTTCCGTACATCATTTGTTATTGTAATTGGTAAATTACCTACGAATGCGTCAACAAACATGCCTCCTGAAAAAACTTGCTTATTTAAACTACGTGAGAAGCTAGATGCTGTTTGGGTGTAAGGAGATTTAGTTAGGATTTGTCCCGTAGGATCTAATACACACATGAAACCGCCATGACCTCTACATGTTACATTTCTAATAATTGTGGTGTCTCCTAATAAGAACACATCGGGCTCGTCTGTCCTTTTTGGTGGATTATAATTAGCATTGTCAAATACGAATTTAATTTTATCGACCATTTTAACAACATTATCTGCAGTGTTGTTTTCTCCTGCAATTTGTTGTCCGATATCATCCCTTAGTATTACAGGAGTTTCAGTGGTGTTTGAATATGTTGGCACTGATCCATTAAGTAAAATTTCTGCTAGATCGCGGAATTTATCCATTGCACTTATAGTTGCTGCTTCTTGGTCTGCGTAATTAATAACAGTTGTTGCATGTTCTGTATCAGAACCAAAATATGATCCTTGTACTTCTAATGTCATTTCTTCGCCACCATATGTAAAATCATGTGCGAGTCCGTCATTAATGTATGCTAGATCTTTTTTGATTTTTTCAGGATCATATGTTATACCTGGGAGGGTGGTATTAATATGTAAAATAATTTCAGCATCAAAGAAATCTTTATTTTTTTCTAAAATTCTCGCTGCGGTTACATTTCCAATTGGATTTGTAATTACAACGCCGTTATTTACATTTAGAGGCATAGAAGGATTAGTCAAATAATGGTAACCAAACCATCCTTGAGCTTCTCCTAGTTGGTTTATAAATTCACTTGTTCCATTTTCTGTTAGTGTTAATCCGTCAAAGTAACTGTCTCTGTAAAAATATGTAGATGCCCATTTACTTTGTGATATCCTAGGTTGGTAAGATCCTTTTTCTGTTTTCGGTTGTATGATTACACGTCTAAATTCATCACCCTTTAATGAGACATTTTGGGGTATTTTTATAGGATAATCTTCATAGTAATTTCCAGCTTCAACTCGTATTACAACTTCTTTCTTTTTAATGTAGTTTGCATACTCTAATTTTTCGCCTATTTCAAAATCTCTTGCAGACAAAAGGTGTATACTAAAAACTGTCGGTCTATCTTCAGCTTCTCCAGTAATTGGATCTATAAGCCCGTAGGTGTTGTCAGTTGGATTAATAAATTCTACTATCCTTCCAATAGCTTGTGAATTTTTGCCTCTAATGACTTTACCAGGTAGAGCATCTGCATTTACATCAGCTGTTTGATCTAAATAACTAATGTTTTTGTTTTTAGTTAAAATCTGGTATACATTACCATAGACTATGTCTGGTAAATTTGGATCGTCTATATCTTGTATTACATCTTGTATTAGAGTCCATTTTTCAGTTACAGCATTTATCTCTGGTGTGAGATTAACTGTGCTATCTAAAAACGACTCGTCATAAATCTGCGGCTCTTCTTGTTGATAAACCTTTCCAAAAGCTGTTAGATCATTATTTACATTGGTGTATGCTGCTGCAATATTACTTGTACTGTAGGGTTCAAGTAGTAATTCATCACTATACAATGTAAAACTTTGGATTGGTTCTGCATTGCTTAATTTGATATAAAATGTTTGTCCATTCAGTACACTCATGGGATGGGTATCCGGAATGTCTTTGAAAACAATTAGGTCACCGTCTTTATATTCAGTGTCAACTACACTTGAAACAGTAACTATACCAGGGTTATCTAAACCTATGCTTTGTATTATTTGTCTGTGTTGCAATTGTTGCTGTAAAATGTTAATAGAAAGACCTTTAGCAAATTCTATTGCAGAAACAGTCTCATTTTGTTGTATAGTTATAGCTCGTCTTCCGCTTACAGAAGAATAATATCTTTCAGCAGCTTGATATGTAAGTGTATTTGTTGTAAGACCTCTATATAAGTCAAATCTTATTGCATCTACCAGTAAGCCGATATCTCGTTCGCAATAACTTTTATCATAAGAAAAATTTGGATAAGTTTTATCTAACCATGCTATTGTTTCTTTTTGTATGTATTTCCTGTTGAGTGCTAACAATGTTCTTGAAGGTTCATTATATCCTCCATTTTGGGTGCCACCTTCTACAAAACTATCTAAAACATAGGTGTCAAAAGATTGGTTGTTGTTGGTATAGGTCAATTTTTGCATGTAAGGACCGGGGGTAGAATCTGCCGTTCTAATTAGTTCGTCTGCTCTTTTTGCTGCGGCACCTATAGTTGCAAATGCATATGCTGCAGCAGATCCTTCTTTGCCTTCTGGTACGCCTTGCATTGTATCATCGCCTGTTGTGCTAACAAATAAAACTTCTGGACTACTATGAGCCGCACCTTGGTCAACATATAGTTTTGTTGCTGCTTGTAAATCTTCAGCACCATTTGGAGTTCCGCTGCCTACAAGATCTCCAGGATGGTCGCTTAAAAATAAAGCTCCAGTCATAGTGTCTCCACCTCTAAGCACAACAGATTTTCTTGGAACAGCTTGGTCTGCTAAAAAATTACCTGAAAGGGTTAAATCTAAACTTGCAACAGTAATAGTATGACTATCATTCGGACCAATTTCTATATTTGCTGATAAATCTATATATCCAATAGGATTGTCAGTCTGGGCTGTTGCAAGATCTTTATCAGCGTAAAAACGTAAATGATTTACATTTACTATCCGGATGTAAAAACTAGTTAAACCTTCTAATGGGGTTGGAACTGTTTCTTGAGCTGTAAAGACAACTTCTAAGCCGTTGCTTGAACTATCTAATCCGTGTCCGGCTACTATTTCATTCTGCGTATACGGATCGCGATATGAGTCTATACGTACACTACCAATCAAATCTCCAGCAGACACATAATCCGCAATTTCCCAAGTGTAATGGGCTATGCCATTTGGTTCGTCTTTAATTTTTATTGCTGTATTTTTTGAAATATAACTTAGATCAGCATATTGCTTTGTTATTGCTACATTATCAGGAGTGATGGCAGTTTCGTGCAAGACATTAAATTCTTCAAGGGCAGGATCATCTATTTCGGTTGGTACATAATTTCCTGCAATGATCCACGGACCGGTTCCTGCGTATAAATGATTTCCTAATTTAGGACGAGTGTCGTCAGCTAGTCTTGAGAAACCAGACTTTATTATTAAAGATCCTTGGATATAATTTCCATCTTCGTCATAAGTGCCGTCTATAAATTCAAATTGGATACTTCCAGAGTCATCAGTTTCTAACTTAGCTAAATCAATAAAATCCCCAATAGAATTTACGATTGGAATACTATTGACTGGGCGAATATCAGGTGTATCACTTAGGGTTGTAAATTCAATTCTGCCACCTAAACCAAAAACTGCATAAAGTTCTACAAAATTCTCATTTACTTTTCTAAATGATTGTCTAATACTATCACCGGTTCCGTCATTTCCTTCTACACCTATGTTAACTTCTTGTCTAGCCATTCATTACTCCTTTTGGTTCACCAGGTTGGCGTAAACACTGGTTTGTTCTCTGTTGGTAAGGTACTCACATCAAAACTAACACTTGTACCACAACCGCAACTGGATTTAGCATTTGGATTTCGTATGTCAAAATTAGATCCTACAATACTTGTAACGTAATCTATTTCAGTTCCCATTAAAAATAACATACTTTTTTTACCTATGGCTAAATTTCCATCTCCTGTGCTAATTACTTCGTCGTGTCTTGTTGGAGTATCGGTTACTCCCCAGTCATATTGATATCCTGCACACCCACCACCTTTTAAATTTAAAGTGATGGCATATACATTATTTTCTTTGCACAATTGATTAATTTTTGTTTTTGCTTTATCAGTGATTATTACAAATGACATGTTTACCTCTTATGAATATATTTATGTGTAAATTTTATAACCTTAATGTATTAAATACTTATATGTTTATAGAACAGCGTATTATAAAAAACAAATTTATAAGGAAATCTAAGATTGGTTTAGAGCATACTTATTATAGGAATAGTATAGAGCTTCTTTTACGTTGTGATTGTTGTAATGAAGTTTTTACACGGCAAAGAGGCAAGATGGATCCGAATAGGATAAACAACAATGTGTTTCATGTGTGTGGAAATTGTGATGCAAAGAGATTTGCACAAAGGAAAGGCCAAGAAAGGAAAGCAGTATGGGATTTGCCAGCCAGCAGTGATCTAGATATCAGTAAACTTTGACGGATCTATTTCAACAAATCTCCTGACTTCCATAAATCTTTTGTTTTTTGGTGTCACCATTGCAAGTACTTTGTCTAACTTAGCTTCGTCTTTTTCGTCTTTTACAATTATTTTATTTGTTTCGTCTATGGTAGGAACACGGAAAAACATCCTGCCGTGATTTTCAAAGAATGATAGGTCTTTAGCAATAAAATTACAATGCTTAAAAACAAAGCTTAAAAGAATTCCAAAGTCTCTGCCTTTACGCCATATATCATCTATAACAATATCTTCTCGTCTAATAAATTCTTTTGCAACTATAGGAAATTCTGCTGACACAAGATAATCTTCTTTTATCGATAAATCATATTGTTTGAATTTATCATAAAAGTAGTTTAAAACAGGCGCAGCAAATCGTAAATCGTTTTTGAAAACGCTATTTGCCCTAGCCCAATATTGTTTTTTATATTTTGGTTGCTGCAACTGTTTTGAAAAGTGGTTAATAAAGATCTTTTGCATTCCATTGTTAAGACCTGAAACTTTTATTAAAGGAATAACGTTTGATTTAACCTCTTGTTGTTTTTCTATACCGTAGCTGGCACCGTGTTCTTGTAAATCTCGCATCTTAACACCAGCTATAGAAAGTTCATTATATTTGTTCATTATCATTTTAACTGTTCTAGCAAAACTTAATGCAAGTTTAAAAAACCCTAGTATAGTTTCATAGTTAATGTTTTGTCTTTTATCGTTTAGTACTCCACGCAACCCACGCCATTCAAGTGTACCTTGTCCATGTGGAAAGAGTGCGGAATATTTTTCAAACTCGTCTCGGTTAAACAAATTGTCAAATAGATACTCGACTATTTCTTCTTTGTCCTCGCCTTCACCTTTCATTTGTTGCGCCATGTGTACAATTTCATCTACACTGTCTTTTACAGTTTGTACGTTAGCATAATCATTGTCGTAAAGATTTTGTCCTTTATACGTGGTGTACAGTTGTTCGAATAACGGACTCTGTAACATCATTACTGCAACCCAACTAGATTCGACTGTGCTCATTTTGGTAATAGGTCCTAACCCAAAATGAGCATGCATTCCGCACGAACGATTAGTGTAAGCACCTAGTTTAAAGATATCATGTACAAAGTTAGCACAGGTCATAATGTTCTGAGGTGTTGCAGCCATTTGTCCACCTTGTGCAAGTGCTCCTATTCTAAACTCCATTCCAATTTCGTTTCCGTAGACAGTGTTAGGCTGAATGCTGGAATCACTGCCTCCGTCTACATTATATTTCTTTGCAAGATCACTATAGACTTTGACCATGTCTCCGTCTATTACGCATTCAATCTCAAAACCTATAGTGATATCACTTAACTGTGCTTCATTTAATTGTTGTTCAAATATTTGTCTTAATAGCATCCGATTACGCTCCGGTTAAATATATTTATGTTACCCACCAATCTAAAATTAATTCTGGAGCAGTTTGGGTATTTGGAAAATCCAAACCGGAAACCGGGCATTGTTTATCTTCTAATATTATTGAGTCGACCCATTGTAATTTGTTTACATATGTTAATTCTAATGCAATTGGTAAACCAAATGATTTTCTATTTTTTGAATAATTATTGCCGTGTATATGGACTAGATAAAAATATTTGTTTAATTTTTTGAAAAAATGCACAGCCCTTGTAGGTTTCACATCAGGACCTAAATGTACTTCAATGCACAACTGTTGAATTTTTTGAAAAGTTTTTTTTTCCATTGTATGGAAAATTTCTAGTTCTGCACCTTCGATGTCCATTTGTACAAAAACATTGGATTCTATGATATCTAAATCATTTGCAGTGTAGACGTTTTTTTCTATATGAGTCCAATTATTATTTTTAATAATTGTATTCATATGTCTCGCAGTGCCGTCAAATAATTTTAAATTACAATTAGGTACTAGATAATTGTAATTTTCTTCAAAACTGATTGTATTCCCTATACCGTAACTATATAGATAAGGTGACAGATATTTTTTTGCAACCACATATCCGCCATCGCATCTAGGTCCTATTCTTATTTTATCTGCTTTGATCGGATTTAAGTATTTTCTGCAATCCATATTAGCCTACGCTCCGGCTCTTTGCTTTATTTAACTTAAAAAGAACAACTGTATAAAAGCCCAACCGTTCATAGCAGTAAACCATAGGCATAACACGATTGCACTACTACGACGGATATAAGTGCTTATAACCGCTAGTATACTGCCTACTAGATACAGTGGTATAAAAATAGTAGTGGCAGGGTCTAGTATTGTAAAACTAAGTATTGCACTAGCTACAATTAAAAAAGATGCTTCAAGCAGCTCGCAATATGTTGCTAGCGGACTTGCCTGATAGCTCTCCTTGAAGAACTTGATTATTTTTTCCATTGATACTTTCATAAAATTCAATGCTTGCAAGATTTTTGCATTTGGATTCGCACATGATGTCTGCTGTTTCTCTAAAGCTAGCAGCCCATTCATTAACAACAGGGTTTGGATAGTAGTCACTATGTGCTCGCAGCTTCTGCTTCTTACAACCTTGTGCGAGTAATTGTTCCATATTAGGAAAATCATCGTGTGCAAAGTTTTCCGGTAAATGCTCATTGCGACTGTAGGAATAATGGATAGTAGGACGCAAACCTCGCCAACTGTTTATTACACGTTTATATCTATCATCTGTGGGTTGGATGTACTCACCTGTTTTAATCCAGTGGTGGTGTATGTCAAGTACGAGTGCGAGGTCTTTTTCGAGCTCAAGACTTGCTTCGATACCCCACGAGTTTTCGTCGTTTTCGATTGTGATTGTATTCCTTGCTTCTGGGGATAGTCTTGGCAGTACAGCTTTGATGCCTGCCGGACCTTGTCTACCTGCAATGTGTACGTTGATTTTAAAATCTTGGAATCTTTTACCGTAGCCCAACCAACGTGCGATATCCACATGATACTCAAACTCCTCTATACTACGTTCAACAACATCGGCAATATCACTTGCCAGTACAGTAAACTGACCAGGATGCATAGATAGGCGCACGTCACACGCACGACTGATTTCT
>Ga0181574_10004696_pt1 | contig 11837 bp, 9 predicted proteins | sample 101ome_24_FD_145600 | JGI IMG/M metagenome (GOLD analysis project Ga0181574, IMG submission 145600) | Coastal salt marsh microbial communities from the Groves Creek Marsh, Skidaway Island, Georgia - 101410AT metaG (spades assembly) | ecosystem: Environmental > Aquatic > Marine > Intertidal zone... | reverse complement strand
TCCGTGGGCACGTTGCTTGCGAGCCAAGCTTGTACTTCAGAACGAAATTCGGCTTCTTGTTGCGTGTCATTAAAATCCATTGTCCATGACCTCCTTATGCTGCGTGCGCGCTTTCTACCGCGCTGATCAATTTCTCTTGCCAAACCGCCTCTGACCCGATGGTCACGGCCAATAACTTTGAGCGCCGATAAGGGAACTGGCAATCAAACTCCCAGGTAAAGCCCATACCACCATGGGTTTGAATGTTTTCCTTAGACGCATAATAGTAAGCCTGTGTCGCAGCCACCCGCGCGGTTGCTGCGGCCAGTGGCAATTCGGCTGCGTTAGTCGACAAGGCCCAGGCGCCGTAATAGCAATTGGAGCGCGCCAACGTATTCTTCACATACGCGTGGGCGAGCTTGTGCTTGATGGCTTGATAGCTGGCGATGGATCGTCCAAACGCGAATCGACCCAGCGCGTATTCCTTGGCCATATTCAGTGCCGTCTCTGCGCCGCCCACTTGCTCCCAAGCGAAAAGCACGGCTGCACGATCATAGACTCGTTGCAATAGCGACCAGCCATCACCGGGTTGCCCCAGTACCTCAGCCGCTGCACCGTTGAAATCGACCCTCGCATGTGACCGCGACGGATCAATGGTCTGCACGGAACTTCGGCTGACGCCAGCTTGGTTTAGGTCCACCAACACCGCCGTTGGGCCCTCATCCGCTGCAGCGAGCACAATCGCCAGGTGGGCAATGTCGCCATCGGCTACCGGAATTTTAGACCCCGTGAGACTGCCACCCGTGAAGCGCGAGGTGAGACTCTCCGGCCCAGGCTCCCCGGCACTCTCGTTGACCGCCAAACATCCAATCACCGCGCCCGACGCCATTTGAGGCAACCAGTGCGCTTTCTGCGCATCACTGCCCGCAAGCAGCAAGGCCTCGGTTGCCAAATAAACAGAGCTCGAAAATGGAATCGGTGCGATTTGTCGACCCAATTCTTCAGCGATCACCGAGAGCTCTAAATAAGACAACCCCAAGCCATCGTATTCCTCAGGGATCGTCGTGGCGGTCCAACCCATCTCCGAAACTTTCTGCCACAGCCCTTGATCGAAGGGTTGGTCACCATCGAGCACGGCTCTGACTGCTTTTAAAGAGCATTGATCTTTAAGAAAGCTTTGCGCTTGTTCTCGAAGAAGGTTTTGCTCCTCGGAAAATTCAAAATTCATTCGTTCAATCCTCTCTTTTCATCACATCACGATGCAGGGGCTTCAATGGCCAAACCGTCATCCCTCACTCCGTCGGAAGTTCGACTTCACGAAATGCGTTGACTCAAACCCCGCACGACAACCCAAAGTATCACTTACCATCGGTAGCGCCAAGACGACACGCCTCGGCCCACCGAGCGTTTAGAGTCTAGCCTAGCCCACGTTCGAAACTGCAACAAAACGAGGCACGTCGACATCACCTTTGACGTTGCGCTCAAAGCAGCCACGGCGAACGCACAGCGTTAGGCGCTAAGAGACTTGGTGCCCCTGTGGGCTACACCGAAGAACCCAGCTCATACCACTCACCTGAGCCTAAATTGAATGATCAACTCTTAGAGCGCCGGAACGCCAGAACGTGAGCGCGTTTAAGCCTGAGCGGATCACACCCCTTTAGCGTTCCGCCTTGGTCTCTCGCGTTCGCAAAAAAACGTCAACGCCATTCGGCATCTCACTCGTAGGCATCGAGCGCAATTTCGTAGCCGCGATATGCCTTACGCCCGATAATCGCCCGCCTCGGCTCGTGCCGCACCGAACACACCATACGTTGCATCCACTAAGGCCTGACCTCGCTCATTCAGCAAGATCCCCGGCCCCATTTGATTCATGGTGTAGCCAAAACTGAACCCAAAGGTGGGATCGGCAAATCCCAAACTGCCCCCAGCACCGGCGTGACCAAACGCTGTGTGTCCAATGACGCAACTCTCAAACGCGCCAGAAGGACGATGCGTGTTATCCATCGACTTCATCAAACCCAGTCCGAATCTTGATGGCATACACAGGGTTTGATCCGCGCCTGCTACCCAGGTTTTAGACATCTGCTCTATTGCCGACTTGGAAAAGTAGGTTCGCTCGCCGAGGGTGCCGCCCACCGCGAGCGGCGCAAATAGTCGGGCCAACCCCCGACCATGGGTTAATCCACCCCCTGCACCAAATTCAGCGCGGTAGCTTGCAGGCTCATCAGCACGGAACTTTCCCGTGTTAAAGAAGGCAAGCGCCGGAATCCCATTGGGGTCAGCAAGGAGACCCTTCGTGAATGCTGGGACCGCTTCGCCACGAACCGGTTTGGCACCCCGAAGCGGCGTTACTCTGTGCATTTCCTCGTCCGGCATACCGATCCAGAAATCGAGATTCAGCGGGCTCGCGAAATGGGTCTTAAAGTATTGCCCTAATGACATCCCAGAGACTTGGCGAACCACCTCGCCCACCAACCAGCCAAACGTTGTCATTTGGTACCCATGGCGACTCCCTGGCGACCAGAAAGGCGGCTCAGCCGCCAGTAGATCCACCATGTGATCCCAGTTTAGGAACGCGCCGGGCTCCAACTTTTGGCGCAACGCCGGCAACCCAGCAGAGTGATCCAGCAGCATTCTGACGCTGGTTGCCTCTTTGCCGTTCTGAGCATATTGAGGCCAGTAACGGCGGACTTCCTCGTGCAAATCGACCTTGCCTTCATCGATGAGTTTCAGAAGGCAGAGCGCAACCGCGGCTTTTGTGCATGAATGCACGACGCTGACCGTGTCTCGCGTCCAAGGCGTCGCGCCATCAATTGCAGTGCCTGCGTAGATATCAACTAAGGTTTCACTTCCTGCGAGGATGCAAAGACTCGCACCCACTTCGCCTCGGTGGATAAAATTATCCACAAAGGTTTGCACCACCTGATCAAAGCGCGGATCTGCATAGCCCGTGATCGTGACTTCGGGTGTTTGCCTTAGCGTTTGATCAACCACGGGTTCGAACCCACTCGTTCGGTGTGCACTGATCGCCATACGCTAAACCCTCTCTCCTCATGGTTTGGATGACCTTAGGGCCTCTACCGACATTTAAGCCTTGTCACGGCGCGCGAAAAAACTCGCGTCAACTTTCGGTCTTCCGTACACTTCGGCTTCGCCGAGCGGCCCCCAGGATGACCCACACTTGAACACCAGCGTTACCCCAGCGCAACCCTTCCTTGGTTGGCGGATGGCCGGCGTGGCCTTTTTTGTCGATTTTATCGCTGTGGGGTTCTTTTTTTACTCCTACGGCATCTTTTTCAAGTCCATTGCCGCCGAGTTTGGCGACTCGCGCCTAGGGGTTGCTATTGGGATCACCCTGACCCAGGGCGTTGGCGCAGTTTTAGCCCCTTTCATTGGTCGAGCGCTCGATCGATATCCACTGAAGCGCATCATGGCCTTGGGTGCCGTTTCCATGGGGACAGGGTTTGCGTTGTTATCACTCGTACAATCTCCGATTCAGTTCTACTTAGTCTTAAGCATTTTTGTGGGCTTCGGCGCAGGCGCGATGGGTCAGCTTGCGACTTCAAAACTGGTGAGCAATTGGTTTGTCAGGAAACGAGGCACCGCTCTCGGCATTGCGGCCACAGGTATTTCCGTGTCGGGAGTCATCATGCCGAATGTCAGTGCGCATATGGTCACGGAATTTGGCTGGCGGGCAGGGTTTCTTGTCTATGGGCTCATCACGCTCGTCCTCGTGGTGCCGCTCGTACTGCGATTCGTGATTTCTCGGCCCGAAGATGTGGATCAACTGCCCGATGGCGCGACGTCAATGGAACAACTGCCACCGGTTAAAGCAGCACTTTCCACCCGTGAATTTCTCAGTAACCCAAACTTTTGGATTCTGGTGACCATCATCGGACTTTTATTCTGTATCCAAAGCGGCACCCTCATTCACATGGTGCCCCAGCTCACAGATCGCGGTATTTCTTTGCAAGCAGCGTCCATGATCGCCGCCGCCACCGCCGGCTGTGGCGTGATCGGCAAGTTAGCCTATGGCGCCCTCGTGGACCGGTGGGATATCCGGCACGCGCTATGGCTTGCGATTGGGTTCCAAGTGGTGGGCCAACTGCTGATGCTCTTTGTCCCTGGGTATCTCTGGTTTCTCCTTGGCGCCTGCAGCTTTGGCTTTGGTATGGGTGGGGTGGTACCCATGCAAGGTGCCATTGTCGGTGCTGCGTTCGGTCGAGCATCTTTTGGCCGCGTGTTGGGTGCCATGCGATTGCCCATGTCGGTGATCCACCTCGCAGGGACGCCGTTCGCCGGTTGGGTGTTCGACACCACGGGCAGCTATCGATGGGCTTTTTATACGTTTCTCATTCTTTACTTGATTGCGGCTTTTGCCGTCCTCAAGCTCGAGGTCAACACTCGTTCCAACCGTGCTTAACCCACCGGCGCAGCGTCTCCCTCGCCAATCGATAGCCGGCGTTTGATGGTTCGCCTTAGCCAGACATAAGACAGAATCGCTGTCAGGCCGATCGAGAGCACAGATCCAAACAGCAGTCCGGTATAACCAAACAACGCATTCCCAAGAATCGCGAGCGGCACAGACAAAAACAGCATCTGAACAATTGAGATGGCCAGCGGCGGCGAAGGTTTACCCAACGCGTTAAAGCTCGACGTTGAAGTTGCAATAACGCCCATCAGCCCCATTCCCAAAGGCAGAATTGACAAATACGTCGTGGCAGCCGCAATCACCTCCGGATCATCGTTTACCCAATGAAGCAACCAAGGTCCTGCGGTAAACAACACCAAAAATGAGAAAAGGCCCCAAACCAGGGCGAAAACATAAGCACTCCGCAGCGCCGTCCGCACCCGATCAAAGTGACCTGCGCCCCAATTCTGGCCGATGATCGGCGCGATGCTCATGCTGAGCGCCCACATAAACATTGCAAACATGGTCTCGACCCGGGAGGCCACTGAGAACCCAGCCACAACCGCCGTGCCATGGCTTGCGAGTAACCGTGTGATCACCGTCATGGACACGGGTGAAATAAGATTTGCCGCAATCGCGGGAAGTCCCACATGAAGAATTGATCGACTCGAGTCGCCGAATCCTGCCAGCCCAGGCACCAACAAACCATCTCGACGCATGTAATAGATATACATGAGGAAACTGACAAATCGCGCCACGAGAAAAGACCAGGCGGCGCCTGGCATACCTAATCCTTCAAATGATCCGAAACCAAAAATAAGCAAAGGACCCAGACCGACTTGGATCAACGCACTGACTGTCATCAAGTAACTGGGCTTGGTGGCATCACCCGCAGCCCGCATCAGCGATGACCCCACCATGGCCACCGCAAAGAAGGGGAGACCAAAAAGCCACAGCGCCATGTACTCGCTGGCAAGTGCCTCGGCGGCAGGGTCAGCACCCAGAAGCGCGAAGATCGAACCAACGCCCCAATACACCAGGAGCGATAGCACCATGGTAAAGACGATAACCATCCATATCGCATGGCTAATCAGGATTCTGGCTTCAGGCCAAGCGTGAGCGCCAATCTTCCGGGCTACCACCGAGGAAGCGCCGACACCCAGCCCCATGGTGACCCCTTGCATCATCATGACGAGCGGAAAGGTAAATCCAAGGGCGGCGAGTTCGAGCGTGCCAACTTGACTGATGTAAAGCGACTCCATCAGGTTGGCGCCCATAACAGAGACGAACCCGAGCAACATAAACCCAGTCAACCGGAACAGATGATGACCCACCGATCCTTCGGTGAGCGCTCGATGCTGAGAACCACTGGGTTGGGGCTTATTCAATCGATTTCCTTCATTGCGTGACAAACCTGCGCGGCAGTTTCCGCGGGCATCCAAAGTCGCGATGGCGCCGCTCACTCACTCTCCGTTTGAGCAAATTCGAGTAAACGCTAAACAGGGATGGTTCGGCAATACGATCCCTAACCCATTCGGTTCGACCGGCCGAGCACACGCTGCAAGATATCTGCCGACACGTTTCCGCCCGATATGACCAGGGCGATGTGATCGCCTGGCGAGATCGAGTCCTGATCTCGTAATGCGGCCGCAAGCGGCGCCGCACCTGCGCCTTCCACTAAATTGTGGGTATCAGAAAGGAGGATCGCCATGGCATCGAGTACCTCGTCATCCGTTACAGATATCACTTTGCTTAGTCCGCGCCTCAAAGGCTCTAGCGCTTCGGCGCTCGCCTGGCGAACCGCCAGGCCGTCAGCCAGCGTATTGGCGTGATCAGTCATCACGGGGTGACCGGCGATCATCGATTCAAGGTAGGTGGGCGCATGACTCGAAACGACGCCAATCACTTGCACCGGATGGTCTAGCGCTGTTTTCGCTTTCAAAACGCCACAGGCCCCGGACCCCAGGCCAATAGGAACGTATAGCCTTTGAAGATCTGGTGCAGCACGAAGGAGCTCTAATGCATAAGTGCCCACCCCAGAAACGAGATGCGAATGAAAAGAAGGCACCCAGTGATGGCCTTCGCTTTGAGCTAGATCTTGCGCGAAGTTGAGACTCTGAATGAAGTCTTCACCATGAATCACGAGCTCGGCACCGAGGGCTTTCATGGCATCATTTTTGTCTGGGTTATTCCCTTTGGGCACAACGATGAGGGCCTTCACACCCGCAACGCGCGCTGCGAATGCCACACTTTGCCCATGATTACCACGAGTCGCGCATATGACCGATGGGGTCGCGCCACTTGCCAGCAAGTGATGAAAGTAAACAAGCCCCCCGCGCACCTTAAAAGCACCCGTGGGGAGATGGTTTTCGTGTTTCAGCCAAACAGGGCAGCCGAACCGAGCCTCAAGCAGCGGCCAGCGGATCTGGGGCGTTGGATCGAGACGGTCGTAAACGATCTTCGTTGCGGACTCGAGCTCGGCAAGTTCTGAATTCACGTTACGTGATCAATTCGCTTCAGTAATACTGGTCAACGCTCTGAAATCGTGTTCGTAGACGTCCCAAGGGTTGGCTCTCACTCTTGCGTCAAGTTGATGAGCATCTTCGCCAACTAAGATTCGCCACTGATTATCTCTCACGCCTTGCAAAATGATCTCTGCCGCTTGTTCAGCGGTCGTGGGCGCCTGATCTCTGAACTGAAGACCTTGCTGGTGCACCATTTCACGCAACTGATCATCGCTTAGATTCATCACGTGAGCCGCTGCATCACCTTGTTGATGCATCAGCCGTTCTCGAAGCTCTTTCACCTCGTCTTCACTCATCTCTAGCGCATCAGAATGGCCAAGGACCTTCCGAGAATTGATCGCAATGGAGGTTCCAATGTGGCCGGGCATGACCACGGACACATGAATATGCGGGGCGTTGATTCGAAGATCCGTGATAAGCGCTTCGCTAAACCCTTTGACGGCAAACTTTGCAGCGGCATAGGCCGTGTGCGGGGTGTTCGGTCCAATACTGGCCCAAAAGCCATTCACGCTCGAGGTGTTGATAATGTGTGCCTCATCGGCACCCAACATCATTGGCACAAACGCCCGACAACCAAAGTAAACTCCAAACCAGCAAACGCCAAAGGTTCGCTCCCAATCATCGCGCGGCCCGGCGACGAATCCCCCACCACCGCCAATACCGGCGTTATTGAAAAGGAGATGCACCGTATCGCCGTGGTGATTCGCGACATGCGCTTGGAAGGCATTCATCTGCGACTCACTCGAGACATCGCACACACAGGTGGTCACTCGCGCACCTCCAGCCGACTCAGCTAACGATTGGGTTTCCTGCATGTTGGTTTCTGAAACGTCGCAAATCGCGACTTCGGCTCCGGCTTTCGACAAGGCAAGGGTCAGGGCACGACCCATGCCCGTACCACCCCCGGTCACGACGGCCACTTTGTTGGCAAAGCTCTGCATTTGTCATTTCCTCTTCGTCATGTGTACATGATTTGATTTTGAACAAGCCCAGTCCCATCAGGCCAGGCAAAGCTTCTGTGGCCAATCGGCTGAGCAGCGCAGCGAACGCCCCCGCTTTAGGGGAAAGCAATCCGGTCCTGCTGATACTGTCCTCACCGCCGATTTAGCCCAAAGGCCTGGTTCGAGGCCCTGGCCAAAGCCGCGCTCCGAATCAAAGCACCCTGCAGATCAGATCCCAAGGCACCAAGTGGATTCCGAGGGTTCGTGCGATGTTGGGCGTTCAATGGTCGTCCAGCATGCCTGAGGAACCCGGATGGACTCAAGGCGTACGCCGAGTGAAAGGGGATGGTCGACGCAAAAGCAAGATCGCTAAGCCCGCGAAAATAAAGAGACCGATCAACCCTGACACGAGGCCCGTGCCTCGGGTATCGCTCAGCTGCCACACCAACATACTGATACCCACTTGCACAACATAGAGTCCTGCCCAGGGCCACATCCACTTTTGCATATGATAGAAACCATAGAGGCCCCAGGCATAAACAAACCAATGAGGAATGGCGAGCAATTTGGCCGACCAGCCGGTAAATAAAATACCGAACCAAACTTCTTGATCTTGAGTTACTGGCTTATAAAAAAGATCAAACGGTAAATAGACAAATGTCATGTAGGCACAAAATAGTAACAACCCGTTGGCCCACCAAGGTCGGGGCGAGAAAAATGCTTTGATCATTTCGACTTCCTCCTAGCACTCAGCGCAGCTAGCAAAGGGCCCGAAGGCCCAAGGACGCAGTGGTGCTTAATTCTATGCGTCATTTAAAAATGCCCACGCTCATTGGTCGCAGCCGCATACAACGCTTCGCAATGGATGCGCGTGGTGTCGAAAACAGGTAACGGCGAATTGTGATCATTTAAAAGAAGCGTCACCTCTGTACAACCCAAAATCAACGCGTCTGCGCCTTCAGCTTTCAATCGCTCAGCAACCTGGACAAACGCGCGCTGGCTCTGATCACGAATGATGTCCTGACAGAGTTCTTCATAGATCACTTGATGAATCATTTGTCGGTCTGAGGGCCCTGGAATAACGGGCATCAGGTCACGCTCAATCAACCGCTCAATATAAAACGTTTGTTCCATAGTGAACGCGGTAGCGATCAACCCTGGTCTAGTGAACCCCTGCTCAACCAGCCGAGCCGCCGTGGCGTCTGCAATATGAACCAGTGGGATTCCCACGCCCCGCATCATCTGTTCTGCCACTTTATGCATGGTATTGGTCGCAAGACCGAGGATATGCGCGCCACCGCGCTCCAATGCTTTGGCTTCAAGATTGAGTCGAATACCAGCCTCTTCCCAACGATCTTGGGCTTGAAGCAATTCAATCTCGGAGAAGTTCACAGATCGAATAAGCAACTCTGGCGAGTAAAGACCACCACGATCCGAACGCGCGATGTTGCAGAGCTCGCGATAGTAGAGCTGTGTTGATGCCGCGGACATCCCGCCCAAAATACCCAACGTTTTCAACTCAACACTCTCTTGGCTTTCGGGCTCCCATCATGACGTGGAAAGCGACCGCCTTTCAATTGCCCCAATTGATCGCGCAAGCCTCAAAGAAAAACAGAATCAATGGGTGGACCGAGCTCCTGCACCTAGCGTCTGCATGAGTTGCTAACGGACGGAGGCATCGGCGCCTTGCCGTCGCGCCAAGCTCAGGGTGACCGATCAATTCGAGCAGATTTACTCGAACATCCCTAGAAAGTGAGATTCAAACGGAACACCTTAGGAGGGGCGTTTTTAAAAGGGCTAACTATAGGGCTGACATCTCCGGCCCTGCGAACATGATGGCCTCGCGCCTCAAAGGGTTTTATAAGTGCGTTGCGCTCGCCACAATGTTCGCTCGACCCTAAACGCCACTGAATGCGAGCGGACCCATTGGCAAGTCGCGAAGCCCCGACGATGCGCACGCCTCGAACGCTCACTCATCTCTTACTGCGGTGGGGCTGCTAGTTACCGCTCGATGAAGCTCTTGAGTTGCTCGGAACGAGACGGATGCCTGAGTTTTCGCAGCGCTTTCGCTTCGATCTGGCGAATTCTCTCTCTTGTGACAGAAAATTGGCGACCCACTTCTTCCAGCGTGTGGTCAGTGTTCATATCGATACCGAACCGCATTCTGAGCACTTTTGCCTCTCGTTCGGTGAGTGCTTGCAGCACATCATTTGTGGTCTCGCGAAGCCCTTCGTCAGAGGCTTGATCCAGAGGTGACTCGATTGACGTGTCGCTCACTAGATTCCAAATAGTGGAGTCATCGTCATCGCCCACTGGGGTCTCAAGCGAAATCGGTTGTTTTGCTGCATCCAAAGCTTTAATGACTTTATCCTGCGGCAGCTCCATCTTTTCGCTGAGTTCTTCAATCGTGGCGGGACGACCCAATTCCTGGAGCAATTGTCGACTCAAGCGATTAATTTTATTCACCGTTTCCATCATATGGACGGGCACGCGAATGGTTCTTGCCAAATCGGAAATTGATCGAGTGATGGCCTGACGAATCCACCAAGTAGCATAGGTGGAAAATTTAAAGCCACGCCGATACTCGAATTTGTCGACGGCCTTCATTAAGCCGATATTGCCTTCTTGAATCAGATCTAAGAAATGAAGACCTCGGTTGGTGTATTTCTTTGCGATTGAAATCACCAGCCGGAGGTTAGCTTCAATCATGTCCTTCTTAGCAGCCCGCATGTGGATGATGGCCTTGTTAAGCTGCTTGTTGGTTTCGCGGATCTCTGAAAGTGGCCTTCCTACTTCTTCTTCGATTCTTAAAATTGTCTTGACTGCGTGACGCAACGTGACGCGATTCGCTGTGACCTTTGAGGCCCATTTTTCATTGGCTTTCTCTAATCGATCAACAAACTTGAGATCGACGGCATTGGCTTTATACCGCTTCAAGAATTGATCTCTCGGCATGCGGCATTTGTTGACGCAAATGTCCTGGATCATCTTTTCTTGACGACGGATGGCTTCCATGTCTGAGTTAACCGTCGTAATGAGGTCATCCATCAGCGTAGGAACCAGCTTCAAAAGGCAAAAGTTTTCTTGAAGTTTGACGAGCGCGGCCTTGTATTTTGTCGAGGAGGCCGGCTCTTTTGCAGCCACTCGATCAAACGCCTTCTTCGCCTTTTTGATGGCGGTCATTCTTGCAATGACCTGGGCAGCATCAAGCCCACCCGTGTCCTCGGTCTCAGTTTCTTCGAAATTACCGCTGGATTTCGCCTCGGCAATTTGCGAAGTGTCTGGGATCTCCGTTTCGGGGTCTAAAAAGCCCGCCAGGATCGATGAAAAATCCGGATTATTCGGGTCTGTTTCCTCATTGTCCATGATGGCGTCAAACGCATCGACAATCCGCTCAACCGGGCCAGGATAGCCCGCCATGACGCGCATGGCATCGCGGATTCCATCTTCAATCCGCTTGGCAATCACAATCTCACCTTCACGAGTCAGGAGCGGCACGGTGCCCATTTCGCGCATGTACATACGCACTGGATCCATGGTCTTACCATGGGCATCCGAGATCGGTAGGAGCGATTCCTCGGGGAGTTCATCGTCTGACTGCCCTTTAATTTCTTCCCCATCTTTTGGCGCCGTTTCAAGGATCTGAATGTGGAGATCGGAGAAGGCCTGACATAGTGATTCGAACTCATCGGTACCGGCCATGTCTTGCGGCAGGATTTCTGCAATGGCATCAAAGGTGAGATAACCTTGTTGTCGTCCTAGATCTAATAGACCCGCCAACGCAACTTCAAGCGTTTCAGCTTCTTCCTCGGCGTCTTCGCCGAGAGAGATGCGGCTCGTCAAAATTTCCAATGCGTCCATTTCATCTTCGGACGCTTCAACCAACTCACTCTCGATGATCGAATCGAAATCACCCTCGCTCATTTGATTTGACATACTCAGATCCTTTCTTTGCCGCGCGCCTGTTTAGTCAGCCCTAAG
>Ga0181574_10004695_pt1 | contig 11841 bp, 5 predicted proteins | sample 101ome_24_FD_145600 | JGI IMG/M metagenome (GOLD analysis project Ga0181574, IMG submission 145600) | Coastal salt marsh microbial communities from the Groves Creek Marsh, Skidaway Island, Georgia - 101410AT metaG (spades assembly) | ecosystem: Environmental > Aquatic > Marine > Intertidal zone... | reverse complement strand
GCCGGCGTCACGGGCTCGGTGACAGCGGCGCCAGGTAGGGGGGGCGTCGGGGCCCGCGAGAGCGCGGCAGCGGCCTCGATCGGCTCTCCCAAAGGCGTCGTCGGGAGGGGAGCGGGCCGGCGCTCGATGAGGCAAAGGCCTCTGCGGATAAATGAGAGGGAGAGATGGATGGATGGATGGACGGATGGATGGATGGATGGATGGATGGATGGATGGATGGATGGATGGATGGATAGATGGATGGATGGATGGATGGATGATGGATGGAAAACTCGCCTTAACTCCTCCACCAGCTCCGAAAGCGAAGCGTGAAGAGATTCCAACATCCCTAGAGGGTTCTCGGGAACAACGGCACATGATGCGCCGGGAGCGGGGCCGTCGAGATCGTCGTCGTCGTCGGAGTCATCCTCGTTGGCGTCGTTCCGGCCGTCGGCGTCAGCGCCGTCGGCGTCGGCATCGTCGTCGTCCCCACCTCCGTCGTCGTCCCCCCCATCCGCGATGGTGCGGCCACCGCCGTCGGGCGTCGGACTCCGCTGGCTCTTTCCCTCGTTTCCCTCTTTTCCCCTTTTCCCCTTGTTGTCCCTCTCCTTCTCCCCTGGCAACGGCGCATGCCAGCACTCCCCTGTCTTCGGATCTGTCGTCAGCGTCCGATACAGCCACCGCTTGGCCGCCAGCGCTCCCTCGTCCGTCCCCCGCCCCCCCCCGTCCAGCATCCGCGCGTCCTTCTTCACCAGGGCTTCCAAAATCGGCGTTAGGCTCGCCCCCTCCAGGTCCAACAGACCCTTGGCGAAGGCCGCCGCCGAGCACTGGACGCGGCCCTCGTCCGAGCTGTAGATCTTGAGGTCGTGCCGGTAGGTGGCGTGCAGCCGGAGCAGGCCTCCGCCGAGGGGGCCCGAGGAGGGGTAGAGGTGGGCCCGGTAGGCTCGACCCAGCTCCCACGATTGGCGTCGGCCCGCATGGGTGAGGACCCCGCCGTGCTTGACCACAAGGAGGGCGGCCGAGGGACGGCCGCGGGGGTCGCGCTTCGAGGGTTCGGGGGGGGCGACGATAGGCTGGGGGGGCGTGGCGGTGGAGTTGTGGGGGGCGGGAGGGGCGCTCTCGGCGACGGGGGGGGGGTCGACGCCCATCGAGGGCAGGGATGGGGCAGCGGGACCTCGGGCCGGGGCCAAAGCAGAGGCGACCGGGGGGGCCGGCGCGGCCGGGACGACTGCCGACCCCCCGACCGCCGCGCCCTCCGTCGCTGGCTCCCCCCTCCCTCCGTCCTCCGGCCAAGGCTCCCAGGCCACCGGTTTGATCTGGCATTTGCGATTCACCCCGCTGAAGTGACCTCCCTGCTCGAGGACAGCGCGCACGATGCGCAGTCGATCCAATTGATCCATCTCGGCGTCGGTGAGTCCGCCGAAGGCCACGTGGCCGGGGGGGGGGGGGGGGGGGGGGGGGGGGGGGGGGGGGGGGGGGGGGGGGGTGGTCGGGGGGGGGGGCGGGGGGGGGTGCGCGGAGGAGGAGGAGGAGTGGGAGGTGGGCGTCTCTCCGGCTGTCGTCGTCGTCGTCGTCGTCGAGGGAGCCGGTCCGGGTCTGGCAGCGGCGCCGTCTCCCATAGCCGTGTCTGGCCCGGCCTCCACCGCGCCGCCCGCATCCAAGCTCTTCCGATGCCTACCGACTCCAGCTCGCGCCGTCCAGACGTCGGCAGCGCTCGCTGCCCGGTCTCGATCACGTTCAGCAGCATCGCGTCGGGCGACGAGCTCGCCGACAACCCCTCGGACGCACTCCAGCAGCTCTTGCATCTGTGGAGGACTCTTGAGTTTCGCCTCCCGTCCTTTTTTACCACCGTACCGATTCAACAGGGACAAGAACGCGGGATGATCGACCCGGACCTTGACTTTTTGTTTCGGCGTTCTGTCGCCGTGTCTCACAACCGCGAGGACACACCGGAGCTCCTCCAGCGGCTCTCCATCGGGCCCGTTGTCGTCGGGGCCGTCGAGGTCGGCATCGGCGTCCCCAGCGGCGGAAAGGCCGAGGCCGAGGCGGGCAGCAGCAGTGGCGGTGCCGGCTCTGCCATCTCTGTCATCAGGGCCGCCAGACGAGATGGCCGAGCCGGACCGCGGGCCAGCTTGAGTGAGGCCCGAGAGGCCCGCAAGGCCCGAGATGCCAGGCGGGTCGGGCTCGCGCTGAGGCAGCGGGGGCGGGTTGCGCGGCGGCAATTGGAGTCTATCGGGAGCCAAGGCCGAAAGCATGATGCCACGCAAGACACGGAAACAGTCCTCGTGATACTTTTTGGACGACTTGACGAAGCTGGGCGTGCGTCGGGGGGGTGTTGGGTTTTTGATGAAGATGATAACGATGACGATGACGATGATAACAACGATGATGTTGGAAAGATGATGAAAGTGACGATGGGCGTGATGATGACATTGACGAGGCTCGCCTCCAGCCGTTCACGTCGCACACGTAAGTGCGACCGCGATCGCTCCGCAGCAGGTCGAACCCACAAACCTTCTGCCCAAACGCCAAGGAAACGACACGCGCCATTTCCTTCTCCGACGGCGTCAAAAGCACGGGAAATCGAAGTTCTTTTCCCTCGGCGGTTCTCAGCACTCTGCCATCCACCGCGGGCGCTCGCCTCGCTTCGGCGTGCGCGTACCGGGGCCCCACAGTGTAGACCTTGATATCGGTGCCTCCTGTGGGCAGAAAACTCTCATAGAGATAGGAGCCATCCCGTCTTACCTTGCCGTCGTGGTCCGGATCGAACATGGCGCTCTTGTTGGCAATCTTCCGAAAGAGAAGCTTGACCCCGCCACCGCTGGCTTGGGGGTAGTAGATGTGGATGTTGTGGTCCTCCCCGCTGGCGGGCTTTTCCACAAAGGGCTTGTAGATGCGCTCGATGCGCCCATCGGGAGCCGTGGCCTCGACCCAGTCGTCGCCCTCGGCAAATCCTTCCGGGTCGACGCCGGGCTCAAAGCCGTCCCGGTCGGCGACGACGTGGCGCGGCACCGGGATGCCGACCTGGCGTAGCCGACGGTATACGGCTCTTCTGTCCAACAACAGCCGTTGTTGTCTCAGATCGTTGATCAGGTACGGACGCACACGATCGACGTATTCAACGGCTTTGTCCAACGGAAACCCCGCGGAAAAGAAGGAGATCAAACAATCCACCGCGGGCCATTCCGTTGTGGGGCGCTGCAGGATAAGAGCGTCGGAAAAGACGACGATTTCGAATTCTCCACTGCGCTGAAGCCGATCGAGGATTTGGCGCATGGGCGCCGATTCCGCTTTCTTTTGCATCGCGCACACTCCTGCAGGAAGAAGGGGGGGGGGATTGTAGAGGGGGTGATGCGAGAGTCAGGCAGGCCGAAGAGCTGTCGTGTCCACCCGCGACGGCATCCTTGCGCACGCTCCGGACTCGCCAACGAGGACACGGGGCAAGCCGTGTGACGCCTCGCAGGGCGACCCGCGCAGAGTCGAGGGGAAAACGTTATGCGAGTGGATGCGGCGCAGCGGGGCCGAGTTGGACCGCGAGGCTTGAGCGATGCCGCTGGAGCCAGACAGGTGCACGGTCCGCTGCTGGGGGGATCCAGGCCCGTCGAGAGGGGCCGCGTCGCGCATCTGCCCCTCCTGGGTGGTCAAGGGTCGCGCGCCGGGGATGACGTGCGCGAGTGCCAAGGGTGGCTCTGTGGTCGACCTCAGGCGAGGGGGGGCGTGCGCTAAGGGGGGGGAGGCGGCGGGGTCAGCAGCGGGGTCGGCGGCGGTGGGGTCGGCGGCGAGGCGAGTCGGCGAGGCCGCGGATGAGGCCTCGCCGCTGCGGCCTCCGGCATCCGCGGTCACCTCTCGCTCTTCCACGGGAGGATAGGCGGCCTTAAGCGGCGAGGGTGGGGCGCGATGACCCAGGTCTCCCGCGGAAGCCACGGCGCCGACGGACCCATTGCGAGCACCTGGCGCCCTTGTTGCTCGGTCGCTAGGCCCTCTCCGTTCCGGCCCGGGGGGGCTCCGCTCCGCGCGAGCAGGGGAGCCTCCGGGTGGAGGACTCTCCTCCATCTCCGTGGGTTCTAGCTTTGCTGGGGTATGCGGGACGGAAGCAGAGGACCAGCGACTCACCCGCCATGTCAGTCGCGTTGCGCAGAGTGTCTAGGGTGACTTTGCGTCCGATTCGCAGGTTTTTTTCCAGCCGTGACCACCTCCCGCATAATTTCCACCATTCAAATTGTTGCGGGGCGGTCAATCAGCCGCGCCCTGCCCGAGGGCCGTCAGGGGCGTTGCCGCGACGCCTGCTGGTGCGAGCCTCGCCCGGCGGCTGGCGTGGCCTCTCCTTCGTCGCTTTTTGGGTGCGTGGGCGCCCATCGGTGGTGCCCCGCGATATAAATTGACGATGGCGACCGTTTTCTTGCGAGAAATAAGCGGTAAACCTCCGAGAGACTCCGCTGGGGGCCCCGCAGCAGTACCTCCCAGGGCTGCCACAGCTGTCACCATGTCACCTGATGACCCGAGCCGGCGCACCGCGACGGAAAAGCGCCTGCTGCCCGCCCGCCGCCCACGCCCTTCCGCCCCCCGCGTCCTGGTCATCGCCGGTCCCACGGCCGCCGGAAAGACGGCCCTCGCCCTGCGCCTCTGCGGGGCCCGCCCCATTTACGACAAAGGTGCCGCTGACCCCCCTCGCCACGCTCCGCCCCCCGCCGGCCCCGCCCCCCTCTGCTCCGCTGGGGCCGAAATCGTCAACGCCGACTCCGTTCAGGTGTACCGAGGTCTCGACGTCGGCAGCGACAAGGCCTCCCTAGAGGAGCGCGGGGGCGTACCCCACCACCTCCTCGACGACCTAGACCCGGCCGACTCTCACGACGTCGTCACGTTCGCGCACAGCGCATCAGCGGCGCTCGACGACATCGTGGCGCGGGGGAGGGCCCCGGTGGTGGTGGGTGGCACGGGATTCTATCTTTGGACCCTCATCAACGGAACGCCAAAGACGGGAGCTTCAGAGCTGCCGCGGGGCGTCGGGGGGCTCGGGGTGGAGGGCGGCGCCTCAGCCGTAGCTTCGTGCCCGCGCACGGCAGCGGCCATCGAGGCCGTCGAGGCCGCGGCGCGTGAGGCCGAGGCGGCGTGGATGGTCACGGCCGACCACGATCGCGCCGCGGTCGAGACGGAGGATTCGACCTCGGCCTCGGCGCCCACCGCTGCCTCGCGCAGCCCCTCGCGCGCCCGCAAGGCCGCCGACGCCAGAGCCGCAAACCGGGCCCGCCGCGCGGCAGGGTGGGCGGCGGCCTGCGCCCTCGTCGAGCGCCGCCTCGGGGACCCTGAGACGGCCGCGCGACTCCTCGACGCTCCGCACAATTGGACACGGCTCCGACGTGCCGTCGAGGCCCTCATCCAGGCCAACCCTGCCCTGTTTGGTGCCGGCGACAGCCACATTGATGACGGCGATGGCGCGGCACCCCCCTCGGGGACCGTGCGTCTGGCGTCGCTGGCGCGCGACACATCGACTGAGCTCGACTTTGACTTTCGGCGAGCAGCAAGGGGCTCCAATCGACTTGACAGGGGCGGGTCAAGTCACTTTTCTCGACCGGTCGTCCACGCGCCCCTGCCCCACTGCCCTCCACCCCTCCTCGCAGATGCGTCTATCTCCACCGCCCTCGCCTCGTCCTCTTCCGCCGGATCGACGCGCGGGTCGAGCGGATGCTGCGCCCCGCGGGCCTTCTTTCCGAGTGCCTTGCACTTGCATCGCGCCCCATTTCCAAGTCGGCCGACGGGCGCGCACTGCGGGCGGGCAGTCACCCGAGCACGACGTCTATCGGATACCGGCAGGGACTCGAGGCCCTCGCGCGGTGGGCTAGGGAGGATGCGCGTTGGATATCGGCCGACGATAACAATAACGATGATGAATGCGAGGACGAAAACGACGACGACAATCCCAACCCTGCTGTGACCGGTGATGAGGTCCGGGCGCTGGCGGCGTCTGTGGCGTCGGCAACACGGACGTTGGTGCGACGGCAGACAACGTGGTTTCGCGGTAACGGTGCCTTCACATGGGTCGATCTCGGGTCTGGAGAGGGATCGTCGGAGGAGCTGCGGGTGGCCGAAGACCGTGCCGCGGCCGCGGTGATGGCGATCTGGGACGCGACGCCAGACGACGCGGCTGCCGTGGCAGCAGCGCGGTCCTCGGGGGCACCGGCGGCAGAGCGCCTCACCAAGGAAGAGGAGCAACAGCTCAAGCGCTACGTGACCAAGTGGACAATCCTTGCGCCCGGGTCCGAGGGGGAACTAGCCGCGCGGCGCGAAGCGGCTCGGTGCGCTCGCGCTTGGCGTCGGCGTGGATTGGGGTGAGGGAACGGACGGCATGATTGAGGATTCGAACATTGCCGCCCTTGAACCCCGCCGCCCGAATCCGCTCTAGAGCAGCCCAAAACCCACGCTGCCCTCGCGCAGCGCGACTGTCAACCGCTCTCGCAATACGTCGACGGAACCGTAGTCGGGCAGGAGGAGAACATTGAAGCAAGTGTGCGACGTGGGCAGAGGCGCAGCCCTGCCGTCCCGTCCCGGCAGCCCATCACCGTTGCGCTGGACGACAAGGCCCACTGCGCCGAGCCCGCCGACGGGGGCACGATCGGACCCCGTGGCGAAGGCCAGCAGACGACGCCGGTCGCGGAGGGAAAGGCCGCCTGTGCCCGAACCGCCCTCCGGACCGCGGACGACCTCCCAGAGGGCGCGGACAGTAGGGTGGTTGGGATGGTAGCCGCCCTCATACTGTGCGAAGGCCTCGAGAGCGCCCCAGTCGAGGTCCAGGGCTCCTCTCACGAGGATCTCGAGCTCGCGCGGACCCACAAAGGGGGGGCGGGCCGTCTGGAGGGCGCCGGCGACACCGCGGTATCCGTCTCGGAGGGAGGCGATGGCAGCGAGGACATCTGGGCGTCCTCCGCAGTCGCCAGAGGGCGCATCGCAGTCAGGCCAACCAAACACCCGGTCGACGCAGCGGTCGACCAGTCGGCGGGCGTCGGCGTGGCACTCGATGGGCGGTCCCGGGTCGTCCGACTCGGCGTCCGAGCCGTCGCCAGGAAATGGCGGCGGGGTGGGCGAGGCGGGGCTGCTGCCGCTTGGCACCACGGCATCAAGGTCGGAAGCGTGGAGGCCTGCCTGCCGCAGCTCATCGTCCGACAGCTCCAGCAGACGGCGAAGACTCAACGCAAGGGTCGGGTGTGTCTCCGCGAGGTCCTCCAGGCCGGGGCGCCGGAGGAACACTCCGCCGCGTCCCTCAGCGACGTCGGCCATGTCATTTGCTTCGTCGACTCCAACTCCGACGCAATTCGACCCATCGTGTGGCCCACCATCGTCCTCCGGAGGATCCAGCTCGCCTAGAAGAGCACGGTACACCAGAGGCGCTAAGCGGACGTCCAGGATGTGCCCGTTGTACACTGCCAAACCTAACAATTGCCCAACAAGCCTATAGCTCGAGGGCGGCTCGGGGCAACCAGGCGTAGGCCAAACCCACGGCGGCGCCTCTGGCTCGGCTGCGTCTCCCGCCCCGCCCGCCAAATCAGCCGGCTCGCCCAGCGGCGCGAACATGCCAAAGGCCGGGTCGAACGTCTCGCGCAGCAACAGCTGAAAAAACTCCTTGGCCACTCCTCCCTCGTCCAATCCGTCCTCCTCAGCCCCGCCCGAGACGAATGACACCCGCAGCGGTCGAGAAAAGTGCCGCGGCGGTCTTCCTGACAGCGCCGCCAACGCGTCCTCCAACAGAGCCTCGCGCCGCACCACCACGTGGAGCCACGCCGAGGCGTCGGCTCTGTCCCGGGGCGCACCGGCCAGGAAAGCTGCATCGCGGGCCTGGCGGGCGGCGGCGTGCTTGAGGTGGGCCGCCTCAACCTGGACCAGCCGGGCCTTGGCAGCCGTGTCGAGCAGAAAGGGGGCGGCGTCGAGCAAGGAGGGGAAGGGAGGGCCGTTGCTGGGGTGGTTCGGGTGGTCGAGGTGGATGCTGTCAGATCCACCGTCAGCTGCGCGGGCGGGGCCGCCAGCGCCGGCAGTTCCGTTGGCGCCAGCTGGGGGGTCGCCGGCGCGTGCCACCGACAGCCTGCCGCTTGGGCCGAGGGCGAGGTCGCTAAGCGGGGGAAGATCGATAAACGTGGCGCTGCCGTCGTCCTCGCGCCCGACCCCCGTGTCACCGTTGTGCCCGATGTCGTCGTCGGGGCCGATGTCGTCGTCGCCCGGGTCCATCCCCATCGAGGCAGCTGCACGGGCGCCTGCGCTCGCGGCGGCGTCGGCCGCCGCCCCGCCAACGCCCGCGGCGCCCTCAAGGGAAGGGCGTCCAGCCAGCCAGACGCGATATTCGTAATCGAGGATGTCGTCTCCCAAGGCCGACGCGGCGGGGGACACGAACTCGTCGGCCGCCAATCCGCCCGAGCCGCCCTCACCCGACGCGCCGAGCCGGCGCCGGATGAGCCGGACCCGCGCGGCTGCGGCGGCAACGTCGGCAGCCGATGAGCCGCGCTCAGCTGCCACTTCTCGGCTCTCCCACTCAGCATCCGCAGCCTCCCGTGCGTCACATGCCGCGCGCACCAGAGAGGCGACGCCTGCCGCGCGCAGCACGGCGCTGCGGGCACGAAGCCAGGGCCCCGCGCCCCCGTCGACCCCGACGGGGTCCAGAGCCCCGAGGCCGCTCCCCGCCAGGGGGGAGAGGGCGTCGCCACCCACGATGGCTTCGTGGAGACGCCGAAGCGCCGGTCGCAGGAGCCGCCTCCGGAGGTGGTGCCCGGGGAGATGCGCCCGGGCTGGGCCCCCAGCCAGGGCGGCGATGAGGCGCTCGCGTGTTCCGGGCCCGGCCGCGGCGAGGGCCGAGCCCCAGCTGTCGGCGAGACGTCGTGCGCGGGCTCTCACCGCGGGGGGGCTGAGGAGAAGAGCCTCCCGCTCCCTCCGCTGGGCGTCGTCGATGGCGCGGCGGGTGCGGCGGATCTCGCGGCGGGTCGACCTCCGGGCCTCCTCGAGGAGAGCGCTCGAGTACCCCCGCTCGTCCCTCCACCCCGGGGATTCGTCGCCGTGGTCGTGTCCGCCGAGTCCCGAGAGAAGGGGTCGGTCCCTCCCCCCACATGCCTCCCCATCGTCCTCGCCGTCCCCGTCGTCGGACGACCCGGCCACCGAGGTCCACCCCCTCGCCCACTCGGGCGTCACAAGGGGGAGGGCGGGGGAGTCGTAGCTCCCCCCGAACGCCCCTCCGGGCTCCCCGCCCGACCCAGCGACCCCGAGTTCGTCGGCGAGGCCGTCAAGAGACGCGTCGTCCGGGTCGTCGTGAGTGTCGGACGACGACCCGTCGTTGCCGCCGCTGCCGCCGCCGCTGGCGGCATCCCCCACCCCGAGCCCGGCCCGGCGCCTCCTCCGGCGCGACGAGGGGGGAGGGGCCAGGAGGGGACACAGAAGAGCGACGAGGAGGGCGGGCTCCCACTCGGGGGGAGCGGCACAGGCGCCCCCCCCCACCCCCGCCCACGCCCCCACTTCCCCGGAAGAGAATCCGTCCCCCGCGGCGGCGGCCGCCCTGGCGGCGGCGCGGCCGGCCCGGGCGGCCCCCTCCAGGAGGTGGCAGAGGGCCGACGACAGGGCGGCGGCCACCAGAGGTGCGGGGTCCGGCGGGGCTGGCCCAGTCCGGAATCCGTCACCACCAGGGCCCGTCGCCACGTCGCGCCGTGGAGGAGGTTTCTGGAGGAGGCGTCGATATATTTCCTCGACCGCCGCCAAATCGAGCTCCGGGACCCCCGGGGGGGGCGGCGGGGGCGGGAGCGGGGGAGAGAGGGTCGAGGTCGCCACCCCGGGGGGGGGGGGCGGAGCCGGGCCGCCGGGGGAGATGCGGCTCCGGCGGCGGAGAACAGCGATGGGGTCTTCCGAGGCGACCGCGGCGGTGGCGGACACGGAGGAGGCGTCCTCGGAGGCGCCCACCGTGTGACCGAACCCGACGAGGATGAGACCGGGAGAAGAGAAGACGTCCTCGACCGCCGCGGCCAGGCGGGCGGCGGCGACGCGCTCGCGTGCCCGGCGGCGGGCCAGGGAGCCCCGGGCGCCGCCGGACCGGCGGTGACGGTCGCTCGAGCCGCCGTCGCTGCCATCGTCGCAGGCACCCCCGGGGGCACGCGCAGCGGCGAGGAGCTCGAGGAGGGGCGGCACAAGCGGAGCTCTGTCGGCAGCGGTGACGACGGCCCCGGCCTCGGCGCCCGGGGCGGGGAGGAGGGCGACCCAGTGACGGGCACCAGCCGCAACGGCGGTGGCGCCCCGAGGCAAGCCGGGAACTCGCGCGGGAAGGCAGTCCGGGCGGGAGTCGTTGCCTACGGAGGCGACCGACGGGGCGGTCTCGGCTCCCCAGATGCGCAGCGGGGGGCACTGCCAGACGTGGCCGGCGGCATCAACGGAGAGGGTGGACTCGCCGCCGGCTGTCACAGCCACGACGGCCCGCCGCGACAGCGCAGCGCAGGGGCGCGGCAGGGCCTCATCGGTCCGTCTTCCGTGGCCGAGCTGCCCGCGGTCGCCTGCGCCCCACGTCACGAGCCGCCCGAGCTCGTCGCACGCCGCCGTGTGGTTGTCCCCGCATGCCACTGCCCGGGCGGGCCACCCGCCCGGGAACCCCGAGGGGGCGAGACGGGCCGCGGGGGACTCCGCGTCGTCTTCGGCGTCCCCCGTCCAGCCCCGGGCCACGGGGCACGGCGTCGCTGCGTGGGTGCCAGCCCCGCACACCCCCACGCCTCCTCCATCGCCCCCTCTTCCCAGCTGACCGCGTGCCCCCGCCCCCCAGGTCCAGACCCGGCCAAGGGCGTCGAGGGCTGCGGCGTGGCCCCTGCCGCACGACACCTCTGCCACTGCCGTGGCCCACAGGCGTTCAACGAGGAGCGGGCGGGAGGATGCGCGCGACGACGAGCCGGAACGTGCCGACGGGTGGGCGGAGGAGCCGTCGTTGGGGCTTGTCGGTGCAAGTGAGTAGACGTGGCCCGAGGCGGTGACGGAGATGTCGTGGGCGCCTCCGCACGCCACGCGGCGGAAACGGAGATCCCTCGCACCGGCCAAGGCGGCGGGGACGGACGATGCGTGAGCGGACTGCTTCCCCGCGGGATCCCCGTCGAAGTTGGCAGTGGCCCCGGCATCCGACCCGCCCCCCCAAACGTAGAGGGTTCCACAGGGGGCCGCCACGCGAGACTTGCCGGCGCCGAGGCCGACGGAGACGGCGCGGAGCGGCGGCGGATCGACAGGCGGGGCGTCGGCGGGCGGGGCAGGGCGTTGGAGGTGAGCGACCGAGGTCGAGGAGGATGAGTGGGATGGGGATCGGCCAAGCTGCGATGCGTCGTCGGCGCCGCACAGCCAGAGCTCTCCAGACCGCGTGACGACGGCGAGCGAGTGAGGGCCAGCGTAGACGGCGACTGCATCGCGAGTGGCCGGGTGGTCGATGCGCTGGGGGTGGTCCCGATCGTCGCTGCGAGGAAAGGGGGGGAGGTGGTGGTCGGCGAGGTGGACGGGGTCGTTGGCGGGGCGGCCTTGGCGCGTTATACGTGGGGCCCGCGTCGTTCACTTCTGCATTCGTGGCACTCGCAAGTCATTCAACCCAAGTTGTCCTCGTCCTCCCTCTCCCCAAGTCCACACGGACGACGACGTTGACGAAGAGGCCAGGAGAGAGGACGCGGCCGAGAGACGAGCGCGCTCGGGCAGCGGTTCTGCCTCCGCAGTGGCCTGCATCCCGGGCGAGTGACGACGCAAGTGATGACGCGACGCACTGAATGATGCCGCGAACGGGGCTCGATTCGAGCAGTAAAGTGACCCCTCACCTCACCTGCCCTCCCCCACCGAAGGCTCGGCTGGTAACTGACTCGTTTCGCCGCATTAGCGCCCCCCCCC
>Ga0181574_10004690_pt1 | contig 11843 bp, 8 predicted proteins | sample 101ome_24_FD_145600 | JGI IMG/M metagenome (GOLD analysis project Ga0181574, IMG submission 145600) | Coastal salt marsh microbial communities from the Groves Creek Marsh, Skidaway Island, Georgia - 101410AT metaG (spades assembly) | ecosystem: Environmental > Aquatic > Marine > Intertidal zone... | reverse complement strand
CCTTGGGCTTGTTCCGGGGAAATGTAGAGGGCGGTGCCCAAGATGGAGGTGGCGTCGTGTGAATTCGCTATCGAATCGGCGATTGCCCGGGCGATACCGAAGTCCATGACCTTCACACCACCCTGCTTGGTGAGCATGACGTTCGCTGGTTTGATGTCGCGGTGGATGATGCCTGCCTGGTGGGACACCTCCAGCGCGTTCAGCACACCATCCGCGATACCCAGAGCAGCCGCTTCGTCCAAAATCCCACGGTGAATGATGTCGCTGAGCAGCCGACCATCCACGTGCTCCATGACGATGTAGGGGGTGGTGGCTCCGGACTGCACCTCGACACCCTCGGCGTCGAGTTCGTCACCAGCGTCAAACACGCGCACAATCGTGGGGTGCGCCATTTTGGACGCCGCCATCGCTTCATTACGGAAGCGGGTGCGGGAGGATTCGTCAGTGGAGAGAGTCGATTTCAGCACTTTGATCGCGACGTCTCGGCCTAATCGGCCATCCAATCCGCGATACACATCGGCCATACCACCGCGGCCGATGAGTTCTTGGACCTCGTAGCGACCGTTCAGCAGACGACCGGTCCACGGACCCCGCTGCGGGTTGCTCACGTCGACTAACTCCTCGCTTCGCTCCCCACTCAGATGCGAGGAGGCGTGATAGCCATTCTACTTATTCGGCTGGCGCCTCTTCGTCGGCAGGGTCAGCAATGGTGAGGCTCAGCTCTGCCGATTTCGGGGTGTTGATGGAGGTACAGGTCACGACGTAGCTTGCCCGGAATGTGCCCGCGGCTCCCAGCGTGATCGATGCCGAAGTGCTCTCTGCGGGCAATGCCGCATCGTCTTCGTCATTTAGTGTTCCACCGACGATTTCCAGCAGATAGTTCGTCACCGGGAAGCCACTGGGGCACTGCGCGTACGAGGGCCAACTAATGGTGATGACATCGTCGGGAGCGTAAGGCCCTTCAGCGGGTGTCACAGCCAGCGCTGACGGTGCAGGTGGGTTCGGGATGGGGGCATAGAAGTACACCGCGATGAGAGTGTTTGCCGCCACGGTACCCGTCGGGTTGACACGGTAGGCGGTTCCGACTTTGTCTTTCGAGGGCGCGATGTTGCCGGTGATGGCGTCGAGGCGCAGGCCCTTCCCCTCAAAAATGTCCGTCACCTGGGCTTCGGTCTTCCCCACGACGTCGGCCTCGGCAATAGATACTGTCTCAATTTGGGGCTCTTCGGGAACTTCCACGGCGGGAGTCTCTGGCTCCACCGTGGGGGTCTCGTCGACCGCATCGGGTTCTGACGGCGTCGCCGGTTCCACCACGGGTGTTTCGACGACAGCAACCTCTTCCTCCACAGGTTCAAGGTTCGCGTTGATGAGCGCGATGGATCCAATGACGAGGGCAATCAGCGCCACACCACCGGTGATGGCAATCGCCCAGACTTTGCGCGGGATGCCCTCATCAATCACAGGAATGGGTTGGGTGCCGCGTGGGCCGGGTTTATCGCTCGCCCCCGTATCAGCTGGTGCCGCCTTCCCCGGTTCGGGGATGTAGGACATGGCTTCATCGACTTGGCCGAGCTCGAGTGCCCTAGCAGCTTTCGCCAGGGTTTCCGCACTGGAAGGTCGGCCCTCCGGTTTTTTCGCAATGCAGGACATGACGAGCTTGCGCACGGGCTCGGGAATTGTGCCGGGCAACTCGGGGGGAGCCTCTTTGATGTGCGCCATCGCAATCGAGACCTGCGATTCTCCGCGGAAAGGTCGCCGACCGGACAGTGCTTCGTAAGCGACGATGCCGAGGGAGTAAATATCCGTGGCCGGTGAGGCGGGTTTGCCACTCGCCTGCTCAGGAGCTAGATACTGCACCGTGCCCATCACCTGACCAGTCGCCGTGAGAGGTACCTGGTCGGTCACGCGGGAAATACCAAAGTCGGTAATTTTCACCTGACCCTCAGGGGTAATCAAGAGGTTTCCCGGCTTAATGTCGCGGTGAACCAGACCTGCTTCGTGGGCTTGGTGGAGCGCCTGTGCGGTCTGCCAGATGATGCTCAAAACCCGTTCGGGGGGTAACACCTTTTCCCGCTCCAGGATGGTCGAGAGCGCCTCGCCGGGCACCATCTCCATCACCAAATACGCTTTGCCCTCTTCTTCGCCGTAGTCGAAAACGTTGGCAATGCCCTCATGGTTCACTAGCGCTGCGTGGCGGGCTTCGGCGCGGAAGCGCTCGCGGAAACCGGGGTCGCCAAAATACTCTTCCTTCAAGATCTTGATGGCGACGGTACGACCGATGACTTTGTCGGTGGCTTTCCACACTTCACCCATGCCGCCAATGGCAATACGCGAAACCAATTCGTATCGGTCGCCGTATTCCTGTCCGGTGCTGGGTCTCATTGGGCTACCCCCTTCTCCAATACTGCCCGGGCAATCGGCCCAGCCACGCTATTTCCTGTGCCATCGGCGCTTTCGCCTTCCACGACGACAGCTACTGCAATCGTTGGATCATTGGCCGGGGCAAACCCGGTAAACCAGAACGAGCGCCCCTCACCGATTCCGGTTTCTGCCGTACCCGTTTTTCCGGCAACGGGAACACCGGGAATCTGGGCGGCGCTCGCAACGCCTTGGGAGACTCCGTTGACCATCATGCGGCTGAGTTCATTGGCGGTGCGCTGTGACATCGGTGTGGAATACACCGATGGCTCAAATTCCTCGAGCAGACGCAGGTCGTTGGCGAGCACTTCTTGCACCAACTGCGGGGACATGAGCTGGCCGCCATTTGCCACTGCGGCGCTCATCATGGCCACCTGCAGGGGCGTCACTCGGACGTCGTATTGGCCAAAGGAGGAGAGCATCAATTGCGCTTGGTCCATTCCTCGCGGGTAGCGGGAGGGAGTGACGGAGAGCGGGATTTCGATTCGCGCTTCGAATCCGAAGGCGTCAGCCATGTCCCCGATGGCTCCTTCACCCAAATCGCGACCCAGTTCGGCGAAAGGCACGTTGCAGCTGAGCACCAGTGCGGTCTCGATGGTCACGGTCTCGCCGATGCCGCACAGCCGACCACCCGAGTTCGTGACAATCGAGGTAGAGAGGGGCAGACGCAGCTCGGGCAGGTTCTCGAACTCACTATCGGCGCGGTACCGACCGGATTCCAACGCCGCCGCCGTGACCAACACCTTGAACACACTGCCGGGGAAATACTGGTCACCGGCGATGGCCCGGTTGGCTAGCGGGTCGTTGTCATCAGCAATCACTGACTGGTAGTACTCGAGCACATTCGAGGTGGAGTGGCTCGCGAGCTGGTTGGGGTCGAAGCTGGGGGAGGACACCATCGCCAAGATCCGGCCGGTAGAGGGTTCGATGGCCACAACCGCTCCCCGGCGATCACCCAGTGCTTCCGCAGCGACCCGTTGGAGCTCGTGGTCAATAGTCAATACGACGGTGGCACCACGGGGCGAACTTCCGGTGACCAGTGCGTTGACCTGCTCCATAAACTGCGAGCTCGCCTGGCCCGTGAGAAGAGGGTTGAGAGCGCTCTCGATTCCCGCGTTTCCCTGGTTCAGCGTGTAGTAACCCACAATCGGGGCATAGAGCTCGGGGTAGGGGTAGGTGCGCAAGAAGCGGTACCGGGTGTCGACCGGGACGCTGGAGGCGACTTCCACATTTCCGGCAAAAATTTGTCCGCGTTCCGCGGAAAAGCTCTGATAAAGGTTGCGCACGTTGCGGTCATCTTGCGAAATCGTGTTAGCCGCCAGAACCTGCACCACGCTCGTTGAGAGGAAGAGTGCAATAAAGAGCACGAGCACAAAAGCGCCACTGATGCGCAGAGACTTGATCATGCGCTCGCCCCAATTGTGTGCTCGCGCTTTGTGGTGTCATCGCTCAGGCGCATAATCAACGCCACAATCATCCAGTTCGCGACTAGTGACGAGCCGCCCGCGGCGAGGAAGGGAGTGGTCAGACCCGTCACCGGAATCAAACGCGTCAGCCCGCCGATGACGATAAATACCTGCAACGCCATGACCACAGCCAAGCCGCTAGCGAGGAGCCGACCGAAGTCTTCTGTGCCGACGTAGCCGATGCGGAAACCACGACTCACCAACAGTAGGTAGAGGGCGAGCAGTCCGAAGATACCGATCAGGCCAATCTCTTCGCCCAGCGAGGCCACGATGTAGTCGCTATTTGCCAGCGGAACTAAATAGGGCTGGCCTTGACCCAGGCCTTGCCCGAGGAAGCCCCCTTCGGCGAAACCAAAGAGGCCTTGTACCAGTTGATAACTGCCACCCAGTTGCTCATACACATCGGCGTCAAACGAGTTGAGCCATCCCTCAACGCGGCCTTGGACGTAACCAATCTGGCTTCCCGCAATCAATGCGCCGGCGAGGAAGAACCCACCGCCCACCACAATCCAAATGAAGCGCTCCGTTGCGATGAACATCATCGCGAGGAACAGACCGAAGTAAAGAAGAGATGTTCCCAAGTCGCGCTGGAACACCAAGACCGCCATGGCGAGCGCCCACACCACCAGAATTGGACCCAGGTCGCGCAACCGGGGCCAGCGCACACCGAGTGCGTAGCGGCCGACAACTTGCAGGCTGTCCTTTGCCGTCAAGAGATATCCAGCAAAGAAAATCGCGAGAGCGATTTTTGCGACTTCACCCGGTTGGAACGTGACGGAACCCAACTGCACCCACAGGGTGGCGCCGTTGACGGTCCGACCGATTCCCGGCATCAGCGGCATCAGCAGCAACAGCACCCCCGCGAGCATGAAGAGGTAACGAAAGCGCAGCAATACTCGGTGGTTGCGCACCAGCGCCAACACGGCGACAAATCCCAGTAGCGCCACCGCTGTCCACGCCATTTGTCGAATGCCCGTTGCTTGCCAGCCGACGATTCCTTCGGCGATGTCCAGCCGGTGAATCATCGTGATGCCGAGGCCGTTGATGACGGTGGCGATGGGAAGGACAAAGGGGTCAGCGTCGGGGGCAAGGAAGCGCACCGCCAGGTGAACTAACAGCGTCAGAATTGCCAGGCCACCGGTGTAGCTGAGGACACGGAGGTCGAGAGCGCCTTGTGCCCCAAACTGAACGAGAGCGAGGGCGACGGCGCTGACACCCAAGGCAAAAAACAGCAAACCTAACTCGAGGTTGCGCAGACGTTTGGGAACGCGCACCTTCAACACCACCCGGCCGGTGACCGGAGCGGCGGGAGGTAATGACTCGGTGCTACTCACGAGAGAGCCTCTTCACGATGGTGCGCGCCTCATCCAGTGTGTCTGCGGGAAGAGTGCCTTCGACGCTTTGCTGTAAGAACAGCGGAAGTTCGTCTAGTGCGATGCCAGTGTCTTCCACCGGCGTCGAGAGAGCGAAGGGACCCACGTTTTGTTGGACACCCTGATAAATCACGACCATTCCGTCGTCTTCTCCCACGAAGTACTTCGTTTGAGTCCACTGATAGCTCGCGACCGCGCCCCACACCAGGGCAGCAATGACGGCGACCAGGCTCAGCGACCACACAATCTGGCGACGACGTCGGCGTTGACGGTCTTCTTCGATCAGCTCCTCGAGGTAACTCTCTTCGGGTTCGAAGTGTTCGTCGAAGACCGGTTGGGCGCGAAGAGGGTGGAGCAGCAGCGTGGGCAGTTTTGGTACCCGCGCTACCGGACCTGATTCGTAGGTCAAAGGGCTCGCTGCTGATCCGACGAGCATGGGTTGGCGCGGTGGCGACGTCTCGGTTCCCTCGAGGTCGCGAACCACCAACACCGTGACGTTGTCGGGTGCACCCTCGGCGAGGCTCGCCAAAATCAGTTTCTCGCAGGCGTCCTCAGTGTTGTCAACACTGACGAGGATTTCGGCGATCTCTCTTTCGCTGACGTATCCGCTCAACCCATCAGAGCACAGCAGCCAGCGGTCATCCGGTTGAGTGTCAACCACGTGAGTATCTATTTCGGGTTCGACGTCGACGTCACCCAACACTCGCATCAACACACTGCGCCGCGGGTGAACGGCTGCTTCTTCGGGGGTAATGCGGCCCGAATCGACGAGCCGTTGGACAAAGGTGTGGTCAGCGGTGATTTGTTCGAGTACGCCGTTGCGCAGCCGATAAATACGTGAGTCACCAATATGCGCAATCACCATTTGGTGGCCGACGCGGATCATGGCACTCACCGTGGTGCCCATTCCGGTGAGTTCTGGATGTTCGGACACCGTTTCGGTGAGCTCGACCCCGGCATCCAAAATGCTGCGATAGAGCACTTCTCGTGCTTCGTCTACCGAGTCGTAGGGCCGATCGATTTCGGCGAGGTGACGCACCGCAATCGCGCTCGCCACGTCACCCCCGGCGTGACCGCCCATACCGTCAGCGACGACAAAGAGATGATGACCTAATGCGCCCGAGTCTTGATTGCTAGCGCGAACTTTGCCAATGTGGCTTGCCGCGGCGCTGAGTACCGGTGTGACCACGCCGACTACCGCCTCAGTTCGAACGTCGTTTCACCGATGGTGATGGGGGTGTCTAAGGGGACCGGGGTGGGAATACCCACCTTCTTGCCATCCAGCAGTGTCCCGTTGGTCGAATCGAGGTCTTGAACCATCCATTGATCGTTCCAACGCATCAGACGAGCGTGGTGAGTTGAGGTGTAGTCATCGCGCACCACGAGGCTTGATTCGGCTGACCGGCCAATCGTGAACTGGTCTTCACCCTCCAAAGAAACCTCCAAGCCAGCCTTTGGACCGGAGGTGACCACGAGCAATCGAGCGTCCCCGCTGGGTGCCTTCGGCACCTGGGGCGAAGTGGAGGTGTTGGCCTCTCCGTTGCGCGCGCGCTGAGCGGCGGCTTGTTCGATCCGCCTCATCGTGGGGCCAAACAGGTCGGTACGCAGGGCGTAAACGATGGCAAAAATGAAGGCCCACAAAATCGCGAGGAACCCCAATTGAAGGACGAACAGCGTCAGAGGACTCACGTCGTTTCCTTCGATTGAGGGGGCCTCCCCGAGTCGACCAGGGCCTGATATCGGGCCTGTTGCTGGGGAATTACCCCCATCACAATACGCGCCTCGCCGGCGGTGATGGTGCAGCGCTCGGGCAAGGCGGCTCTCGTCACTGGCTGACCGTCTAATTGGGTGCCATTGGTGGAACCGAGGTCCTCAATTTCGGCCCTTTTTCCGTCCCAGACGATTTGGAAATGCCGGCGTGACAACCCCCGCCCGGTGATGACTAGGTCTACATCAGATCCCCGGCCTACGACCGTTCGCCGCTGCACCAGGGGGTACTTGGTGCCTTCGAACTCCAACACCGGAATCCACACAACGCCGTCTTTGGGCAAGATCGCCGCAGCCTGCACCATTCCTTCGCTCAAGGCGGGGTCGACTTGGAGCACTACTCGCAATACATCACTCGACTGGTAGCCCTGATGGCTGCGGTGTTGTGAGACCTCGCCGATGATCTCCTCGATCAGAGCGGGTCCCAGCTCGCTGAGCCGTTCGTGGTCGGCAGTGCTCAGAGACACCAGGTATTCGCTGGGGACAAGAATTCGCTCACGCGAGACGATGGTCGCTCGCGCGTCCATTTCGCGCTTAATCGCCGCCACAATTTCGAGCGGATGAATCCCGCTTCGAAAGGTTTTCGCGAACGCCCCACCGACGGCTCGCTCGAGCGAGCGCTCAAAGTTGTCGAGGAAACCCACGCACTCTCCCCCATCAATGGTCTGACCCTGATGGTACTGGGCTCTGTGGCAGAGAACCTGGCGGCCGCGGGCTTGGTTGGGGGCCTTTGCGCTGTGCTAATCTCGCCTCTGTTGCACGCAGTGTGTGTGACCACTGCGCGAGTGGCGGAATTGGCAGACGCGCTGGCTTCAGGTGCCAGTGCCCGCAAGGGCGTGGGGGTTCAAGTCCCCCCTCGCGCACGAGTGTTTCTCTAACGGCGGATGAGCCCCAATAGCTTTAGCCCCGTCGTCATGACCTGAGTGAATCTCTCCTGACTCATTCCTCGAGGTGCGTCGACGTTGGCGAGTCGTTGCCGGGCCACGGTCTGGCTCTCGCAACACTTACGGATTCCTTCTGGACCGTGGCGACGACCGATTCCGGACTTTTTCATCCCGCCCATTGGCGCATCGGTGGAAGCCCAGATGGCTGTGAAGCCCTCATTGACGTTGACGCTTCCCGCTTGAATACGTGTCGCGACGGCCGTAGCGCGGGCCGGGGAGCCCCAGACACTCGCGTTCAGGCCATATTCACTGTCGTTTGCGAGGGCGAGAGCTTCCTCATCGGAGGAAAAGCGAGAGAGAGCAATGACCGGGCCGAAGGTTTCTCCGCGGCAGAGCACCATGTCATCTCTCACGCTTTCGAGAAGGGTCGGTTCGTAGACGAAGGGGCCGATGTCTGGCCGCGCACGACCCCCCGTGAGAATCTGGGCGCCCTTCTTTGTGGCATCTGTGACGTGTTCGCTGACTTTCCGTAATTGGTCGCGCGAGATCAGCGAGCCGACGTCGGCTGAGTAGTCCATCGCGGTACCCACACTCAGAGCAGACACCCGGTCCACTAACTGGGGTACGAAGGTGTCATAAATCTTCTCGTGCACATACAGCCGCTCAATACTCATACACAGCTGACCGGCGTTTGAAAAGCCTGCCGTAATGATGCCGTCGATGGCTCGCTGCACATCGGCATCATCCAGCACGACCATGGCGTTCTTACCCCCGAGCTCTGCCGAGAAATCGGTCAGGTTCTTGGCTGCCTGCTGCGCGATGATGGCGCCCGTTGCGGTGGAGCCGGTGAACATCACAAAGTCACCCTCGTCAATGAGTGCGGGGCCGATTGTCTCGGCTTTGCCGCTGACAAGGAGGAAGAGGTCCTCGGGCAGACCCGCTTCGACCATGAGGGAAATGCCGAAAAGAGCGGAGAGGGTGGTCTTTGGGTCAGCTTTGAGCAGGACCCCGTTTCCTGCGATCAGGGCGGGAATGGCGTCGCTGACGGGAAGAGTAAACGGATAATTCCACGGGCTAATCATCGAGACCACCCCTCGCGGGTGGTAGTTCACCTGGGCCGTGGTGAGGAAGGGCAGCGCCCCTCTTCGCCTCTCTGGCGAGAGTTGCTTCGGGCCATGACTCGCGTAATACAGTGCCGTCATCGAGACGTCGGCGACCTCATCGAAGGCACTGCGGCGCGACTTGCCCGTTTCCCACTGGATGATGTCGAGAATTTCTTCCTGGCGCTCCAATACGAGGGTGTGCAGGCGCCGCGCGAAGCGGGTGCGCTCGCGCACAGGCACTTCAGCCCAGGCTCGTTGGGCTGCGCGCACGCGCGCAGCCGCTTCGTTCACGTCACCTGCGTTTGCCTGGGGAATGCTGACCGACTCGGTGGGACGAATGGGGGATCGGACCGTGCTCGTTCGCCGCGAGGACGGCACCGCGAGCAGGTGTCGTCTGTGCTCAAGAACGCAGGTGGGGTTCAAAGACATAATGCCTATGCTGGTGGCATCACCTGGCAAATACCGGCATGAGTGGCTCACCCCGAATAGAGGAAATCGCATGAAGACTGTGGTGGAAGTCTCAGGCTTGACCTGCAACCACTGCGTCCAGACGGTGACGGCAAAGACCAAAGAGGTTCCGGGCGTGACCGACGTGACTGTTGAGCTGGTCAATGGTGGCAACTCCACGGTGAGCGTGGAGCACAGCAGTGAAGACATCATTGGACCCCTGGCCGGCGCCATCGCCGATGCTGGATACACCCTCGAGGCGGTCGTCTCTCAATCGTGAGCGACACTCAGCCCTCTGGCTACACCCTTCAGCTCGACATTGAGGGGATGACCTGCGCGGCCTGCGCACAGCGGGTGGAAAAAGGACTTAATCAACTAGACGGTGTCACTGCGTCGGTGAACTACGCCACCGATACCGCCACCATTTGGGGCGATGCCCCAAACCTTGAGCAATTGCTGGAGCAAGTGAAGAAGACGGGCTACTCGGCGTCACTTCACGGCACATCAGCGGCGCCCAAGGTCGACAAGATGACGGTGCTGCGTCGACGGTTGATTGGTTCTGCAGCGTTCACGCTGCCCGTGGTGGCGCTGAGCATGATTCCCCCGCTTCAATTTCCCGGCTGGCAATGGGTCGTGTTGGTGTGTGCTCTGCCAGTGGCTACATGGGGAGCGGGGCCATTCCATTGCGCCGCGTGGGTCAACGCCACCCACCGCTCCGCCACAATGGACACTCTCGTGTCGATCGGTGTGATTGCGGCCGGTCTGTGGTCGCTCTACGCCCTGATCTGGGGTGGCGCGGGCGAGTGGGGCATGACGATGACGATGCACTTCTTCGCGCCGCCCGACCAAATCGGAAACGGAATCTACTTTGAGGTAGCGGCTGCCGTCACTACCTTTATTCTCCTAGGCCGATATTTGGAAGCGCGGGCCAAACGGGAAGCCGGAGAAGCGTTGCGCGCGTTACTCGCTGCTGGAGTGGACGAGGCGAGGGTGCTGAAAGAAATTCCTGGGCCCAATGGCGCTATCGAAGCAGAAGTGCTGATGCCGATCGAACAGGTGAGTGTGGGCATGAAGGTAGTGGTCCGCCCCGGCGACCGCATTGCCACAGACGGCGTCATCGTTGATGGCGAATCCTCTGTCGATAAGTCTCTGGTCACCGGCGAATCGGTTCCCGTTGATGTTTCTGTGGGAGACGACGTCATCGGAGGCACCATCAACATCCAGGGCCGGATGGTCATTGAAGCCACTCGAGTGGGTGCTGACACCCACCTCTCGCGGATGGCAGCCATTGTGGAGCGCGCCCAAAGTGGAAAGGCCCAAGCGCAAAGGCTCGCGGACCGAATCTCAGGAGTGTTCGTGCCAGTGGTCTTGGTGCTTGCACTTCTCACGCTGGCAGGCTGGTTGGTATTCGGGCCCACCCCAGAGTGGGCCTTTCGGGCAGCCGTTGCCACGCTGATCATTGCGTGTCCTTGTGCGCTGGGTTTGGCCACGCCGACCGCGTTGCTCGCGGGCACCGGCCGCGGCGCGGAGCTCGGCATTCTGTTGTCGGGGCCTGAGGCGCTGGAAGCCAGCCAACACGTGGACACGGTGGTCTTGGACAAAACCGGAACACTCACAACCGGCACGATGTCTGTGGAATCTCACGTCATCGCCGAGGGCATCAATCCCGAGGAGATGTGGTCGCTTCTGGTTGCGGTGGAGGGCAGCTCCAGCCACCCCATCGCGAAAGCCATCGTGGCCCATCGGCCTCATTCGCACACGCTGGAGGTCAGCGAGGAAAAGACCCATGCCGGATTTGGCGTGAGCGCAGTGGTTGATCGTCGCATGGTGGTCGCGGGGCGGGCTGAGTGGCTCACCGAGCAGAAGGTGAAAGTTCCCTCAGACCTCGTGGCAGATTTCAGAAATTCCACGGCACACACCGCAGTGTGGGTGGCCGTGGACGGAACACTCTGGGGTGGAGTCTTTCTCGCCGATCAACCCAAGTCCCAAGCGGCTGCCACCGTGGCGAATTTGAGGGGTAGCGGCTACCAGGTGGTGTTGCTCACAGGCGATGCCGACGGGCCCGCCCAGGCGGTGGCCGGGGCCTTGGGAATTGAGAGAGTCATCTCTGGCGTGACTCCAGAGGGCAAAGTCGCTGCTATCGATGAACTCCACGCTGAGGGTCGACGCGTCGCGATGGTCGGAGACGGGATGAACGACGCTCCCGCGCTCGCCAGCGCCGACGTCGGTATTGCACTGGGGAGTGGAACCGACCAGGCCATGTCGGCGGGTGACATCACGATTACCCGAGGCGACATCGAGCAGGTGCCCGTGGCCCTGTTGCTGGCGCGGAAGACCCTCGGAACGATTCGCGGCAACCTCTTTTGGGCGTTCGCATACAACGTT
>Ga0181574_10004687_pt1 | contig 11845 bp, 13 predicted proteins | sample 101ome_24_FD_145600 | JGI IMG/M metagenome (GOLD analysis project Ga0181574, IMG submission 145600) | Coastal salt marsh microbial communities from the Groves Creek Marsh, Skidaway Island, Georgia - 101410AT metaG (spades assembly) | ecosystem: Environmental > Aquatic > Marine > Intertidal zone... | reverse complement strand
GGTCTCGGCCCTCGCCGGCGGGTTCCTCGGGGGAATCGCGTACCCGGCCCTCGCCGTCTATCGGGCCGAGCTGTTCCCGACCGGGAACCGCGGCCGCGCCGCCGGACTGCTCACCGTGCTCGCCCTCGTCGGCGGTATCGGCGGCCTACTGGCGGCCGGCACCCTGCTCGACTCGGGTTGGGACTACAGCGGGGTCATGGGCGTGCTAACCGCCGGGCAGCTCGTGGTTGTCATCGTCGTCTGGCGACACCTCCCCGAGACGGCGCGCCGCGACCTCGACGAGTTGAACCCGGTCGACCAGCAGCCGCGCGGCCGGAACCCGGTCGACGACCTCAGCCCACCACCGGCAACTCGGTGAGGATGCGTCTCGCCTCGTTCAACTCGAGGATCGAGGCGCTCGCCTCCGTCGAGTCACCCCCGTGGTCGGGGTGCACGTCGAGCATCCGACGTCGATAGCGACGCATGACCTCTCGGCGACTGGGGGCCGCATCGTCGGGATCGAAACCAAGGAGCGTCATCGCCCAACCCCGAGGATCGGCCAACGATCGCAGCTCGGCGGATCGCGCGCCGGCCAGATGGGCCACCAGCGACGGGCCGATCGGCCCCCGCCACCGGCTCGCCCTGGTGAGCACGGGCCCGATCGCCCGGCGCGCCTCGAGGTCGAGGCGCTCGAGCGCGTAGATCGCGCCGAGGACCTGGGCGACATCGGTACCTCGGGTCTCCAGGTCGAAGGAGATGTCATCCCCCTCACCGTGCATCACATGGCGGCTGCACGCGAGCCCATGTCGGTCGACCTGGTATCGGTGACGGAGTCGGGGTTGGGTCACACGCCGTCCCTGCTCCACCTCGGTGATGAGCCGACCGATGTCGAGCAGATCATCGCCGTCGAGACGACGCGAGTGCTCGGCGACGACAGCGCCGAGGAGGATCCCTCCGAGACCCGGAGCGGGGTCGACCGGGAGCACGAGATGTCCGAGGGCGACCCGACGCGTCGGCTGGACAGCCCGCGAGTGGAACACCTCGAGCTCGGCAGGACCATGGAGCAAACGTACCGGTGGGCCGGGGCCCTGTCGCCGTGAGCGCGAAAGCCGGGGTCAGACCCAGGGGCGACAGACGTCGCGGAGATCCTCCGCGGCCGAGGAGACCCGCGCGGGCTCGAACTCGGAGTCGGTGAAGGCTGAGCGCACACCGTTGGCGCACTCGAGCACCCGACGCCACACCCCGAGAGCCACACCGAAGGGAGGGGTGCCGTCGGAGAGGGTCGGCAACAGGTCGAAGAGTTGGGTCCGGGCGGCCGAAGCGGTCCCGTCCCGGGCCAGCCGATCGCCGATCGCGAAGAGCTCCTGCAGTACGCCGTCGGGGGCGGTCTCGGCCTCGTCGGTCGGGGCCAGATCCCCCGCCTCGATGGCATCGAGGAGATCGTCGACGGTCTCCTCGGCGTCCTCCGCGACCACGACATTGTCCCCCTCCCACCGGTGGGGGATCTCCGCCTCCACGAGCGAGCGGCGCAACAGGTCGATCTCGGCGGGCGCCCAGTCATCGAGTTGGAACTCGGTACCGGGCTCACCAGCACCGAGGGCCACCGGGAACGGACCGAGCTCGTCCTCGAGACGGTCGAAGATCCTGTCGACGGCCTCCTCATCAGCCTCGGGCACGAGGAGTTCCGTCCCCCGCCAGGCGTGTTGGAGATCGTCGTTGGCGAGCGACTCGGTGAGGGCCGCGATCTGATCGGAGTCCCACCCGTCGAGGTCGTAGTGGACGACGACGGCGTCCGGGTCGTCCGGTCGGAACTCTCCGTCGTCGGTGGTCACGACCGAACCCTACTGCCCGCCCCGACCGGCCGAGTCGGCGCGCCGGATCGTCTCGGCGAGGAAACGCTCCACCAGGTCGTACTCGAGCCGCCGGTTCTCCGGACGGCGGAATCCGTGACCCTCACCGTCGAGTTCGACGACGTCGAGTTCGAGCCTGCGGCTGTCGGTCGCGGCCGCCAGACGTCGCGAGTGCTCCACCGGCACCACCGGGTCGTCGGTCCCGTGGATGAGCAGGAGCCTCCCGCTCAGTTCCCGCGCGTTGGAGATCGGCGAGTGCTCGGCGAGGGCCGGTGAGCCGGGCGGCCCAACGAGGGTGTCGGTGTAGTGCGCCTCGAACCGATGGGTGTGCTCGGCGAGACCGGCCAGATCCGACACCGGGTACAGCGCGATGCCGGCCGACACCGGGCCATCGCCGACGAGAGCGTTGAGCACCACCAGGCCACCCGAGGACGACCCCATCACCACCGTGGTCTCCCGGCGGGCCCAGCCGGCCTCCTGCGCATGACGGGCGACGGCGAGCACGTCGTCGGTGTCCGACCGACCCCAACCGCCGCGCAGGGCGTCGGTGTGCGCCCGGCCGTGACCCGTCGAGCCCCGCGGGTCGCAGACCAGCACATCCCAGCCCTCCGACCACCACCGGATGACCCGCGGGAGGAACGAGACCTGCCACTGATCGGTCGGTCCCCCGTGAACCGCGATCAGGACGCGACCCAGGCCGGCCGCGTAGCGGCGCACCGGCACTCCGAGACCGTCGGGGGCCACCACCTCGTGGAGTTCGGGTTCGGGCGGATCGAAGCGGTCCCAGCCGTCGGCGGGACCGGTGGCGAGGACGACACGACTCCCGTCGGCGACCTCGTAGGCCACGATCTGCGTCGGGGTGCGGGCCCCGGACCGGAGCGCGACGATCGTGCCACCGGCCCAGGAGAGGTGACCGTGCACCCCGCGGCCGAGCTCGGTCACCGCACCGGTCACCACCTCGAGAACGCACAGTCGACCGAAGCCCTCCTCGTTGCGGGTGAACGCGATCCTCGTCCCGTCGGGAGAGCCGACGAAGGTCCGCTGGCCCGGTCCCCACGAGGGGCCCCCGTGCTCGACCGGTTCGTCGATGAGATGCTCCCAGTCCCCCGCCGGGTCCGCCGACCGCCAGAGGTTGAGCCAACCGGAGTCGTCGCGGAGGCAGGCGAGGCTGCCGTCGGGGATGGCGCGCGGCTGTTGCATCCCGACCGACGGTCGGCCGATGTCCACCGTCCCGGCCGGCCCGAGCACCACGAGAGAGGCGCCGTCCCAGGGCATGTCCGGGACCGACCAGGCCTGCCACGCGACGAACTCGATCCCATCGTCGGCCCAGACCTCGGGATCGGCCACGAAGTCGTGGTTCCCTTCGTCGAGGCGCCGCGGCTCGCCATCCCCGAGGAGATCGACCCGCAGCACCCGGGCGGCATCGACGGTGACGATCACGGCGTCGTCGGTGACGCTCCACACCGGGGAGGCGATCGAGCCAACATCGGCGGAGAGCACCAGACGGCTGGGGTTCCCCACCTCGGCGATCCAAAGCCCCGCCCGGCCCACCACGGCCAGACGACGACCGGAACGGTCCCAGGCCAGACAGCCGCCGTTCAGCCCGCGCCCGCCGGTCGGCTCATCGGGTAGATCCAGCACCCGCTCGGGCCCGCCGGTGGTCGACACCAGTCGCACCGCGGACGGGTCACCCGCCTCCCGCGAGACGAAGGCGACCGTGGAGGCGTCCGGGGAGATGAGCGGAGAGGTCAGTTCGCGCCCGGCGAGACACAACTCGGTGGGCACAGGCTGAGGGACACCGGACGATGACGGCACCCGGGTGACCGTACCGCTACGACTACCGTGGGTCCATGGCGAGTCCGAGCGCCCAGCGGCCCGACCGCAACCTGGCCATGGAGTTGGTCAGGGTCACCGAGTCGGCGGCCCTCGCCGCCGCCCGTTGGGTGGGACGAGGCCACAAGGAGGGCGCCGATGCCGCGGCGGTCGACGCCATGCGCCTCAGCCTCTCGACGGTCCAGATGACCGGCACCGTGATCATCGGCGAGGGCGAGAAGGACGACGCCCCGATGCTCTACAACGGCGAGGTCGTCGGCGACGGCACCGAGCCGCTCGTCGACGTGGCCGTCGACCCGATCGACGGCACCACGCTCACCGCCTACGGGGTGAACAACGCCCTCTCGGTCATCGCGGTCGGCGAACGCCACTCCATGTTCGACCCGGGCCCGTCGTACTACATGGAGAAGATCGCGGTCGGACCCGACAGCGTCGGGGTGATCGACATCACCGCCAGCGCCACCCAGAACCTGAAGTGGATCGCCAAGTCGAAGCAGGCCAGCGTCCGCGACCTCACCGCCGTCATCCTCGACCGGCCTCGCCACACCGAGCTGATCGATGAGGTGCGGGCCTCAGGGGCGCGGATCCGTCTGATCCGCGACGGCGACGTCTACGGCGCGATCGCCTCCGCCTGGCCCGACGCCGGCGTCGACGTGCTCTTCGGGATCGGCGGTACCCCCGAGGGGGTCATCAGCGCCGCGGCGCTCAAGAGCATGGGCGGTGAGATGCAGGCCCGGCTGTGCCCGCAGAGCGACGACGAGGCCGAGACGGTGCGCTCGGCCGGATACGACCTCGACCGGGTGCTCACCCAGGACGACCTCGTGCAGGGCGACAACTGCTTCTTCGCCGCCACCGGTCTCACCGACGGCCAACTGCTGCGCGGCGTCCGATTCGACGCCCGCGGGGCTCGCACCCAGAGCCTGGTCATGCGCTCCCGGAGCGGCACCGTGCGCTTCATCGATGCCCGACACCGGGTGCGGAAACTCCAGGAGTTCTCCGCGATCGACTACACCTGACCCCGTTGCTCAGACGCGCTGCACCCGCGTGGCGATCATCCTGAGGAGCGGTCGGGGGATCACCGCCGAGAGCCCGGTCACCACCCGGTTCACCGCACCGGGCACCGAGATGACCCGACCGCGGACGACATCGCGCAACCCGGTTTCGGCGACGGCGTCCACACTCGACCACGCGAACGAGGGGAACCGGTCGACGTACGACTCGGTGTTCGACACCCGCTGGAACTCGGTGCGGGTGAGACCCGGACAGAGGGCGGTCACATGCACCCCGGCGGCCGACACCTCGGCGTGGAGCGCCTCGGAGAGGCTCGTCACATAGGCCTTCGTCGCGGCGTAGACAGCGAGACCCGGGGCGGCCTGGAAGCCGGCGATACTCGACACGTTGATCAGATAGCCCCGATGGCGGGGCACCATCGCCCGTAGGGCGGCATGGCTGAGACGCGTGAGCGAGGTGGCGTTGAGCGACACCTCCCGGTCGAGCCGGTCGGCGTCGAGGGTGACGAACGGTCCGCTCGTGCCGAACGCGGCGTTGTTGACCACGAGGTCGATCGGATCACCGTCATCGAGGATCCGCGCCTCGACCGCCGCGACGCCGTCCGCCGTCGTCAGATCGGCGGCGAGCACCTCGACATCACCGAGACGCTCCGCCAGCGCCTCGAGCCGGTCGACGCGCCGGGCGACGGCGACCACCGGGACACCGGCGGCCCGCAACACCTCGACGAAGGCCTCGCCGATACCGGATGAGGCACCGGTGACGAGCGCCCGTGAGAAGTGCTGGCCGTGCCGTCCGGGCCGGGACACGCCGATCGTCAGGAGTTCGCGGCGATGCCGGCGGCGCTGAGGCGGGCGTTGGCCCGCGCCAGAGCGGAGGTCGCCTCGGCGTCGTGCTCGTGACGGAGACGCTCCTCGGCCCGCTCGCGAGCCGCACGGGCGCGCTCGACGTCGATCTTCGATGCGATCTCGGCGGCGTCCGACAGGATCGCCACCTTGTTCCCGCTGACCTCGACGAAGCCGCCGTGCACCGCGATGTCCTCGACCGTCCCACCGGGCAGGAACACCCGGGTGTGGTTCTCGATGAGGGCGCCGAGGAACGGGGCGTGACCCGGTTGGAAGGCGATCTCGCCCCCGCCGAGGGTGCGGGTGATCACCATCTCGGCCTCACCCGAGTAGAGCACCGCCTCCGGGGAGACGACCTCGACGGTCATGGTCGTGGCCATCGGTCAGGCGCTGTCCTTCAGCGACTGGGCCTTGGCGAGCACCTGCTCGACGCTGCCCACGTTCAGGAAGGCCTGCTCGGGCACATCGTCGAGTTCGCCGTCGATGAGCGCTTCGAAGGACTGCACCGTGTCGGCCACCGGGACGTACTCGCCCTTGAGACCGGTGAACACCTCGGCCACGTAGAACGGCTGCGACAGGAACCGCTGGACCTTGCGGGCGCGGTTCACGGTGAGGCGGTCCTCCTCGGAGAGCTCGTCCAGACCGAGGATGGCGATGATGTCCTGCAGCTCCTTGTAGCGCTGCAGCGTCTCCTGCACGCGACGGGCCACGTTGTAGTGGTGATCGCCGACCACCTCGGGGCTGAGGATGGTCGAGGTCGATGCCAGCGGGTCCACGGCCGGGTAGATGCCGAGGGCCGCGACCTGACGGGAGAGCTCGGTCGTCGCGTCGAGGTGCGTGAAGGTGGTGAACGGCGCCGGGTCGGTGTAGTCGTCAGCGGGCACGTACACGGCCTGCAGCGAGGTGATCGAACGCCCGCGGGTCGAGGTGATCCGCTCCTGCAGCTGACCCATCTCGTCGGCCAGCGTCGGCTGATAACCCACCGCCGACGGCATACGGCCGAGCAGGGTCGACACCTCGGAACCGGCCTGCACGAACCGGAAGATGTTGTCGACGAACAGGAGCACGTCCTGGTTCTGGACGTCGCGGAAGTACTCGGCCATGGTGAGGGCCGAGAGGGCGACACGCAGGCGGACCCCCGGCGGCTCGTCCATCTGACCGAAGACCAGCGCGGCCTTCTCGAAGACGCCCGACTCCATCATCTCGAGACGGAGGTCGGTGCCCTCACGGGTGCGCTCGCCGACACCGGCGAACACCGACACACCGCCGTGCTGGGAGGCGACGCGGTTGATCATCTCGGTGATGAGCACGGTCTTGCCCACGCCGGCGCCGCCGAAGAGGCCGATCTTGCCGCCGGCCACATAGGGGGTGAGGAGGTCGATCACCTTGATGCCGGTCTCGAACATGCGGGCCTGGGGCTCGAGGGCATCGAAGGTCGGCGCCGGACGGTGGATGTCCCAACGCTCCATCTGGTCGAAGCCGTCCGGGTCCTCGTCGAGGGCCTCGCCCCAGACGTTCCAAACGTGGCCGAGCACCTTGTCGCCGACCGGCACGGTGATGCCGCGACCGGTGTTGTGCACCGGGGTGCCGCGAACGAGGCCGTCGGTCGGCTTCAGGCACACCGCGCGGACGCGACCGTCACCGAGCTGCTGAGCCACCTCGGCGATGACCGGGATGGCCTCGCCGTCGACGTTGATGTCGAAGGTGATCGCGTTGTTGAGCTCGGGGAGCGCACCGCGGGGGAACTCGACGTCGATCACCGGTCCGGCGATGGCGACGACGCGGCCGGGGGCCAGTTCGGTCTGGGTGTTGGTCATGTCAGTTGTCTCCGTGCTGTGCTGGGGTCTGGCCTGCGGTGACGAGATCGCCGAGGTCGATGTAACGGGTGGAGGACGCCTTGGTGGATCCGAGGGCCTCAGCACCACCGACGATCTCCATGATCTCGGTGGTGATGGCGTCCTGGCGGGCGCGGTTCATGATGATGCTGAGGTTGCGGATGAGCTCCTCGGCGTTGTCGGTCGCGGACTTCATGGCCCGCTGGCGGAAGGCGTGCTCGGATGCCGCGGCATTGAGGAGCGCCGCGTAGATACGGGCCTCCACGTAGCGCGGCAGGAGCGTGTCGAGGATGGTCGAGGGATCGGGCTCGAACTCGTAGTCGCCACCCGAGCCGTCGTCGGAGCCGGCTTTGCCGTCGCCGCCGGCCACGGTGTCACCCGACAGCGGCACGAGCGGTCGCAGCACGACCTCCTGGCTGCCCGGGGTGATGAAGCGGGTGTAGACCAGCTCGACCCGGTCGACCTCGCCCGACTGGAAGAGGCCGACCACGTAGCGACCGATGTCGCGGGCGTTCTCGTAGGTGGGGTTGTCGCTGAAACCCGAGAAGGTCTCGCCGAGCTGGTAGCCGCGGAAGCGGAAGTAGCCGTCGGCCTTCTTGCCGACGGGCACGATCCGGTAGTCGCGTCCGGCGACGACATCGGCCTTGACCTCGCCCTCGGCCGCGCGCTGGACACCGGTGTTGTACCCGCCGCAGAGACCACGGTCGGCGGTGATGACGACATAGCAGGTGGTGCGGACCTCGTCGCGACCCGCGAGCAGGGGCGAGTCGGAGGAGCCCCCGGCCGCGGCCAGGTCCTTCACGACCTCGGTGATCTGCTCCGAGTAGGGCACGGCCGCCTGGACCCGCTGCTGGGCCTTGACGATCCGTGATCCCGCGATCAACTCCATGGCGCGCGTGATCTTCTTGGTCGCCTGCATCGACTTGATGCGGCTCCTGAGGATGCGCTCCTGTCCACCTGCCATGTCAGTCGTCCTGCGTCACTCGGTCGCCAGCGTCTTGGTGGACTCGGCCTCGCCGACCTCGTCGGCGTCGACCGACGCGGGGTCGACGCTGATGCCGGAGGCGGCCTGGGTCTCGGCGACGAACTGGTCCTTGAAGGACTGGACCGCGCCCTCGAGGGCATCGGGAACGCCGCTGGAGCGGATCTCGGTCAACAGGGCACCGTGCTGGCTGCGAATGAACTCGAGCAGTCCAGCCTCGAACCGACGCACGTCGGCGACGGCGATGTCGTCGAGGTAGCCCTTGGTGCCGGCGAAGATCGACACGACCTGCTCCTCCACCGACATCGGCGAGTTGAGCGGCTGCTTGAGCAGTTCGACGAGTCGGTAGCCACGCTCGAGCTGGGCCTTGGACACCGCGTCGAGCTCGGAGCCGAAGGTGGCGAACGCCTCGAGCTCGCGGAACTGCGCGAGGTCGAGCTTCAGCGTTCCCGCCACGGACTTCATCGACTTGATCTGAGCGGCGCCGCCGACTCGCGACACCGAGATACCGACGTCGACCGCGGGGCGGACACCCGACTTGAAGAGGCTGTCCTGGAGGTACACCTGGCCGTCGGTGATCGAGATCACGTTGGTCGGGATGAACGCCGAGACGTCGCCACCCTTGGTCTCGATGATCGGTAGAGCGGTCAGCGAGCCGGCGCCGTTCTCATCGGAGAGCTTCGCCGCGCGCTCGAGGAGCCGGCTGTGCAGGTAGAAGACGTCGCCGGGGTACGCCTCACGGCCCGGGGGACGACGCAGCAGCAGCGACAGCTGGCGGTAGGCCTCGGCCTGCTTGGAGAGGTCGTCGTACACCACGAGGGCGTGCTCGCCGTTCTCCATCCAGTGCTGACCCATCGCGCAACCGGCGTAGGGGGCCAGGTACTTGAACGGCGCGGCGTCGGCCGCGGGGGCGGTGACGATGACCGTGTACTCGAGGGCACCCGCCTGCCGGAGGGTCTCGACGGTCTGCGCGACGGTCGAACCCTTCTGGCCGATCGCGACGTAGATGCACTTCACACCCTGACCCTTCTGGTTCAGGATGGTGTCGATCGCGACGGTGGTCTTGCCGGTCTTGCGGTCACCGATGATCAGCTCGCGCTGACCGCGACCGATCGGGGTCATCGCGTCAATCGCCTTGATGCCGGTCTGGAGCGGCTCGTGCACGGGCTTGCGACCCATGATGCCGGGCGCCTGGATCTCCATACGGCGGAGCTGGCTGCCGACGAGCTCGCCGCGACCGTCCACCGGCTCACCGAGGGCGTTCACGACGCGACCGAGCACGCCGTCGCCGACGGGGATCGAGAGGATTCGACCGGTCGCCTTGACCGTCTGACCCTCCTCGATCTCATCACTCTCACCGAGGACGACGGCGCCGATCGACGACTCGTCCAGGTTGAGGGCGAGACCGACGGTCCCGTTCTCGAACTCGAGGAGCTCGTTCACGGCGGCGTCGGGAAGCCCGGAGACGCGGGCGATACCGTCGCCCACCTCGACGACGCGGCCCACGGTGCGGGCCTCGAGCGAGGGCTCGTAGCCCTCTAGGTTCTTGGAGATCGCCTGCGCGATATCGGATGCGGAGATCGTGAGTTCAGCCATGGGTTGCTCCTAGAGACGGCTCTTCAGCTGGTCGACGCGGGTACGGACACTGCCGTCGATGACGGTGTCGCCGACGGTGGCCACGAGGCCACCGACGACGGAGGGGTCGATGACGACCTTGAGGTTGACCTCGTGGCCGGTGGCGTCCGCGAGGGCCGCGCGGAGACGACCCTGCTGGTCGTCGCTCAACGCGACCGCGGAACGCACCTCGGCGACGGCGAGGTCCTTGGACTGTGAGGCGCGGGCCACCAGGCGATCGATGATCGCTGGGAGATCCCGACCGCGACCCGAGCCGACCACCATCGAGACGAGCTGGACGCTGGTCGCCGTCGCCCGGTCGCCGAGCAACGACTCGACCACTCCCTGGCGGCGGTCGGCAGGGACCATCTCGTCGGTGAGCGCGTTGCGGAGCGCATCGCTCGACTCGTAGGCGCGGGCGAACCGGAAGAGCTCGTCCTCCACCTCGTCGAGGGTGCCCTCGGCGCGCGCGATCTCGAAGAGGGCCCGTGCGTAACCCTCGATACGTGCCTCGCTCATGAGCTCGACCCCACCTTCTGGATGAAGTTCTCGATCAGCGCCTGCTGGGCTGAGTCGTCGAGGGTGTCCGCCAGGAGACGGTCGGACACCTCGGCGGCCAGTCGGCTGATCTCGGTACGGAGTTCGTCGCCCACACGGCTGGCGGCGGCGGCCTGATCGGCCTCGGCGCGGGCCTCGAGCTCGGCGATCTCGGCGGTGAGCCGCGCGCGACCCTCCGACAGCATCGCCGCGGCCTGGGCATCGGCCTCGGCCAGGAGACGCTGGCGCTCCGAGTCGATGTCGCCGGCGGCGCGACGGATGTCGGCGGCCTCGGTCTCGGCCGAGGAACGGGCCTCGGCGGAGGCGTCGAGCTCAGCCTGGATCTTGGCGGTGCGGTCGGCCATCGCCTTGCGGACGGAGGGGCCGGCGAACTTGAAGAGCAGTCCGAAGATGAGGATCGAGGCGAGGGAGCCGTAGATCAGCTCGGCAGCCGCCGGCCAGAGCCAGTGGATGCTGCGGGCCGGATCGATCTCACCGGCTGCGATCAGTGCTGACAGGTTCATCGTCCCACCCCCGCGCTCATGGTCTCATCGACCACCTGCGACACGGTGCCGGCGTCGGGGGCGCGCCCCGTGGCCAACTCGACCGTGCGGGTCGCCACCGCGGCGACCGCGCTACCGATCTCGGCCCGAGCGGCCTCATGGGCTGCGGCGGCCTCAGCCGCAGCGGCCTCACGACCGGCGGAGATCCGGGCGTTCGCCTCGGCGAGCTGCTCGGAACGCTCCTGCTCGAGCTGCACCCGAGCGGCGTCGACGCGGGCGGCGGCCTCGGCCTTCACCTCGGCCAGCGCCGACTCGTAGGCGGCGACCTCACCACGGGCGGCCTGACGCATCGCGTCGGCCTCGGTGTGCCCCGCTCGGATCGCCTCGTAGCGGGCGTCCATGCTGCGGCGCAGCCTCGGGTAGAGGAAGAACCGCATGAGGAGCGCGAAGACGATGAACGTCCCGGCCCCCCAGGCGAGCTCCTTGGCCTCGGGCAGGATCGGGCTCGGCCCGGCCCCACAGTCACCGAGGCCGGTGAACTCCTCTGGATTGTCTGGCGCGAACTCGCAGTCTGCGGGTGTGTACTCGCTCTTGCCGGAACTCTCGTCCCCGGCAGCGAGGAACACCTCGAGACCGTTGGGTCCGTTGGTGACGACGGCTCTCAGCACGTCAACTCCTTGTGTGCGTTAGCTCGGACATGGGCAGTGGTCGGTGCGGCGCACCGTCCGTCGATCAGAGACCGATGAGGATGAAGACCACGAAGCCGATGAGGGCGAGCGCCTCGGTGAAGGCGATGCCGAGGAACATCGTGGTGCGCACCATGCCGGCGGCCTCGGGCTGGCGGGCCATGGCCTCGACG
>Ga0181574_10004686_pt1 | contig 11846 bp, 8 predicted proteins | sample 101ome_24_FD_145600 | JGI IMG/M metagenome (GOLD analysis project Ga0181574, IMG submission 145600) | Coastal salt marsh microbial communities from the Groves Creek Marsh, Skidaway Island, Georgia - 101410AT metaG (spades assembly) | ecosystem: Environmental > Aquatic > Marine > Intertidal zone... | reverse complement strand
TGCGCCCCCCGCCCGCCGCCGCGCCCCGCCCGCCCCCGGGGGGGGGGGGGGGGGGGGGGGGGGGGGGGGGGGGGGCGGGTTTTGGGGGGTGGGGGGGGGGGCGGGGGGGGGGTGGGGGAGCCGGGGACCGGAGGAGACGGCGCCGTCTCGGTCGTCCTCCTGCCTCGGGATGCAGCCGCCGCCCCCGGCGCCGGGTTCATTCCCGACGCTGACCCACCGCCACCATCTTCGCCGTCGACATGGTCTGGATGGTTCCGCGGGGGGGTGCGAATAACCCTGTCTCCCCTACTGGGCCGGCCCCTGCCCCCACGGGCCGATGGCGCCGCCAACGCAGGGGCGATCTCGATCGCCCCCGGCCCATCGCCTGACGATGTTCTCGCCTCCCGCGTTCGGGCCGCCCTGCGCGCCGTCGGGGGCGGGCGAATGGGGCGAGCGGGACCCTCAAGGTGGGAGGCCGTGCTTTCAGCAGCCCCGGTGAGCCCTGGCCTCAGCGGGGCATTGACAGCAGCCGCCGCTGCCAACACCTCGAGCCTGGCCGACCGCAACCCCGCCGAAGGCGACAGCAGCGGTGACGGCGCCGGCGGCATCGTCCTCCTGCACTCTTTGGACTCTGGCGCCCTCCGCCGCGCCGCCGCAAGTGTGGGGGCGCCGAAACTCGCGAGCGCGAGTGGCGGCATGCGCGCGGGCTGCGCTGCAGCCATCGTCGCCGGATGGGCCTGGGGTGGCGCCAACCAGTCGTCCCCAAGCCCCCTTGTCGTTGTCGTGGGCAAGACCGGCACGCGGTCTGCGCCGGCGTGTGGTCCGCGCGGCGGCGTCATTGTCCTCGTGCCGCCCCCCGCTGGCTTTGCCGGCGATGGAGAGCCTGATGGTTGGCCCCTCGGCACACTCAAGGCCGAAGCCGCCGCAGCGCGGGCCCTCGTCAACGCCATGGAAGCGGCGGTGCGGGCCGTGTGGATCCATTTGACTGTTGGCGCACTTGCCTGTGCCGTCTCTCTTCCTCTTCCGCCCCCAACTCTGTCGTTCCGCCCCTTTCGAGCCCTTTGCGCTGTCTTCACAGCCCGAGGGCCTGACCTGATGTGTGCTGGATCCGGGCTCGGACCTGGAACGACAACGGCGCCAGATACGATGACAGCGAGGACGGACGGCACCAACCCCAGTGACGGCGGAGGCGTCCCGCGTGCTGCCGTCGCGGTGGCGTGTCGGCCCCATGCGATCGCAACATTGTCGCCCTGGAGGCGACGCGGTGGAAGCAGAACCAGCAGCTGCTACCGCGGCGACGACAGTGCAGCCACCGACGGAGCCACTGCTGACGTCTCTGTCGGAGCCCTCGTATCCGGTCTTCTGTCGCCCGACGCTCCAGCACCCGACTGTACGGCGTGCGGCCGCCCTGCCGCCCTTCACTCTTTTGAGCTGAGGCGGGGAAATACTCGCATTCGCATCCAGGTCGCGGCCCTCGCGCCGTCGCCTGAGCTGTCGTCTATCCCATCGTCCTCGACCGCCGTCGGCAGTGGCGGTGTCGTTGCCTGGCCCACCAGGGCCGCCCACTGCGGAGTTGTCCCCGCGCCCCCGCTGGGCGCCAAGGCTCTGCCCCCGGCCGCGCTCGCAGCCTCTTTCACTCTCTTTCTACGGCTCCTGATGTCGTCAACATCGTCCGGCGACCGCCCCTTGTCATCCTCCGTCCTCGCCCTCGCCCTTGAGCCGCCCTCCTTCGGCCGACTGTGCGTGTTGATTTCCGCGATGGGGTGCCCCCCACTGTGGCCGCGCTGGCCGCTTGCACCCCGCGACGACGACGTCACTGCCCCCGGGGCCAGAAAGGAGTCCTCGGAGGCGCCCGTCGAGATGACGACCGGTCCACCCCCGGACGCCAACACCACCGTCGTGTGGATCTCGAGCCACCCTGCTCCGCTCTCCCCCCGCCCCCCCCCCCCCCCCCCCCCTCGCCACCGCCGTCACGGTGCGTGCACCCCTCGCCCACTCGCCTGCCGCCGTCATTGCCGCTGCGCTGCGCTCGCCCACTCTGCCCTCTCTTCTGGCCGCGGCGAGGGCGCGGTGGGCCGGCTCGTCGGACGTGATGACAATGCTGACGAGATCGACTTCTCCGACTCTGCCGCCAGACACCGCACGGCGCCCCGCCGTCCACGTGCGACTCCGTCTCTCGGCCGCCGACGCCACCGCCTCTGCCCCGCCTGAACTTCCCTCCCCGCGCTTTGCCGAGGCCCAGGTGTCGTTCCTCCACGCCGCGCCCTTTGCCCTCCTCCGTGCGACCCTTGGGGGTGGTGGCCCCGGGGTAGTCCTGGGGGGTCCCGAGGGGTCCGTCGGTCCGCTCTCCGATGCCGCCTTTGCGGTGGCGCTGAGCCGCGCCACGCCCTGGGCCCCGGGCGGGGGCAAATCGGGGGCGCGCCTCTGGCGGTCGCCTTCGAGTGCGACCGATGGTCGCTACCTCCCAGGCATCATTCTCAAAGAGCTCAGGGGCGCCGAACGGATCGCCCTCCTTGCCACGCTGCCTGCTCTCCTGGCGCATCATGGGAACTCGTCGGCCAAAGGGAGGGGATCCCTCCTCGCGACGCCTCTGGGGCTGTTTGACTTGATCGTACGGATCTCGGGGACCTCAAGGGCCTCGAACGGTTCAGCCGCGGCCAATCCGACCACCGGCAGATTGATATCGGGCGCCGCGCTGGATCCGCCGCCGCCGCCGCTGCCGCGCGTGAGCGGTCGCGAGGGACGGGGCGCCGATAGGGATGGATGGGAAACCCTCACCGTCCTCGCCATGTTCGACGTCGGAGGCACCGCCCTACCCCTCCTCGGCGTGGCGGGGCAACCGGGAGGGGCCTGGCTGGATCTCAAAGGGGGGGCGGGACGGGGCCCGACGCCGGGTGGCGCGGCTGCCACCGCCGCACGGTGGGGGGCCGAGGGGGGGGACTGGTCGACAGCGGCCGAGGGGAAAGCGGACCCCACCCCGCCCCCGCCCCCCCCGGCCGTGCTCTGGGACGATGCCGTCTCTCCGCTTTTTCTCGGAGGACGCCCTGGTCCGCTATGTCTCCCGGCGCGGTCCCGCGCCCAGCTCCTCTCCGCCTTGGCCTCAGACACGTCCCTCCTCGAGCGGCATGGACTCATCGATGCGAGTGACTGCCCCCTGTCCCGCTCTTCCTCCCTGCAGCCTCCCTCCTCCCTGAGCCGCCTGAACATTCCCCCACCCCCTCCCCCCCCTCCCCCCACGACAGTACTCGCTTCTCGCCCTCCCCGCCCGCGGTGCCGCCCTCCCCGTCGGAATCGTCGACGTTGGCCGCCGCTGGGGGTGGGCTGCGGCGGCTGAGGCTGCTGCCAAGGGGGGGGCCTTTGCAGCCGTCGCCGGTGGCGTCGGCGGCGGCGTCGGCGTCCGCGTGAGTGGCAGCGCCGACCGGGACCGCGACGCCGACGACGCATCGACGGGGCGGGGTGCTGCTTCGGCCGCGGCCGAGGCCGCATCGGCGGGTGCCGGCCCCGTTGGTGCGGCGGCGCTTCCCACCGTGGCGGATCCCGCCGTATATCGGAGGCGTCTCCTCCTCGCGGCAGCTCACTACACGGCTCCGGTGCCCGGATTTTCGGGGTCAGAAGGGTCGGACGACGACGACGGCGGCAGCAGCGGCGGCAATGACGACGTGGGCAGCTGCCGGTGACGACGCCGCGGGACGGGGGGGGTGGGGAATGCAGAACAGTAGTGCGTTCTACTCGTTATCAATCTCTGTGTCTCCGCATCTTCTCTCTGCCCGCCCGTCCTCACCGTACGATGCGTCTCGCGTCAACTGGGGGAGTAGAGCCGGAGCACGCGGGGGCGGATGGGCAGGCGAGGGGGCGACGTGTCGAGAGAGAGCAAGCGCGAATCGGGACGTTGGGACGGTGTGGGGTGTTGGGCCGCCGTCGCCGGATCGTCAGGGCTCGATCGCCCGAGGATCGCACGAGGGCAACGGTGGCCCGCCGGTCAATTCCGCCGCGTCTCCTCCCCGGAGAGGGAGGGGGGCGCGACGGCTGTCGACCGGCCTCCATCCAAGGTTTGGGAGCCGTGCGAAAGGGGCCGTCCACAGTGCGCCGCGGGGAGATCCTCCAGGGGAGTATCCCTGACCCCGCCCAAACGTCCGAGGACGAGGGGACGGTGACTCCGCGGCGGGACCACCACTGCTTTAAACTCCGGAGGGGTTGACGGGTAGAGGGGGGGGTGGAGGCGACAGAGCGACAGAGAGCGGCGTAGGGGCGGCAGCGCTGCCGCCGTGCCATGCCGTCGAATCTTCAACGAGGTGGATGACCACACGTTGGACCGCGCCTCCCGACGACAGCCCTTCAGGGTAGCAATGCCTCAAGGGCGGTTCTTCCTTCGGCGGTGGCATCGGTGGCGGTGGCGGCGGCGGCTCGGGCGTGGACCTTACGGGCGGAGACGGGACTGTCGGGGGCTGGAGAGTCGTGGTTGGGGAAGCTGTCTCCTATCCCGCACTCGCCCACGTCCGTCAGTCATGCCGCGGAGGTGCGCTGCGGGGCAGTGAAGGAAAAGGTCCGTCGAGACTGAGTGGTCGACGGCGTCCTCGCTTCAGCACCTATCGGCAAAGTCACCAGGGTAGGAGCTCTTCTAGTGGTGTATCTTCACCCCCAGCATGTTGGACTACGAGCCTCTGCCTCAAGCGAGAAAAAGAGGGCGCGGCTGCTGCGGTGCCAACGGCGGCCCTCCTCACCGCTTCAAACCGGCTTCTAATCACGTCGCACCTTTGCGGCGCAGAAACTCTCATAGATCATCGTAACTGTCAGGAGAACATAAGAGAACGCTGCACCACGCCCACCCCCGCTGTACGACCCGCAGAGGCCCCCCCGGAACCGCAAGCGCTCCCGCGGCGGTGACAGCGGCGACGACGTCGCGGCGGGCCCTGGCCCCGGCTCGACCGCCGCCGCCGCCCTTCCGTCGCTGGCGCCCGGCGCGACGCACATCGGCAGCCTCGCGTCGGACCCCGCGGCCCGCGCCGTCCGCGCCGATGACGGCGTGGATGATGCCTGTGCCACTAAGGGCAAGGGACAGCACGAGGGCGACGCCGACGCCGCCGCCGACGCCAACAACGACAACGACGCGGATGAGCCCCCCCAAGCCCCCCTCCGCGGCGCCGAGGAGCGCGCCCCCTCACCCAATGGCACTGTCAACGCCGGCCCCGGCCGCGGATTCGAATATCGCGACCACACGGCGGACATCCAAATTCACGCTTGGTCTGCCTCTTTACCCGAGTTGCTGAGGCGCGTCGCCCTTGGCATGTGCCACTACATGACCCCGCTGGAGGGTGCGAGACCGGACAACGGCCGTGAGACGCGGTTGGCATGCCGCGGTCGAGACCTCAAGCAACTCATGTTTAACTTTCTGGACGAGACGCTCGTGCACGCGCTGACGGGGCTGATCGCAGTGTCGGACGTCGTCGACGTGAAGGTGGTCGGGGGGACGTCGGGGGGGGGGGGGGGGGGGGGGGGTGGCGATGGCGACCTGGATGAGGAGGAGGCGTACCGGGCGTCATGGACGGTCCGAGGCGAGGCATTCGACCGGGCGCGTCATGAGGTGGGGACCGAGGTCAAGGCGATCACCTACTCGGCAATGCAGGTGCTGCCACCGGCCGAAGGGAGGGAGGGGGGGGAGTGGGAGGCCTTCGTCATCGTCGACATCTAGCAGACTGCGCAGGCCAGGGTGGGTGAGGCTGCAGGAAGTGCCGAGGGAACGTCGAGGTATTGCCTTTGGGCTCTTCAGCTACCCCACCCCCGCAAGCGATTCCCTCTCTCCTCCCGCCACTCCGCGATGTCGGCCCGCCTCACGTTCGCGCCCTCCCGCGCCATGGCCCCCCGCGCCACTGCCGTCCCGGCAGCCCGCCGCATTGTCGCCGCCCGTGCGTCCCATGACGATATTTCTTACGTCATGATCAAGCCTGACGGCGTTCAGGTGAGCATCACGCCAATTTATTCCCGTCGAGTCGTCCGTCGGACTATTCAGCGCACTCAAACGAAGCGATTTCCATCACCGTCTGCCGCCGGTCGACCCCTCGCCCATGGACGTCTGGACGCCTTTCCTCGACGTTCGACGGGCGCTACCCGCATAAAATAGCGCATAAAATCTCTTATGTATGTCTCGATCCGCAATTATCCCCCTGAACGACCGCCCCGGCACCTCTCCCCGCCGCGACTGCGAGACCGCGCCCGGACAACCAACCTCCCCCATCGCCCGCAGCGCGGCCTTGTTGGCAACATCATCACCCGCTTCGAGAACAAGGGCTTCCAGCTCAAGGCCCTTAAGCTCTACCAGACGCCCCGCGAGGTCGCCGAGGAGCACTACAAGGATTTGTCGTCGAAGGCAAGAGGAGCCTACATCCCTCTAGCACTTTGCCGCTGGCCCCTCTATCACCCTCGGCCGCCCCCGTCGACCCCACCCACCCATCCTCATCACCCATCCCACCCCGCCCCCGTCAGCCCTTTTACGGCGACCTCGTCGACTACATCTGTAGTGGCCCCGTCGTGTGCATGGTCTGGGGTGGCAAAGGGGTGGTCAAGAGCGCCCGCACGCTGATCGGCGCCACCAACCCTCTGGAGAGCGCCCCGGGCACCATCCGAGGCGACCTTGCCGTTGAAGTGGGGCGGAACGTGGTGCACGGCAGCGACAGCGATGAGAACGGGGTGAGGGAGACGGCGTTGTGGTTCTCCGAGGGCGGGGTCTTGGCATGGACTGACCACTCGCAGGACTGGAAGCGCGAGATGGACCGCGCCTGATGATGAGGTGAGGAGGGAGGTCTGGTCGGGCGACGGAGTGAGACGGGGGGAGATCGTTGAAGCTAAGAGTCCGACGCCTGTCTCTATGTCTACTTGCCGCCAACATCGAACGAAGCGAGGTTCCCGCCGCCGCCGCCATTGCCACCGCCACCGACGGCAGCCGGCCAGCCCCCAATGCTGGACAAGGACGACGGGAACGACGACGCGGTCGGCGACGGGACGGCGGCCGTGGCGGCCGAACTAGATCTGAGCGGAAGAGAGGACGTCCTGAGCCAGGCAGTGGCGTCGCCGCCCGGAGACCAGCGAGCACAGCTGGCCCCCGTCCCGGCGGGTAGGAGGCGACAGCCAGAGACGGCCCCAAAGACGAATCCACCGCACTTGGCGTCTCCGAGGGCCCGACACCGCTCAGCACAAGCCCCAGGATCGGCAGTTGAGCCCGCATCTGCGCCTCTTGCACAGACGACGACGCCCGGTGCGAGCGAGGCGAACGAGGGGTCCGAGGGCAGGGCGGTGAACGACCGGCCGTCGGCCCCAGGCAGGCACCCAGGCACAGACCCATGCGCCGCCACGGCCTCGCTCGTTGCCGCCGCCGATTGCACCGCCCGTTCGAATGGCGGCGAGCCCGTGCGCACGGCGTTAGGGCTCGTCTCTGTCCCGTCCACATCCCAGGCCCAAAACAGGGCGCCCTGGAGAGGGCCGCCGGACCAGACCGAGTCCTCCAGTTCGCCGAACATGGCGTCAAAAAAGGGCGTTTGCACGGACGACCCACCCTCCTTCCCGAACTCCTCCGCGACAACCACCTTGCCCAGGGCGCGTCCAGCGGCGATCCGGGCTCTGACGAAGGCGCGAGCGAAGGCAAGATCGGGGCGGAGCCAGTTGTCGGGCCTGGGGGGAGGGTGGTGGCAAGGGGGCGGGGTGTGGAGTGAAGAGGGAGGATGAAATGGCGCGGGTGGAGGCGACGGGACCTGCCCTACACCACTTTCTCCGTCCGTCCGTCTCGCCAAAGGTGAAAGACGGCGAGGTCGACGCCAGGGTGGGCGTTGTTCGATAGGAAGTCTCCGCCCTGCTTGCTCGCCCAGTTGCGGTCGTCGGGGTCCCCCCCCTCGCTCGAGACGGACACCGGATTGGACGCCAGGAGCGCACCGCGATTGACCTGGCCCTCGACCAGCGCCCCTGCCGAGGGCGCACCCCGCGCGAAGAAGCCCTCGGACCCAGTGGCCACGAGGGCCAGTGGGGCCAAGCGTTTGACGTGTTCCGACATCTCGCGCGTCCATGCGTCGATGGCCGTGGCGGCCTCGACGCCCGAAGAGTAGGCTCCGTACATGTTTTTGGCGAAACGGGCCTGTGTAGAGGGAGCGATGGGAGAGAGGATGAGTGGATAGCAGCAGATAACAGCGCACGGACGACAACTGCTGCGCAACAGACGGAACCGTCGCAGCTCTCCTCGTTCAGGAGGTCCCAAGCCAGAATCGTGGGGTCGTCGCTGTAGCGGACGCCCGAAACCGTATTGATGCGATTGAGCATCCACGCGATGTGATTCCGGTACAGGGCACGGGCCGTCCCGTCGGTGAAGAAGAGATCCTCGTCCGGGCACTGCTCCTTGAGACACGCGTCCTCCTCCACGTCCCCATACCCCCCCACGCCTCCGTACCGGGAAGACAGCAGAGCGGGGCAGGCCGAGAGGGCGCACCGTCCCGCCTGCGCCCACTCGACGTACTGGCGCTTGCCGTCGGCGGGCTTCCACATCGTGCCGAAAGTGAGAACGACGCGGAGGCCGGCGCGGCCGGCTGCGGCGACGACGGCGTCGAGGCTCCGGGCGACGCGGTCGTCGTACACTCCAGGACTCGTCTGGAGTGGGGGGGCATCGTGGCCCCCACTGCTGTGCCCAAAGACGCGGACGACATTGAAGCCAGCATCGCGTGCCTGGGATAGAGCTGTGGCGAGCTTGCCATCTCCACGCGCGGCGCTCTCCACGAACTCCCACGCGTTCCATCCGACCAGGGGGACGCGGGCGCAGGTGGCGTCGACCAGAAGGGGGCCGTCGGGGCCACCGGGTTGAACGCGGACGTTGGCCACAACGGGCGAGGCCGCAACGGCGACGGCCGCAAAGACCGATAGAAGGGCGATGACGACCATTCGAGATGTTGTCGACATCTCACTAATCTTGCGGTACGGAAGGGAGAAAGGGGGATGGACGTGGGCGCGGGACGGAACGAGCTGCCACGCCAGACGCGCCAGCAGACGAGCGTGCGGGGAAGGCCGTCGAAACCCCGCTCGGCCGAACGAAAAATGAGACCGCGCTTAGCACCCCAAGCTGTGACCATACAGTGATGGTTCTCGCTCGACGCGCGACGACGGCGGTCGTCCGCTCTGTTGCGGCCGCAAGAGGGTGGGGCACCCACTCCGGCTCCGCCGGGGGGCCTCTCTCGCCTTTCAGCTGGGTCTCTCGGCCGACTTTTCTTGCCCGAGCAGCGACATCCGCTTCATCCTCCCCCCCCCGCGTTGCCCTTTTAATCGTCGGAGACGAGGTCCTGAGAGGCAGCGTTGCCGACGCAAACACGCAATGGGCGGCGCAGCTCGTTGCGAGCCGTGGTGCTGACCTCGTGCGGGTCGAGATGGTCCCCGACGATATGGAGGACGTGGCCGACAGTCTACGGGCGCTGCGCCGCCGCGTCGGCGCTACCGGACTGGTGCTGACGTCGGGCGGCGTGGGCGAGTGGGACGCCGCCCGACCACGGGCTTGCCGTGGTTCTCTCCGTCCGACCCTTCACCGAACCGCCCACCCCCCTCCCCACCAGGCCCGACCCACGACGACATCACCTACTCAGCCGTGGCGCTGTCTCTCGGCCCCCCGTGCCGCCTCGTCCTCCACGCGCCCACACGAGAGAGAATGTCTGAGCACTACCGTGCGCGCGGACTCGAACTGAATGACGCGCGCCTGCGAATGGCCACGCTCCCATGGGACGGCCTTGGCGACGGTGACGGTACGGACGGTGGCCGGTGCTCGACGCTCACCACGGAAGGTCTGTGGGTCCCACTCCTGGCCGTGTCTCCCGACGTCAACGATGATCTCGGGGGCGTGTGGGTACTACCTGGAATTCCCTCGCTCTTCCGCCGCATGGTTGAGGCGCATCGCACCCTCCTGCCCCGCGGTGCCGTGGCCGCCACTGAAGTTGTCTACAGCAACAAAGGAGAGGGAGAGATCGCCGCGCGGCTTGCTGCGGTGGCCGAGGCTCACCCGACTGTCCGGATCGGGTCTTACCCTAATGTCGGTTATCGCATCGCCTCGGGGGGGGGCGGCGGGGACGGCTGCGTTGACGACGGGCCGGCCACAGCCGAGTCTCATCGGGTCAAGGTCGAGCTGGGGTCGCGGGACGTCGAGGCGCTGGCTGCGGCTGCCGCGCAGGTGCGGGACGTGATGCTGGGCATTTCCGGCGGAGCGGACGAGGGGGCACTCCGGCAGCCGCCGCCTTCGTCGGTGGCCTGATGGCGGGGGGTAACGATAATGCTAACATATCTTCATGGCACCGCACCCCTGCCCCCCACCCCTTACCTAGGTCCCCGGGGCCGCGCAAGCGTCATTCTCCAAAACGACGCATGAGTAAGGCGGGAGCTGCCACGCGCCCCGCTCCATCCAAGGCGCGTGCTCGCGGTGGGCCGCCTTGAGCCCCTCATCGTCGAGCCCCCCTGCGAGGTAGCCCCGCCCCCTGCCCTCGGCCGCGGACAGAAGCACGTCGTAAGGAGCCGCCGCCGCCGAGTCGAGGGCCACGCGCCACCGGCCGCGGTTCCACTGGAAGTCGCTGCGGGGTCCCGGGAGCTCGATGGTGACGGTCTCGTGCGACGCGTTCCAGGCGACGTAGAGCGACTGGCTGACACCTCGTCCGCCCACGGAGAAGGCCACCAGGCGGCTCTCGTCCGACCAGTCGGGCTCGTTGGGGCGGATCCCGTGCCACTTGATGTCGGCATCGGAGGGGTGGTAATCGCGGGCAAGGCCCGGATGCTCCCGTCTCAGCCTGAGGAGCGCGGCGGTGAAGCGGGCCAGGCCAGCATCCCCGTTCTCCCAGTCCAGCCAGTTGAGCGGACCATCGTGGCAGTAGGTGTTGTTGTTGCCACCCTTGGTGTGCCCGATCTCGTCTCCCATGAGGAGCATGGGCGTGCCATGTGCCAACAACAGCGCGGTGAGGAGGTTGCGGCTCTGCCGGTCGCGACGCCGTGCCACAGCAGGGTCGGCGAGGCCGGCAGGCCCATCGTCCTCGGCGCCCCGGTGCCCGCAATTCCAGGACAAGTTGTGGTCCTCTCCATCTCGGTTGTCCTCGCCGTTAGCGAAGTTGCGCTTCTCATTGTAAGATACAAGGTCGCGGAGCGTGAAACCGTCGTGTGCGGTGACAAAGTTGACCGAGGCCGTGGGCGGCCTCCCGCCCTTCCACCGCCCTCCTCCGCCCTCGCGCACCCACCAGTCGTCCGCGTCGTACTCGTTGTTGGGCCCCCGCCCAAAAACGTCGGGGGACCCGCACAGGGCGCCAGCGAAGGCGCCAGCCTGTCCGGGGTCACCCTTTACGAAGCTGCGGACTGCGTCGCGGAAGCCGCCGTTCCATTCGCTCCACGCGCGACCATAGTGAGGGAACGCCCCCACCTGCACGAGGCCTCCGCAATCCCATGCCTCGGCGATGAGCCGCGTGTCCCGCAGCACGGGGTCCTCAGAGATCTCCCTCATCAAGGGGGGGTCTGAGAGGGGAGTGCCGACGGGGGCAGGGGAAACGAGGTCAGGACCCAGATGGGTGTCCCGGTCAGAGCCCTCGGCGTCCGGGTCGACAAAGAGGGCGCCTCCCGCGCCCTCACCCTCGGTTTCGGACGCCGTTCCCGCCTCGGATGCCGAGTCGGACGTGTCGGACGGCAAACCCAGCAACCGCCGCGCCGCATGCCGTCCCTCGCGCTCGGCCGCCGTCCGCTCTTCGGACCACACCGTCGCCCGCACCCGCGCCTCGGCCAGCAACGCCGCCTCCACCCCCCCCCCCCCCCCCCCCCCCCCCCCCCCCCCCCCCCCCCCCCCCCCCCCCCCCCCCCCCCCCCCCCCCCCCCGACCGCCGCGC
>Ga0181574_10004684_pt1 | contig 11854 bp, 7 predicted proteins | sample 101ome_24_FD_145600 | JGI IMG/M metagenome (GOLD analysis project Ga0181574, IMG submission 145600) | Coastal salt marsh microbial communities from the Groves Creek Marsh, Skidaway Island, Georgia - 101410AT metaG (spades assembly) | ecosystem: Environmental > Aquatic > Marine > Intertidal zone... | reverse complement strand
CGACGTTGATTGCACCGATTGCGATGGAAGAGGGCCTGCGTTTTGCGATCCGAGAGGGTGGCCGAACAGTAGGCGCTGGCGTCGTCGCTAAGATCATCGAGTGATTCTGTTACGAAGCTCAATTAAAAGCCCGCAGCCGCGGGCTTTTTTATTGCAATTAAACCCGTCAGGACTCTTGCGTGGTGAAGATGCGGGTAACGCTGATTCCCCAGTGTTTCCTCAGGTGAAGCATTAATATGCCGTTAATTGCAAATAAGCCGCATTGAAAAGAAATCGCACTATGTTTTACTGTGGCCGCTGGGATAATAAGACAAGCGTGAAACGCAGGCACAAAATGAAAAAACGCACCCCTCTAGGCAGTCTTTTGCGAAGATTTTTTTTCACCGTCACGACGTCTTTACTGCTAATCACGGCGTCATCGTTAGCTGACGCCTCAATAACTCGTATCGGTAGTATTGAGTTTAGTATTCCCTCACCGAGCGAGCCGCCGCCAGCCAACACGGCTTTTTTGCTAAAAGCCACTTTCAAGTCCAGGGGCGGCACCTTCGGTCAACCGTGTGATATCAGCAACATTCAGGTATCTATTGATGGCACTACCTCAGACTCGCCCCCCAAGGCTGGCACCCTGCACACTGGTCATAACGGGGTGTTGGATCAAAGAGGCTTTGTGTTTCGCTTCGATTCTGGATTTGCAGCAGGGACCGACCTTACTCCAACGATTACCTATTCGGCTTCTAGCCGCAGTGGCGCAAGTTGCGATTGCACCGGGCAAAGCTGCGTCGAGCAAAATCCATTTCCGCCGGTTCCCCCCGACCCCAAACCTAATTTAAAGGTCGAGAAAACAGTAAAATCTAGCACCGAGGTGTCTCCAGGGGACGACGTTGTTTATCGCCTGATTGTAACAAATACTGGTCATGGTGATGCGACGAACATCGTTCTGCAGGACGTTCTAGACAGTGATCTTCTGTACTCAAAATCTTCGGGCATAGTACCAAGTCAAGCGCCCCAGGTAGGATCTTCTGGCCTTGTTTCCTGGCCTATCCCTTCTCTTAAGGCTAATGGCGGGAAGGTCGAGCTTTCTTTGACCGTCACGGTGAGTGACTCAGCACCGGCGGGCAGCATTACCAATATTGCAACTGCGACTGTGGGGACAGATAACGCGCCGAGCCAGCCAGCGGTGATCAATGTCAATCGTGTGCCGAAGATGCGGCTGGGCAAAACAATTAACAGCGATAACTTGAGTCGCGTTACCCTCCCAGCAGGTAGCGTTGTTACATACCACCTTACGTACAGCAATGTAGGGACCGGTGACGCTGCCGGCGTAGTCATAAGCGATACGCTCAGCGCGGAATTGATTGGCACACCCACACTTGTTCCTGCGGGCACGTGGAACGAACAGACCCGTGAAGTCAGCTGGGCTGTGGGTGATGTAGCGACCAACGCTGGACCGCAGACCGTCACGGTAAGCGCTCAAATAGACCCCACTGCATCGACGTTATTTTCCAACATTGCCACGGTTAGCTGGAGTGGAGGGTCTTCAGACAGTAATCCCGCTACGGTCGATTTGATTCCCGAGCCCTTCTTTGTCCTTGAAAAGAAAGTGAACGCCACAGTCGCGGAGCCGGGTGACACTCTTACCTTTACGATCAAGTATGAAAATAAAGGTGCCGCGGCGGGTATTAATACGGTTGTGACAGACACCTTGCCTGTTGGGTTAACTCCAGTGGCGGGCTCTTATCCCGGTGCCAATTACGTGGCAGGGGCCACTCCTTCGGATCCGGGAACGCTTACTTGGGCTTTGAACACTGTGCCTGCGTCAGCAACAGGGGTGCTGACATTTGATGCGGTGGTATCCGCAACGACCCCTCCGGGACGTCTATTAAACGTTGCTGAAATGACTGCAGACAATGTTTTTGGATCAGTAGTAGCGACTGTGGAATCAGCTGTTTCCATTCTAGGCGTCATTGACCTCTCAGCCACCAAAGTATTGGAGCCAGGTGCAGACCCACACGTTACTGACGGTGACTCCATAAGCTACTCCTTACGTATCACCAACCAAGGTAACGTGACTGCGTCTAATGTAAAGCTAGTGGATCCATTGCCTAGGGGCACATCGCTAGACGAAGACCGGTCCCCCGGGTGGTCCCTGGTTGGAGACAATCTCGAACGGCCATTGCCGGATATCGGCCCACAGTCGAGTTCTCGCAGTTACCCACTCGTTCTGATCGTTGATGGATCCTTACTGGATGACGGCGATGAAATCGATAACGTTGCAACTGGAACCGGTACTGCCCCAAGCGGCCAGGTTGGCAGTGCGACTACAGAAGTTGTGTCAGTCACTTACAACGCTCGACCAACCATAGCGCTCTCGAAAACAGCCTCGCCGGCTGAGAGCCTTCCCCTGTTCTCAGGTGATGAAATTACTTACAAGATTGAGGCGACCCTGCAAACAATTATGGGCGTAACCGATCTTCAGGTTGCCGATTTGTTGCCACCCGGTTTGCAATATATCAACGCAGTACCCACGCCCGATCAAGTTCAATCTCTCGACAGTGGTCATACTTTGTTGGCTTGGCCGGTAGAGACGCTTCTTTCCGGAAGCAAGCAGTTCCATGTTAAGGCAAGGGTAAGTTCAGGGGTGGATCTTGGGCAGGAGCTCTTCAATTTAGCCGCAGCAAGTTATGATTCAAATAATGGAAAAAAAGTAGCCCTGACGAGGCACGTGGTCTCTGACGCTGCGGTAGAAATCACAAAGGCCGTGTCTTCAGGTAACTCGCCTATTGTTCCGGGGCAGGAGCTCGACTATACCGTAACCTACACCAATACGGGTAAGGCAGCTCTTTCGGGTATCACAGTAACCGACACGTTACCCTCCAATACAACGGTTCTATCGACTACCCCCACTGCGGATCAGCCTTCCGCGGGCGTGTTGTCGTGGTCGCTGGGCGATCTTGCCCCAGGGCAGTCTCAGACGCTGTTGGTGAAGTTAGGGACCACCGCTGTGGCCGTCGGCGATAACTTGATTAACTCGGTGACTATTCAAACTAACGAGGCGCAGCCACAGAGCGCCTCGGTTGAAACGTTGGTTCGTGATGCGCCGTCCTTGTCGCTGCATAAGGTGCCTGATAAGTCGACCGTGTATCCGGGGGAAACGGTAACGTTCACTTTAAGCTTCGAAAATGGGGGCGCTGGCGCGGCTCTGAATACGGTATTGACCGATAAATTGCCAGCAGAACTTGAATTTGTCAGTGCCTCTGATGGCAGGGTGCCCGATGCGGTAACCGGGATTATCACTTGGAGCTTAGGTGATATCGCAGGGAATTCGGCCTTGGCGACTAAGACGGTCACGGCGAAGGTGCCTTTGGGAAGTTACGTGCCTGCGGTCACGGCTACCAATAAGGCCACCATAACCTCTGAAACGGACTTCGATCAGGCCACTGCAAAGGTGGTGATTACTGAACAACCGGCGTTCACTATTGCCAAGTCAGTGGCGGGGGGTTCAACCTCGACTCTAAACCATGCGGCCCCCGGGGATATTGTTCACTACACGTTAGAGATCACGAAGACCGGTGGGGCGGCCACGGACGTCAGGATTGTCGACATCCTTCCAGGTCAAGTGACTTATGAGGACAACAGCGCAACATTCCCCATTGACGCTACGTTAAGCGACCCAGATCTCGGACTGTTGGTATGGGATATCGGTTCGGTGCCCGAGGGTAACAAGACCTTGTCACTCTCCTTTAATGTAGTTTTGGATCCTGTTATCACCAATGGTTCAAGCCTTGAAAATGTGTCTTTCGTAGATTCGCTGGAACTAGGCCCGATTGCGAGCAATGTGGTAACGACTATCGTCGACAGTAAGCCGGTGTTGGTGGTGACCAAACAAGCGAGTGACGGTTATATATTTTCGCCTCCTGTAGGCTCGGCTGAGGTTCCCGGTACGGTTAGCTTCAGCATTGAGGTAGAGAACCAGGGTGACTCCGTGGCTGAGGGGGTGGTGGTCAGCGACACCTTGCCAGCGGGCTTAGTGATTGACCCAGCTAGTACCCTTGGTTCGGTTAATGGCAACACGGTTGAGTGGTCAGTGGGTGATCTTGCACCGGGCAATGTGATTACTTTGCAGGTGTCTGCCCAAGCTGCCGAGGGCCTTGTTGGTAACACGCCTCTCCTGAATAAAGCGTTAGCCAGTACGATGACCGCGGGGGTTGGCAGCGTGCCCTCCAATGAGGTGACGGTAACAGTAGTAGGCGAGGCGGTATTTACTCTCACCAAGAAAGCCTCCGCGGCGGCGGTGAAGCCGGGCGAATCGTTTGTCTATACTTTGGAATACGAAAATGTTGGCACCGACGACAGTGGGCTGCTGACCCTTGAGGATACGCTGCCGCCAGACGTGAGTTTTATCAGTGCCTCAGGCGGTGGAGCAACCACTGCTCCGTCGCTACCTCTGGCGTCGCCGGGTGTATTGAAGTGGGTTGATCTGCCGGCGTTGTCGCCGGGTCAGGTTGCAACGCTGCAGGTGTTCGTCGAGGTGAATGCGGTGGTAGCTAACGGCACCAAACTACCTAATATAGCGACGCTTCATGAGACGGCAACTCCTGCTAAGTCGGTCCAAGCGCAATTTTTGGGTGAGGTACCCACGGTCTCAAGTGCCCCATTGATGACAATTAGCAAGACGGTTGAAGGTGAGCCGACTGTTCCGGCAGGTGAGCTCGTCACTTTCAATATTCACTATGGAAACGCGGGCGGTGATGCGGCGACCAATCCGACAATACGGGATGTACTGCCTCCGGGGCTCACCCTAGAGTCAGCGACCGGCAATCCCACCATCTCGGGCAATGTCATCACGTGGCAAACTGCTTCTCTCCCAGCGAAGCAGTCGGGAGATCTGAAAGTGATTGCCCGAGCTGGTAGTGACGTAACCGACGGGACGCCATTAACCAACAGTGCAAGCATTACATCGGCGGAGACACCAACTCCCGTAAGCAGTTCTGCGACGGTGAAGGTGCTTAATGCCTCGTTGAAGATCACAAAGACTGTGGATAAAACGACCGCTAAATCCGGGGTGTCAGCTACATCAACACAGGGTGATGTGCTGACTTATACCATTGGTTTTGAGAACACCGGTTCGATTGATGCCACGGGTGTAACGGTTGTGGATACTTTGCCGAAAAATGTAGCGTTGGTTGGAGCGACGCCAGCGGCCACAACGGCCGCGGGTAGCCAGGTAAGTTGGGCGATTGGTGCCCTAAAGGCCGGTGAAGGTGGCACGATCAGTTTGCAGGTTCGTGTGGGAGATGACCTCCGTAATGGTACTCAGTTGGTTAATACCGCAAGCATCACGTCCACTAATGCAGGTCCAGCATCGGCTCCGCCCAAAACCACCACCGTTGTGAGTAGCGCGGTCTTGGCGATCAACAAAACCAGTGCAGTGACCGAAGTAATTCCAGGTCAGGAGTTCTCTTACGAGATTACATTAGCTAATGCTGGCTCCGATACCGCAGAGAATGTAGTGATCACAGACACCCTGCCCGAGCAGGTCAGCTTTGTCGATGCGACGGCTAACGGGACGCTTAGCGGAGATACGGTGACCTGGTCGATCGGTACGATGAGTCCAAATACCGAGACCCGAGTACAGGTGAAGGTGTTGGTTGCCGACGTGGTCGACGAGGGCACCGTGCTATTGAACACGACCTCAGCAACAGGTAGTCAGCCCGGAGGCTCCTTGCTGCCTCCAGTGGGTGATACCCTACAGACCCCGGTTTCGAGCAAGCCGATATTGGTTCTTAAGTACGAGGTGAATCGTGATACTGCGGCGCCTGGTGATCGGCTTGTTTATAGTCTGAGGGTGCGTAATGCTGGCGATGCCGCCGCGGTTAACGCCATTGTGGAGGCAGCCTTGCCACCTAACACTACCCCGGTTGCAATCAGCGGCGGCGGTAGTTTCCAACAAGGTAAGGCTGTCTGGACAGCCTCTCGGCTGACACCCAGCGGTTTTATTGATTTGCAATTCAGCGCAGACATCTCTGCTGTAGCGCTTGACGGCGCGCGGGAGCCCTCGATTGCTGCGTTTGGCGCCGACAATGCGGCAATACGAACGGCAAAAGTCAGTACAACGGTGGTCGTGCTTAAGCCAGTGTTAACTATCGAAAAAGTGGGTCCCGACAGCGTCGAGGCAGGCGCCCTGATCGATTACCGGCTGAGTTACAACAACAGTGGCAATGCATTGGCAGCAGGTACCGTCATTGAAGATACGTTGCCGTCAGGTACCACATTTGTGTCGGCCAGCGATGGCGGTGCTGAGACGGCACTGGGGTCAGGCATTGTGCAATGGAACCTGGGTACGCTGATGGACGGAGCTTCAGGCGATGTGGCCTTGCAGGTCCAGACTTCGGCGTTGCCAGACAACACCAAGTTGGTTAACCAAACGTCCTTGACCACCACCTCATTATCTGGGGGGGTAACAGCTACCGCTGCTACGATGGTTCGAAGCCACACGGAGCTGGATATCACTATTGTGGCGGCAGACGATCTATTGAAGATAGGCGATCGTCAGGAATTCACCGTGACATGGGCCAATAATGGCAATCAGAACACCACCAACGCAGTGGTGAAAGCAACGGTACCTCAAGATACAGAATTTTATGCGTCGGGCGCTGGAGGCACGCTCTCAGGTAATGAAGTGACTTGGCTTGTGGGTGATCTGGACGCGGGTGACACCGGTCAGGCAACCTTCGAGGTGGTAGTCGCTTCTACAGCCCGCGACGGTGAGCAGGTGAAAAGTGTCGCTGACATCTCGGCGACCGATGGATTGCCCGATGCAGATGAAGCGGTGTTTGTTGTTGACGATGCTGCACCGGTTTGGCCAGTGTCAGCCGTCAACGTTCCTGTCTCGCCCGAAAGATTGTGGTTGTTGGTCGCGATATTGCTGTCGTTGCTTGCAGGCTATCGCCTGCAGGCTGGAACTATTTACCGTCGTTGAAGCAAAAATGTGGGCACGACCAGAGGGCGTGCCTGTTTTTGTATCAGTTGGCTAAATTCGCGTCAGCGATTTGGCGGTTTAGGGTGAACAGATCATAAAGAACTCCAAGGCCACATAAGCCAAGAGTGACTAGGTAGAGCACTCCGGTAAGTATCTTGCCTTGATAGAAGCGGTGGACGCCAAAAACGCCCAGAACAACCAGGAGAATCCACGTCAGGTTGTAGTCGTATTTACCACCCGGGAATCGTTGAGTGGCTTCATCAGTCATGTCCGGAATGAGGAACAAATCGATAATCCAGCCAATAAACAGTAAGCCGAGGGTCAAGGCCCAGATGGCGCCGCTAACGGGTTTGCCAAAGTAAAAACGATGGAGGCCGATAAAGCCAAAAATCCAGAATATGTAGCCTAAAAAGGTGCTGTGGTCAGACGTTCCGTTCTCTTCGTGCATGGTGTTCCTCCTTGAATACCGGCGGTCATTGCCGTTTGGCCGTTTGGCCGGTTGCCCTTTGTTACCGGCTAATTCGAGGGTATCGCAGTTTTATTGGGATTAATACGACCGCTGTGGGTCTGGATATTTGCTAGTCCAAACCTGCCTCACGCGGCTTTTACAAAACCGAAAAAAGGCGTACGGTTTTAGGCCATCAGGTCAAGTTCTAACAATAAGCAGAGAGGTCGTCATGGTGTATGCCAATCCTGGCTCCGAGGGAGCCATCGTTAATTTTAAGCCTCAGTACGAGAATTATATCGGTGGTCAATGGGTCGCGCCGGTAGAGGGCCAGTATTTTGGCAACATATCGCCAGTTAATGGTGAAGAGTTCTGCAAGATTCCGCGCTCCACTGAGGCGGACATCAACCTCGCGTTGGATGCCGCCCACGCCGCCAAGGACGCTTGGGGTGCAACCCCCGTGACCGAGCGGTCAAACGTGCTGCTGAAAATTGCTGATCGCATCGAGGCCAATCTCGAAATGCTTGCAGTCGCGGAAACTTGGGATAACGGTAAGGCAGTCCGAGAGACGCTGGCCGCGGACCTGCCGCTTTGTGTCGATCACTTCCGATATTTTGCAGGCTGTATACGCGCCCAAGAAGGGTCGATGGCGGAAATTGATCCGACAACCGTTTCGTACCATGTGCATGAGCCACTTGGCGTTGTAGGTCAGATTATTCCCTGGAATTTCCCGCTGCTGATGGCTTGCTGGAAAATAGCGCCGGCACTGGCGGCGGGCAACTGCACCGTGTTGAAGCCGGCGGAGCAAACCCCGGCATCGGTGTGTTTGCTGATGGAGTTGATCGGCGATCTGATCCCCGCTGGGGTAGTGAACGTGGTGAACGGCTATGGTGCAGAGGCTGGACAGGCACTTGCCACCAGCACCCGCATTGCAAAAATTGCCTTTACGGGCTCTACCGCCATCGGCCATCACATTCTTCGCTGTGCTGCTGAAACGCTGATTCCCTCCACCGTAGAGCTCGGTGGTAAGTCGCCCAATATCTACTTTGCCGACGTGATGGATCAGAGTGATGAATTCATCAGCAAGGCGGTAGAAGGGATGGTGCTCGGCTTCCTGAATCAGGGAGAGGTCTGTACCTGTCCGTCCCGCGCGCTAATTCACGAGGACATCTACGAGCCTTTTATGGAGATGGTCATTGAGCGCACTAAGAAGATTACCCGCGGTAACCCGCTTGACCTTAATACCATGGTGGGGGCGCAAGCCTCGCAGGAACAGTTCGATAAAATCATGAGCTACCTGCAAATAGGCCGTGAAGAGGGCGCCGAAATTCTGATCGGGGGTGACGTAGAGCAGGTCGATGGCTTCGGCGGCGGTTTTTATATTCAGCCAACCTTCTTCAAGGGCAACAACCAGATGCGCGTGTTTCAGGAAGAAATCTTTGGCCCGGTCGTTGGCATCACCACTTTTAAAACAGAAGAGGAAGCCTTGGCGATAGCGAATGATACCGAGTATGGACTAGGTGCCGGGCTTTGGACGCGTGATACCAACCGTGCCTACCGCATGGCGCGTGGTATTCAGGCAGGTCGAATATGGATGAACTGCTATCACGCCTATCCTACTCACGCGGCGTTTGGTGGCTATAAAAAGTCTGGCATCGGCCGGGAAGGGCACAAGGTGACTCTCGAGCATTACCAACAGAAGAAAAACCTGTTGATCAGCTACGGCGACAGCCCGCTAGGCTTTTTCTAGCAAGGTCCCATTCGCCCCGATCCATTAGCCGTGCGCCGGGGCATTACTGCAAGCTGTCGGAATGCCGGCTATGTCCGTTAGAATGCGCGCTGACCAAGCAATAATGTGTGCGTCATGGTGTCAGCACAACTCAGTCGGCAGGAATTTGAAGCGGCGCTCCGGAACATGGGCGCGCGCTATCATATTCACCATCCCTTTCACCGCGCGATGTATGCCGGGGAACTTTCCGTTCGTCAGATACAGGGCTGGGTGGCGAACCGCTACTATTATCAGGTGATCATTCCGCAGAAAGACGCGGCGATTCTGGCCAATTGCCCCGACCGGCTCGTGCGCCAAGAATGGGTGCAGCGCATTATCGATCATGACGGTATTGGCGATGATCCAGGTGGGATAGAGGCCTGGCTGCTCCTTGCAGAGGCTGTCGGCCTTTCTCGCGACGAAGTCATTGACCAACGGTACGTTTTGCCCGGCGTGCGATTTGCGGTTGACGCCTACCTCAACTTTGCGCGGGCAGCGACCTGGCAAGAGGCTGCTTGCTCGTCGCTGACCGAACTGTTTGCCCCCGAAATACACCAGTCTCGACTCGATTCATGGCCCGATCATTATCCATGGATCAGTGCTCAGGGCTTAAGCTATTTCCGGAAACGCTTGAATGAAGCTCGGCGAGATGTGGAGCACGGCCTGCGGATTACGTTGGACTACTTTCATACTCCCGAGCAGCAAGGCCACGCGCTTGGATTATTACAATTTAAGCTAAATATTCTGTGGTCCATGCTCGATGCCATGATACTCGCGTACTGCCACGAGGAGCCGCCATTTCACACCTGTGAAGGCAAGCCTTATCCACTGCCGCCCGGAGTCGCACCATGAGGTCCACCGATATTCCGCAGCTGCATCCTCACCTCAGATTTCAGTGGGAACCTGCTCAGGACGCGTACGTGTTGCTCTACCCCGAGGGGATGGTGAAGCTCAATGGTTCGGCGGGGGAGATCCTGGCGGTCTGCGACGGTGAGCGTTCTGTCGCCGACATCATCGCTGTGCTCGAAAAAAAATTTCCTAAAACAACCGATATTGGCGCGGATATCATCGAATTCTTGACTACTGCCCGTGCTAACCAGTGGCTTGTCAGTGACTGACAATATTGGACCTCCTCTGTGGTTGTTGGCGGAACTGACTTACCGGTGTCCGCTGCAGTGCCCCTACTGTTCCAACCCGCTGAATTTGCATCCAGGGGCCAGTGAGCTCGATACCGAAGAATGGAAGCGGGTGTTGGCCGAAGCTCGGGCACTAGGCGCCGCCCAGCTGGGCTTTTCCGGGGGCGAGCCGCTGGTACGGCAGGACCTGGAGGCCTTGGTCGGTCACGCGCGGGGTCTTGGGTTTTACACCAATTTGATTACCTCGGGAGTGGGCCTAAGCACCGAGCGTATTTTGGCCCTCAAAAACGCGGGGCTAGATCACATACAAATCAGCTTTCAATCGACCGATGAGGAGCTGGCGGAGTTGATCTCGGGCAGTGGAAAGGCCCACGCTCAGAAAGTGGCTATGGCCAAAGCGGTTAAGGCTGCAGGGTATCCGATGGTCCTCAATGTGGTGCTGCACAGACATAACATCGATCAAGTTCCAGCTATTATTGAGTTGGCAGAGTCGTTATCTGCGGATTACCTCGAGTTAGCCAACACCCAGTATCACGGGTGGGCGCTTCAGAATCGGGATGAACTTATGCCCAGCCGCGGGCAGATTGAGATCGCCGAAGCGGCGGTAAACGCCTGGCGGGAGGCAAACCCGGGTGGAATGAAACTATTCTTTGTGGTCCCCGATTACTTTGAAGAGCGCCCAAAACCCTGCATGAACGGATGGGGCTCGATGTTTTTAACGGTAACCCCCGAGGGGCGGGCGCTGCCTTGTCATAGTGCGGCTATTTTGCCCATCGATTTTCCCGACCTGCGGGAGCAATCGGTCCGGGAGGCGTGGTACGAATCGGCCGGTTTCAACCGCTATCGCGGGGAGAGCTGGATGCAGGCCCCCTGTCGAGATTGCCCCGAGCGAGGCAAGGATTTTGGGGGGTGTCGCTGCCAGGCCTTTGCCCTGACCGGCGATGCGGCGGCGGCCGACCCGGTGTGCACGCTATCTGCCCATCGCGAACTTGTTGACGAGGCCCTGCGCCTAGCCGAGGGTCATCGCCAACGAGCGCCCTCGCCGCTGCTGTTCCGCAATCTCGCCAACAGCAGGGATCTTATCGCGAGTACGGGCGCTTCCTAGGGCACACTCCCACCTTTTAGCGCCCTCTATTGTGGCCTGGTGCGGCTGCCGGGGTGTCCCGAACCGGCCAAACTGTGAATTTTGCTCACCGGGCTGAAAGCCTGAAATAAAGCCAAATCCTGTGTTGACACCCCCATGGGGCATCCGTAAACTTCGCTCTCTTTTTTGCGGGGTACCCTGAGCGGCATCCCGGCTTTTTCAGGAGTAGTAAAGTGCAAAGTCAGCGCATTCGTATTCGCCTCAAGGCCTTCGATCACAGACTGATCGACCAGTCGACGCAAGAGATTGTTGAGACTGCGCGCCGCACAGGTGCTCAGGTTCGCGGTCCTATTCCGCTCCCCACCAAGAAAGAGAAATTCACTATTTTGGTGTCTCCCCACGTTAATAAAGACGCGCGGGATCAGTACGAAATTCGCACGCA
>Ga0181574_10004680_pt1 | contig 11862 bp, 10 predicted proteins | sample 101ome_24_FD_145600 | JGI IMG/M metagenome (GOLD analysis project Ga0181574, IMG submission 145600) | Coastal salt marsh microbial communities from the Groves Creek Marsh, Skidaway Island, Georgia - 101410AT metaG (spades assembly) | ecosystem: Environmental > Aquatic > Marine > Intertidal zone... | reverse complement strand
TCGGCGTCAGAACGTTTTCCAGTGCCGCCCTTTTCTGGGCGATTTCAAGATCGCTGTACCCCTGGTGCTTTTTGAATTCGTGATGCAGCTCTGTCAGCAGGGCCTGGCGGTCTGGTTCATCAAACCTGATTTTCTCGGCCAGCAGCAGGACGCCGCCAGGAAGCAAACCTTCAGCAATCCTGGTGAGTATCGTCTGGCGCTCAGCGTCGGGGACAAACTGCAAGGTGAAGTTAAGTACAACCATCGAAGCATTCTCGATGGGAGTTTCTCTCAGATCTTGTAGACGGATCTCATAAGGGGCGGCAGAGTGATCACGGTCGAGATTGGCGCGGCATCGATTAATCATGGCTTCAGAATTGTCGATGCCGATGATCCGGGTCGTAGCAGATGAGTGCCGTCTAAGTTGTAAGGTCGAGGCGCCGAGCGAACAACCGAGATCATAAACATTGGTTTCTGGCCGCACATAGCGTTCGGCCAGGCTGCCAATGAGCTGCAGGATCAGGCCGTAGCCTGGCACGCTGCGCTCGATCATGTCCTGGAAGACGTCAGCGACGGCAGCATCAAATCGAAAAGCTTCGACGTGACTGAGGGGTGTTCGGTAGATCTGATCCTTACCGTCAGACATGATGCAGAGGGCAGTGGAAATAGCGGAGCGCGTAGACTACCACAACCCGTCCTCGCAAAGTATCGAGGCGTGTTAAGTGATTGTAAATATTAGCTTTTCCTCGATGAAAGACTTGACCCCCGGAGGACCATCAATAAGATGGAAGAGAAACTAGGCGGCTTTTTTGATATGAGTCTCAGGATCTTAAGAATCAACACCGCAGGCATGCCGGTGGACTGGATGAACTGGCAAGAGGCTGTCTGTCTTCATGCACGTGACCTGGTGAGCTGGACCTACGGAGAAGAAGTGATGCAGGTTCACGGTGGACACTCTCGGTTAACCGGTGAGCAGACAATCCTGACACTGAATTCCATTATTGCCTGCAAGGGCAAAGTCTTCGACAAGATCCGGCGCGAACCGCCACTGACCAACCGTGCGCTGTTCAGGCGCGACCAGAATATCTGTCTATACTGTGGCAATGCGTTTAAAGAGTGTGACCTGAGCCGTGATCACGTGCATCCGGTATCACGCGGTGGGCGAGATCACTGGACCAATGTGGTCACCGCCTGCAAACGCTGCAATGCCCGCAAGGGAAATCTGACCATCGATGAATGTTCCATGGAGCTTCTGGCTCTGCCTTATCGGCCTAATCACGCTGAGTACCTGGCGCTCTCGCACAGTGGCAGAATCCTGGGTGACCAGATGGCGTTCCTGAAACGTCAGTTTTCTTCGAACAGCAGGCTGCTTGACGACAAGCTTGTTAGGTTCAGGCAGAAAGAGCCGGACGCGATTCATACAGTCTGATTCGCGTTCCTGATTGTCTTGCTTGTCTCAGGTAACCACGGGTGGCATCGGGCACTCCAGCGTATCTGCGATCATGCGCAGCAATTCCTGTTCGAGCACGCTGACGACGCCGTCGGCGGTGACGGTCCTGACGCAGGCTTTGAGCAGTTTTGGTTTGCGCAGTGGATGCAGCGCTGCCAGTGCATCTAGGGCATCGTTTAACCTGGTGAAGCCGAGTGACTGCTTATCAACCAGCTGCAGATCGATATCCAGTTCGACTGCACCCAGCTCGAAGGCCTTCTGAGGTGTTATGTCAGCATGGCGGTCTGCGTAGGCCAGCAGGGACAGCAGGGTCGCCGCGGGGGCCTTGACCTGGGACAAGCGGTTGAACTTGACCTTGGAATGTCGGCCTTCGAATACCTCGCCCAGGTGTTTGGTGACGAGCTTGCGCACGGCCCACTCAGACAGACCAATGCGACCGTCTGCTCGTATCAGGACGTCGAGGTTGCTGAGGAACAGTCGGTACTGCTCATAGCTCAGCTGGTGCAGAGTAGGCAGGGCCATTTCGAGTAGCGGCAGGCGCATGCCTGGCTGGAATTCAGGTTCGGCGCGGAGCAGTTTCTCCAGTTCCTCGAACACGCCGAGATCGGCTGCTTGTCGTAAATGCTCGATTTGCTGTTCACGCACAGCTTTATCCTGGTCCAGTATCATCAGGTAGACCAGAGACCGAGCGGAATAGGGAACCCTTGCTGCTTCGGTCAGGGTCGGTGGCAGGGCACCGATCACCTTGCGGGCATAGCCGACCTGGCCGTCATCCGGGTTGCCAATGTTGTCGATGGTCTTTTCTGGATCGATGCTGACATCTGCTGCGGCAAAACCCATTGCGCCGGTTGCCGGCTCAAGGTTGTCGTCAGGGGCAGGTAGTGGTCCTTCGAGGTAATCACCCTGCCAGCCGGGTTCGATCCGCCGGATGCGTTTGGCCAGGGGCGGGTGCGTCGCCATCAGTCCCGCAAACGAAAAACTGACAGCTTCACAGAAGAATGCGTGACTGATCTCCTCGCTTTCAGGGTGCTTGAGCACGGTACCCTCTCGGTAGCCGCCGATGCGTTTCAGCGCATTCGCGATACTGGCCGGGTTCCGGGTGAACTGCACGGCCGAGGCGTCCGCAAGGTATTCGCGCTGACGGCTGACCGCAGCTTTGATCAGGTTGCCGAAAAACTGGCCAAGGTAGCCGATGGCGAGCAGGCCGACAGCGATGGCGACAATGGAACCACTGTTGTTGCGTCGACCGGCTCGATGCGCGCCGGACTGCAGCAGGATTCTGCCAATCAGTGCCAGCATCAGGATGCCGTAGAGCACACCAATCAGGCGGATGTTGAGTCGCATGTCACCATTGAAGATATGGCTGAACTCATGCGCAATCACGCCCTGCAGTTCATCCCGGGTCAGGTTGTTCATGGCTCCTTCAGTTACGCCGATGACGGCATCGCTGGGCGAATAGCCGGCCGCAAACGCGTTGATGGCGGATTCTCTGATGAGGTAGACCGGTGGCACGGGTGTGCCCGAAGCGATCGCCATTTCCTCCACTACATTCAGCAGTTTTTTTCGGTTGAGATCGCCACCGGCGTCCACCAGCAGTTCGCCGCCAAGCATCTCTGCCACAGCGCGGCCACCGCCTTTCAGTGAATAGAGTTTAAACAGACTGGCGAGAATGATCAGTGAGATTACGCCCGCTCCGATCATGAGAAAGATTTCGACTGAGTAGTGATAGCGGCCGGTAGCAAGACCCGCCGTGTCCTGCATATTGATCAAGGCGAAGACCAGCAGATTGGTGAGCGCGACCAGCGAAAGCACTGCCAGCGTAAAAAGAAAAAGCAGCAGCGTCGTTTTCTTGCGAGCTTTGTTCTGGGATTCGAAGAAGTCCATGGGGACGGTGGTACACCCCTCGCGTTTGCGAGGTATCTCAGTCCTTAGAACGAAACACTCGGCGCTTCCTGGATCGCTTCGCTGTCGGCAAACTCCAGCAGCTCTGCATCGGTGTGGTGGCCGAAAGCACCGGCCAACACGATTTGCGGGAACGACTGGCGGTAGGTGTTGTAGGTCATCACCTGGTCGTTAAAGGCCTGGCGTGCAAATGCGATTTTGTTCTCTGTCGACGTCAGCTCTTCGCTGAGCTGCATCATGTTCTGGTTGGCTTTCAGGTCGGGATAGGCCTCAACGGCAATATTGAAACGGCTCAGAGCGCCCTGCAGCACACCTTCCTGACTGGCCAGATTGCGGATGGCGGCAGCATTGCCCGGGTCCATGGCAGCATCGGCGAGTACCGAAGCTGCCGCATCTCTCGCCTTAGTGACGGATTCAAGCGTTTCGCGTTCATGTTCAAGGTAGCCCTTGGCGGTTTCGACCAGGTTTGGGATCAGGTCATAGCGGCGTTTAAGTTGCACCTCGATCTGTGCAAAAGCGTTCTTATAGCGGTTTTTCAGCGCGACCAGCTGGTTGTAGATACCGACAGCCCAGACGGCGAGCGCGCCGACAATAACAAGTGTAATGATCGTGGAGATATCCATGCCAACCCCTTTGTCCTTCAGTGGAAACAGTATTTGTTTTAGACGCTGGACCGCCGCAATGCAAATCAGATTGCCGCTGACTCAGGTCGATTTGCCGAATTCCTGTCGGATTTTTTCATTGTCCTGGCCAATATCGGGAATTCTTAAGCGTTCTTCCCTTGTCTCGGCTGTACCGGGAGGCTGGCGTTTGACGTCGGCGCCCCGACCCAGCGCCGTGATTGCGCCGTTTGCGGATTCGACGATGCGGTAGCGATTCTGTGGGTGTTGCGCGAGATCGTCCAGCTGACTGACGCGCCCGTAGGCGATGTCAGCCTCGATGAGTTTTTCGATGACCGTTTCCCGGTCATCGCGCCCAAAAATCTCCGTGATCAGCGCTTCCAGCTCGGTTCGATGCTGGAGTCGGACGGTATTGCTGGTAAACCGCTGGTCGCTGGCGAGGCCAGCATCGCCCAGCGCGATTTCGCATAATCGTACCCATTCACGTTCGTTCTGGATGCTGAGCAGAATCTGTTTGCCGTCCCCGCAGGTGAAGGCGCCATAAGGCGCGATGCTGGGATGCCGCAGCCCGCTGTTCTGTGGTGAGAATCCGCCGTACTGGTGCTGCAGGTAGGGAACATTCATCCAGTCTGCGGTGGCGTGAAACAATGAAACATTGATGAGTCGGCCCTGATTTGCCGGGTCTCGCTCGCGGGCGAACAGGGCCTGCAGGATTTCCTGGTAGGCGGTCATGCCCGCTGAAATATCCGATACCGAAACGCCCACGCGAGTCAGTTCCTCGCCGATACCGGTGACAGAACAAAGCCCGGTTTCTGCCTGGATCAGCAGGTCATAGGCCTTCTGTGTGCGATAGGGGCCATCCTCGCCATAGCCGGAAATCGAACAGATGATGAGTGCCGGAAAGCGGCGGCGCAGATCGATGGGGTCAAAACCGAGGCGCGCGAGAGCGCCAGGTGCCAGATTCTGGATAAACACGTCCGCTTTGGCGAGCATATTGCGCAGCAGCTCGGCGTCATCAGGCGATTTCAGGTTGAGCGTTACAGATTCCTTGCCTGCGTTGAGCCAGACAAAGTAGGCGCTCTGCCCCTTGACGAAGTCGTCGTAGTTGCGGGCAAAGTCGCCATCCTCACGTTCGATCTTGATCACCCGGGCCCCGGCCTCAGCCAGCCTGCCGGAGGCATAGGGTGCAGCGACCGCCTGCTCCAGAGCGACGACTGTTATCCCATCGAGATCGTTCATTCGTTGATGATGCCGGGCAGTGCCAGCCTGGACCAATGGATGATGCCGCCGGGAATGTTGGCCACCGCTGCGCGGCCGGCGGATTTAAGGATCTGGGTCGCCATCGCGGAGCGTTTGCCGGACTGGCAGATCGCAACCACAGGCTTGTTATCAGGCACCTCATCGATGCGTTCCCGCAGTTCGCTCAGGGGTATCAGCAGCGACCCCTCGAGATGACCCAGGTCGCCGTTGAATTCGGCATTGCTGCGAACATCGACGATGGTGACCGCGTCACGGTTACGAGCGACCCAGTCCGGTTCGATTTCTGGAATGCCAGCAAACGTCAGGTTGACCGGGCCCCAGTCGGTCCCGACGTCGTCCTCATTCTCGGGTTTGCCGGATCTCATGTTGGCAGGCAGGGCAATTTCCAGTTGGGCCGGGTGCGGCAGGTTCATGTTTTCCATGTAGCCAGCGAAATCTTCCTCTCGTGCTTCACCGCCGATGCGGGGATTGTGTTTTTTCTCCTCCTGAACTGTCGAAACGGTGCGACCCATATAGTCGTGCCCAGGGTAGATCAGGCAGTCGTCCGGCAGACTGAAAATTTTATCCTTGATGCTGTGCCACATGGTGTTGACGTCGCCCGCCTGGAAATCGGTCCTGCCGGCAGCACGGATCAGCAGACAGTCGCCGGTAAATGCTGTCAACCGATTGTTGGTAACAAAGGTCATGCAGCCGTCGGTGTGACCGGGCGTCGCCCAGGCCGTGATCGAGCTGTCACCAAAAGCGAGTACGTCACCATCAGAGAGTTCGAGATCCACTTGCGCAACGCCGGCTGTGGCAGAGATCGCGATCTGTGCCCCAAAAGCCTGCTTCATGAGCCAGGCGCCGGTCACATGATCCGCGTGCACGTGGGTATCAAGGCAATATTTAACTTTCAAGCCAAGCTCATTGATCAGCGCTGAGTCCCTTGCATGCTGCTCGAACACCGTGTCGATGATGATCGCTTCCCGCGAGGTTTCACAGCCAAGGAGGTAGGTGTAAGTGGAGGATTTGGAGTCAAAAAGCTGCCTGAAAATCATGCTGATGCCACTGCTGATAATGCGGGCATATTATGAGCGATCTGTGCTGCAGAGCGAAGATAAAAAGCACGGAGGACGGGCGTGTCACCAGCGGTTCGCTGGCACGCCAATCTGGCATCGTCACTTTCTGCTGGTATATCCTGACGCCATAGCCGTTGGAATAGAAGAGAGCAGAGATGAGCCGTACAGCGAAACAAACCATTGAAACCTTCTGGCGAGTCCAGGACGAGGGTGACTACACGAAACTGGTTGACCTGTTTGCAGACGATGCCGTCGTCGTGGACCCTTTCTTTGGCACCTTTGAGGGCAAAGAGGCGATCATGGGGTTCATGCGCAAGATGAACGAGGAAATGCGGGCGCGCAGTACCAGCTTTGAAGTGCGTGAACTGGAAGGTGATGGCGAAGTCGCCTGGGCGCAGTGGGTGGCGCATACCGCGGCCGGCGATATCGAGGGTTGCGGCCTGTATCGTGTTAGAGAAGGGAAGATCACCTACTACAAAGACTATATGAACGCGCCTGCGGCGGCGGAGGAGTAAGGATGATTAAGCCTGTTTGTTTGGTGATCGGGGCCGGTGCAGGTATTGGCGGTACTGTTGGTAAGAAGTTTGCTGCAGAGGGCTATCACTCGGTGCTGTGCCGGCGCAGTGACGAAGAGGGCCTGCAGAAACTCGTCGCAGAGATTCAGGCAGAGGGCGGTGAAGCGACGGGTTACCTCCTTAACGCTGTTGATGAGGGAACGCTGGAGGAACGCATTGCGGCGGTGGAGGCCGAGATCGGGCCGATCCAGGTGGTCCTGTTTAACCTTGGGGCGCAGATTGGCAATCGCTCGCTGGAAGATACACCGCTGAAGACGTTTGAGCTGGGCTGGCGCATGGCGACCCTGGCGTTGTTTCGTGTCGCGAAGGAAGTGATTCCTCACATGGAGCAGCGCGGTGGCGGAACGATTCTTGTGACTTCAGCGACAGCGGCCGTTCGCGGCAATGCCGGACAACACTCCCACGCGGCGGCCATGGGCGGGCGTCGTATGCTGTGTCAGAGCCTTAATGCCGAGTATGCAGCGCGCAATATTCACGTGGCCCATATCCTGGTTGATGGCGCTGTCGACGCGCCGGATACGCTGGGCAAGATGGTCGGCGCGGAAGCATTCCAGAAGCTGCGCGAAACCCGGGGGGCAGAAGACGGTCTGCTGCTGCCGGAACACATGGCAGAGACCTATTACCACGTTGCTCACCAGCATCGATCATCCTGGACTCATGAGCTGGATCTGCGCTCTTACTCTGACCTTGCCTGGTGGAATCACCGCTAGGTGACAGTCGTTCCAGGTGCGCGAACGGGATGCCCTGCATGATTCGGCACCTCCGTAGATTGATGCGGCGTTGGTCTCATACAATACTAAGGACAACTGTTATGAGGCTGCGAGGATTCCCGTGACCACAACCGATGAGATCAATGCGACACCGCTCGACCAGCTCGACGTCAGTCGCCCGGACCTTTTCAAGAATGACACCTGGCAGCCCTGGTTTGCTCGGCTGCGCAATGAAGCGCCGGTACACTACCTGGCCGACAGCACCAATGGCGCCTTCTGGTCGGTGACCAGCCATGCGCTGATCAAAGAAGTGGATGCTAATAATGAGGTGTTTTCATCAGAGAAGGGCGGCATTTCTATCGTTGACGCGCCGCCGCCGGAAGATGGCCAGCTGCAGGGCAAGAACTTCATCGCTATGGATGAACCCGAACACCACAAGCAGCGCAGTGCCGTTTCACCGACGGTGGCACCCCGCAACCTGGCGGAGCTTGAGCCGCTGATTCGGGAGCGGGTCATCGACATTCTGGAACATTTGCCCGTGGGTGAAACCTTTAACTGGGTCCAGGAAGTTTCCGTCGAGCTGACCGCCAGGATGCTGGCAACGCTGTTTGATTTTCCCTACGAGAATCGGCGCAAGCTGGTGTACTGGTCTGATCTCACTACCAACGTGCCTCAGGTGACGGGGGATGACTCCATCGACATGAAGGGTCGCTACGAAGAGCTAATGGGGGCAGCCGCGGCCTTCTATGAACTTTGGATGTCGAAGCTCGGCCAGCCGCCCACTTTCGACCTCATTTCGATGCTGCAGCACAACCCCGAAACCGCGAAGATGAATGAAGACCCGGAACTGTTCCTGGGTAACCTGCTGCTGCTGATAGTGGGTGGCAACGATACAACCCGGAACAGCATCAGCGGCGGAGTGATTGGCCTCAATAAGTACCCCGAGGAATACGATAAGCTTCGAGCCGACCACAGCCTGATTCCGAATATGGTGGCAGAAATCGTGCGCTGGCAGACGCCGGTGATTCACATGCGCCGGACGGCGCTCGAAGACTATGAGCTGGGCGGCCAGCGTATTAAGGCCGGTGAGAAAGTCATCATGTGGTACCTGTCGGGCAACCGCGACGAATCAGTGTTTGACGATGCTGAGAAACTGATCATCGACCGACCCAATGCCCGCCAGCATGTCTCGTTTGGTTTCGGCGTGCATCGCTGCATGGGTAATCGCCTGGCCGAGATGCAGCTGCGCGTGCTCTGGGAAGAGATCATGCAGCGCTTTCGCAAGGTTGAGGTGGTGGGCGATGTCGAACGGCTGCCGAACAACTTTATTCGCGGCATCAAGGACGTACCTGTCCGATTGCACCCACTGTAAGTTGCACCGAAGGGCGGGTTCAGGCGGTAAGGCCGCCGTCTACCCGATTCACTGAGCCGGTGATAAAGCTGCTGTCGTCGGAAGCCAGGAACAACATCAACCGGGCGATGTCCTCGGCCTCGGCATATCGTCCCATGGGGATCGTGCCGATCATCTGTTGATGGATATGTTCCCCTTCACCGGGAGCGATGCCTTCCTCGATGCGTCGCATCATGCCGGTTTCAACCTGGGACGGGTTCACGCTGTTAACCCTGATTCCCTTGGCAGCACACTCCAGGGCGGCGCTTTTCATGAGGCCGATGACCGCATGCTTTGATGTGTTGTATGCCGACAAGTTCGGAGCACCCTGCAGCCCGGCAACACTGGACGTGATGATGAAGCTGCCGCCACCTGATTTTTCCATGGCGGGTATGGCGGCCTTGAGACCGAGGAAGGGTCCCTTGACGTTGATATCCAGCACCTGGTCGAAGCGCTGCTCGTCATAGTCAACGATGCTGGCAACGTCACCTTCAATGCCGGCATTGGCGAGAAACACATCAAGACTGCCGTGGCGCTCTTCGGCTGCCCTGACCATGGCTTCATTGTCGGCGAGACGGGTGACATCACCGGCAACATAGCTGATGCGGTTGCTGCCGATTTCCGCACAGGCCTGCTGCAGGTCTGCCTCGTTCAGGTCCGCCAGGATGACATTGGCACCCTCGGCGATGAACAGGCTGGCCGCGGCCCTGCCGATCCCACCTGCGCCACCGGTAATAACGGCCGTTTTGTTCTCGAGTCTGTTCATCCTGGTCCCTGTCTGTTTTGTTACAGGCCTGACTATAGCGCAACGACCATGCCGGTGTGTTTCTTAATGCGGTGACAAAGCGGTGCTGTTATTTGGCGCCTGGGTACTGGCTTGTAATATTTCACGCTGCTTTGTGCAAATATAGGCGGTGCGGAAATGAGCCGTAACCCATGCAGCAGAGGCGATGACAATGACTTATGACTTTTCTGGCCAGTGCGTGGTGATCACCGGTGGCGCTTCGGGCATGGGGCACGCCGCCGCTCAGGCATTCGCTCGGGCTGGCGCTTCGGTGTTGATCGGAGATATTGCCGACGAGGCCGGTGAGACAGCGGCTGTCAGAATCAGGGAGGCTGGATTCGATTGCCTCTATCAGCATGCTGATGTCGCCATTGAAGCTGATACCCAGGGTCTCATCGATACGGCAAGAGCGCATGCCGGCAGGCTGGATGTTTTTGTCGCGGCCGCAGGGATTCTTGGCCAGCGCCAGATGCTGCACGAACAGACCGTCGAGAATGTCAGGAACACACTGGGTGTGAACGTCGAAGGCGTGGTTTATGGCACCAAGCATGCGGTGAACGCTTTCCGGCAGAATGAGAACGGCCGGGGTGTGATCGTTAACTTCGCCTCCGTGCAGAGCTTCCGGGTGAAAAGCGCGAAAGCCTCGCTGTATGCCGCCAGCAAGGCGGCGGTGGTATCGCTGACCAAATCAGCTGCGCTGGAATATGGCGCGGAGGGTATCAGGGTCAATGCGATTGCCCCAGGACCTATAGACACCCCGATGCTCCGAACCGCCGCGGGTAATTCCTGGCCTCCGACCATTATCGATGAAACGCCGCTGGGCAGGTTAGGTGAGCCGATGGAAGTGGCTGAGGCGGTACTCTGGCTGGCGAGTGACGCTGCCAGTTACGTCAGTGGTGCGACACTGCCTGTCGATGGTGGATGGTTGGCTCCCTGAACCAGTCGAGCCCGAATGCACCCGACCGCGGTGGAAAAAATCAGCGTGTAACCTGTATCTCCGCGTGCAGTAGAATCCAGCAGTCCGAACAAGTATAAGTGCCGTACACAAAGAGACCATCCGCCATGACGCGTGGTGGCACTTTCCCTTGACGCTAGTGATTGAATGAGGCGCTAAACTGACGCAGCAAGAATTTCCCGTTACCCATGCCCGGCGGACGCTGCTGACATCGCTGGTCATTGTCGGCATTGGTTTCTCTGTTTACTTCCCCTTGCTCGCGCCGATAGGCCGTGAGATTGGGTTTTCAGAATTTCAGATCACGAGCATCATCGGTGTCTCTGCCCTGATCGTCTTTCTGGCCTCACCATTCTGGGGTCGGCTCAGCGATACCTGGGGTCGAAAGAGCGTCATGCTGATTGGTTTGTTTGGCTACACCGGCGGCACGCTGATCTTCACTATCGTGCTTGCGATCGGCCTCGAAGGATGGCTGCTGGGCATACCTCTGTACCTCGCCCTGATCGGCGCGCGGATTCTGCATGCGATGTTCATGTCTGCCGCAATGCCCGCATCAACGGCTTATATGGCGGATATCACGAATGTCGAAAATCGTACCAAGGGCATGGGGGCAAGTGGCGCGGCCAACAACATTGGTTCGATGGTTGGCCCGGTGTTTGCCGGACTTGCAGCGATATCGCTGCTGCTGCCGCTCTGGCTGATGGCGATTATTGCCTTTATCAATGGGCTCTTTGTCTGGCGCTACCTGCCGGAACCGCCACGCCACGAGGTGCCGCAGCATCGACCTCGACGCCTGAAATATACCGACCCACGCATTCTCCCGTTCGTTGTAGTTGGTGTCTGCATGTTCATGGGGTTCGCGCTGGTGCAGCAGACGATGGGTTTCCGGTTCCAGGATGCGCTGGGGCTGTCGACGACAGAAACGGCGAAGACGCTCGGTATCGCCATGATGCTGTCAGCCGCCTGTTCGCTCTTCTCCCAGATGGTGGTCGTGCAGCGACTGCGTCTGGCGCCATTCACGCTGCTGCGTATCGCGATTCCCCTGTTGATTGTTGCTTTTGCCCTCATGAGTGCGTTCAGCACTCAACTGATGCTGACGATCGCCATGATGATCCTCGGACTTGGCATGGGTATCGCCGGACCGGGTTTCATGTCGGGTGCATCGCTCGCCGTGTCGGCAGA
>Ga0181574_10004678_pt1 | contig 11865 bp, 10 predicted proteins | sample 101ome_24_FD_145600 | JGI IMG/M metagenome (GOLD analysis project Ga0181574, IMG submission 145600) | Coastal salt marsh microbial communities from the Groves Creek Marsh, Skidaway Island, Georgia - 101410AT metaG (spades assembly) | ecosystem: Environmental > Aquatic > Marine > Intertidal zone... | reverse complement strand
GCCCGTCGCCATGGTGGCCAGTTCATTCTGCGTATAGAAGATACCGATCGCGAGCGATCCACCCAAGCGTCCGTCGATGCAATTTTGCAGGGTATGGCGTGGATGGGGCTGGACCCTGACGAAGGTCCGATCTATCAGACCGACCGGATGAATCGCTACACGCAAGTGCTAGACCAGTTGCTGGAGCAGGGCCTTGCTTACCGATGTTATTGCACCCCGGAAGAGCTGGATGCCGTGCGGGAAGAGCAGCGGGCTCAGAACATCAAGCCTCGCTACAACCGCAAGTGCCGCGATCATGCCAATCCTGAACGATCCGGCATCACGCCGGTAGTTCGGTTCAAGAATCCGCTTGAGGGGTCAGTGATTTTTGAGGATTTGGTGCGGGGCAAGGTCAATATCAGCAACGATGAACTGGACGACCTCGTCATAGCGCGTGGCGACGGTATGCCTACCTATAACTTCGCGGTCGTGGTCGATGACATCGATATGGAGATTACCCATGTCATCCGAGGCGATGATCATGTCAACAACACGCCACGGCAGGTGAATATCTTCAAGGCGCTCGGGGCGCCGCTGCCCCTCTTTGCGCATGTGCCGATGATTGTGGGACAGGACGGCCAGCGTCTGTCCAAGAGGCATGGCGCTGTGAGTGTTCTCGAGTATCGAAATCAAGGCTTTCTGCCTGAGGCTATGCGCAACTATCTGCTGCGTCTCGGTTGGTCACATGGCGATCAGGAAATATTTTCCACTGAAGAGATGATCGATTTTTTTGATCTCGCCGACGTTAATCGGGCGGCTTCCGCGTTTGATCTCGATAAACTCAAATGGCTGAATCAGCACTACATCAAAGAAGCTGATGCGACTCGTCTTGCTTCATTATTGGCGGATGCGCTTGAGACGCGTGGTGTGGATATTTCTGCAGGTCCGCCGGTCGGGCAGGTGGCTGAGGCGTTGCGCGAGCGAGCTCAGACCATAGAAGAACTCGTCGATAAAAGCCTCTACTTTTATGAAGATTTTGAAAGCTACGACGAAGGTGCGGCGAAGAAGCATCTTCGTCCGGTTGCGCAGGATTTGCTTACAGATGTAAGAGCGCGCCTTTCTGGGCTGGCCCAATGGCAGGGAGCAGAGATTCACCAGTGCCTTGAGGAGTGCGTAAGCGCTCAGGATTCCAAACTCGGCAAGATCGCCCAGCCGCTGCGCGTTGCTGTTTCGGGTACCGCAGCCACTCCCGGTATTGATGTGACGCTTGAACTGGTCGGCCGCGAGCGAACCCTGACTCGTATTGACAGGGCGCTTACCTTTATTGAGGCCCGAAAAGAGCAGGATGCTTGACCCCGGCGGGGCAAAAAACGAGAATAGCGCGTTCTCTCGGGGCCGTAGCTCAGTTGGGAGAGCGCTACAATGGCATTGTAGAGGTCGTCGGTTCGATCCCGTCCGGCTCCACCATACATGTCCCCATCGTCTAGTTGGCCTAGGACACCGCCCTTTCACGGCGGCAACAGGGGTTCGAATCCCCTTGGGGACGCCAGTTCGAGAACGAAAGTGCGTTCATCAAGCTGTTTAATAAAAGAGGCCCACGGCCTCTTTTCTTTTTCCTGATGGGCCGCTGAGTATTAAAAGTACCAGTCCGAGAAATCCCATATACCTTCATCCCAAATGGATCTAATGACCGTTGCGTTTGGATTCCTGAAGTATTTCCTTTTTGCGGTAGCGCTTATCGCAGGAGCTATCTGGCTTTTTCTGAAAACCGCGCCGGTGTTCGGTGGCCAGTCACAAGCCTCAAGTGATGAGCGGATCGCGCAATCGCCTAATTTCTCGCAGGGACAATTTAAAAACCTCGCGCCCACTACGCTTAGCACTCGCGGGCCGGATTCAAAGTCATCTTTCTGGCGCTGGTTTTTTCCCGCATCCGATAAAAATCCCTCAGCGCCGTTGCCCTCGATGCGCTTTCAGCCAGATCAGATGACAGATAACCAGTTTATCTGGCTTGGTCACTCGACGATCCTTATCAGGACTCGAGATAAATTTCTGATTACGGATCCCGTTTTTTATCGCGCATCACCTCTACCTGTCTTTGGTAAACCCTTTGCCATTGAAGATCCAATCAAAATCAAAAACTTGCCCAAAATTGATGTCGTGGTGATCTCCCATGATCATTACGATCATTTGGATGCGAAGGCAATCCGTTATCTGGCGTCTCGAGTTGAGAAGTTTTTTGTGCCCCTTGGAGTACGTGCCCATCTTGAAAGATGGGGCGTTAAAGCCGATCGGATCATAGAACTGGACTGGTACGAGTCTGCCGCGTTTGATCATGTCGATCTGACGCTGACCCCTGCGCGGCATTTCAGTGGGCGGGGGTTTAACGATCGAAACAAGACGTTGTGGGGATCGTGGGTAATCGACACTCAATCGCTAAAGATCTTCTTCAGCGGCGACACGGGATACTCAGAGACCTTCAGCGAGATCGGTGAGCGATACGGACCGTTTGATTTTGCCTTTATGGAGAACGGCGCCTACAACAAGGATTGGGCGCAGATTCATATGCTTCCAGAGGAAGGAGTTCAGGCCAGTATCGATCTTAAAGCGCGTTTCTATTTTCCCATCCACTGGGCCAAGTTTGATCTATCGCTGCACCCCTGGGATGAACCGATTCTTCGGGCATCTGTTGAAGCAGAAAAAAGAGGCGTAACTATTGTGACGCCGTTAATCGGGGAGCGCTTCGGCTCGGCACTTACTCCGCAGCGCCGCTGGTGGGAGGGACTTAGAGCGTTAAATGGAGAGGTTCAAAGTCAAAAAGAGCCTATCCAGACTGCTCAGTAGCGCGTTGGCAACTTAAAGCCAAGCATGTTGCATTTGCTCAGGGTAGCGACGCCAGCCACTCGGCGACGGTTTTGGCAACTTCCCCGGTATTTCCCTTGAAGTAATGATCTGCGTTGGGAATCACCACTTGCCCGGAGAGTGGGTTCGCCGCTTGCGTCATCAGTGCCAGGCGCTCAGGGGCAAGACGATGTACAGCAGGGTAGTCCCGCTCGCCGTATAGGTCCAGCACGGGTATCGTCAGCGAAGCAAACGGGAAAGGGTGTTGCATCGGCTGCTTGTAATCCGTGGCGCCCATGCCAATCCCGATGAAGGCATCGATCCCGTTGCCGCTGCTTTTTTCCAGCCAGAGCATAGCCATATGGGCGCCGCAGCTGTGAGAGAGCAAGACGATCCGATCAATCCCCTGGGCCTTGAGGTGTGAGATCGCCGCGTCGATTCGAGGAAGCGCTTCCGGCAGAATCGGTACGTAGTCAAAGTATTTGGCGGTCTTTTCGAGAACCGGTAGTTGCAGCGAGAGGGTATGCCAGCCAGCTTCGGATAACGCGACGCGAAGCGGACCCATATTCTCGGGCCAGTCGGCATGAAAGCCCCGCCCGTGCATGAGAATCACGGCGCCCCGAGGCTCGTCCGTTGGCGCCATTTCAACGCCGGCAAACTCAACCCCCTCGGCATCCAGGCGAATGACCTCGCCATCAAAAATATTGGCTTCAATCTCTGCGACCAGCCGGGCCTCGCGCTCACGGTCAGACGCATAGCCAGGCGCCGCAAAAAGCCCGATCAGCGCGCTTAACAGACAGGATCCAAAAAAATTCCGCATGTGATTTCCCCTGGGGTAGGATCTAAATCATACTAAAAATAAGCACTTATATGACGAGGACGACTTTAGGGCGGCTCATTTGGTGAGCCCCCCGGAGAGGATAATGAAGTCATGGAAAAGCTGAAAGCGTCTGTCGAGGGTCTTGCCGGACTGCTGACTGAGCGACATTGGAAAATGATGACGGTGGAGTCTTGTACGGGGGGATGGATCGCCCAGAGCCTGACGTCGCTCGCCGGCAGTTCGGATTGGTTCGAGGGCGGCCTTATTACATACAGCAATAAGGCAAAAGCTCAGTTCGCCGATGTTCCCTCAGCGCTGATTGCCAACCATGGGGCCGTCAGTCGCGAGGTAGCGCTTGCGATGGCAGCAGGAGGGCGCTCGCGGACCGGCGCTCATGTCGCGGTTGCGGTGACGGGAATCGCCGGTCCGGGCGGAGGAAGCGAGCAAAAGCCGGTAGGTACGGTTTATATCGCCTGGAATGTCGCAGGACGAGAGCCGGTTGTCGAGCGCTTTCATTTTCACGGGGATCGTGAGGCGATTCGCTGGCAATCGGTTTGTACTGCGATCGAGGAGCTTTTAGGCCTGCTGAAAGGCCTCTGATAGCGATTTTGTGAAGCAGTTCTCTAGGTCTGTCGGGAGGAGTGTGAAATAATCCTTTTTTGTTAAATGAAGAGATAAAACGGGCGGATTTTATTCGCTTGCCGTCCGTGAGAGGCGATCGGCTCGAGAGCAACAAACACCAAGAATCAAGATAAACGACACGCGGAGTTATTAATGGACGACAACAAACAGAAAGCATTGGATGCAGCGCTTGGGCAGATCGAGCGACAGTTCGGAAAAGGCTCAGTCATGCGCCTGGGCGACGCCCAGGCCGGTCAGGGTATCGAAAGTATCTCCACCGGTTCTTTGGGTCTGGATATTGCGCTGGGTATTGGCGGGTTGCCTCGAGGCCGTGTCGTCGAAATTTACGGCCCGGAATCATCCGGCAAAACCACACTGACGCTCTCTGTGATTGCCGAAGCTCAGAAAAAGGGCGGCACCTGTGCGTTTATTGATGCAGAGCATGCGCTGGATCCGATTTACGCGGAGCGCCTCGGCGTAAAAGTGGCCGATCTTCTGGTCTCGCAACCGGACACGGGCGAGCAGGCGCTTGAGATTGCCGATATGCTGGTTCGTTCCGCGGCGGTTGACGTCATCGTGGTCGATTCGGTCGCTGCGCTCACGCCAAAGGCCGAGATAGAAGGGGAGATGGGCGACACACACGTGGGTTTGCAGGCGCGGTTGATGTCCCAGGCGCTTCGCAAATTAACCGGTAACATCAAGCGTTCGAACACGATGGTGATTTTCATCAACCAGATTCGTATGAAGATTGGTGTGATGTTTGGTAACCCCGAGACCACTACCGGTGGTAACGCGCTCAAGTTCTATTCATCGGTTCGACTCGACATCCGCCGCATCGGCGCCGTCAAGAAAGGGGACGAAATCTTGGGCAATCAGACGCGGGTTAAGGTTGTTAAGAATAAGGTGGCGCCGCCTTTCCAGAACTGCGAGTTTGACATCCTCTACAACGAAGGTATCTCCAAGGAAGGAGAGCTCATCGACATGGGCGTGGAGCATAAATTCGTTGAGAAGTCGGGCGCATGGTATTCGTTTAATGGAGAACGTATTGGGCAGGGTCGAGACAATGTTCGCGAGTTTCTTCGCGAGCATCCTGAGACGGCTGCCCATATCGAGAATCTTGTCCGAGGCAAAATGGGCTTGAACGGTTCGGATGGTTCATCGGATGCCGGTGTGACCGAAGAAACGGCCGAGGAGCCGGTCGAGGCCTAATGGACGAGCCTGAGGCGGACCTGCGTGCGCAGGTCCGCGATAAGGCGCTGCAGCTCCTGACGCGCCGGGAGCATAGTTTTGCAGAGCTACGGCAAAAGTTGCTTGCCCGAGGCTTTTCAGCGGAATTGATCGAAGAGGTCCTTGAGGTCTTAGTCCAACGGGGTCATCTGTCTGACCGCCGGTACGCGGAGGCTCTCGCCTCCCATCGGGCCAAAAACGGTTACGGGCCTATCTATATTAGTCAGGAACTGCGGGAAAAAGGGGTAGATACCGGTATCGCCGACGCAGCGCTCAGCACCGTTGAGATGTCCTGGGTTGATATAGCGGATGCCCGCCACCAAAGCCGCTTCAAGGGCCAACCTCCGCAGGATTATTCAGACTGGTCGCGCCGAGCGGCCTATTTAAAGCGTCGTGGATTTCAGACCGAGATCATTCTTAAGGTGCTCGGCGAATGGAGCAGTCGCGGTTAAAATTACGGCCTTTACTGCGACCGGCCCGTCCGATCGTGTTTTTAAGCTGATCCGCCCCATTTAGATGAAAACCCGCGATATCCGTAAGAAATTTCTTGATTACTTTGCCGGTCACGGTCACGAAGTCGTGGCGAGTAGCCCGCTGGTGCCTAACAACGATCCCACCTTGCTCTTCACCAATGCAGGAATGGTGCAGTTTAAAGATGTGTTTTTGGGCCAGGACAGGCGCCCTTACAACCGCGCGGTGACTGCGCAGCGCTGCGTGCGCGCCGGCGGCAAGCATAACGATCTTGATAACGTGGGCTATACCGCTCGGCATCACACGTTTTTTGAAATGCTCGGTAACTTCAGCTTCGGCGATTATTTCAAGCGTGAGGCGATCCAGCATGCCTGGACTCTACTGACTGATGGTTATGGTCTCGCGCCAGAGAAGCTTTGGGTGACGGTCTTTGAAGAAGACGACGAGGCGGCGGATATCTGGCTGGGTGAGATGGGCGTACCAAAAGAGCGTTTTGCACGAATTGGCGCCAGCGATAACTTTTGGGCAATGGGAGATACCGGACCTTGCGGCCCGTGCAGTGAGATCTTCTACGATCACGGCCCTGAGGTAGCAGGTGGACCGCCCGGGACGCCCGAAGCAGACGGCGATCGATATATCGAGATCTGGAATCTCGTTTTCATGCAGTTCAATCGGGATGCTAGCGGCACGGACACTCCCTTACCTCGTCCCTCAGTAGATACCGGCATGGGGCTGGAGCGGCTCGCTGCTGTTCTTCAGGGGGTGCACAGTAACTATGAGATCGATCTTTTCGCGTCTTTGATTCGCTCCGCTGGAGAGGTCACGGGCTGCACGGATTTGACGAGTACATCGCTTCGCGTGATTGCGGATCATATTCGCGCGAGCGCTTTTTTGATCACCGACGGTGTTGTCCCCTCGAACGAAGGAAGGGGCTATGTGCTGCGACGAATTATCAGAAGGGCGATTCGCCATGGCTATCAGGCCGGAGCGAGCGCGCCATTCATGCATAAGCTGGTGACGCCGCTGGTCGATGAGATGGGTGAGGCCAGTCCAGAGCTCACGGCGGCCCAGGATCGCGTGCGGGAAACGCTTGCGCTCGAGGGGGAACGTTTTGCGCAGACCTTGGGTCAGGGTATTCGGATCCTCGAGCAGGAGCTAGAAGATCTGTCAGGCACAGTCATTCCGGGCGATCTGACCTTTCGGCTTTATGACACCTTCGGCTTTCCCTCTGACCTGACTGCTGACTACGCACGCGAACGGGGACTGTTGGTGGATATGGAGGGGTTTGAGCAGGCTATGGATGCCCAGCGCGAGCGTGCGCGGGCCGCCAGTCAGTTTCAAATGGATGGCCTTGCGCAGGTTAGCGTAGAAGAGCGCACAACCTTTACAGGTTACGAAGCATTGGATGGGGGCTCGAGCGTTCTCTCTTTGGTGCTTGATGATCAGGAGACCGATACCCTGGTGGAAGGGGCTGCTGGGCTGATCATTCTGGATCAGACTCCCTTTTACGCTGAGAGCGGCGGCCAGGTGGGTGATCGCGGCATGATTTCCTGGAAGGGTGGTGAGTTTGAGGTTAGCGACGTGCAGTATCTCGCCCATAAAGTGATAGCCCATGCGGGGCGGGTCGTGGCTGGCGAGTTAAGAACGGGAACGTCGGTGACTTGCCATGTCAATGATGAAAATCGAGCGGCCACTGCCGCAAACCATTCGGCGACTCATTTGTTGCATGCCGCTCTTCAAGATGTGTTGGGCTCTCACGTCCAGCAGAAAGGGTCGCTCGTGAACGCCGAGCGCTTACGATTCGACTTTTCTCACGGTGAAGCGGTGTCGGCTGACGACATCAATCGGGTAGAGAAGATCGTGAACGCGCAGATTCGAAAGAATAGCGAAGTCAGTACGCGCGTCATGAATATCGATGATGCCCGCGCGGAAGGCGCCGCAGCTTTGTTTGGTGAGCGATACGAGGACAACGTTCGCGTCGTGGGGATGGGTGATTTTTCTCTCGAGCTTTGCGGGGGCACACACGTACGCCGAACGGGCGATATCGGTACATTTCGCGTTGTCGCGGAGAGCGGCATCGCGGCGGGCGTTCGGCGCCTGGAGGCATTGACGGGAGAGTCTGCCCGAGCCTTCGCAGTGGACGAGAGCGCGGCGCTCTCGAGGATCTCCGCCTTGCTTAAAACCGGGCGGTCTGATGTCGAGGAGCGTGCGGTGGCCCTCTCCGGTAAGGTACGCGAGCTTGAGCGAAAGATTGAGCAACTACAGGGTCAGCTCGCTGCAGGCGGTTCTGGGTCAAATCCAGAGCATGAGGCCAGCGAGGTTAATGGCGTAAAGGTTCTGGTCAAGCGCTTCGATGATGTCGACATTAAAGGCTTAAGAGCGATGCTTGATCGGCTTCGCGATCGTCTCGGATCAGGGATCGTTGTGCTTGGCGGCGCAAAGGAAGACAAGGCTTCTATTCTCGTTAGTGTCAGCAAAGATCTCGTGGACCGTTTCAACGCCGGCGAACTGGTCGGTGAGCTGGCCAAGCGAGTGGGCGGTAAAGGCGGCGGTCGCGCCGATTCGGCCCAGGGAGGCGGGCCTGATGTTGCCACTCTCGACGATGCACTTTCGCAGACGCAAAGCTGGATGGCCTCGCGTTAGTTCGGCCTGCGCCACGGGGTTTACTCCTGCTGATAAACAGGGTCTAATGCGCGACCTCTTCACGTTTTAGTGATCTCATGGTTTTAGCAGTCGAAAAATACGGTGGCACGTCGGTCGGGTCGGTCGAAAGGATAAACGCGGTTGCTGAGCGGGTTGCGGCCAGTCATCAAAAAGGCGAACGTCTCGTGGTCGTCGTTTCAGCGATGTCCGGAGAGACCAATAGACTGATTGCGCTGGCCAATGAGATCGATCCGCAGGCAAGTTCCCGCGAGATGGATGTGCTGGTTTCCACCGGCGAACAGGTCACCATTGCCCTACTGGCCATGGCGCTTCAGAAACGGGGTATCGAGGCGCGCTCCTATACTGGGGGCCAAGTTCAGATTCTGACCGATAGCGTCCACAGCAAGGCTCGCATTCTTGATATCGATGCCGCCAGGGTGAGAAAAGATCTGGAACAGGGCCGGGTGGTGGTCGTGGCGGGCTTTCAGGGAGTAGACAAGTCCGGCAACATTACGACGCTGGGTCGTGGCGGCTCCGACACGACTGCGGTGGCGATGGCTGCGGCGCTACAGGCCGAAGAATGCAGAATTTTTACGGATGTCGACGGGGTCTACACCACCGATCCGAGGATTGTTCCGGAGGCGCGCCGGCTGGATCGGATTACCGTGGAAGAAATGCTGGAACTGGCGAGTCAGGGCGCTAAAGTACTTCAGACTCGCTCCGTCGAATTTGCCGGTAAATACCGGGTCCCTCTACGGGTATTGTCGTCGTTTGAGGACGGACCGGGGACGTTGATTACTCATGAGGTAAGCGATATGGAACAACCCTTAATTTCAGGCATTGCCTATAACCGTGATGAGGCCAAGCTAACCATTCGCGGGGTTCCTGACCAGCCGGGTGTGGCCTCTCAGATTTTTGGACCGTTGTCTGACGCTCATCTCAATATCGACATGATCATTCAGAACGTGGCCCAGGACGGTACAACAGACCTGACCTTTACGGTTAATCGGGGGGAATACCCTCAAGCTAAAAAATTGTTGGTCGAGATTGCAGGCCAATTAAACGCGCGCGAGGTCGTTGGTGACGATACGCTGGCGAAGATCGCCATTGTGGGCGTAGGCATGCGGTCTCATTCCGGGGTTGCGGCCAAAATGTTCTCCACCTTGGCGGCAGAAGGCATAAATATCGAATTGATTTCTACATCGGAGATCAAGATCTCGATCGGTGTCAACGACAAGTATCTCGAGCTCGCCGTCAGAGCACTGCATAAAGCCTTTGATCTTCAAGAAAAGGCTACTGAGGAAAGGCTCGAAGGCGCCAAAGACGATTAGAAAATTCCGTTTTATGCTGGTGTAGAATCAAACGGAATCAAAGGGGTATTGAATAAACCGCTGTCGGCAAGGGCGGCCGTACAAGGACGTACCGGAGTAATAAGGTTGTGCTGATTTTAACCAGGCGGGTAGGTGAAACGCTGAGTATCGGCGATAACATTGAAGTCACCGTACTCGGGGTCCGGGGCGGCCAGGTAAGAATCGGCGTCAAAGCGCCACGGGATGTGGCGGTACACCGGGAAGAAATTATTAACCGGTCAGAGAAAACATCCACCGAGCCTGTCAGGCCGGAAGAAGAATAAACCAAGAGCGAAAATCTTAATCCGTTCGAGGAGAGGTGGCCGAGAGGCTGAAGGCGCTCCCCTGCTAAGGGAGTATGGGGTTAATAGCTCCATCGAGGGTTCGAATCCCTCCCTCTCCGCCATCTTTGATTGAGTAGAAGCCGCCCGCGTGCATGATAGAATCGCGGCTCTTTTTGATGATGCGCCCGTAGCTCAGTTGGATAGAGTGCATGGCTACGAACCATGAGGTCGGGAGTTCGAATCTCTCCGGGCGCGCCACTATCCAAATCCTCTCCTTTGGCGCCATTAAACTGGCGCCCGAATCGCTGCCGTAAATTGTGTATCTGATGAACCCGGCTCCTACACTCCAGCAAATCAATGCTGCTCGAAAGGCCCTTCAGGGCCGAATCGTTCTCACGCCCACGGTCAGCTTGAATTCTGATCGGATTACACCCTATCTGCCGGAGCGCTCGGGTGTGCATATGAAGCTGGAGTTGCTCCAGCAGGCGGGATCTTTCAAGGCGCGCGGTGTTTTGCTTGCTATTGATTCGCTTAGCCCAGCACAACGGGATGCGGGCATTACGGGAGTCTCGGCCGGTAATCACGCCCTGGCGCTTTCCTGGGGCGCAAAAATAGCAAATCTCTCTGCAAAAGTAGTGATGCCAAAAACCGCCGACCCCAGTCGGATCGCGGGCTGTCGCGCTCTGGGCGCGGATGTGATTCTCACGGACCACGTGGCTGAATCGTTCGACACGATGGAGCGGTTGGTGCGAGAAGAGGGGCGAACGATGCTGCATCCTTTTGAAAGCCCCTTCATGACACTGGGGGCCGCAACCTGCGGCCTTGAGTTTATCGAAAGTCGGCCAGAGCTTGATGTGGTTCTGGTTCCTGTCGGTGGTGGTGGATTCATATCCGGGATGTCTACGGCAATCAAATTGGCCCGTCCGCAATGCGAGGTCATCGGCATTGAGCCTTTCGGTGCAGACAGTATGTGGCGCAGTTTTGAATCGGGCCGCACCGTGACATTGGATCAGGTGACGACGATTGCGGATTCTTTGGGCGCGCCGATGACGCTTCCGAACAGTCTTGCGATCACACGCGCCAACGTGAGCGAAATCGTACGCGTTCGTGATGACGAGATGCAAAAGGTGATGAGGATTCTGTTCGACGCGCTGAAGGTCGTCGCGGAGCCTGCCTGCGCGATTACCACGGCGGCGGCGATGGGTCCGCTAAAGGATAGGTTGGAAGGAAAACAAGTCGGTGTCATTGCCTGCGGGTCAAACATCAGTCTTGAGAAATTCCAAAGCCTGATCGCACCTTAGCGTCGGGCAACACCCGCGCACTTTACGGATTAGTTTTGGCGTGAGACGCCGGACGGTAAATCCGATAGCTGACTCATAATCTCAGTATCGAACACCCTCGAATCCTGAAGATAGGATCGCAGCATATCCATCTGGTCAACGCCCCAGAAACGATACCCGTCGATTACCATGGTTGGAACGCCGTAGACACCATCTTCAATCGCCTCATCTGTGTTCCGGCGCAGGATGTCCTTAACGGGTTGGGCGCCGAGCGCCTGGCGTATGTCGGTTATTCCTAACGCTCCTCCCAGAAGACCGATGGTTTCTTCCGACTGTGGATCCAGGCCTGTGGT
>Ga0181574_10004675_pt1 | contig 11868 bp, 5 predicted proteins | sample 101ome_24_FD_145600 | JGI IMG/M metagenome (GOLD analysis project Ga0181574, IMG submission 145600) | Coastal salt marsh microbial communities from the Groves Creek Marsh, Skidaway Island, Georgia - 101410AT metaG (spades assembly) | ecosystem: Environmental > Aquatic > Marine > Intertidal zone... | reverse complement strand
AGGGTGGGCGGAGCGGCGAGGGGGCTGTTGGCGCGACTGGAGGAGTTGGCGCGACAGTCGACGGCCCGAGATCGAGGGGCAGACGAGTCGGGGCGGGGCGGAGGGGTCCCAAGAGGCGCCCGTCAGCAGGCGGCCAAGCGTGGGCCCGGGGCGGCACGCAGTCGGACGGGGCGCCCTCAGGCCGTGAGGCACCCTACGCCTTGCCACCGGGACGCGACGGGGGTCGGGCCCGACCGTGACTCCACCGATTGCCACGCGACAGGCGGCACGTCACTAGGCCGCGGCAGCCGCAAGGGCCGCGCGCCTCGGCCGCTCCGTGTCAACCCGACGCGGGCGCAGGGCAGCGACAGCGCCGGACCGAGCCTCGAGAACCCAGACTCGGCTCGATCTGTAGTCTGCCGATAAGCGAGGGGCGGGTCCTTGGGAGCGGCCCCGGCCCGGCGCTCGGCGCCCTCCCGGCCCGCCCTCGCGGCCATTCCCCCCGCCGGGTCCGGCATCGGGGATGCCGCTCGGCGCCGCGTCCCGCCACGCCGCATGGAACGACTCAAGAGCGTGCGTGGATCGGGACGGCGCACCCGCCGGCCAGGGGGGGCAGGAGGACTCAAACGACCCCAAGGGGGTCGGGGTCTGCACTCGAGGCGGGCCCCTCAGCGAGAGGCAGACGCGGGGCGACTACCGAAGGGGCTGGGCGCAGCTCCGTCGCGTCCATCGTCCAAACTCAGGCCGGCCTCACGCATTATCACGTCGAGAACGCCACTACGCGGTCGTCAGATCCGCAGAGAACGCGGCCGGGACGATGGGGCCGGCGGCCGGGCGCGGTGGCCAGCGAAGGCACTCTGGCTCCCACTCGGGGCCTCTCGGGCGAGACTCCGGCATCTCAGGGACGCAACAACTGACGGCTGATCCTCGGGATCAAACGGCGAGACCGCAGAGATGCGGGAAAAGTAACGCCGCCGGTCGGTCGGGCTCGGGAAAAGCGAGAAGGGGGCATCGCTGTTCGGCGCGATGCGTACGAGAGTGCGACGACAGTGCATCGCGGGCGGAGCCATCGGAGCGCCACGCCAAGCGGCAGAAGGCCAGGGCGGCGGGGTACACGGGCGCTCGAACGAAGCGCTCTGCGGGCCGCTGCCGTCGGGACCGCCCCAAAAATCTCGCCTGTTGCCCGCGCTCCTAGTCGGAAGTGCTGAGGAGGAACCTCTCGCGAGAGGCGCGCGAAGTCCTGCTGCTGTCGTTCCCGTCCTCGACGGTCCACCCTTTCGCGCGAGCCTGGCCCTCCCGCCCTCCAGATACCGCCGACATTTCGTCGGGGGAAAGCTTTCCAAGAGCGTCTGGGGTGCTGGAGCCGGACGCGGTTGTGTGCACCGCACGCTCCATCGGTGCCGCCGCTACCGTGGCCGCCCCCTGGTTTTAAGCCGGCGGCGTTTTCCGGAATATCGATACGGTAGAATGGACGTAATTAAGGAGGTCTCGGCCTCGGGTGATGCAGAGCTCCAGGTGAGGCCGGAGAACGCGCAGAAGAGAGGGGGTACAGTCACTGCGCTGCCGAAACAGTGCGTCCCACTCCCAACCCCTCACCGCCCACTCCTGCCCATTTCCTCCCCAGGCTGCATTCAACTCGGCGTTGAACCACGTGGAGCGCGCTCTGTCGCTGCAAGGTTCCGATCGATGCGCTCTGCGAGTCAAAACAGGAGCTTGCCCTCACCCCCGCCGTCTCTCTCCGCCCTGATCGCCCCCCCCACCCCCTCGCCCCCCCTTACTCCACCCCCCAGGAGCTTCAACGGCGGCAAAGACTCCACCGCCCTCCTTCACATCGTCCGCGCCGCGATCGCTCTCCACCGCCCCGAGAACATGTCCTCCTTCAGCCGAGGCGGTGTCGGCTCAGGAAGCCCCGGCGCCTCAGACGCATCCGGGTCTGCCACGTTCCGAAGGGGACGCCGGAAGGCCGCCATAGAGTCCGCGTTTATGCCCCCGAAGGGCATCCGGTGCTTCTTCTTTCGGAGGGAAGACGAGTTTGACGAGGTGGTGGCCTTCGTGCGGCAGGCGAGAGGGCCTCCCCCTCGTCCTCTTTCCTCTCTCTATTTTCTCTCTCTCTCGCTCTCTTCTTCCGTCTCTTCCTCTCTCTTACTCCCCCCTACTGCCCCCCCCCAGGCGTCGGTCGCCGTGGGTGCCCCCCTGCGGTGGATGCGTGCCCGAGATGGAAGAGACTTCCCGGATGGGGTCGCTGCCGCCCTGGCTCCCGGGGGGTGTGGCCCGGACCCGGACGTCCACGGGCGATGGTGGTGGGACTGGAGGCGTGACGGACAGGGGGCGACAGAGGTGGCAGCGCACGGGTGGGCCGCGTCCGGGCGGCGCGACAGCACGAGCGCTGAAGCACCAGGGAGTGCGAGCGACGCTAGCGCCCCAACCTCGGGAAGGGGTCAGTCGTCCAGCAGCGGGTCGCGCCCATCGCCCACGGGGTGTTCTAGTTCCCACAGGAACGGCCGGGACGCCCCCTGGATAGGCGACTCTCTCCGTGCACCTGCTCCGGTTGCCCAGAGCGGTCGTCTCTCCACAGATGCACCCATGTCGCGCACCTCCGGAGGCAACGACAATGCAGCGCTGGCTGCTGCTGGCACGCTCGGCTCCGCGAATTTTCACGACGGCGGGGAGAAAACCACCAGCGAAGTCCCTCCCGCTTTCCAGGACCACACTGTATCAGCGCCCACCGCGCCAAGCGGCGCCGGCGCCGATGGAATGGGCCGTCGCGTGCCTGAGCAGCCGTCGACGGCGTTGCACGACCCCAACGCGCACATGCAAACCCTCCTCACGGCCCCGATGCTCGCAACCTATCGAGCCCGCGGCGATTCCCTCAGCGGGTCCTACTCGCGGGGGGCGCAAGTCACCTGGAGCCATGAGTCAAATTCCGTCGCCCCGAGCATTGGCCCGAGCCTCGACGACGCGAGGGGCATCCCCTTCCCGTCCCCGAGGGCAGCCGCGGGGGCCATTCTGCCAGTAGAGCGCTGGCGGAAGCCTGCCCTCGCGATCTTCATGGGCACGCGCAAAGGGGACCCGGACGCGGCGACCCTCACGGGTCACTTTTCGCCCTCCTCGCCCGGATGGCCAAGCTTCCTGCGCGTGTGCCCGCTACTCGAGTGGACGCCCTCGATGGTGTGGCGTCTACTGCGGTGTGCTGAGCGAGGCGGGAGGGGCGAGGGCATGGGAAGCTTGCGGGGCGCCCCGGCGTCGTCCCATGGCGATGCCTGGAGCAGCCACGGTGGCTCAACGCTCGGCAGTGTCGCCAGCAATATGCGCCCAGGGCCCATTGCGACCCTCGGGTGGTGCTCCCTCTACAACGTCGGCTTCACCTCGCTCGGCGACCGGAGCAAGACGAAGCCTAACCCTGCGCTCTGGCGGGCCGACGGGTGGCGGCCGGCGTGGGAGCTCGAGGACGACTCGCTCGAACGGGCGGGGCGCGTCGGGGGGAAGCCCCCCTCCGGGCAGCCAGCGTCCGTGGTGGAGACGGATCGGTCGGGTGCCAGGGTCAATTCGATTCACGTCGCAGGCACAGCCACCAACGAGGGCAGTGGCAGCAGCGTTGCCCAGGCTCAGCTGCAAGATACACCCCGGCAGCCCCGGCAGGCGCACCGAAGCTCAGAGGTGCCTCGCGACCGCTTGGCGGAGCCCCCCAAGCTGGAATCCAAGCGGGCCCCAACGCTCGTCACGTGCGACGTCTGCGGTGTCGCCATGCTCGACTTCGACCTGCCCAACCACAACGAGGGCCGGCGGCACCGCGCTGCCGTCGCCGCTGCAGCCGGTCTCCCGCCACCGGCGCGGCGGCCTGCCACGAGCGCCATGGCCCGCGGCGCTGCCCGCGCCCAGCCCGACTGGCCCTCGGGATTCGTCGCGCGCGGCCGCGGCGACCCACTAGCCCGCCTGGACGAGCTATTGGCCACCACCCACGGAATGCCCGTGGCGCACAACGGGGTGGCGGGTGGCCACGGCGCCGCGTGGGGCCACCGCCGGCCGGGAGCGGTCCCGCTGGCTCCCCCCCGCGGCGGCGGTGGAGGTGGCGGCCCCGTCTGCCAGCTGTGTTGCACCCCCGGCCATGTCGCCACCCAGTGCGGCGCCCGCACCACGTACCACTTTGACCCCCCTGTGGGAGATGGGGGACCCGGGGCGGTGCGGGGCAGACCCAGGGGACCGTCGGTGGAGCCGGGGGGGATGCTCCTCCCCCACACCATGCTTCGGAACCCGCCGGGGCCGCTGGGGCCGCAGGGGCGTCCGCCGAGGCCGGGGTCTTACCTCCCGACGGGCCACGTCCCGGCCGCCGCCGCTGCCACCGCTACGGACGAGCTCGGGGCGCGCATTGCGGCCATCCACCTCCCCTCGGGCGGATCCAGGGACCTCCCCCCCGCGGGCGCCATCTCCCCCCCTACGAGCCCCCCGGGCGCAGGCGGCGTTGGCGCCCCAGATGGGGTCCCCTCGCCCGGTGGCCCCAACCGCGACTGGACACTCCCCACCTCCCAAGCGGCCCACGTGGCCACCGGCCACCCAGCACACCCCGCAGCCAAAGTCACCGCCGCCGCCGCTGCTGCCCTGGGGGGCCGCTTCCCCCCGAGCGACCTCTCAATTGGGTCCGTCCTCACCGCCGTCGTCCGCGACACCAAGGCATGCGGAGTATTTGTCGACTGCGGATGCATCGTCAACGGCCTCGTCCCTGCCTCACGTCTGGGGCCCAATCGGCAGCCCCCCACATGGGGCTTCGCTCCGGGACAGCTACTTTCGGTTAGGGTGTTCCAGGTGGACACCCGCCCCGCCCCTGGGTGGGCCTTGGGGCGTTTTGCTTGCGATATCGCTCAGGATTTCGGCGTCCTTGCTACGGGAGAGCCAAGGGGGGGGGCGCAGATTGGGCCTGGATGACGAGGGAAGCACCGCCTAGCCCTGGCCTGCCCTCCGTGTGGGCCAGGGCGGAATTTTTGTTTTCTGATCGGCAGTAATGTGGCGATACCACATTATCGCGGTCAACACGCTAACACACACATCAAGCGCTCGCTGAGAGCGCGAGACCACTTAGCTCAGAAAGAGCTAGGGGATAGAGTTTTAGAGTTTGGGGGCGTGATTCGTGAGAGAATGCTAATTCAGCATAGACGTTGCACGCGAGAGAGAATAAAGTTGACCCCGGCGCCATACAGCAGCGCTAAAACCCGAGCGCCTCTCTTCCCCGCTTGGCCCCCGGCCCCGGGCCACGGACGCCCGGGGCCGCAGGCCCCGCGGCCCGCGGCCCCACGTCGGCCTTGACTGGAGTCGCGGCAGCGAAGTGCGCCCTGCCATACTCACGAGTCCCCCATGACTCGAACGCCCTCGTCAACTCCGCAACCTTGCCAGGATCCCTGGATTTCAAAAAGACGCGCACGCGGCGTTCGATGGGCTCAACAGCGTACATCGGAGACATGCTTGCCAGGGGCAGGCATCGAGCTTCACCGCCAGCCGCCGCCGCGTGGCCGCCCCCGGCGTCGGGTGTAGTCCCAGGTCCACCCCCGATGGCCCACCCGGCTCCTCCGCCGGGATAGAAGAGGACCCTCTCCAACGGATTTTGCCTCCCCATAGCGAAATCGATCTTGAGGTTCTGGACAACCACATCCTCGGGGCGGAGAGAGCCGCCACCTCCCCCCCCACCCCCCAGTCCGGCCCCCCGTGACGCGACGCCTGACGACCCCGCCCCCAGGACGTCTGTGACGGTCGCCGGCCGGTGGTGGGGGCTCGACGCTGCCGAGGCGGGAAGGACGACGTCCCCGCAACAGGTGTAGATGTCTCGACGCCTCAATCTCCGGACGAGGTCCCGGGCGGCGCGGAGGCGGGGGGGGAGGGCGTCATCGTGGGCGGGGGCGTCCGCCCTGCCGCCCCGCCGAACACTGCCGCTCTCATTGGCATCGGCGCCCGCCCCTCCCAAGTCGCCCCCTCGGGCGTCTCCCCCCCGCCCCGCCCCCTCTTTCCACCCTACCATACTCGACTCCTCTCCGCACCACTCGACACGTTTCAAACAAGTGTCGTCCAGGCGAAGGAAGGCTTCAGGGTCAACACAGGCGTTGCGGATGCCGAGCCAGTCGCTCGCCTCGGCCAGGGCGTCCACCACCATGTACTCCATCGCCTTGGCGCGGGGGTGGGTGTAGACACGGCGGTGTAGGGAGGACCGGGCGTGGAAGAGCTCGTAGAGACTGGGGGGAGGGGTTGGTCGATCACGATGAGGAGGACGATGATGATGAGGGCGATGAGAATAAGACGATTATGATCAAGATGATGGTTATTACGACAATGATGGGGACGATGACTAGGGCATACTCGCTTGTGCACTTGAGAGTCTTTGAACGCGACGCGGTCGTCATGGACTTGCATGCTGGCAGCCACTGGTCTGACCTCGAAGGCCACCCTGACTCCAGTGTAGTGGGCGTCCCGCAGGAGATAGTCGAACTTGTCGACGTCGACGGAACAAGTTTCGTTGTTGACAAGGTCAAAGAGATAGCGACGTCCGGGAGGTGCCTGGCGCCGGGCGGCCTCAGCAGCGGGGCACCGGCGGTCAATGGCCTCGCGGGCACGGGCGGCGGCGGCCTCGGGGGCGGAGGAGGGGCCAGCCTGAGAGGCATCGGGGTCGCCCAGGGACGACGGGGCGGCAGCGCCTGCCGACGCTGGACCTAGCTCGGCAGCAGGCTGGTCGCGCCCCCCCACTGCCGTCGTCGACATCACCACACCTCCACCCCCCACCCTAGCCTTGCTTCCCGCGACCAGCGCAGCTACCAACCGAAATTCCGACGGATCCAGCGCCTCCAAGTCGTTCGAACGCGGCACAGCCTCGTCCAGGGCCAGGTCCAGCAGCCGACCACTCATCTCCTCGTGGCTCCACCCGGCAACACCCAGTCTGGGCAACAACTCGTTGTCAAATACGTGACTAAAAGGACCGTGCCCCAGGTCGTGCACCAGTCCCGCCAGGGTGGCCACGGGGACATCCTCTCTTGCCAGGCCCAGCGCAACGCCCTGAAGCGCACCGAGACGGGCAGCGGCGGACCAAGCGAGGTGAGCCGTGCCGAGGCTGTGCTCGAATCTATTATGGGAGGCGCCGGGGACTGAGGGAGGGGAGGAGGAGCGTGGGATTGGGGGCTGAGAGTGAGAGTGGAAAGTGAGAATGAGAGAGAGAGACATACAGAGATACAGATAGATAGAGAGGGCCAGAGCTGGTAAGAGAACTCGATACCAGCCACCACGCGACTCGCACACCCAGTAGTTGACTCCCAGTTGTTTCAGCTCCCGCAACCGCTGACAGGGCTGCGTGTCGAGCAGAGCGACAGCCTCCGGAGGCAGCTTGAACTGCCCGTGCACAGGATCCATGAAGGTCTTGCCGTGGCCCGGGCGAAGAAGGCGGTCCTGGAGACCGAGGGCGTCAGCGGCGCCCTGGGTGAGTTTCAAAGGGGGGGGAGGTGCACTGGACGCCGCGGGGTGGATGCCGGCGTCCAGGCTGAAGCCGGCTCCATCTCGGCCGAAGCCCGCGTCCATGGGAGCGACAACCTGTGGCGTGAGACGGTGGAAGGGGGGGGAGGTGTTAGGCGATGCCGTGAGGCGGAGACGGCAGCTCTCGCACTAGCCTCGCGCCAGCCGTTGCGTTGGACGAGCGCTTGAGAGAACGCGGACACGGATGCGGAGATGACCACTGAAGTCACGAGGCTCAGCTCGCGGGCGGGGGCTCCATAGCAGCGTCCTCGTCCCGTGAGAGGCGCAGCGCCACCGCCGCCGCCGAGTTGGCCTTTCCGCCGCGACGGGCGTCAGCTCAGCGTCTGGACTCGCCTCGCCCCGGCCTTGCGCCCCGTCGGATACACTGCTACGTTGCTGCGCGAATGGGCGTGGGAGATTGACGGTGGAAATGGGCCTGAAGCCGGCTACTCGACCGCCGGCCTCGCAGCAACGGCTCGAAGTCGCCGATCGTCCAGCCGGCCGAGGCTACCGCCGCTTCAGCCAAACGCCCTGACCCCGCTGGGCCTCAGCCTACTACTGCCAACGCTCGGTCTCCGACTACCCTCCTCCTCCGCTCCCTCACCCTTCCCCCGCCCCATCGCGGAGAGTAAACGCACGCTCCCTCTCCCCCCCCCACCCCCCCCCTCCCCCCCCGTGGCGCCACCCGGAGCGCCGTCCTCGCTCTCGCTCGACGACACCACCGTCACATCCTCGCCCGCCCCGCCTCCGCCCACGAGACGCGCGGCGAACGCCGAGGGCGCCTTGGCGGCAGACGTCCCGTCCGCGCCAAGCGAGCCCATCCCCCCCACTGGCGACAGCGCGCCGCCACCTGTGGCACCGCCCGCCGCGCCTCCGAGCGCCGCGCCGGAGTTCGGCAGAAAAGAAAACTTGTCCCATCCCTCATCAGGCTCGATGGGCCAGACTTTGGTCGCGGTAGAGGTTGTGGCGCGCTCGCCGACGGGGTCACTGCCGTCCTGCGAGCCATCGTCGCTGCCGACGTTGTCGACGTCCGTGTTGGCAGCCGAGGCAGCGGTGGCCGATGCCTTCTCCTTTTCCGCCCGAAACATGCCCGCAGCCTCGAGGCGATCCCACGTCTGAATGACTAGCCGGCGAGCCGCCTCCACCGCCACCCTCACCTCCCACACGGGCCCACTTCGGTCGGGAGAGAGCGTCGCACGGGCCAGAGCATCCGGGGCTGCAGCAATGGCGAGAACAGCGGCGCCGAGGGGATTGGTGTCGGTGGCGGCGGGGGAGGCGGTCCGCTTTTCCTTGCGACGGGACCGGCCGGAGGCATCGGTGTCGCGGCGACGTGACCAGCTGGAGACGTCCGAGTCACGGCGCTCACTGCGGTCCCGGTGCCTTCGCCGTGACACGCGTGACCCCGGCGACTCCACGCGCGACTCCGCCTCGCTGGCCGCCTTCTCAACGCGCCTCTCCGCGGCCTCAAGGTGAGCGGCGAGGAGGGCGGGGCCATCGGGGCTTTGCTGCGCTGATTCGGTCCAGCTGAGGCGCCGCTGGAGCCGCCGGGGGTCTCTGCCATCCCCCACAGCCCCCGCCTCGGTGGCTAGGATCGAGCCAGACTCGGGGGGCAGAGCCCGCATCGACTGGGCGCGGCCCGGCAGGGGCCTCCTCAGCCCTGAGTCCACCCGTGCCACAGGAGGGCGCGGAGGCGGAGCGCGACGCGTGGTCCCACTTGCGGCAACGGACGCGTCCGCCCTCGCCCGGAGCCGGTCGACCGCGACCCCCGACGCCCGTGACGCTGATTTGCCCCACCGCTCGAGCTGGGAAGCACGCGAGTCAGGTCCGTCGCGCGGCACGGCCCACCCGCGTGGCTTGTCGGGGCGGCCTACAAACACGGCGAGGGCCGTGGTGAGCATCTTGACCCCCAGCCGCGCACGCGTGAGCCGAGTCTCCACCGCGCGCCGCTCGGTCTCGGCTTGTTCCTCGGCCTTGATCGCGGCCTCGAGCCTCTCTTCGAGCTCACGCCACTCGGCGGCGGCGCTCGTTGCGGGCCCTGTGGCCGTCTCCACCGTGTCAAGGCCCGACTGGGCCCGGGACCAGGCCTGCCGCGTGGCCCGCTCCTCCTCCTGCCGCCGTTCCAGAAGACGCTGCAGCCGGTCGACGTCGCGTGCCAGGGCGCGGCCCCTCTCCTCGGCCGCTGCGTAGCGTCCGGGAAGGTCAGCGGGGTCATCCGACGCCACACCCGCCGCTCTCAACAACGCCTCGAGCGCTGCCTCAGCCCGCGCTGCCTCCTCCTCCTGTCGGAGCCGCCGCGCCTTGCCCGCCGTGCGCCTGTCTTCGGTCGATGGCGAAAAGACGTCGGGGTCGGCACGGTCCGGCAGGTCACCATGCTCGTTATCGTTTACGTCATCGCGGGATGCTGTAGTTAAGTCCATCAGATTCGTCACAAACTGGTTCCGGGCGTTCCGAGCCGCCACCCTTCGGTTCCGCTTCGCATCCTCTTGGGCGCGGACCTCGGCCCGCGTCTCTTGAATCCGTGCCCGAATATCCAGCAGGGCGTCCTCGCGCGACCGCAAGAGCGCGTCGGACCTCGTCGCGGCATCTGTCAACGCGGCGAGGCTGGCGTTGGCCAGGCGCACTGCCTCTCCCCGCGTGCCCTCGGCGTGCTGATCAACCAACACGGCCTCTTCCCACTCTGCTTGCAACGCCTCTGCCATCTCTCTCCTCATCACGACCTGGGCGCGGTCCTCGATCAAGGCCTCGCGCGTCCGGCGACGCATGTGCAGCAGGTTCTCTCGGGTGACCAAGGCGTCCTCGAGCCTCCGGGCTTCTTCTGCCATCGCCGCTTCCGAGGCGTCGCGCTTGCGGAGGTTGCTCGAGAAGTCCTCCTCCTTGTTGTCCATGTGCCGTACCTCGTTATCCAACGTGGCACACCTGACCTCGAGGGCGCGGCAGTCCTCGACGGCCTTGTCGCACTGGCGGTGAAGACGCCCGAGGTGTCCGCGAAGAGCGGCCTCCTCGAAGGCTGCTTCCTTAGCGTCGACAGGGGCGCCATGTCCGGCGCGGTGGCGGGCGCGGGCGGCGAGGCCGGCCGCCTCTGACTGGGGATCTTTGGGATTCCCTGTGGCCCCGCGGGGAGCACCGGGGCCGTAGAAGCAGGAGGCAGCGGACCCGGACTCGCTCCCGACTTCGCTCCCGGCCCGGCCGGTGATCGAGGGGGCACGGGGCCCACGCGCCGCCAACGCGTCGCCGCCCGCAGCAGACGCCCGTGGCGGCGCCCCTGATGGCCCGCCGTCCGCCCCCTGGTTCTGGCTCTGCCGCACTCCAGCGACCGACGCGATTGACGTGCCCCGGTTCGTCAGGCTCCGTCGGTTCCGCCGGGCCGCCCGTGCAGCCTCGGCCTTGGCGCGGCCAGTCCTCCCCTCCTCGTCCGAGGAGGAGTAAAGGGCGTGCTCGCGCTCCCGCTCCCGCTCCCGCTGTGCCCTACTCTTGGGCGCCCCCGCAGAGTAGAGAGAGACGGGTAGGGGGCGGAGCGCTGTACGGGCGGGTTGCGGGGTGCGGCGACCGGACTTGCCCGAGGCCGCGAGGGGGTCGGCGTCGCCCACCGGTAGGGACGCCCCACCGCGCGGCTCGTTGACGAGGTCACGGGTCATGGCCATGTGGCGGGCGGCGCCGCGCCTCGCCACCTCGGTGGTGGTCGAGGGCATGGCGTGGGGGGCAAAGGTCGCACCCCACGTTTGGCCGGGGAGGTTCTTGTCGGGCGCGACCACGGTGGGGTGACCGCAGGGTTGCGCGGCCTGGGCAGTGCCCATCACGTGGCCTCGGCTGTCGCTCTGCGTTTCGTGGGAAAGGCGATGGGTGGAGGCGAACTCATGCGAGTCGATGTTGCCGGCGTGAAGAACTTCGAAGGCCACGGAGGACCGTCGCGTCCCGTGGGGGCACTGTCATTGTCGGCGCCTGCCGCGCGCGACTAACGCCCTAGGGAGAGCTCGCATTTCCACGCCTCCGCGGCAGACCGTCGCCCCAACTTCTATCGGCCAGGTGCTCTCGAAACTAGACGCTTGGTGATCTCTGGCTCTGCGTCCAGCGCAGCAATCTGTGGACTCGGAGGACCTCGCCGCACTCCGCGACACTGGCGCAGTGCGGCGTTTTTTTGGCGCCGGGAAACCGAGCTGCAGAGCCTCGGGATGCCCCGTCAGCCCACGCCACTCCGCACCCGGTGGGTCCACGACCCGTTCTCGATCTGATGGCGCCATAAAAAACAATTAAAAAACAAGCCCCGAGTCCGAGCCCGGCCAGGGGTCCGAGCCCGGCCAGGGGTCCTGTCCGAGCCCGGCCAGGGGTCCTCGGCAGACCCCCCCCCCCCCCCCCCCCCCCGCCCCCCCCCCCCCCCCCGCCCGCCCCCCTCTCCGCCCCTCCCCCCCCCCC
>Ga0181574_10004671_pt1 | contig 11872 bp, 13 predicted proteins | sample 101ome_24_FD_145600 | JGI IMG/M metagenome (GOLD analysis project Ga0181574, IMG submission 145600) | Coastal salt marsh microbial communities from the Groves Creek Marsh, Skidaway Island, Georgia - 101410AT metaG (spades assembly) | ecosystem: Environmental > Aquatic > Marine > Intertidal zone... | reverse complement strand
AAACCTCCACCAATCCTTCTTTTAATAGGCATTTCCGGCGATTTGCTCAATACCTTCATTGGGTTTTGACCGAATCTCAGACTTTTCCGTCGGCGCTGAGCAGAATGGCAATCGGCCGTGTCTGCTTGAATTCCGCCAGAACGATCATCAAAACGACCGTGATGGGAACCGACAGGAACATGCCGGTCACACCCCAGATGGAGCCCCACACCGCCAGCGAGACGATCACGACCAGGGACGAAAGGTTCAGGGATTTTCCCATCATGCGCGGTTCGAGCACGTTGCCGATGACGAGCTGCGCGGCACCGAGGCCCACGGCGATGATCAGAAATTCGCTGCCGCCGCCGAACTGCAGAAGCGCCATCAGCGCCGGAAAAATCACCCCCAGCAACGAGCCGATGGTCGGGATATACGCCAGAAGGAAAATAACGAACGCCCAGAAACCCGCGAGATCCAGCCCCACGGCGACGAGCACCACATAGCTGATTACGCCGGTCAGCAGGCTCAGCAGTGTTTTGACGGCTATATAGGTCTGCGTGCGTTTCTGGATATCCGAGAGGATAAACTGCACTTCCTTGCGCCGCTCCGTTTCGGGGAAAAGCGCCTCGATCTTGCGTGAAAACGTGCGCTGTTCGGCCAGCAGGAAGATGACGTAGATCAGGATCAGCCCGGCATTGCCGGCGACTTTGGCGACGGCACCGGCGACACCGCCGATGACGGCTTTCACGTCCACCTGATCGATCACATGGGCGATGGTCGGCACTTCTTCGAACACACCGAGCGTCATGCCGCGCTGGACCAGTTTTTCGAGGTTGGCCTGGTATACCGGCGCCGCATCGCGCACGGACGCAATATTGCCGCTGATCATCTCGACGATCAGCCCGAGCACGACCAGAAAGAACACGATCGAGGCCGTCAGCGACAGCCAGCCCGGCAGTTTCAGATGAACCTCGAGCAGGCGGGAAAGCGCGATGATCACGTACCAGATCATCACCGCGATCGCGAACGGGATAAGCAGATCCCGCCCGGTCACCATCACATAGGTCATCAGGGCGGCAATGCCGAAGGTAATGCCGAATGCGGACAGTCTGCTGGGCATGGCGGGCTCCTGCCAATGGGTCAGAAGCCCGAATTTATCAGAATCGGTCCGGTTTGCGGGAAACGGACGCGACAACGGGGTCAGCGCTCGAGGGAATTGCCGGATCACCGACTGATCCACGCATCGCCGGATGGCGCGGCTTCGGCCTGGCCGTTTCAGAATAACGGTAGCCCCTTTTCCGTCAGGATTGCACCGCAGCTCCGCCTGAACACGAACGATGCCCCACGCGACTTCGCTGCCCAGGGCTGGGAACTGACGCGGCTTCGTTCCTTTCAGATTGCCGCCCGCATCGCCTCAGGCGACCTCGTTACCGTGCTGAACGACTTCGAACTGCCGCCGCAACTCGTTCACGTCATTCACCAGGAAGGTAGAATGGCGTTGAGAGAAGTCCGGGCCTTCGTTGATTTCGTCGTCGACCGGCTGCACGCCGACCCGTCGATCAGTTAGCCGCCGTCCTGTATCCTCTTGCCTCAAGCCGGGGCAGCACTTCGTCGACGATAATCGGAAGATCGGTCAAGTAGTTCGGCAATCCCATGGCCACCGCATCGGCGCCCGCATCCGACAGCTGCGCCAGCTGATCGGCCACGCTGTCTGGATCACCGACCACCGGCGTCGCGCCGTTGGCGGTCGCAGCGCGCATGTGAAAGCGCCGGCGGTCTTCCTCCGAGATATCGTCGGTGTCGATCCCTCGCTCCACCATCATGATGCGGCACGCCTCGGTGTCGGCATGCTCGACCGCGTAATAATGGTGGTACTCTTCCGCTTCCTTCTGCGTCGGCCGGCACACCACGCCGATATTCGTGAACAGCCCGATATCGCGTCCGATGGCATGCCCCGCCTTGCGGAGATCCGCGCAGTCCTGGTGGAACTTTCCGTAATCGTAGAACGTATGGAACAGCATATCGGCGTTCTTCACCGCATATTCGCGCCCCCTGCCCGACGTGCCGGCGCAGGCGACCATCGGGCGGACGTTGCTGACCGGCTTTGGGCTCAGCACCGTGCCCCTGGTCTGGAAGAATTCACCCTCGAAATCGAACGGTTCGTCCTCCGTCCAGATCCGGGTGACGAGGTCGATCCATTCCTGGCCGAGATCGTAGCGGCGCGCATGCTCGCCGAGATCGACGCCGAGCATGTCGAATTCCTTCTGGTACCAGCCACACACGATGTTCAGACCGAACCGTCCGCCGCCGATGTGATCCGCCGTCACCATCTGCTTGGCCGCTACCGCGGGCGCGTGCGCGGTCACGTGCACGGTGCCGAACGCCATGATGTTGTTCGTGGCGGCGAGAAGGCCCGACGCCCACGTTATGGTCTCGTAGTTAGACCCGTTGTGGTTGGTCTCGCCGCCGTATCCGATCCAGCGCCCCAGCGGCAGCATGAAATCAATCCCGGCATCGTCGGCGCGGACGGCAAGCTCCCGGCAGTTGTCCCACGACGCGTCCCAGCGGTCGGGGAACGTCGAACAGGCCAGCCCACCGTCGCAGTTGGAGCCGAACAGACCGACGGCCAGCTTGTTTCGGTCGAATTTTCGTATCGGTGTCATGGCCTGAATTTCGCGCGCGGATGATCGGGGATCAACCCGTCCGAGCAAAGAAAAAAGACGGCCCGAAGGGCGCCGTTTTAATTTCGTTATAATCGTCTTCGTTTAAGGGCGGCGCCGCCGGAGGAAACCGAGGCCGAGCAGCCCAAGCCCGAAGACCGCCAGCGAACCCGGTTCCGGGACTTCGACACTGTCGTCCGTGACAAGGATATTGTCCCACTGTGCGCCTCCGGAACGGGTGCCCAGTGCCGTGCTGGCAAACGATCCCCCAATATTGGCCGACCGGAAATCCGTAAAACCGAAAACCGAGTCAATCGCCGCGATTTGGCTGGTCTAAACGGCGAAGCGCGAAGTTTCAACCAAGCCTGAACCGAAATCCAAGGCGCTGTATACCTCGCTCGAATTTCTATCAATGATGATCTTTAGGACGTCAATCTGGTCGAACGGACCGTCCTGGGGCACGAAGGCCGACGCGTTTCCGGTCATCCCGTGGGCATCGAGCAGAAAACCGGTCTTTCCGGGGACCTTGTCCTTGTCGTAAAGCACCGTCCAGTGGGCCCCGTCCCTCGCCAAAGTGCTGCCCGCGCTTGACCCGGGGCCCATCGCCGCGTCGTGAGACCGCAGCGAAAAGGTCTGACCGAAGACATCGACGGAAAATTCGTAAACGTTGCCGAACCCGTTGAAGTTTCCGAACTGACGCTCCACGAGAGCGAAGCCGTCTACGGGACCGGAGAAATCCGTTCCGTCGAGGACTGTGCTGCCACCGAAACTGGCGCTGCTGTTCGTGTTTATGTTGCCCCCGGCCCAGCCGTTCGTGCCGGCGACGACGCCGCCCGGACTGTGGCCTTCAAAATTTTCGGAGAACAGAACCGCGGCATGAGTACCTGTCGTGGACAGAATCAGGGCGGCAAAGGCGAATAAGGCGGCTTTTCTGAGGGTCGGGGTAGTGCGCATCAATTTTACTCCTGAACATCGACTGCCTACCCGCCCGCTTATGATGCAAATCATATGCCAGAAAACAAAAGTTATTATTTTGAAGTGGTCAGAACCGTTTAACGCCTCGGAAGCGCAGCGACTGTAAAGAATTTCGACGCTCAGCCGCGCTTCACCAGATACAGATTGCTGCCGACGATCAGCACGGCGCCGGCGACGCTCCACCAGCTGGGGATTTCAGCGAACAGCAGGATACCGAAGATCGCCGAATAGACGATGCGCATGTAATCGAACGGTACCGTGACGGTCGCCTCGCCCAGCGTGAAACCGTGGGTGATACAGGACTGGCCCAGTATGCCCAGAAACCCGATAAGGATCAGGACCCACACTTCGTTCCATGTCGGATGGGTCCAGAAGAACGCCGCCGGTATGGCGGAAAACAGCATCATGTAGAACGCATAATAGAAGATGATCCTTCGCGTCGGTTCGGTCGATGCCAGCTTCTTTATGCAGATCACCACCATCCCGCCGAACACCGCGCCCGCGACGGCGACGATCCCGTCGGGGTCGAAGCCTCCGCCGAACGGCCGCAGCATGACCAGAATCCCGACGAAACCGACGAGGGTAATCGCAATCCGCTGCCGGCCGGCGATTTCTCCGAGGAACAGAAACGCCAGAAGGATCATGAAGAGCGGACGCGAGAACTGCAGCGCCATGGCATCGGCCAGCACAAGATGGGTGATGGCGTAGAAAAAACAGAAATTGCCGCACGCCCCCCAGAACCCGCGCTGCAGATGCATCAGCGGGCGGGTCGTCCGGATGACATCGAAGCCGCCGGTCGCAAGCAGCCACGGCGCGAAAATCAGAAATCCGACCAGCGCCCGGCAGAACATCAGCTGCGCCGCCGACATCCTTTCGCCGAGGATTTTCACGAACACAGCCATCACGGTGAGCAGGATCGCGCCCATGGACACGAACAGCACCGCGCGCAGGTTGGCGGGAAGTATGGCCCATCGGTTCCGGGCGGCGCTGTTCAGGTCTGTAAGGGTCAAGTATCGATGCCGTGGCGTCTGAGTTCCGTATCCAGCCGTCCGGTACAATACAGCGCGAACATGCGGAAGTCGCCCAGCAGCGACCAGACCGGATAGCGGAACGTCGCCGGCCGGTTCCGTTCGATGAAGAAATGTGCCGCCCAGGCGAGCCCGTAGCCGGCGACCGCCGCGGCGGCGAGAAACCACAGATTGCCCGACAGCATCAGCATCGCGACGAACACCATCGCCAACGCGGTGCCGACCACGTGCAGCAGGCGCGCGTTCGGGTCTTTGTGTTCCGACAGGTAGTAGGGCCAGAACTCGTTGAAGGATTCGAAGCCGTTGGTCTTCATGACGGCATCAGGATAAATCTTTCGAAACCGCATGGCCATTGATCCGCAAGCAACCCTCCCTTATGTGACGCGGATGTCCGACGACAAGATATTCGACTGGCTGCTGGCCGATGCGCCGACCCTGCCCTCCTGCCAGCACGTGCTCGAACAGCTCGTCACCCGGCTCTGCGACGGCGGCATGCCACTGGACCGCGCGACATTCAGCGTCGGCGTGTTGCACACGGAGCTGCTGGCAAAGGCCTATATCTGGGAGCGCGGCGCGGCCAGCGTCACAGAAACCGATGTCCATCACGGCATACAGCGCACGGATCAGAATCAGGGCAGTCCCTACAGGTTGCTCAATGAAGGCGAAGAATACGTGCGCCGCCGCCTGCCGGACCCCAAATCCGAGGCCGAATTTCCGCTGCTGGAAGAGCTGCGCGACGACGGCGGCACCGACTACATCGCCATCGCCCTGCCGCGCAGCGACGGCAACGTGTATCGCACGTCATGGTCGACCCAGGCCGAGGGCGGTTTTTCGGACGCCGATATTGACCGTCTGCTGGCGCTGCGGCCGGCCCTCGCGGTGGTGATCGAGTTGCAATCGCGCGCTGAAATGACCAAAAGCGTCCTTGATCTCTATCTCGGGCGCGAAGCGGGACGGCGCGTTTACGCCGGCGACATTCAACGCGGCGACGGTACGACGATCCGGTCGGTTCTGTTCATGAGCGACCTGCGCGGATTCACCAGCCTGTCGGACCGGATTCCGCTCGATTTCCTGATCGCCGTCCTGAACGATTATTTCGAGGCCGTCTCCGGCCCGATCCACGCCCATGGCGGCGAGATGCTGAAATATATCGGCGATGCGGTGCTGGGCATTTTCCGGATCGGCAGCGACGAGGAGATGTCCGCTGTTTGCGACGCCGCGCTGGGAGCGGCGGAACTCGCGGCCGAGAACATGAAAATCCTCAACCGGCGACGTGGCCGCGAAAACAAACCGCCGCTCGATTTCGGCATCGCGCTGCACGTCGGCGACACGATGTACGGCAATGTCGGCGCGCACGACAGGCTCGATTTCACAGTGATCGGCCCGGCCGTCAATCTGTGCGCTCGGCTGGAAGCGCTGGCGGGCCGCCTAAGCGAACAGGTCATCTGTTCGGCGGAGTTCGCCGCCCGGACTTCCGTGCCGATGACGTCGGTGGGCCAGCACGAGCTGAAAAACGTCGACAACCCGGTCGGGGCGTTCGTCCCGGCGTGACCGGGGCCCCGATCAATACATCCGGTCGCGGTAGCTGATCTCCACCCCCGCCTCGGCATCCTCGACGCTGATTTCGCCGTTGATCTGATCTGACACCATTTTACCCAGCGGCGGCAGTTCGCCGCGTTCGATCCGGTAATCGTCTTCCCACAGTTTCGACCGTTTCAGGGCCTTGGCGCAGTGCAGATAGGCCTCCGTGACGTCGATCAGGATCGCGCTGCGTGGTATCTTGCCGTTGACAGCAAAATCGCCGAGCAGGTCCTCATCGGTCACGATCCGGGCGCGGCCGTTCACGCGTGCCGTCTCCTCGACGCCTGGGATCATGAACACCAGCCCCACATCCGGGTTCGCGGTGATATTGGACAGCGTATCCAGCCGGTTGTTGCCCGGCCGGTCGGGGATCATGACCGTATTGGAATCGATCACCCTGACGAAACCCGGCGCGTCGCCGCGCGGACTGACGTCGGTGCCGCGGTCGGGATGATTGGACCCGATCACCAGAAACGGCGACAAGGAAATAAAACGCGCGATGTGTTCGTCGATGGCCGGCAGCGCCTTCAGCCGGACGATCTTCGACTGATCGGGGTAACGATCTCTCAGCGCTTTTTCGGTCTCTATGGTCATGCCGCTTCCTCCGCCGGTGTCCCGAAGCCAGATTATCGTTCTTCAAACTTCGCAACCAGTGGCCTTACGCCGTTTACGACGGCGCGCAAGGATGCTTTTATTCCGCCCATGACCGATACGTATTCCGACCTCGCGCCCGAAGGCCGCGTCCACCGGCGCGTTTATACCGACCCGGCGATATTCGATGCTGAAATGGACCGCATCTACGGCAACGCCTGGCTGTTCGTCGCCCATGAAAGCCAGATCGCCGAACCCGGCCAGTACGTCACCGCCCACATGGGCGACCGGCCCATGATTGTCGCCCGGCATTCGGACGGTGAAATATACGTCTTCGCCAATCGCTGCACCCATCGTGGCATGAAAGTGTGCAGTGCTCGCCGCGGAGCGAAAAAGCGTTTCATCTGCCCCTATCACGGCTGGGCGTTTTCGACCGATGGCTCGCTTATCGGTATTCCCCACGGCAAAGGCTATAACGGCAAGATCGATCCGAATGACCCGGCGCTGGCGCTCGATCGTGCGGCCCGGGTGGAAAGCTACCGCGGGTTCGTTTTCGCCAGCCGCGCCGCGGAGGGCCGGTCGCTCGCCGACTATCTGGGTCCGATGACCCGGGCGATCGACAACATGATCGACCGTGCGCCCGGCGGCGAAATCGAAATGACCGGCGGCGGGTTCCGCCAGCGCTACAAGGGCAACTGGAAACTCCATATGGAGAACGCCAACGACCTGATGCATGCGTCGATCGTGCATGCGTCATCGGTCGATGCCGCGCAGTCCGTCGCTGACGATCTGCAGGACGGCGAAGAAGATCACGCTCTGCAGATGTTCAAAGGCAACGGCCTGCCGCTGGCGATGATGGACGAGGTCGAAATCCACGGCTTTCCCGGCGGTCATTCCTATATGGGCGGATTCTACAAGGAAGGTCCGATCACCCAGACGACCGACGAAGATCCCGTCGTCGCACAATACCGGAAATCGATGATCGATGCCTATGGCGAGAACCGGGCGGAAGACATCATGGGTTGGGACACCTTCAACCACCTGATCTACCCCAACCTGATCCTGAATCCGAAACACCAGCAGATGCGCCTGCTGCAGCCGGTCAGCGTCGATTGCACCATCGTGCATTCCATGTGCTTCCGCCTGAAGGACGCGCCGGAGGAAATGTACCGGCGCAGCGTGCGTTTTCTCAGCGCGCTCAATTCGCCGGCTTCCCAGATCACGACCGACGACATCGCCATGTTCAACAATATCCAGGTCGCGCTGGACGAAGCGGACACCGACTGGATCGATCTGTCGCGCGGCCTGGGCCACGACCGGGCCCACGACGACGGCGGCGAGATCGGCGAGGTCGGAACCAGCGAACTGCCGCTCCGCGCCCAGTATTCGGCGTGGCGACAACTCATGAGCCAGTAGGAGGTAACGACCATGCCCGCAACCGACCTGCACCATCTCGCCATCAAAACCAGCGATGTCGATGCGACCGTCGCCTTTTACAACGAAGTGATCGGATCGCACTCCGTGGAACGGCCGGATTTCGGTTTTCCGGGCGCCTGGCTTCAGTTCGGCGAAACGATGATCCACCTCTATGGCGGCGACGCGGCGAAGAACGGCGATGGCGGCCACGATCGCGGTTCGGCCGCCATCGACCACATCGCGCTGTCCGCCCACGGTTTCGACGAAATGCGCAAAATCTGTGAGGCCCGAAAACTAGACTGGCGGCAGTTCGATATACCGTCTTTCAACCTATGGCAGCTTTTCGTCTACGACCCCAACGGCGTACTTGTCGAACTAAACTTCGATATCACCCTAGAACCTGAGGGCAGCAAAGGTCCGGACGAGACAAACCGGTACGAACCGGGCAAATTCTAATCTTCAATATTTCGCCATAAAATAAGTCTATTGCGGGGTTATACTAAGACCGGTGTACCCGCCGCGCGGTTGCCTCCAGGCCAGGCTCAGGTCCGGTTGGGGAGGTCCGTCCTGCGCCGCTGGCCTGAAGTTAGCACCCTTAGAAAAAACTCTGTGCAAAGAGGCAGCACGTTTCAGGATATAAGCATGAAAAATACCTCTGGCGCGTCGGCCGCTGCAGGCCGGGCGTCAGATCGTCAAGATGCTCGACCCTGTCGTTTTGCGGCCCGCTAGATCCGCGTGCGCCTTGGCCGCATCCGACAGGGCGTAACGCTGGTTGATTTCCATTTTCAACTTGCCGTCGGCTATCAGGCTGAAGAGCTCGTTGGCATTCGCGCCGCGTTCCGCCGGGTCCCTGATGAAATTCCCCAGACCGCCGCAGGCGACCGAGCCGGAGAGCGGCCGTAACACCCGCAGATCGACGGGTCCGATCGGTCCCGACGCCACGCCGTAGGACACCATACGTCCGCGCTCCGCCAGACAGGTCAAACCCTTCTCGAAGGTATCCTTGCCGATCGCGTCGTAAACGACTTCGACGCCCCGCCCATTCGTGATGTCGCGCACCCTGTCGGCGAAATCATCGCGCGTATAGACGATGGGATGGGCGCAGCCGTGCTCTGCCGCATATTCGGCCTTTTCGTCATTGCCGACGGTGCCGATGACCGTCGCGCCCTTGTGAGCGGCCCACTGGCACAACAGCAGTCCAACGCCGCCGGCCGCCGCCTGCACCAGGACAGTGTCGCCGGCCTCTAGTTTCCAGGATTCGTGCAGCAGGTAGTGCGCCGTAAGCCCCTGCAGCGTCGCCGCCGCGGCGACCTCATCGGGCGTATGGTCGGCTAGGCGGATCAGCCTGTCGGCGGCAATGATCATTTTTTCGGAATAGGCGCCGACATTCATGCAATGCGACACCCTGGTCCCCGGCGCGAACCCTTCAACGCCGTCCCCGACCGCTTCGACCACGCCGGCGGCTTCCATGCCGATTACCGCCGGCAAAGACGGCAGCGGATAGGTACCGGCGCGGTGATTGATGTCGATGAAGTTCAGCCCCGCCACGGTATGGCGGAGCAGCACCTCGCCCGCCTGCGGATCGCCGACCTCGACGTCTTCCCATTTCATGACTTCGGGTCCGCCGGTTTTGTGGATTCTGATTGCTTTCACTGTCTGGGACATATTTTTCGGCCTCCCGCCGTTGAGAACTGATAAGGCATATATAGCGAACTTTTGGCGCGGCGTCGGCGACCTAAAGGTCTTTCAGAACCGCCCACAGCTGCGCGTGGGTTTCGAAACCGATACCGGGATTCTGCGGCAGAGAGCCGGACCCGTTCGATATCTCGACCTCTTCCTGCAGCCCGCCGAGAATGAAATCGGGCCGCGCGGCGATCTCGTGCGCGCCGAGCTGCAGTCCGGCCACCGCGTGATAGGCCAGCAGATGCCCGGCATGCGGCACCATCTGCGACCGCGGCCATTCGCCGGCCTCTGCCAGCCGCACGATGTTCGCGTACTCGACCATGCCGTAGGATAGCGCGGGATCGAACTGGATCAGGTCCCGGTCGGCACGCAATCCGCCATAGCTCAGCAGGTTGTAGGCTTCCGACATCGAAAACAGATTTTCGCCGGTTGCGATCGGGCCGTCGTAATACGCAGCAAGCGCGGTCAGCAGTTCGAAGTCGTGCGGATGGCCCGGTTCCTCGATCCATGCGAGATCATAGGGCGTGTAGGCATCCGCCATTTCCTGCGTCGCGCCGGAGGTCGAACACATGCAGTTCACATCGACCGCCAGGCGCGATCCGTCGCCGGCCAGCAATGACAACACCGCCTCGATCCGGGCGCAGTCGCTGGCCAGATCGCCCTGACCGCACTTGATCTTTATGCGGTGGTATCCCTGATCGAGGTAGCCTTTGATCTCGGCTTTCAGCGCCGCGAGATCGCCATCGGGATAATAGTGCCCGCCGGTCGCGTACACGGGGACCCGTTCATGGTGCTTGTCCTCGTTATAGCGTTTCGACAGCAGCTGCCACAGCGGAATGCCTTCGATCTTCGCCGCAGCATCCCACAGCGCCATGTCGAGCACGCCGACGGCTCCGGCCCGGTCGCCATCGCCGCCCGGTTTTTCGTTGGCCATCATCGACGCCCAGCCGCGGACTGGATCGAGCCCGCCGTCGGCCCCTTCCACGTCCTCGATGGCCAGGAGGCGCGGTGCGAACCGCTCGGCGATCAGCCCGCTCTGCGCGTAGCGGCCGACCGAGGAAAATCCATAACCCGTAATTGTGCCTCTGTCGCCGGCATCTATCTCAATGGCGACGGCGGAAGCGGTCATCTGCAGGTAGCTGATCCCGGCGTTGGACATGGGATCTGAGAGCGACACCGGGCGCTCGCGAATGTCTTTGATGCGCATGTGGACAGCTTAGGCGGATCGCCGCAAAATAGCAGCAGCAAACTGATTGAAAAGGGGAATTCGGCGATGGCCAAGCTGCGACATATTGCCATGCAGGTGCCCAACCTGCAGGAAAGCGCCGCATATTACGAGAAACTGTTCGACCTCGACCGCGTCTGTGACGTGGAAAGCGAATACGGCAATGCCATCATGCTGTCGGACGGCACGATGAACCTGACCCTGCTGCATTTCCCGGAAGGCACTAAGGGCGGCAGGAACGGGCCGGACTGGGCCGGGCTGCATCACATCGGTTTCATCGTGGACGACAAGGAAGCGACTGCCAACAAGGCGGTCGAGCTGGGCGGCGAGTTCTTCATGGAACTGCCCGACAACATCCCCGGCGTCGACGCAGAGACCAAATACAAGGACCCCAACGGGCTGGTCTTCGACATCGCCGATCACGACTGGACCCAGAGCGACCGGAAGCAATAGCGTGACCGGACCCATCGCCGACGCATTCATCATACCGGCCCGTCACGGGCGCGCCTTCGAAGTCAAAAAAGGGCAAACGTTCCGCATTCACCAGGTCGACGGGAAGCAAGTCGGCGACTGCGTGTTCTACAACGCACACGACTACCGGGAATGGTGGCATTGCGGCCAATCCTGGGCCATCAACGTGATCTGCGGCACCGGCACGTCGAAAAGCTTCAAATACTTCTATTCAAAGCCGCCTCGCGAGAACGTCATGATGACGGTCGTCGACGATACCTACA